>Ga0247770_1001305_pt1 | contig 20227 bp, 14 predicted proteins | sample UWRJL136409B6_FD_179943 | JGI IMG/M metagenome (GOLD analysis project Ga0247770, IMG submission 179943) | Plant litter microbial communities from Arlington Agricultural Research Station in Wisconsin, United States - UWRJ-L136-409B-6 | ecosystem: Environmental > Terrestrial > Plant litter >... | reverse complement strand
ACCCACAAGACGAACAAGTTGTCATCTAACAAGGGATTAAAGTGCGAACTCAATCCATATTGGATTACCTTATTAGAGCCTGAATTCCCCCCATTTCTGGGTTTCTTCAGAACGAAACGCACGTTCGCTTTAGAAGTATAGGATTCTTCTTGCACAATCACCGTTATCCCAACCAATTCAGCTTTGTATTCCAACATTTCAATTAATCGGGCATGAGGAACACTTACGAAGTTCTGATTGGTTTGCTTCCCTAAGCTAATCTCGCTCTTCCATTGTAGGTTTTTTCCAATTACTAGCGTCCCAATCTTTCGTGCGACGAGAAGATTAATGATAAGCCTGCTGGAGCAGTGCAAGTAATTATCTACTTTTTGATTGCGACAACGAGTTAGGCGTTGAATACGGGATGATGTCTTGCTACTTCCTTTCAATTGAGATTGTAGTTGTGCCTTACGCTTGTTGTAGAACTGATTGAGCGATTTCAATGGTCGCCCGTTAATCAGGAGAGGGGTAAAACCCGACTGATTTGAAGTTAACGCCACTAAATTATTTAGTCCCAAATCGATACTAGCTACTGCTTCTTTTTGAATCTGTTCGACGGTGGACTCCGGCTCATTATAAATTACCTCAATTACATAGGAATCGGACTTAGGTACCAGTCTGACTTGACAAAGTTGCTCGGGATTTACTTGGGTCTTGATTAAGATATTAGTACCCGAAAGCTTGATAATTCCTTTCTTCAATTGCTTGCTACTAATCGCCTGAATCGTATAGACGAGAATATTTCGCCCTTTAACTTTATCTTTGTACTGCGGTAGTTTCGGGCGACCAGTAAATTTTGAGGAATCAACTTTGTAAGCTTTGACTGCTTCAAAAAACGATTTCCAGTTCTTGTCCAATATCATCAAGATTTGTTGACTGACCTTGGCTGGCAAAACCTTGTAGGCTTGATGAGACTTCATTAAACGGTTCATCTCGTTGTAATTAATGTAACCCCATCCATAGACAAAACTCTGACGAATGACGTAGTTAGCGGCATTGTAGAGATTCTTGGATTTAAAAGCTAATTCATCAATCAGGGTGAAACGCTGTTCCGTAGATTTAATGATGTGCCTCTCTGCTAGTTGCATCCAGACTCTCCATTTTTTAACGAGCGCAATAATTCTTTCAGTTGACCCTCCTGACTATATGATACTACCATTGTTTATTGATGCTTACAATCTTAATGAAGTTTTATGATACCGCAGGCCCATGCCAAGCAGACATTCATTACGTGCTACCCCCAACACTGCGCTTACCGGGCTTAGAACGGTTAATCGCTCAACGCAACTATTTCGTCATCCATGCACCCCGACAAGTCGGTAAAACCACCGCCATGCTAGCTTTAGCCAAACAACTCACCGACAGCGGACAATACACCGCCGTTATGGTTTCGGTGGAAGTCGGTGCACCCTTAAGTTCCGATGTAAATCCTTGGGTACAATCTAAAAATGGCAAAGGATCTCTTCCACAACACGGTCAAAATCGCCCTAGAAAAAGATGGCTGGAAGATTACCCACGATCCCTACCAGTTACGCTATGGTGTTGCTGATGTCTACATGGCTCTTGCAGCCGAAGAAGCGATCGCCGCTGAAAAAGAAGGACGTAAAATAGCTGTAGAAGTCAAAAGTTTCGCAGGTGGCTCCACCATCTCTGAATTCCACACCGCCCTCGGTCAATTCCTCAACTATCGCGTTGCCATTTAAGTCTCTAGCGAACCAGAACGTATGCTGTATCTGGCAGTGCCCACCGATACCTACCAAATGTTTCTCAGATTTGAACCCGCAAAAACTGTCATCGAACGTTATGAAATTCGACTAATTTTTTACAATCCAATTCGTGAGGCGATCGACCAATGGATAGACTAAACGAATACCGCAAAATTGTTTGTGATTTTCTCGAAGACTTTTCTAAAAATGACGCAAATGGTCAGCTAATCTTCGATATAGCCCGCGATCGATACCTCGTCATGCACAACGAATGGCGCGACGAATATCGCATCTATGGGTGTGCCATGCAGCTTGATATCATCGAAAATCAAATCTGGATTCAACACAACAGTACCGAAATCTACATTGATCGAGAACTGATTCAACGCGGTGTGTTTTCTCAAGATATCATTCTTGGGTTTCGCTCCCCCAGCATCCGAAAAATTCTTGCCGCCAACTCTTGCTAGAGGCAAAGGTTTGGAACAGTTAGATGGATAAGTAGTTAGACAGAATTAATTACACAAAATAGAATCTGAAATTCTCTTCCCGTAAGCTTTGCAACATTATATCTGTGTAAATATTTCTGTCTCGGTTACAGTTATTCGAGCGTGAGGAAGCTCTTTCTCTACTTCTCAAAGTTAAACATTTTCCTAGTTTATTAAAGTAGTGCGATCGCACAATTTTCATCAGGGCTGGAAAGTGGAAACTTCGCATCTATATTTTATGCTCGATACCCCAACTGTCACAACGCGGGATTGTGGATGAAAGATTAACTATCTTGAATTGTCGGAGACATTGCCATATTTTGTGCTTGTTGCTGCATGAATTCAATGTCCGATCCCAACCAAGTGCGGGGCCCGCTGCACTGATGAGCAATTAACAGCCCCCAGAGTCCTTTTTTTGTTAAAATTGGCACGGATAAATTGGCGCGAACTTTCAGGCTACGCAGAAAATCTCGGTGGCATGGGTTAATTGGTTCTACTTCAATATCTGCAATTGCTCTAACCCTGCCGGCTTGGTACAAAGCAGCGTAGTCGCCGTTAAAACAATCATCTGGCCCGGTTGAACCCAAGATGGAGAGTTCGATCGCACTCAACATCTCGTAAGTCACTCGACCTTGCCACTGCTTGTAAAAATAATAAAGCACCGCGCGATCGCTCTGCAAAACTTCTCGAATGTCGTAGAGGGATGTTTCAATTAATACGTCGCGCTTGAGACGATCTGTCAAGCGGTTAACAATGTTTTGCAGGCGATCGCCAGACATGGTATTAACTCCTTTAATTGCTAGTACACTAGCCAGCTCTGAATTATTTAACTTGCACCCTCACAACCCCTCAAATTTTTGCGAATCGGGGTTCTAGCCCGCTCGAAACTAAGTGATTTTTGGCTTAACATTTGTCTGGATGCAGCAACATTATACTAATATTTTGCCTGAGAGAGCAATCTTTTCGGGAAACGGGCGATGGCCTCCCGCCCCGCAAGCTACGGCTTTTTTTTACGCACCCCTTTCGCGAAGAACCAGCGGCGGGACGCCTGTTCCACAAAGGAAGAGAAAAGGAAGAGTTTACAAGTGCTGGGAGAATTGCTAGATATGCCTAAAGTTGGTTCCTCTCAAAGAGAGGAACTGCTACAATATCTCGAAAGCTAGAGGAAGCATCAAATATGTCTGTGCTAGAAGCTGCTTGGAAACACGAATTTATCGCTACAAACGGCATCAAACTGCACTATGTCACTCAAGGTTCTGGGCCGCTGATGCTCATGCTGCACGGATTTCCGGAATTTTGGTATTCTTGGCGGCATCAAATCCCGGAATTTGCATCAGATTATAAAGTGGTCGCTGTAGATCTCAGAGGTTACAACGACAGCGACAAACCTCAGGATAAATCTGCTTACGTGATGGCAGAGTTGGTGCAAGATGTCAAGGGAATTATTCAGGGTTTAGGATACGAAAGTTGCGTCTTAGTTGGTCACGACTGGGGAGGCGCGATCGCCTGGAGTTTTGCTTATGCTTATCCCCAAATGGTGGATAAATTAATTGTAATGAATCTACCACATCCGGCAAAGTTTGCTGAAGGGTTACGCACTCCTCAACAATTGCTGAGAAGTTGGTACATCTTGTTGTTTCAGTTGCCAGTTTTGCCGGAGTTGTTAATTCAGTTGGGCGACTATCAGGCAATTGCTGCTGCGTTTGAAGGTATGGCAGTGGACAAAAGCACCTTTACCCCCTCAGATATCGAAGCTTACAAAGATGCGGCTGCCAAACGGGGCGCTCTGACTGCTACTATCAATTATTACCGCAATCTAGCTGGCGGATTTCTCGATCGCCAGAATTGGAGCGTGCTGCAAGTTCCGACGCTGATGATTTGGGGAGAAAATGATACCGCCCTCGGCAAAGAGTTAACCTATGGGACAGGAGATTACGTGCGGGATTTTCAGATTCAGTACATTCCTAATTGCAGCCACTGGGTGCAGCAGGAACAACCGCAGTTAGTGAATCGGTACATGAGAGATTTTTTGGCAAGCAAAGCTTTTTGAATTGATATTTGGCACTATTTTCCTCTGATCCAGGGTTTTCCCCCGGGAGGGCTTTTTAGTAATTCCAGTCTTGGACGCACTCTGACACTCAGAAACCAGCTTTTTTACTGAGATGGAAACTCTTAATTAAGTATTCTCGTAAAAAAGCCGATTTCAAATGAGTCCTAATTGCTCTACTCAACCTCAATGTCTCGACTCTCACCGACTGCTGATTCCCTCCGTCGTGCGCCCGCCCATTTCGCTGGGGTAAATGCGGTAGATTGGCATTACCTCCGCAGGCCCCCAAGAGTCAATCCAGGTGCGATTGATGGCGGGTGAAAATGTGGGGTTGTCTTTTTTGACCAATTGCATCGCGCGATCGATCTCTTGCTGCTAGGTGAGGCGTTATGCCCGTTGACGACAACGCTGCCCCAGTGTTGGAAATCGCGGACTTCTTCCACTTTGCAAGCAGACTTCTGGATTGCCGTCTATATAGCTGGTAAAAGTATAGTCATTTATAGACATGGGAGGCTTCAAGCCCCTCCCCTTTCACTTTTACTTTGAGCGGATTGACCCTTCTTAAGCTGAACTACGCACCTCCCTATCCCATTGCTGAACGCATTTGGGATTGCTTTTCTGAGGATGTTGTACGAACCGTTGACATCAGAATTAATTAATTGACCGATCGATGTTTTGTAAAAACCTCTTTTGATTCGCTTGCCAGTAAAAACGGGGTCTTTATCGGTTTTCCCGTAAACAGGTATTGAATCTAAGCCCAAGAAGCTGGCTCGCTAACTATAGGACTCTTCTTGTACGATTACTTCGATTCCAACTAATCGAGCCTTATATTCCAACATCTCGATTAATCGAGCGTGAGGAATGCTGACAAAGTTTTGGTTAGTTTGCTTCCCTAGATCGATCTCAGTTTTCCACTGTGCATTTTTACCGATTACTAGCGTCCCAATCCGTTTGGCACTCAAAAAGTCAACAACTAGGCGACTGGCATGATGCAAGTAATTATCAACTTTTTGGTGGCGACAGCGAGTTAAGTGTCGAATGCGAGATGAGGTTTGGCGATTCCCTTTCAACTGGGATTGCAATTTGGCTTTGCGCTTGTTGTAGAACTGGTTGATAGATTTCAACGGTCGCCCGTTAACCAACAAAGGGACAAATCCCGGTTGATTTGAAGTTAGCGCCGCTAAATTATCCAGTCCTAAATCAATGCTAGCTACAAAGTTATTGTTGCTGACGGTAGACTCCGGTTTATCGTAAATTACCTCAATTACATAGCAATCGCATTTGGGAACTAATCTGACGAAAGCAAATTCGATCGGGATCGACTTTAGTTTTAATTGAAAGTTCAGTACCGGAAAGTTTAATTATTCCCTTTTTTAACTGCTTGCTGCTAATCGCTTGAATTGTGTAGACGAGAATGTTTCGTCCTTTAGTCTTATCCTTGTATTTCGGCAATTTCGGGCGATCGCGTGAATTTAGAGGAATCTGTTTTGTAAGCTTTAACTGCTTCAAAGAATGATTTCCAATTCTTGTCCAACACCATTAATATTTGTTGGCTAACCTTGGCTGGTAAAGCTTTATATGCTTCACAAGACTTCATTAAACGGTTCATTTCGTTGTAGCCGACATAGCCCCATCCATAAATAAAATGCTGACGAATAACGTAGTTGGCCGCGTTGTAGAGATTCTTGGATTTAAAAGCTAATTCATCAATTTCAGCGAAACGATGTTCCGTAGATTTAATGATATGTCGCTCTGTTAGCTGCATTTAAGGCTTCCATTTTTTAGATTGCGTGTATTCCACTCGACCGCTATGATAATAGCATACTACTATTGCTTATAACTGCTTACAAACTCAAAGAAGTTTTACAATACTTCGTTTTCATCCCGACTGTTGTGAAAATGTATATGTCCCAGACTGGGATCGCGAAATTCAGTGATGCTTGTCACAAAAGTTCGCAGTAGTGCCTCTAAAAATATAATAATAATTATCATTATATTCATCAGTCAACCTACAATCTTGATTGGGCGGGCGATCGGGCTTTGCCTTTGAGTATCAATTACCTGAAAGTATTATCAATAACCATGTGCCACCTCTTGACTCTCAAGAGTCGCTGTCAACGGTCTCTGCAACCCCGTGGCAGGTGATTGGAGTGGGGAATGTCGATCGCCCGCCCGATCGGGCAACTTATACTCTTTACCACCCAGGCACGGATATTCTGAAGTTCATAAACCTCTCCTACAGCAGGCGCAAAGGGTTTTAGGCTTAGCACTCCCGGCGTCGCAACTGTTGCAAAAATTCACAACCCTCTCTTGCCAAGGGGAAGGGAATATCTGCAATCGCCTATCTGCTAATTGACATAAGTTATCAATTACTTTAAACTGCATATTGTATTCAAAGTAGCGGTGAATCCCATGACTCTTTCCACCTACACTCCAGCCTTGTACGGTAGTTTCAGACACAAAACTTTCACCTGCCGTCAGTTAGTGCCCGTGCCTTCTAAAGGCTTGCTGCGAATAGAACGGGGAGCTGTCCGAACGATGACTTGGAACGAGCAGGGGGCACCCATTACGCTGGGATATTGGGGAGTTGGGGACGTGCTCGGTCAGCCGCTGTCAGGCGTCCAACCTTATCAAATTGAGTGCAAAACTCATGTAGAAATTAGCTACATTCCTGCAAATTTGTGCGATCAATCCTTAGATGAAGTTTTGGCGCACGTTCGGCAAAATCAAGCATTTTTCTGCATAGTTCGCAGCGAATCTCTGCACTCACGCCTGCTGCAACTATTAATTTGGTTGGGACAAAAGTTTGGTCGCGAAGTCGCACAAGGACTGTTAATTGATTTGAGATTAACTCACCAGGAGATTTCCGAAGCACTTGGGATTACGCGGATTACAGTAACGCGACTGATGGCTAGGCTCGAAGAGGAGGGATTTATCGATCGATCGCGCCCTCAATACATTGTCTTAATTTCACGTTAGTTTGATTTTTACAGAAGAGATATTTTTAATCGCAGGTAAGCGCCGATCAACGCAAATATTTTTTAGGTATCTGTGTTTATATTTCAACTTACCGCAGATCACCTTACTCTGGGCTATCGGTTGTGGTTCGATGAGGGGTTGAAACTGCTTTGTTGTGTCAAATTTTCCCCACTGATATCCCTGGGATCGATCGGCAGTTTCTGCGATTAGGCGTTCACAGTCGCTGAGATTACCGTTGGAGTGAGTCAGCCATGAAAGCACTATATCGGGTAAAAAAATACAACAAAAGATAATTTAAAATCGCCCTTTAATGGAAAAATAATTCAGCTTGAAGTTTTTTAAAGCGCGATCGCACCGTAGGACAGCAAGGCAAAACTCACTACTACATATAGAGTAGCCCAGGATTTGTGGCGCAAGTCCTGTATATATTATAATTATATCAAAAGTATCACAAACTCTAGTTTTTATGTCACACTTTACTTCAATTAAGACGCAGATTAAGAATCGAGATGCCTTAGTAAAAGCGCTGGCAGATGTAGGATTCGCTCGGGTTGAGGTACACGAAACAGGTCAGCCTCTTTATGGGTTTCAAGGAGATGTACGTCCCGAGAAAGCAGAGGTAATTGTACGCCGCCAATATCTAGGAGCCGCCAGCAACGATATGGGCTTCAAGCAGCAGAAAGACGGGCAGTTTGAAGCGATTATTTCAGAATACGATCGAGCTTACAGATATTCTCGGCAGTGGTTGAAGGAGTTAACTCAGCGTTACGGATATCATGCTTTGATGGCAACAGTGCCGGAGCAGGGATTTGCAGTGGAACAAGAAGAAACTTTAGAAGACGGTACTATTCGGGTGGTAGTGGGGAAGTGGGTGTAATCTCAAAGCTGTTGGCTAATGACTGATGACTAATGACTAACTCATTCCTCGTTCCCAGGCTCTTTTGATAGTTGCCAACAAGTCATCTCCGGCTTTGACGAGAGTGCTGCCTTTGTGGGCGTGATAAAGGAGATGGATTTGCCCGCGAGGCTACCACCTAAGCGCAGTTTATCTGCGATCGGATTAAATCCAAATATGCTAACGCCAGCTTCGAGAACGATTTGATCGCTGCCATTGCCGACGGAAACTGCATCGTTGCCATTTCCCGGTTTGATTAGCTTATCGCCCTCGCTTGCGTTGATGTTGTCATAGCCTTGATCGGTATACATTTGGTTGTTGCCGTCGCCTGCGGTGACGAAATCGTTGCCACTGTCTGTGACGACGCGGTTGTTGCCGAGGCCTGCTTGCGATGCGGTTGTTGCCTTCCTGTCTGGCGTGACTGCCGAGGCTGGTATAGAAGTCCCTCAAACGCTTCAAATCTCCTAGTTTGTAGGTGCGCACTGCCCTCGTAGCGTATTGGTGCGATCGACCGGCTTTACCTCATCCTACCGTTGGGCGATCGGCAATAAACCTAGTTTATTAGTAATCACCTGTTAAAAGAAGAAGATTTGACGATCGCACCCTTCGAGATTTCACTGGTTTGAGAGTCTTCTTCACGCGCGCGTGACAGGGCTGGCGCTTATGACATAGGCTAGAATTATTGCCGAATCCTAGGAGCGATCGAGTACGTCCTAGGCTTGACATTGTAACTGTCCTAACTGTTGCTATAAGTTTGAGTTAAACGGATATTTTTATTGATGAAGTATAATCGATTTCAAGAATTAGATATGATGAGAGGTTTTGCTGCCTGCTGGGTAGTGGGGGTTCATTTTTGGTTATTCAATTTCTTGCCTCCATTTTTTGGGTACAGCAACTTTGTCGAGTATATAAAAGTAGTAGGACCAGTCCCGACTTTCGCCAAGTTTTTTCCCCTGCCCTTTAATAGTGTGGGCAATATAGTTTTTGATTTCCTGAATATATTTTTCTTGCTTGGATATCAGGGAGTTCATATTTTTTTCATTCTCAGTGGTTTTGGACTGGCTTATTCAAGAATTTTAAAACCTGATGAAAGCTGGAGCACTTTTATGATAAAAAAGTTTTTCCGGCTCTACCCTACCTACTGGATACTTTTAGTTGTATCTTTGATAATTCCTTGGTTAAGGTCAGCTTTATTTTATGGCTCTTTTGGATGGTGGTCATTTTGGAGAACTTGGATAATTCTCGATAAAGCAATACCCTTCTCTTGGTTTATGTTTCCACTAATTCAATTTTATTTGTGTTTCTTTTTGATATTTAAGTTTTTACAAAAATATTCAATCAAACAGTTTATCTTAACTTCTTTCTTCATTAAAGTCACCTATACATTTTTAGTTTTAATGTTAGGTCTTAGCCTATTTAAGCCAATAATAGGCGATTTCGGTTATCCAGGCTATTTAGCAATTTCAAGGTTATTTGAGTTTTGTTTAGGAATGGCAATGGCAAAGGTTTATGCCAGTAATCCTACTCTATTAATTAATTACCTAACAAAGCCCGTCACAATAGCCCTAGCAATAATTTTTGAAATTTTGGGTATTCTGGGTTCCTTCCCCTTTTCAAATCCAAGAATTCTCGGTGTCTTTTTACCTTTTGGACTGTCTTTTTATGATGCTTTCATTGGATTTGGCATATTTGTAATTTTATTTAATATATGTAGAAAATTAATAAATTTATCAGACTTAATAACGAAATTTTTAATAGGAATTTCTCATATTTCCTATGAACTATATTTAACGCAGTTTATAGGGTTAATTATAATACCCAAAATTTTTACTGTGGTTGTGCGAGGTGAACCTTCACTTTTGAGTGCTAGCCGTGCTATTTTACTTTATATATTAATTTTTGAAATTTGTATAGTTAATGCTTGTTTATTACAACAGCTAACAAACTCGATCGCCAGTCGATTTAGATTAGCGATGGATAAATTTACCTTGGGCGGTAAATAATATATAATCCGGCTACAGGGGCATAGTCCATAGTCAGCCGATTTGAGATTCTAGATTTGAAAATCATACCAAATCCGCGTTAAAAATCGCCAATTGGACTCGGCGGTTGAAACCACTACTCTACAAACGAAGTCCACTCCAAGCGGACTAAAGAATCAAGGGGGTAGAAATCCCGGATTGTGTATTACTAGCGTCAATCAGCCTGCGAAGGAATAAATCCGGGGGCTTTTGAGAAATGATGCGGATCTTTTATGTATTTTAAAAGTTTTACTAAAGGGGCTAAGCCATGTGGGATGAGTCGCGTTATAATTTTTGACATTCCCAACCTAAAAAATTGGGATCTAGCCAATCTAATTTTCGCAGTCAGTGTTTATGGCATCAGAAATATCAGAAGCCCAGCAGCAAAGAAATGACCGCATAATTGTCTTGGCGCTGACTTGTTTGACGCTGCTATGGCAAGGAAGTCCAGAGTTTGATCATTTGACCTATGAACAACTGCCAAAACGCCATCTGGTTCAGATTTGGCAGGAAGAACTCAATCCGGATCGGAATGGGGGACACCATGTTTTTACAATTGAGGGCGATCGCTATTTTACCAAACTGACGATCGCTTCAATGCTCCGCGAGCCTGCTGTCTATCTCTGGTATTGTTTGCAAAAGGCAGTTTTTTTCTGGTTGGGAAACCCTATAAGTGACTGGCCTGATTACGCTATGTTTAATCTGGAGGCAATGCGGCTATTTTTTTCGCCACAACGGATTGTCGGCATTTTAGGGTCGCGAGTTTTGCCTGTATTTGCTGCTTTGGGCATGATAGTTTTGCGGCATCGCTGGCGGGAGTTTTTGCCACTGTTGCTAGTCTGTGGCTATTTTACTTTTCATTCGCTCACTTATGCAGAAGTTCGCTACAGCGAGCCACTGGACCCGATTTTGGCAGTCGTAATTGCTACGGCGGCGGGAGAACTTCAGCGTCGGTTGAAGTTAATTAGTCAGTAGGTATTAGGCAGTTTATTATTAGTTATTAAGCCAGTGTTATCAAAAACAACAATTCGGAATTTTACAATCGGCGTTTTAATGGCTATTGGCATAGGGTTGTTCAGCGGAACGACAACTTTTGCTCAAAACATTGAAACAATTAAAATTTCTGGCAATGCTGCGGGTGTTAGCACTCGCTACATCGGTGCAGTTGAGGGCAATATCAATTTCGACATCAAAGATTTGCAAGATTTGGGAATTAATACATACCGCATTTACGGCGGTATGTCTCGATGGGAAGCTGAAGATGATGATGGTAAATACGGCTGGCCCTCTATTGACGAAATTAAGGCAACTCCAAATATAATTAATTGGGCGCACTGGGATCAGATTATGACGGATCCGCCCCACGGTAGCGATTATTGGTGGTCGGGAATACCCGGCACAGTTTGGCAAGGCAATGCCAAAACTATTTTTAATAGTCTCAAACAAGCAAATATTCGCCCGGTGGTGACTATTCGGAATGTTGACAGTGTCTGGAATCCGAGTTGGGCTCTGCAACTGAATCCGCCGCGCACAAAAGAAGATTGGAACGAGTGGTGGGAACACGTTTTTGCTACGGTTTATTGGCTGAATGTTCGTAATGATTACCGCGTTGATGATTGGGAAATTCTCAACGAACCCGACTATCGCCTTATGGGTTGGGGCGGGACTATGGCTGACTATTTTGAATTGGTTAAGGTGGCAAAAGATGCGATCGACTTTGTTTACAAAACTTATTTGCCTTCCCGCACTTACCGCATCCACGGTCCGAAAACAGTAGGCGGCAGCAATTGGCCGGCTACTGCTTTGCGAGAAATTCCTAATTATTTCGATACAGTCAATGTCCACAACTACGAGGCAGATATTTCTAACTACACCCGCAAAGTACGCGGCTGGATGAACGGTACTGTCCGCGCTAACTCGCAGCTTTGGGTAGGAGAATGGGGAAGTTACGAGATTAGCTATAACAATTTATCTTTAGCTTTAAATTTGATTAAGAATTTGATTCGAGGTTCCCAACCGGGGGATAATTATATTTACGGCAGTCACATATTCTGTTTGTACGACTGGGGAAAGCCGAAAGTGCTAGAAGGTTTGCTGGGGCAATCCGGCAAGCGGCGCGCGGGCTACTATGCTTTGCGGATGGGGATTAGGGCTTTGCAGGGCGGGAAAACTACCTTTTTTCCTATCACTAACAGTTCGGATTTAATGGCAGTTGCAACTCTCGATCCTAGCAACAATGTTTACTTGCTGGTTGTCAACGATAGAGCCAAATCTTACACGGTTAATGCTGATATTTCGGCTCGGATCAAAGCCGGTAATGGCACGGTGTGGGAGTTTAGTTCTCAGAAAATGGATGAGATTGCTGGTAGCTTAACCCTCAAGGGTGGTAATGCGAGTTTTGCGGTGCCGGGGAACAGCGCTATTCTCATCAAGTTCGATCGCCAGAATTGAAGCTCAAATCCTCGGGATCATAATTGCCATAAGATAGAATTAGTTATGATCAGAATTATTTATTTTCGGCCGGTTTGGCCCTCGAGCCCTCGAGCCCTTGAACCCTCGAACCCCTAATTGCACAGTAGCAATACCTAAATCGTCATGTTGTGATTCCCCTCCTGTCACTGGTAAATTGGTAGCGTGCAGGTATCTTGCCTCAAACAGAATCCGAGCGAGAGTTCCGTTGAGGGCGAGAAAGTAGGGTGCAGTCTAGACAATCGCAGAAATTCTTGCTCGTAAACCCGCAGCAGTTATGCTAAGCGAGGAATTACCCGCCAGCCTTCATGTCCGCCCTCTGGCAGATAGCATTGGTTCTGAAAGTCAGAACCCGTCAATTATCAGGATTTGGCACCGAATTAATTTTCTTTGCCTTGATGCTGGGAGTATGGGTGAGTCTAATCGTACAGAAACTTTGAGGGCGCTTGGAAATCTCGCGGGTAAAGCCTCTCAATCAACCTGCTGCTCGCGATCGGGTTTTTCCAACAAATATCACTTTTATGCCCCCTGATGTTTATTCCCTCCCTCAGTCAGGTCATTAACCGCCATCCCCTCACTGTCACCCCTGAGACGCCTGTAGAAGAGGCGATCGAGCTGATGAGCAGCACAGGAGCCAGTTACGTCCTCGTGGTAGAACCGCGCGGGAATTCTCAATTCGGAAATCCCACGAACGGGACTTCCCCACTATCGCGGGAACAGTCGGGTTTCTACAACGGCGTACCGCGTGCGGTACACGCAGGAGGCAACCGGCTGCGTCTGGCCGGCTCAGAAGCGACTCTACCGGGCGGCCAGACAGTGCTGGGGATTTTTACAACGCGAGATGTCGTACAGCTAAATTCGATCGGCGCTGGTTTGAGCGGATTTGCCATCGAGCAAATCATGATCAGAACCGTAACTGTAGCCCGAGAATCGGAAATCCCCGACTTTTTTGCCTTAGCAAATCTGCTGGAGAAAAATAAGATCAGCCATTTGCCCATCGTCAGCGACACTGAAGAACTTGTCGGTTTAATTAGCCCTCAAAGCTTGGTGCTTTTGTTGCAGGGAATTGGGGAATCGACACAAAAAGCAATTAGCAGCGCTTCGCCACCTGCGGCGGGTTTTGCGTTCCCTCCGCCCCTGCCAATTCTGCATCCGAAATTAGAGCTGCCCGCGAGTTTAATTAAACTTTATCAAATCCCTCAAATCGCAGCCTCGGGAATTATTCACGCTCCTGCTACTTGTTCGGTTCGCTATTTGGCGCAACTGATGTTCAGACACAATGTTACCTATGTATTCATCACTGAAACCCCCGAACAATACTCCACGGGTGCTGCTCAAAATTTCAAAAGTACAAATCCCAACATTCACAAACTGGTTGGGGTGGTAAGTTCGCGGGACATCGTGCAGTTGCAGGCCCTGGGAAGAGACTCGAACAAAATTAAAGCAGGAGCGATTTGCAGCAGTTCGCCGCCGCTGGTGCGATCGCACTCTACCCTGGAAGCAGCAGTCGCCCTGCTGCAAAAAAACTACTGCCAGTTGCCTTTATTAGTCGTCAACGAAAGCAATCACCCGATCGGGATTGTCAATCCTAAAACTATCCTTTTACAAGCACTGGATTCAAAATCTCTGCATTCTGGCTTGATCGCTTTGCAGCGCCAGCTAGAATCTAGCAACGCTCAATACAAAAGACTTTCAGCAGAAATACAGCGGAGGGGAGCTCCGAGCCACCTCGCTGCTGAAATTTCTCCTCACAGTTTCCAGGAGCGCCCAAATCTCCCCGCACCAGTCAACAATCAGGGGATTTGGGACTGGAATCTCGAAACAGATGAGTTTTTTTATTCGGCGCGGTGGCAAGAAATGCTGGGCTACAAAGAAGGGGAAATGTCGAATCGCCGATCCGAATGGTGGAGTCGCATCCACCGAGATGATATTGACTCGGTAAAGACAGCTTTAGAAGAGCACTTCGCCCAAAAGACCGCGGATTTTGCAGCAGAATATCGGATGTACTGCAAAGACGGCAGCACTCTCTGGGTGCTGAACCGGGGTCAAGTTTTGCGCAGCCCTACGGGCAAACCGCTACGGGTAGTAGGAACTCATACAGATATTACTCCAAACAAGCAGTTAGAACTCAAAAACCCGGCTCACGATCAGGCTCAATTCCAACTATTTGACTCTTTGAAAGGAACAGTAATTTTCCAGATAGAGGCGGCGGGGGTTTGGACATCTCTCAACCGCGCTTGGACGGAAATTACAAATTTTTCGGTTGCCGAAAGTTTGCAAACTAATTTTTTAGATTGGGTGCATCCAGATGAACGTGCCCAATGTGCAAATTTATTGGAGTCTTTGCTGTCGGGTAAGTCGGAATTTGAACGGCGAGAAGTGCGATTTAAGTACAAGTCGGGGTCGGAAAAAAACTCCTTGGGAATTCAGAGTAATGATAACTTTATTTCAGTAGAAATATATGCCCAAGTCCAGCGTAATTACCAAGGCGAAATAACGGGAATTTTAGGGACTTTGCACGATGTCTGCAACCGCGTCGAAGGGGTAGAGAAACTGCGGGAAAGCGAGCGGGCAATTCGATCGCTCTACGAGGAAATGGTGAGCTCGGAAGGCTCTTTTGACGATCGAACGCTGCGGTTGCTGGCAATGGGTTGCAGTCAGTTTGGGATGGATATCGGGCTGTTGGGCAGGGTTTTGGGCGATCGCTACGAAGTGATCGCGGCTTATGTACCGGAAGATTTTCCCTTTGGATTTGCTAAAGGAGATGGTTTTTCTTTGAGCAGAACCTTCGAGCGAGAGGTTTTGCGATCGAGCGAACCTATTTCTATCGAATCAGCCGGCACTACTGAGTGGCGCAACCACCCCGCTTACAGCGTGCGCAAGTTGGAGGCTTTTGTGGGGACGAGGGTAATGGTGCAAGGGCGAGTTTTTGGCACTTTGAGCTTTACTTCCCGCACCACTAAGTCTCCTTTGAAACCGCTAAATTTTGAAATTTTAAAGTTGATGGGCAATTACATCGGCGCGGAAATTGCCCGCGAAGAGCGAGAGCGAACTTTACAACGTCAGTACCAGCGCGTTTTACTGCACAAACAAATTACTCAAAAAGTACGATCGACGTTAGATACTCAAGAAATTTTTCAGACGACCGCCACCCAAATCGGTCGCGTATTTGGCGTCAATCGCTGTACAATTCACACTTATCTTTCCCAACCTTATCCCCACCTTCCTTGCGTCGCGGAATACTTAGAACCCGGTCACGAATCGGCTTTAGATTTAGAACTTTCTGTCACTTATAACCCCTACACAGAAAAGCTCCTCGCTGAAGATATAGCCCTGGCATCTCCCGATGTGTTTGCCGATCCTTTGCTCGAATCTTCGGGGCCGATGTGCCGCCGCATCGGATTAAAATCTATGTTGGCGGTTCGCACTTCCTATCAAGGAAAACCGAATGGAATTATTACTTTGCACCAGTGCGATGCAACTCGCCAGTGGACTCCAGACGAAATTGAACTGTTAGAAGATGTTGCCGCTCAAGTCGGAATTACGTTAGCTCAAGCACAACTTTTAGAAACGGAAGTTGAGCGACAGCGACAGTTAGCCGAGCAAAATGAAGCTTTGGATCAAGCGCGACAAGCCGCGGAAGTTGCTAACAGAGCTAAGAGCGAATTTTTAGCGACTATGAGTCACGAAATCCGCACTCCCATGAATGCGGTAATCGGGATGACGGGCTTGCTGCTGGATATGGATCTAACTCCCGAACAGCGGGATTTTGTGGAGACAATTCGCACCAGCGGCGATGCTTTGCTGACTATTATTAACGATATCCTCGACTTTTCTAAGATTGAATCGGGAAAACTGGATTTGGAGCGCTGCCCCTTCGAGCTGCAAAACTGTATAGAAGAATCTCTGGAATTGCTAGCTCCGAGAGCATCAGAAAAAGGTTTGGAGCTGGCTTACTTTATTGACTCTTCTGTTCCGAAAAACATTTTAGGAGATGTCACTAGGCTGCGCCAAATCTTGGTAAATCTGCTGGGCAATGCAGTTAAGTTTACAGAATCGGGAGAAATTGTCGTCTGCTGTACGGCTAAGAAAATTGAGCCGGTAGCTGTTAAGAGTTTGCCGGAAACAATCAATATTCTAGACCCGCAACGGCTAGGAATTAACCAGGGACACTTGGCACGTAGCAGACAATACGAGATTCAATTTGCTGTCCATGATACGGGAATTGGCATTCCGCCAGACCGGATCGATCGCCTGTTTAAAGCTTTTTCGCAGGTGGATGCTTCGACAACGCGACATTACGGCGGGACGGGTTTGGGACTGGCTATCAGCCAGCGTTTGAGCGATATGATGGGGGGTCAAATGTGGGTTGTTAGCCAGGTTTCTCCGGGAAGTTCTAAGTCTCAACCGGCAGTTTCTGCGATCAAACCAAGTATCGCTGGAAGGTGGCCGGCGGAATTTACTCCGCCGTCGATATCGGGTTCGGGTTCGATTTTTTATTTCACGGTGATTGCTGAAGCTAATGACATCCGGGCTGAGGAAAAAAGACCGGAATTTGCCGCTGGTAAGCGCTTGTTAATTGTCGAGCATCATAGCATTAATCGGCAAGTTTTGATCCGGCAGGCAGAGTCTTGGGGCATGATACCCGTGGCTGTAACTTCGGGTGCTGAGGCTTTGGAAATCATCAAAGAAAACTCGGCGCTGGATTTAGCTATTTTGGCGATGAATCTACCAGATATGGACGGTGTGGCTTTGGCTGTGGAGATTCGGAAATTTGAGCTGAGCAATTTGTCGGGCGGCGGCGGTCTAAATCCGAATGTGATGAAAGTTAAAAACCCTCGCAAAATGGCGCTACCTTTGGTGCTGTTTACTTATTTAAGCAAGGCGGAAGTTTGGAAAAAACTTGAAACTACAGAAGTACATTTTTCGGCTTTTTTAACCAAGCCTCTAAAACAGTCTCAGTTTTATAATGTGTTGCTGCAAGTTTTTGGATATGTTAGCGGCAAAAGCGGCCGGGGAGAAGTTTCAAATGTGGTGACTTTAACTTCAGGATTGAAGTATTTTGAAAATTCTCAAGAACAGCACCGCGTGCTGCGGACGCCTGCTGTTTTGAGGCAGGCTGCTACCAATTCTGCCGGACAGGATGCAGCTAATTCTAGTCAGATTCGGATTTTGCTGGCCGAGGACAATGTGGTGAATCAAAAAGTCGCTACGCATTTGCTCGACAGGATAGGATATCGGGCTGATATTGCGGCTAATGGGTTGGAGGTTTTGGAGGCCCTGAAGCGGCAATCTTACGATGTTGTGCTGATGGATGTGCAGATGCCGAACATGGACGGGTTGGAAGCGACGCGCCGCATTTGTCAGGAATGGCCGGCTAACAAGAAGCCGAGAATTATTGCGATGACTGCTAATGCGATGCAGGGCGATCGCGAAAAGTGTCTGGAAGCAGGTATGGACGATTATATTACTAAGCCCGTGCGCCGGGAAGAGTTGGCGCTCGCCTTGAGCAAGTGCTCACCTCTGCATCGGGATAAATTGGATGCTGTTACTGAGCAGAAAAAGCAAGATATTTCCGATAAACTGGACAGTGAGGATGCTGGATATTCGATTGTCCAACCAGGAGCAGATTCGCCGATTGATTTTCATGTTTGGCACAATCTCCGCGACCTAGACGATGAGGAAGATCCGGATTTTTTGGGGGAGCTGATTAAGATATATTTGTTAGACGCACCACAGCAGTTAGAAACTATTAAGGAGGCTATTTTTCTCGGCGATGCTGATAGTTTGAAGCTGGCTTCTCACACGCTGAAGTCGAGCAGCGCCAATTTAGGAGCCGTGTCTTTTTCTGCTGTTTGCAAGGAGTTGGAGTATATGGGCCGCGTGGCGGTTGAGTCTGGAGGGGAACAGGTTTTTGATGTGAGTACGGCGCGCGATCGCCTGTTGGAAGCTCAAGCGGAGTGGGAAAAGGTGCGGGCGGCTTTTGAGATGGAATTGGAAACGGGGAAGTTGCGATCGCAACTGGGATAATTGGTAATTGGGAATATAAACATAAATCCCCTCTGGGGCGGGTTCACCAAAATCTCTAGTACAACTCAGAAAGCCAAGTAAACCCGCCCCAACCGCAACCAGGATGCTTACTTAATTAACCGCACTCGATATAATATGATGTCCGGTTTGCCCGTAATTAGCGAGTGTTTGTAGTGAAGACTTAATACCAAATCCGCCTTAAATACCCCCTTTATCTCTTAGTCGCCTTAGAGTGGACGAAAGTTAGACTCTATGCAGCGGTTTAAACCGCCGAATGATAAAAGGGGTAGCTTTCCCAGGATTTGGTATTAGCCCTCTCTCTATGTATTGTAAAACTTCATTGAGTTTATAAGCAATTATAAACAATAATGGTATTATATTGTTGTGAGTGTTGAACAAGAAATACGCATAGCCCAAAGAACGTAAGTCTCAAATGCAACTAACCGAGAGGCACATCATTAAATCAACGGAACACCGTTTCGCCCAAATTGACGAACTAGCTTTCAAGTCCAAAAACCTCTACAATGTCGCCAATTACGTCATTCGTCAGAGCTTTATTTATGGATGGGGTTATGTCAGTTATAACGAAATGAACCGATTGATGAAGTCTCATGAAGCCTACAAGGCTTTGCCTGCTAAAGTAAGCCAGCAAATCTTGATGGTGTTAGACAAGAATTGGAAATCGTTTTTTGAAGCAGTTAAAGCTTACAAGGCTGATTCTTCAAAATTCACGGGTCGCCCGAAATTGCCAAAGTACAAAGACAAAACCAAAGGGCGAAACCTTCTCGTCTACACGATTCAAGCGATTAGTAGTAAACAGTTGAAGAAAGGAATCATTAAACTTTCGGGTACTGAACTTTTAATCAAAACCAAAGTCGCTCCCGATCAGATTTGCCAAATTAGGCTGGTTCCGAAATGTGATTCCTATGTAATTGAGGTAATTTATGATGAAGCGGAGTCCACCCTGGGCAACGCTAATTCTGTAGCTAGTATTGATTTAGGACTAGATAATTTAGTGGCGTTAACTTCAAATCAACCGGGATTTATCCCTTTGTTGATTAACGGGCGACCATTGAAATCGATTAACCAGTTCTACAACAAGCGCTCTTCACGATTACAATCCCAGTTAAAAGGGAACCGCAAAACTTCACCCCGGATTCAGCGCTTAACTCGTTGTCGCAATCAAAAAGTTGACAATTACTTACATCATGCTAGCAGTCTAATTACTAACCTTTTGCTCACCAAGCAGATTGGGACGCTAGTAATTGGCAAGAACGCGCAGTGGAAAACTGAAATTGATCTCGGGAAGCCTACCAACCAAAACTTTGTTAGTATTCCTCACTCTCGATTGATTGAGATGTTGGAATACAAAGCTCGGTTGGCGGGAATCAATGTAATTGTGCAGGAAGAATCCTACACATCGCGGGCAAACGTGCGTTTCGTTCTGAAGAAACCCAGAAATGGGGGGAATTCAGGCTCTAATAAGGTAATCCAATATGGATTGAGTTCGCACTTTAATCCCTTGTTAGATGACAACTTGTTCGTCTTGTGGGTGA
>Ga0247770_1001304_pt1 | contig 20264 bp, 14 predicted proteins | sample UWRJL136409B6_FD_179943 | JGI IMG/M metagenome (GOLD analysis project Ga0247770, IMG submission 179943) | Plant litter microbial communities from Arlington Agricultural Research Station in Wisconsin, United States - UWRJ-L136-409B-6 | ecosystem: Environmental > Terrestrial > Plant litter >... | reverse complement strand
TCAGCGCTTTGGCCGAAGACGCCGCCAGGGTCGTTCGCGAGTACACTCCCCAAGCTCTCGCCTCGATCACCGGCTACGACTATCTCCGGAAGGCCTACTTTGCACAAGTAACTTAGGAAAATGGTATGAGAGGGCTCCGGCTGAATATCGCCGGAGCCCCTGCAGCATTCGCGCGCCGCCTCAGCGCACTCGGTTTCATTCCATCTCGGAACCGCGGGAGGCCAGCATCGCGCTCTGACTACGCCGTAGTGAATTCGTTGCTGCCCAGGGCTTCGACCACCCGATGCAGGCCATGAAGATGCTCCTCCAATTCTGCCGGGTTGGCGATGACCGCGAGAAAGAAATCAGGGCCGTCGTCTGAATCGGCGGCTGCCGCACCCCCTTCTTCCCTGCCCGCGCCGCTGCCGCCCGAAAGGGTTGATTCCCGGATCAGCCGCTCGCTCTTAAGATCTGGATGCTCGTCGAGCAGCCTCGCCACCGACTCATTACTCGCTCTAGCCATCTTCTCTGCGGCCTGTAGCTGTTCCTTGCTCAATATTTGAGCGCACGTCTGTTTGAATTGCTCGTTCACGAGCCAGCATTCACCAACCATATGCGCATACAGGCCGCGCTGTCGCTGCATCTCGGCGCTGTTGTCACCCACGGGAAGAACGACCACGAGGGAACGTGCCCGGCGGTCATCCTTCTGGAAATAGGTGAGCACACCGCCGATTCCCGAAAATGCGAAGTCAAACACGTTCTCACTGTTTTCGCGCTGATGATCGTCGATCTCCTCCCAGATGGCGATCCCCCAGCCGAATCCTGACTGCTGCTGGACTCTCAGCACCTTGCAGATGTCATCCGTGCGGTCCTTCAGCTCGTGCAAAGAGAAGATGAAGATTCGGTTCACGATGGTTTGGGATCGCCGGTGGGCGCTTCGGATGGCCTTGTGGTAGTCACTTGATTGCGTTTCGAGCCAGAAGTTCAAATCGCGGTCGCTCACTGCGTCAAACCTCGAACGCATGTGGTACAGGATCAGGTGCTGCATGTGCGAGCTTTGACGGTGCGGCACATGGATCCGGCCTCTAGAAGCCAGGCTCTGCAGCATGTTGTAATGCTGGTCCATGTAGTCACGAATGAACTCGGCCGCCGCCGGCGCGCTGCCCTTCTGAAACTTCCACTGCGCATAAATGCGCACATAGTTCGACAGCGCGATGTCTACTTTCGCTAGCGCTTCGCGCGAGAGCCCCAGCAATCGCGAATGCAGGTTGAGATCTTCAATCTGTTCCAGGCGGCGGGCGGTCAGCCTGTGGTCAGCCATTAGCCAGACGATTAGTAGGCCCAGTACGGCCACCGTGATGCTCTGCAGGCCTATTCCCTTCGGAAGGTCACCAAGCGCGTCCCACACGCCGACCACCACGGCAGCCACAGCGGTCACAATGGACAGCCAGACCTGCACCTGATTCCCAATGGTTTTTTTCATGTGAACTTTGTCCGAGAAGGAAACCTTTACAGCGCCGGTCTGCCTCGGGAAGGCGGCGAGAAGCGCCGCCGAGGGGTGCGAATCATTGAATAGAGAGCAATTGGCGGAGGTCCGCGCTGTCATATGATGATGTCGATATGTGCTGCGCGCAATGTTCGCTTCGGACTGGAGATCCGCGCCGGGCACCCGCGCGGGGCGGATCAGCGGATCGCCAAAGGCGACGAGCCGATCGTGCCGCTAGAGGTGGCGCGGGCCTCGAAGGATGTTCGGCCGTAATGGCGTTGCGATTTCCAAGAACCACGTGCCCCGACGTGTGCGGGTGGGGAAACCGCGCGTGACGTACTGCGCCACAACCTTTGATGGTGCTGAAACGCGTGACCTGGCGTGCAGCCGGTAGCCGGGACGTGACCCGACGCGTCCTCCCGGTTGGTACGTGTTGATACTGGGGGCAGGGCGATTTATTCTTGGGGCCGCGCACGGTTCGTCCCTGGCGCCCTCGCCTCGTCCCTCGCCCGCACGGCTCGCCCCAGATGAGCGACCTGCTCGACCGCCTCGCGGCGCTCTCGCCCGCCAAGCGCGCGCTGCTGGAGCGCGCCCGCGCCGCCGCGTCGGCCCCTTCGCCCGCGACGGCCATCCCCGCCGCGCCGGACGGGTACGCGGCGCTCTCCTTCGAGCAGCGCCGCCTGTGGTTTCTCCTGCAGCTGGCGCCGGAAGACTCGCCGCTCTACACCATCCACAACGCCTTCCGCGTCCGTGGCGCCCTGGACGCCGCCGCGCTCGACGCCGCGCTGCGGGGCATCGTCCGGCGCCACGAGCCGCTGCGCACCGCGTTCCGGGAGACGGACGGCGAGCCCGTGCAGATCGTCGGAGAGGGCGAGAGCTTTCGCGTGGAGACGACGGACCTGCGCGAGAATCCGCGGCGGGACGAGGAGGCGCGGCGGATCGGTGCGGAGTTCACGCGGCGCACCTTCGACCTGGCGCGCGGCGAGCTCTTCCACGCGCTCCTGCTGCGCGTCGCGGACGATGAGCATCACCTCTTCCTCGGCTATCACCACCTGGCCGGCGACGGCATCTCCGCCGCTCCACTGCTGCGCGACCTCGGCGCGCTCTACGCGGCGCACGCGGGCGGATCGGACGCCGATCTCCCGCCCATCGCCCCGCGCTTCCGCGACTGGGCGGCGTGGCAGCGGCGGTCCGCGGAGACGACGCGGGCGGCGGACGAGGCGCACTGGCGCGAGCGGCTGGCCGGCGCGCCGCACGTGCTGGAGGTGCCGGCGGATCGCCCGCGCCCCGCCGTGCAGCGGTGGGAGGGGACCAAGCAGCGCTTCGCCATCGCTCCCGAAGTGACGGCCGGCCTGCGCGCGCTCGCCCGGCGCGAGGCGACCACGCTGTACGCCGTCACCGCCGCCGCGCTGGCGCTGGTGCTGGGGCGATACGCGGGGGAAGACGATCTCGTCCTGGGCACCGTGGTCGCCAACCGGCCGCTCCCGGAGCTGGAGGCGCTGGTGGGATTCTTCGCCAACACGCTCCCGCTGCGGATCGGGCTCCACGGCGATCCCTCCGTCTCCGCGCTCCTCCGCCGCGCGCACGAAGCGGCCGTCGGCGCGCACGAGCACGGGCGGCTCCCGTTCGACCGCATCGTGGAGCTGGCCGGCGCGCGCCGCGACCGCGCGCGGACGCCGCTGGTGCAGCACGTCCTGGTCTTCACGCAGTCCGCCGCCCCGCTCCACCTCCCCGGCCTCGCCACCGAGCCGATCCCCACCGAGGCCGACGCCGCGCCCTTCGACCTCAGCTTCTTCATCGAGGACCGCGGCGCCACGCTGACGGGCGAGATCCTGTACGACACCGCGCTCTACGACGCCGCGACGGCGGAGCGAATCGCCGCGCACCTCGCCTCCGCCCTCGCCGCCTTCGCGGCCGACGCCACGCAGCGCATCTCCCGCGTCTCCCTGGGGACGGAAGAGGAGCGGCGGACGATGGCGGCGTGGAGCACCCGGCCGTGGTACGTCCCCGCGCCGCTCACCATCCCCGCCCTCTTCGAGCTTCGCGCCCGCCAGACGCCCGCCGCGCCCGCCCTCGTGCACGACGCCGGCACCTGGACGTACGCCGAGCTGAACCGCCGCGCGAACCGCGTCGCCCACGCCCTCGCCGCCCGCGGCATCGGCCCCGAGACGCGCGTGGCGCTGGCGATGGACCGCACGCCGCCGCTGGTGGCCGCCATGCTCGGGGTGATGAAGGCGGGCGGCGCGTACGCCATGCTCGACCCCACCAATCCCCCCGCCCGCACCGGGTCCGTCCTCCGCTCCGCCCGCGCCTCCCTCGTCCTCGCCGACGCCGCGGGGCGCGCGCGCCTCCCGGCCGGCGTGGAGGCGATCGACGTCGACGCGCTGGACGGCGGGAGCGATGCCGATCCGGAGCCGCGCGCCGCGCCGGAGAACCTGGCGTTCGTCGTCTTCACCTCGGGATCCACCGGTGGGCCGAAGGGGGTGGAGATCGAGCACCGCTCCATCGTCCCCCTCCTCCACCACTGGCACGGCGTGGTGATGCGCGGCGCGGCGGCGTCGCTCGCGGGGTCGCCCGCCAACTTCGACCTTTCCGTGGCGGAGATCTTCGGCGCGCTCTGCTTCGGGCGGGCGGCGGTGCTGGTGGAGAACGCGCTGGCGCCGTTCCCCATCGGGACGATCGTCGACGCCGCCACCCTGGTCCCCACCGCGGCGCTGGAGCGGCTGCGCGCCGGCCTCCCCACCGGCATCCGCACCGTCGCCACCGGCGGCGAGGTGGTGACGCCCGCGCTCGCCGCCCAGCTGCACGCGGCCGGCGTGGAGCGCGTGACCAACGTCTACGGGCCCACGGAGATCACGATCTACTGCACGGCGGAGGAGATCGCGCCCGGCGCGGAGCGCGTGACCGTCGGCCGCCCCGCCGCCGGCGCGCGCGTCCACGTGCTGGACGGGGCGATGCGCCCCGCCGGCATCGGGATCCCCGGCGAGATCTGGGTTGGCGGGCCGGGGGTGGCGCGCGGCTATGCCTCGCACCCGGCGATGACGGCGGAGCGCTTCCTCCCCGATCCGCACGGGCCGCCGGGGTCGCGGATGTACCGCACGCTGGACCGGGGGCGGTGGCTGGCGGACGGCGCGCTGGAGTTCCTGGGGCGCCGCGACGGGCAGGTGAAGGTGCGCGGCTACCGCGTGGAGCTGGAGGAGGTGGAGGAGGCGCTCGCCGCGCATCCCGCGATCGCCGCCGCGGCCGCCGCCCCGGTGGGCGCGGGGACGGAAGCGCGGATCGGCGCGTGGCTGGTGGCGCGCGATGGAGACCGGCCGGACGCGGCGGAGATCCGCGCCTTCGCGCGCGACCGGCTCCCGGCGTACATGGTCCCCGCCGCGTTCACCTGGATGGACGCGCTCCCGCGCACGACGAGCGGCAAGCTGGACCGCCGCGCCCTCCCGGCGCCCGAGTCGGAGGCGGCGCCGCTGGCCGTGCGCCACGTGGGCCCGCGCTCGCCGCTGGAGGAGCGGCTGGCGGCGCTCTGGCGCGAGGTGCTGGAGGTGGAGCGCGTGGGCGTGCACGACGACTTCTTCGACCTGGGCGGCCAGTCCATCCTGGCCACGCGGCTGATGTCGCGCATCCACGCCGAGCTGGGCGTCCGCCTCCCCGTGGCCGAGCTGCTGCGCGGCCCCACCATCGAGCAGGTGGCGCGGCAGATCGCGGGCGCCGGCGTCGAGCGGCGCGACAAGGGCGAGGCGCGGCTTCCCGTCGTCCCCCTCCAGCCGCTGGGCGGGAAGGCGCCGCTCTTCCTGGGCCACCCGGGCGGCGGCCACGTGGTCTGCTACCGGACGCTGGCCGACCTGCTGGCGCCGGGGAACCCCGTCTACGGCCTGCAGGCGCGGGGGATCGACGACGGGATGCCGCCGCTGGGGAGCGTGGAGGAGATGGCCGCGCACTACGTGGAGGGGATCCGCGCCTTCCGCCCGCGCGGGCCGTACCACCTGGCCGGATGGTCGTACGGGGGGATCCTGGCGTGGGAGATGGCGCAGCAGCTGCGCGCCGCAGGCGAGGAGGTGGGGCTGCTGGCGCTGCTGGACGCGGGGAGCCCCGTCCCGCGCGAGAGCACCCGGGAGACGCTGGAGCCCGCGCGCATCCTCCAGCGCATCATCGCCGACCTGGTGGGGTGGGCCTCCGCGTCGCTGGTGAAGGTGGAGCGCATCCGCCATCTCCCGCCGCGCGAGCAGGCGCTGGCCGCCATCCGCGCCGTGAACTCCGCGAAGACGCTCCCCCTGTCGCGGGTGGACGAGGTGATGGCGCTGACGGCCGTGCGCTCCGCCAACCTGCACGCCATGCTGGCGTACCGCCCCACGCCGTACGAAGGGCACCTGACGTACGTCCGCACCGCCGGCTCGGACCGCATGTTCCCGCGCGAGCCGGGGCTGGACTTCTGGACCGCGCTGGCCGCCGGCGGCCTCACCGTGCACCGCGTCACCGGCAGCCACGGCACCATCCTCCACCAGCCCCACGTCGCCCTCGTCGCCAAGCACCTGGCGGAGGGGATCCCGGCGTAGGGCGGGCGAAGGGCCTCGGCGCGCCCCCGCGGCGCCCTCACCCCTCGCGTGGCGGTCGGCGGGAGGTGGTGCGCTTCGGCGCCCCCGCGCCCCCTCCTGACCGCTGGGGCGAGTCTGTCCTCCCCCGTTCCGGGAGAGGCTGGCTCGCCATACGATCTGGTGCGCGCCGATGCCCGTGACGCGGTAGAAAGCCTCCCTCCCACCGCGCAGCGGGGGGAGGGCGGGGGGAGGAGGGCCGCCGCGGCATGGTAGACCGCCCGTCGAACCTCGAGAGCAGCTCTCCACCTCGGACGCGCGACGATCCACATCCCCCGTCCCCACCGCTCACCCCCGCGCATCCACGGCTGGCGGCGTCCAGGGCCCCGCTCGTTCCGCGGTGGTTGCGCGGAGGGGGCGCGGGGGCGAACACTATCCGCATCGCACGACCTTCCGGCGGCGGCTTCCGACTCCACCGCGCCCGATCCGCATCCACCGAGGACGCCCATGCTCGCATCCCTCGCCCTGATCGCCGCCGTGGCGACGGCCGCGTGCGCTCCGGCCGCGCAGGACACGCAGGTCGTGGCCTTCACCAACGTCACCGTGGTGCCGATGGACTCCGAGCGCGCGCTCCCGGCGCAGACGGTCGTCGTGCGCGGCGACCGCATCGCCGAGGTCGGGCCGTCGGCGCGGGTGCGCGCTCCGGCCGGGGCGCGGGTGGTGGACGGGCGCGGCAAGTGGCTGATGCCGGGGCTGGCCGAGATGCACGGCCACATCCCCCCGCCCAGCGCCCCGCCCGCGTACATCGAGAACACCCTCTTCCTCTACGCCGCCAACGGCATCACCACCGTGCGGGGGATGCTGGGCGCGCCCAACCAGCTGGAGCTGCGCCGCCGCGCCGCCGCCGGCGAGCTGGTGTCGCCCACGCTCTACCTCGCCGGCCCGTCGTTCAACGGCAACTCGGTCTCCTCGCCCGAGCAGGCGGCGGAGATGGTGCGGCAGCAGAAGCGCGAGGGGTGGGACCTGCTCAAGGTGCACCCCGGCCTCACCCGCGCCGAGTACGACGCCATGGCGCGCGCCGCCCGGGCCGAGGGGATGCGCTTCGGCGGGCACGTGCCGGAAGAGGTGGGGCTGCTGCACGCCCTGGAGATGGGGCAGGAGACCTTCGACCACGTGGACGGCTACGTGGAGCACCTGAACGGGATGGCCGGCCCCATCGACGCCGCCGCGCTCTCCGACGTCGTCCGGCGGACGCGCGAGGCGGGCGCCTGGGTGGTGCCCACCATGGCGCTCTGGGAGGTGCTCTTCGGCACGCTGCCGCTGGATTCGCTCGTGGCGTATCCGGAGCTGCGCTACGTCCCGCCGCAGCAGGTGCAGGCGTGGACCCGCATCTACCGCGAGCGCCTCGCCAGCCCGCAGTTCGACGCGGAGGCCGGCCGCCGCGTCATCGCGCACCGCACCCGCATCCTGGGCGAGCTGCACCGCGGCGGCGCGCGCATCCTGATGGGCACCGACGCGCCGCAGCAGTTCAGCGTCCCCGGCTTCTCGCTGCACCGCGAGCTGACGCGGATGGCGGACGCGGGGATGTCGCCCTACGCCATCCTGGCGACGGGGACGAAGGCGGTGGGCGAGTACTTCAGGACGCACGACGCCTTCGGCACCGTCACCCCCGGGCAGCGCGCCGACCTCCTCCTCCTGGACGCCGACCCGCTCGCCGACATCCGCAACGTGGACCGCATCTCCGGGGTGATGGTGCGCGGCCGCTGGCTTCCCAGGAGCGAGATCGACGCGCGCCTGGAGCGCGTCGCCGCCGGCTACCGGACACCCGCCGGCGGACGCTGATCGTCGGGAGGGAGATGCGCGGAGGGCGCGGAGAGCACCATCGCTCTCCGCGCCCTCCGCCGTTCGCCGTCCCTCGCCGTTCAGGGATCCCGCCGGCTCAGCATCCCGCCTGCGGGACGGAGACGCACTGGACGCTGGTGTCGCAGCCGCCCTCCACGCTGGTGCGCGAGCAGGTGCTGATGTCGGCGGTGCAGATGCACTCGTCCACGGGCTCCGTGTACCCGCAGTTCAGGGCGTAGGTGTCGTGGTACGGCGGCTTCGCGGCCTCCACCTCGTCGGTGAAGAACGAGGTGACTTCGAGGTCTTCGATCGTGAGCGTGGTCATGGCTGCCTCTTCGGCTGGATGGAAAGGGAACGGCGGTGGACCAGGGTCAGACCGTCACGCACTGCACGCTGGTGTCGCAGCCACCCTCCACGCTGGTGCGCGAGCAGGTGCTGAAGTCGGCGGTGCAGATGCACTCCTCCACGGGCTCGGTGAACTCGCAGCCCGGGGCGTCCGTGTAGTAGCAGTTGCCGGGGTCGGTGTACCCCGTGTCCTCCGCCGCCGTCTCGGTGAAGAACGACGTGACTTCGAAGTCCTCGAGCGTGATCGTGGCCATGGGCTCCTCTTCGGTCGGCAGGTTGCGGTCGGTGACGGTCAGCCCGTCACGCACTGCACGCTGGTGTCGCAGCCACCCTGCGGGCTGGTGCGCGAGCAGGTGCTGAAGTCGCCGGTGCAGATGCAGAACCGATGGGTGCTCGCCGCGAGCAGTGCCGCCTCTTCCGCCGGCGCCTTCGCCTGCGTGACGAACGACGTGACTTCCAGGTCCTCGAGCGCGATGCGGGCCATGGGCGTTCTCCGCGAGTGGGTGCAAGACGTTTGCGGGATCGACGGAAAACTGTCGCAAATCGTATTCCTCCGGTTCCGAACGTGACGGCGGGGCGATGCATCGTCACACGCGGGCTGGCCGCTAGCCATCCGTTTCCGTATTCTCCCGCATCCAGCGGAAGCAGGCACACCCCGGGAGCGAAGCCTGATGGACAGAAGGACGTTTCTGCAGCAGAGCGTGGCCGGCGGGATCACGGCCGCGGTGGGCGCCAGCCTCCCGATCGAGGCGCGGGCCGCCGCCGCCCGGCCGGGCGCGGCGCGGGCGATCGAGCTGGAGGAGGCCACCGTGGCGCAGCTGCGCGCGGCGCTGGACTCCGGCCAGGTGACCGCGCGCGCCCTCACCGAGCAATACCTGGCGCGCATCGAGGCCATCGACCGCGCCGGCCCCCGCCTCAACTCGGTGATCGAGACCAATCCCGACGCCCTCGCCATCGCCGACGAGCTGGACCGGCGCTCCGGGCCGCGCGGGCCGCTGCACGGGATCCCGGTGCTGATCAAGGACAACGTCGACACCGGCGACCGGATGCTCACCACCGCCGGCTCCCTGGCGCTGGCCGACCGCCCCGCCCCGCGCGACGCCTTCATCGCCGAGCGGCTCCGGGCGGCCGGGGCGGTGATCCTGGGGAAGACCAACCTGAGCGAGTGGGCCAACTTCCGCTCCACGCGGTCCACCAGCGGCTGGAGCGGCCGCGGCGGGCAGACGCGGAATCCGTACATCCTCGATCGGAATCCCTCCGGATCCAGCTCCGGGTCGGGCGCGGCCGTCTCCGCCTCCCTGGCCGCGCTGGCGGTGGGGACGGAGACGGACGGCTCCATCGTCTCCCCCGCCACCCACAGCGGCGTCGTGGGGTTCAAGCCCACGCTGGGGCTGGTGAGCCGCGCGGGGATCATCCCCATCTCGCACAGCCAGGACACCGCCGGGCCCATGACGCGCACGGTGGCCGACGCCGCGGTCCTGCTGGGCGTCCTGGCCGGCATCGACCCGCGCGACCCCGCCACCGCCGCGTCCGCCGGCCACGCGCACGCCGACTACACCCGGTTCCTGGACGCCGACGGCCTCCGCGGCGCGCGGATCGGCGTGGCGAACAAGGGAACGGGGGTGAGCGACGACGTGACGCGCCTGTTCGCCCGCTCGGTGGACGCCATGCGCCGCCTGGGCGCGGTCATCGTGGAAGAGGTGGAGATCCCGCACGCCAACGACTACGGCGAGAGCGAGCTGGAGGTGCTGCTGTACGAGTTCAAGGCGGACCTGAACGCCTACCTCGCCACCCGCTCCCCCGGCGGCCCGCGCACCCTGGCGGAGCTGATCGAGTTCAACGAGCGGAACGCGGGTCGGGAGATGCCGTTCTTCGGCCAGGAGCTCTTCCTCCAGGCGCAGGAGAAGGGCCCGCTCACCTCGCGCGAGTACCTGGACGCGCTGGCCAAGAACCAGCGGCTCTCCGGCCGCGAGGGGATCGACGCGGCGCTCCGGGCGCATCGGCTGGACGCGCTGATCGCCCCCACCGGCGGCCCCGCCGCGCCCACCGACCTGGTGAACGGCGACCGGTGGACGGGCGGCTACTCCAGCGCCTCCGCCGTCTCCGGCTATCCGCACATCACCGTGCCCATGGGCTACGTCCACGGCCTCCCGGTGGGCCTCTCCTTCTTCGCCGAAGCGTGGTCCGAGCCCAGGCTCCTCCGCTACGCCCACGCCTTCGAGCAGGCCACGAAGGCCCGCCGCCCCCCGCGCTTCCTCCCCACCTTCGACCCCACCGCGCGGATGGGGTGAGGCGCTGCCATTGAGTTACTCGGCCGTATATAACGGCTTGACGCATCCCCAGCGGAGTGTAATCTTTCATAGTATCGAAGGATGAACCCCAGGAGAGCTCATGAAGAATTTGGACAAGGGGCGAGTCACGCCCGACGTGGTGCGGAAGCCCGCGCGGGGACCCGTGGATGCGCCTCCCGATCCGCCCGAGGATCAGCGATTCTTCAACGAGTCACTGGAGTTCGGGTTGCGGAGTATCGGCCGGGTCCTTGAGCGGCGCCGCAAGCAGAGCTGACAGAAACCGATACGAACGGGCCAGGAGCAGAACTCCTGGCCCGTTTCGTTTGTCTTTCGCTCACGCCTACCGTCTGATGCCCTCGCCTGGCGAAATCTATTACCTCCCGCCACGAGAAGGAGAAGTCGTCGACCCGAACAAGGGCGACCGTCCGCACCTCGCACTGAGCCTCTGCGAGCCAGGGAGCGAAGTGCTAACGCTTGCGTATGGAAGCACAAAGGCCACGGAGGCGCGCATGGAGCGGCACACGTCCTGATCGATCCCCGCCCGAGCGCCTACCGTAGGATGGGGCTTTCCGCGCCTACGTATTTTTATCCGTCACGGCTGGTATCGGTCGCGCCCGAGGACCTCCCGCCCCCGGCCGGAAGAGTGGCCGGCGAGATGCCGGCCATTCGAGACGCCTTGAGAACGGCGCTCGGCCTCGGCTCTGGACCATCGCCGGAGAACAACGTAGCCGGATGCAATCGCAGGGGCAGAATCGCGACATTCGCGAAGGAGATGCGCGATCTCACGGGTTTGACCCACGCCGTCGTGGTAACCGAACCGGTTTACTCGCGCCTCTCACGACAGCAGACAGTCGTACCCGTCTTTCCTGAATCCGCTTTCGAGGCCGGCGAACTCGACATCATCGCGCCGGCCAGCAGATGGACGCGCTATGTCACGGAACGGCGAGAACCCGTCATCCTCGCGACGTCGATGATATTCACCGTTTTCCAGAGGGAATGGATCACGGGCTACGCGAACGGGATCGTCGACCCGATCACGATGCACCGGCTCGACGAAGCCCTGAACCTGCACTTTGGCCTCTGACTACTCCGGCATCAGCGTCACCGCCGGGCCCTCGATGCCGACGCGGTCGACGGCGGAGACGACGGCGCGCTGGGCGCCCTCGGGGAGGCGGTGCTGACGCGCGGCGCCTGGGAGGACGGCGGGGGTCCATCGCCCGTCCGCTCCGCGCGACTGGATCACCCACCAGAAGGGCGCGGTGCCGCCGCCCGGCTCCATCCGCACGGTCAGCCGCCCGCCGTCGCGCGAGAGGGTGGCGCTCGGGCGGCCGGGGCGGCCGCGGGCGAGCCAGGGCGACGCGGGCGGGAGGGCTGGCTCGCGGTAGGCCTCCTTCACCAGCTTGTCCGAGAGGCTGTCGCGGTCCAGGACGAACGCCCGCGCGCTGAAGTGGATGTTCCCCGTGGCGCCGGGCCGCCCGCGCGTCACGTAGATCTGCCCCAGCACCTCGCGCGCCGGCCAGGGCGTGGGCGCCCCCTCGAAGGTGCGGCTGGTGAAGTTCCCCGGCCACATGTGGCGCCCCATCACGTTCTCGTTCACCCACCAGTCCAGGAGCACGGGGTAGCTCTGCCCCGTCTGCCCGATGGGCCAGTACAGCTGCGGCGTGAAGTAGTCCATCCACCCCTCGCGCAGCCACTTCCGCGCGTCCGCGTACAGCATCGCGTACTGGTCGAAGCCCGTCGTCACCTGCGGCGGGTTCCCCGGCCGCCAGATCCCGAACGGGCTGATCCCGAACTTCACCCACGGCTTCTCGCGCTTGATCTCCCCGTACAGCCGGCGGATGAAGTCGTCCACGTTCTTCCGCCGCCAGTCGTCGCGCGCCAGGCGCCCGCCGCCGTCCACGTAGCGCCGCCAGCTGGGCTCGTCCGGAAAGTCGATCCGCTGCTTCGTAACCGAGTCCGTCTCGGGATACGGGTAGAAGTAGTCGTCGATGTGGATGCCGTCCACGTCGTAGCGGCGCACCACGTCCATCATCACGTCGATGGAGCGCTGCTGCACCGCCGGCTCGCCCGGGTCCATCCACAGGTAGTTCCCGTACCGCTTGACCAGCTCCGGGTTGGTCCGCGCGATGTGCGTCGCCGCCTCGGGGGTCCTGGCGGTGGGATGGCGGGCGCGGTACGGGTTGAACCACGCGTGCAGCTCCATCCCCCGCTGGTGCGCCTCCTCCACCGCGAACGCCAGCGGGTCCCACGCGGGCAGCGGCGCCCGCCCCTGCGCCCCGGTGAGGTACTCCGACCACGGCTCCAGCGTGGACGGATACAGCGCGTCCGCCGCCGGCCGCACCTGCAGGATCACCGCGTTCATCCCCAGCACCGCCATCCGGTCCAGCAGCCCCCGCAGCTCCGCCCGCGCGCTGTCGGTGGAGAGCCCCGGCCGCGACGGCCAGTCGATGTTCGCCACGCTCGCCACCCACACCCCGCGCAGCTCCCGCCGCACCGGAGGCGGCGCGTCCGCCGACGAGGACGCGATCGAGGGCATGGCGGCGGAACGAGCGGCGGACGGCCCGCCCGCGCAGCCGCCCAGGAGCGCGGCGGCAAGGGCGGGCGCCAGGACGGCGGAGCGCGCGAGGAGCCGGGAGATGGGCATCGGCGGTTTCGGCGGCGTGGTGGGTGGATTTCGAGCAACGAGCACAAGGTGGCACGCGCCTGCCGAGCGCGACAGAGGCGGGAGACCGAGGCCGGAGGACCACGGAGGATGCGTCGCAGTTCAGGACCGTGGCGCGCGCTCCGGCCGCGGGCCCCCCTCCCGTCCTCCCCCCCCCCAAAAACTCTGGGGGGAGGAGACAAGAAACAGAAGCATCGAAGCAACGAATCCACGCGGAAACCCTGCCCCTACAAACAGTTCTCCCCCCTCTCCGGTTATCGGGCCCCGTTATCGGGGGAGGGGTGCCGGGGGGGGTGAGGGTGCCGCGGACGCGCACCGCCGCCCATCGCCATCCATGCAACGAAGAAGGCCCGGCGGATTCGCATCCGCCGGGCCTCCCTCATCATCGATCATCTCGACCGACCTTCATCTCCCGATCGTCATCCATCGATGTTCATCCACCGACGATGATCGACCCACCATCATCCCACGATCGCCATCGCGATCGATCACGTCTTGGGGACGTTGGGGTTGCCGGTGATCTCGGCCAGGGAGAGCGGCAGGCACGTCTGGTCGCCGAACGTCTCGCCCGAGGTGGTCCCGTAGTACGTCCCCGTGGGGAACAGGTTGATCCCGTACTGCGTGATGTAGCGGCGGATGTCGCCCAGGCGGTGCCCGTCCAGGAACAGGTCGCGCCCGCGCTGCTCGCGCAGGGTGGCGTAGAAGTTGTCCGCCGTCGTCGGCGCCGCCGCCGCCCCCGTGGGGGCGATCAGGCGGCGCGACTCGATGAAGGCGATGGACGTGGCCGTGGGGCCGCTGGCCTCCGCCAGGATGTACTGCGCCTCCAGCCCCGACGCCACCCGCATGTACCCGGCGCGCGACCACTCGGCCCCGACCGCCGTGTTGTTGTAGGTGCTGTACGCCGACGGCGAGTTGGGGATGAACGCGTTGGTGGCGTCCATCACCCGCTCCGCCGCCGCCGGGTGCGGCACCCGCGGATCGTTGAGCTGCGCGAACGGCGTGTTGCTCACCGACCCCGAGGTGTTCCCCGAGCCGTTGGAGAAGCGGTTCCAGAGCGGGTTGTTCTCGCGCGCGCTGTTCTCCGAGTAGTACGCCCGGAACTCGAAGCCCGCCGGCACTCCGGTGGCGTACGAGACGGCCCTGGGCTTGTCGCCCAGCCAGAGCGCCGCCCGCGCCGCGCCCACCCTGGCGAAGTTGATGATGGAGTCCGCCGTGGCGATCTGCGCCGCCGTGGCCCCCGTGCGGCCCTTCGCCGCCGTGGCGATGGCGATGGCCTCGTCGAAGCGCGGGAGGGCGAAGTCGCGCAGCAGCTCCTGCGACGAGTAGGGCCGCGACCCGTCCACCGGCGACTCGCACAGCCACTCGCCCAGCAGGACGTAGTTGTACCCGCCGTACGCCTGCACCCGCGCCAGCCGCGCGTCGCGCGACGCCGAGTCGGCCAGCAGCACCTTCATCCGGCTGGCCACCGAGTCGGCCATGAAGCGCGAGCGGTGGAGGACGTTGTAGACGAACGCCACGTACGTCGCGTTCTCCGGGCCCACGCGGCGCTGGTCGATCAGCCGCTCCTCGAAGAAGACGTGGTGGTTGCGCAGCTCGTCCGCGAAGACGGCCGTGTAGTACGCGGCCACCGGGAGCGTCGGCTGGAACTCGCCGATCACCCCGTTGACCATCAGGGGGATGTAGCGCGGGTCGTTCAGCGAGGGCTCCTGGATGGCGCCCGGGTTGTCGACCTCCAGCAGGTCGCAGGCGGCGCCGCCCAGGGCCAGCGCGGCGGCCGCGAAGGCACAGCGCGCCAGGCGCGTGAGGGAATGCATCGTGGGCGTCTCCATCAGTAGGTCACGTTCACCGACACCGTGAAGCGCCGGTTCATGGGGGCGGCATAGGCGTCGGCGCGCACGAACGAGCGGTTGCCGTAGCTGTTGACCTCGGGGTCCAGCCCCGAGTAGTCGGTCCAGAGGCCCAGGTTGCGCCCCGCCACCGTCACCGCGGCCGAGCCGGCGCCGGTGCGGCGGATCAGGCTCTGCGGCGCCGTCCAGGTGAGCGACACCTCGCGCAGCTTGAAGAAGTCGGCCGGCTCGATGTACTCGGACGGCACGTTCTGCCACACCGGGAGCTCCTTCGCCAGCAGCGAGTCGGCCGCCGTCCGCGGGCTGGTCACGCGCGGGTCGTTCACCCGGGCGCAGTTGCTGTTGGCCGCCTGGCAGCGGTTGCGCTCCTTGAGGTTGAACAGGTAGTGCCCGCCCTTGTAGTCCACCAGCGCGTACAGCCGCAGGTTGGTGAACAGCGTCAGCTCGTTGGAGAAGCCGATCTCGTGCGTGGGGGCGCTGGGCCCGATGTAGGTGGCCGTGTCCAGCAGCACCGCCCCGGCCGGGGAGAGCTGCGGCGTCCCGTCCGCGTTGCGCAGCGGGAGCTGCGCCCAGTAGCCGGCGATGGGGTACCCCTCGCGGTGCTGCTGCACCACCCCGTACGCCTGGCCCGTGGGGGTCAGCGAGGTGAGGCTGGGGTCGCCGAAGGTCACCAGCCGGTTGCGGTTGGTGGAGACCGAGAGGCGCGCGTTCCAGGTCACCGCCCGCTCCTGCACCGGCGTGGCGTTCAGCCCCAGCTCCAGCCCGCTGTTGCTGGTCTCTCCGATGTTGAAGAGGCGCGATCCGGGGAAGCCCAGCGACCCCGGGACGCCCAGCGCCAGGATGGCGTCCTGCATGGTCTTGTTGTAGTAGGTGAACTCCGCCCCCACGCGGCCGTTCAGCCACCCGGCGTCGAAGCCCACCTCGATCTCCGACCCCTGCTCCGCGCGCAGGTCCGGGTTGCCGATGGTGGACGTGCGCAGCGCCGAGCCGGTGCCCGTCCCCAGCGTCACCTTGTCGACGGTGTAGGTCTGGATCGCCGTGTAGTCCTCGGGCGCGCGCCCGGCGCGGCCCCAGGCGGCGCGGACGCGGAATTCGTCCAGCCGCGCCGCGTCGATGAAGCCCTGCAGCGCCGGCTCCTCCGACAGCACGTACGACATCGACAGCTTGGGATAGATGATCCAGTCGTAGTTCTCGCCGAACGCCGAGTGGTCGTCGCCGCGGAGCGCCGCGGTCAGGAAGAGGCGGTTGTGCAGCGCCAGCTCCTGCTGCCCGAAGATCCCCACCGAGGTGCGCTCGCCGAAGGTGTTGGTGGCCGTGATGGTCGTCGCCGACCCGATCACCGTCACGTCGGGCGCGCCCAGCCCCGTCCCGCTGGCCGAGAGGAGCTCCGAGTCGCGCTTGGTCCACTGCACGCCGAACGAGGTGGTCGACTCCAGCGCGTCCGAGAGGGAGCGGATCACGTTGCCGGCGTAGTCCACCGTGTACAGGCGGGCCCGCGGCACCCGCTGCGCCGAGACGCCCTGCGGCACGTCGGCGTCCAGCGGCTCGGCGATCAGCTGCGCCAGCGAGCTGGTGTAGTCCATCCCCACCGTCAGCCGGTGGCGGAACCAGTCCAGCGGCGTGTGGTTGGCCGTGGCGCCCAGCGTGAAGCGGTCCGTCCACGTCTGGTTGTTGTAGCGGTTGGACTGCAGCGGGTTCACCGTGGCCCACCCGTAGCTGTCGGGGTTGACCGTGGCGCGCCCCGGGCGCCCGCGCGCCGCCGAGAGGAGGAGGCCGTTGGCCGACTCGTCGCCGTACGGAAGGCGGAGCTGCGCGCGGTAGTAGCTGGTGTTCAGCTGCAGGTCCAGCGCGCTGGTGGGGTTGAGCGAGAAGTTGCCGCGCACCGAGCGGCGGTTGCTGAACGAGTTGAGGAAGACCCCCTCCTCGCGGTCCAGGTCGCCCGCCACGTAGTACGAGTAGCGGTCGGCGCCCCCGGAAAGGCTCACCCCGTAGCGCTGCAGCCCGCCCGTGCGGAGCGCGTTGGGGTCGCGGCGGAGCGGGTCGTCGGTGATGACGGTGCCGGCGGCCAGCCCCACGCACCCGGTCCACACCTCGGGCTGCGCCAGCTTGGCGGCGTCGCAGGTGGTGTAGTTGGTGGGGGTCTCCAGCGCCCACTCGCTCTGCCCCGCCTCCACCTTGAAGTTCCAGGTGGGGCGCTGGCCGCTGCGGCTCCCCTTCTTGGTGATGATCTGGATCACCCCGCCCGCGGCCTCGGCGCCGTACAGCGTGGCCGCCGCCGGCCCCTTGATCACCTCGATCGACTCGATGTCGTTGGGGTTGATCCCGTTGAGCGCCGAGGTGGTCTGCGAGCTGAACCCGGTGATCCCCGCGCCCGACGGGGCGAAGTTCTCCAGGCTCCCGGTGTTGTAGCGGACGCCGTCCACGTACACCACCGGCATGTTGGTGAGGAAGCTGGAGGCGCCGCGGATGCGGATGTCCGCCGCCGCGCCGGGGGTGCCGGCGTTGGGGAGGATCTGCACGCCCGGGGTCTTGGACTGCAGCACCTCGGTCACGTTCAGCACGCTGGCCTTCCGGGTGAGGTCGGCCACGTCCACCGTGGTCACCGCGTTCCCCAGCGTGCGGCGCTCCACGGCGCCCGGGGTGCCGGTGACCACCAGCGCGTCCAGCCCCACGCTCGACTCGGCCAGGGCGAAGTCGGCCGTGGCCGTGCCTCCCGCCGCCACCGTCACGGTGCGCTCGCCCGACGCGTGGCCCAGCAGGGCCGCGCGCAGGCGCGCCGGCCCGGCCGGGACGCCGACGATCTGGTACTCGCCCGACGCATTGGTGACCGCGCGCCGCTGGGTGCCGACCACGGCCACCTGCACGCCCGCCAGCGGGCGCTGGTTCGAAGCCGCCGTCACCCGCCCGCTGATCGTCCCGGCGTCCTGCGCGTGCAGCGCGGGCGCGGCGCAGAGCAGCGCCAGGGCCGCCGCGAGCAGCAGCCGCCCCCTTCGGTGGGTGCGAGAGCCCATTGTCCTCCTCCTGCTGTGGTGGAAAGAAGCCGGGGCGCCGTCCGGCGCGCTCCCGGGAAACAAACGTCTTGCCGGCGATTCGCCGCCGCTTCGGGGTGAATCGTCCATCCGGATTTCGGGCACGGTCAGTGGCGGCGGCTGCCGCGTGGGGGGTGGAGCAAGGGAAATGTCGAGACTGCGTGGAAGGTTCCCGCGCCGCGAGGCGGGCGGGAGATCGCGAAACGTCAGCGGTTCGATGGCGAACAGGTTACAAGGCGCACACCCAAACGGCAACCTTTCCCATGCAATTGTTCAAACGAAGTGCAAATCGAACGTTCGTTTCGTCGTCGCCACGAATAGCGGCCCGCGAGAAGACGATCCTTCGGTCGGGGATGAAATTCCGCAAGAATTCCGCTGTCATGATTCTACGTTTTCCCCACGCTATGGCACCTCGTCTCCGCACCTTGACCCGTCATGGCGCCGCCAGCCGCGCCACGTACTCGCGCTCCTCCGGGCCCAGCCAGGGCGCCGATCCGGCGGCGGCGTTGTCCGTCATGTGGGCGGCGCTCGACGTGGCGGGGATGGCGACGTGGCAGCGCGGGTCGCTCAGGATCCACTTCAGCAGCGCCTGCGTCCACGTCCGCACGCCGAACGGGGCCAGCGGCGCCAGATCTTCCTCCGACGGGATCCGGCGCAGCAGCGTCCGCTCGCCGAAGGGGCGCATCACCACCACGCCGATCCCCCTCTCCTTCGCCAGCGGGAGGATGGTCCGCTCCACCTCGCGCTCCAGGGGGTTGTAGGGAACCTGGACGGCGGTGACGCGCCCCGTCTCCATCACCCGCCGCAGCTCGTCGAAGGCGGCCGCGCGGTAGTGCGTGGCGCCGACGGCACCGACGCGGCCTTCGTCGCGGAGCCGTTCCAGGAGCGGGAGATGGGTCTGCCAGGCGGCCAGGTTGTGGACCTGGTAGAGGTCGATCCGCCCGCCGTACCACTCCAGCGCGCGCTCCACCTGCTCCCGCCCCTCCCGCTCCGAGTTCGTCCACACCTTGGTGGCGACCAGCGCCCGCTCGCGCCGCCCCGCCAGCGCGCCGGCCAGCACCCGCTCCGCCTCCCCGTACATCGGAGAGCTGTCGAAGAAGGTCGATCCGCCCTCCAGCGCCGCGTCGACCACGGCGCGGGCGTTCGCCTCCCCCGCCCCGCCGCGCACGTCGAAGGTCTGCCACGTCCCCATCCCCACCACGGGCACCGTCAGCCCGCTGGCGCCGAGCGTTCGCGTCTCCATCCCATCCTCCCGTCGCGCTTCGGTCGATTCGATTTGATTCACGCGGGGGCGGCGGAGCCAACTCCTTCGCCCCGATGAGATTATCCCCGCCTTCGGGCGAGGAAACCTTTCGGTTCGAGGCTCGTACTACCGCCGGCCGCGGAAAGGGCGTATCTTTGTGGCCCGCAACCGTTTCCCCCGCCGTGAGAGCGTCCCGATGAGAAAGCGTTCCTCCCTCGCCCCGTTCGTGTTCCTGGCGCTGCTCTTCGCGGGCGTCTGGCTGTACTTCACGCCGTACCTGGCGCTGCGGAAGATCCAGGCCGCCGCCGAGCGCGGCGACGCCGAGACGCTGAACGAGATGGTGGACTTCCCCGCCTTCCGCGAGAGCGTCAAGCAGGGCGTGCGCACCGCCGTCTCGCGCGAGATCAGCCACAGCGACGAGGGGAGCGGCAACCCCTTCGCCGCGCTCGGCGGGATGATCGCCGGCGCGCTGGTGGGGCCGATGGTGGACGCCTTCGTGACGCCCGAGGGGATCGCCGCGCTCACCAACGGCATCCGCCCGGACAGCGACGGCGGCCGCGGCGGCAACGGCGGCGAGCGCGAGCGCACCATCGATCCGGACGTGGAGATCACGCGCGAGTACGAGGGCGTGGACCGCTTCGTCATCCACTTCGTCGACGAAAAGAGCGGCAAGGAGCGGGTGGCGCTGGTGATGCACCGCGACGGCCTGGCCGACTGGAAGCTCTCCGGCGTGCGGCTCCCGGCGAAGAACTGAAGACGGCAGGTTACAGGGGACAGGGTACAGGGTACAGCAGGACAACGGCGGGCGGACGATGATTCGTCCGCCCGCCGCTCTTTATCTCACCGAGTCGATGCTCCACCGTTCGCACCTTCGCACCTTCGCATGGAATGCTCCCCGTAGATTGATCCAGTTAGAATGGGAGTCCACACCCGAACAAAGGGAAAGGGGACTCTGGATGAAGAGAATCAGGCATACGGCCACGCAGATTGTGGGGATGCTGCGGGAGGCCG
>Ga0247770_1001303_pt1 | contig 20276 bp, 22 predicted proteins | sample UWRJL136409B6_FD_179943 | JGI IMG/M metagenome (GOLD analysis project Ga0247770, IMG submission 179943) | Plant litter microbial communities from Arlington Agricultural Research Station in Wisconsin, United States - UWRJ-L136-409B-6 | ecosystem: Environmental > Terrestrial > Plant litter >... | reverse complement strand
GGAGGGAAAGGGGGGCGAGGGGGGCCTAGGGGAGGGTAAGGGAGGGGAGGAGAGGATGGGATATAAAGTTGTGAGGAGGACGGCGGCGGATTATATGGAGGGGCATCGCGGCGACTTTGAGGGGTTCTTGGAGGAGCCGCTGGATACGTATGCGGCGAAGATTAGGGATACGGCGGAGTGGGGCGGGCAGTTGGAGCTGAGCGCGCTGGCGAATGCGTATGGGGTGGAGATTAAGGTGGTGCAGGATGGGAGGACCGAAGTGGTCAGGCCGCTGGAGGATGGGGAGGGCGAGGGTGAGGAGTTGAAGACGTTGTGGCTTGCGTATTATCGGCATGGCTATGGGCTGGGTGAGCACTACAATTCGCTGCGCAAGACCTCTTGACAGATACAGAGGCTGCACGGACTGGTGGAGACCTTTGGGGGGTGTCTTCCTCGGGGCTGGAGGTGATATTGTCGTCTACTTGAGCTATCAGACATGGCCCCATACGGAGATGAAGTCGAACACGTTCCCGTCCTCGTCAACTCCGGACTGGTGCGTTCTGGCCGGTTTGATGCGAGCTAGCTGCCGGAGCGCGCCACGGGGGGCTGGAGTTGTTGGTACGGATTGGAGCACGAGGCCGTTCTCGTTATATTCCAGTTCCTCGCCGGGGCGGCTGAGATGGGCAGCATATGCCTCGGGAATGAGGCCCCACGGAGGGCCGCCACTGGAAAAGTCCTTGCCAAGCGGCCACTCGAGACAGATTAGCCTGCCTCCGTCCGGGTTCAGCAGCTCCGACATTCTCTTTGCCCACTTTGGTCGGCCCTCGGGCGGCAGCGCGCAGAAGAACTATGCAAGGCGTCATGACCCATCCAGCCCAGCGAGACGCGGATAGACAGACAGGCAGGCATAACTAATGAATAGAGAGGGTGAAACTCACGGTGTAATCATAAATAAGATCGAACGAGCCAGGCTTGAGCGAGGCATTCTCCCCGTCAAAAAAGTCGGCCTTCATCCACGTCACTTCCCCTCTTCGCGAGGTGATGCCCTGCCTGGCGGCGTACATGGCGTCGCCGCCGTTCTTCTTCTCGTTCTCAGCGGCCTCCTGCAGACTCGCCTCGGAGACATCTAGCCCAATGACGTCGTAGCCAAAGGCGCTGAGCAAGAGGACGTCATGGCCGCGGCCACAGCCGGGCACGAGCGCACGGGGGTTGGGTGCCGAGGACGTGGACGGGGAGGGGAAGAGCTTGCGGTGCTCTTCGAGGAGGTCGTTCAGGGCTAGACTAGGGCCGCCGCGGTCCCAGGGGGTGTAGGACTCTTTCCAGAGCTGGTCCCATTGAGCGCCGTGGGCTGAGAGCGGATGGCCCAGGAACGTGGCTTTGAGGCGGCCGACGTCTGGCGCTGGGTCTGTGGAGGGATCGGGGGAGGTCATGGTGTTTGGTCGATGAGTAGTAGATAAGAAATGGGTTTGTGAGTGAGTGAAGTTGGTGTTGAGCCCCGTGGTTGTTATTGCTTGTCGAATCCCGGGCGTGGGGAGAAGAGGGGCGTATTCAGATCCACCTTCCGTCTGCCCGTCGTATGATCGGGATGGATGGACGGTAACGGTTGCCGCGCCGTTTCCGGGGTCCCGAATTCCGAATTATTTCTAGATGAATTCCCACGGCCCCTATCGTCGATATGATACTTTAAGAAACACTATCCTAATCTCATGAATTTCTCCCGATTTTACAGTCAAGCCGTCCGTCCGGTCAACCACAGACGGGACGTTGACGTAAGGTCCACAACTGACATGGCACCCCTGTCACCATCGTCCAACTTACTACCAGATGCAGTCTAGCCCGCCCCGGTTTATCGCCTCGATAATCGGAATTGGTCCGCCCTCGTCAGACCTCGGCTCATGTCCATAGCTCTTTCCTATCCAACTTGAACTTCACACGGAATACCAAGGGCAATGAATCTCCTCGCCATCTGCACACCATCCTCCCGTGCATCCCAAGACCACGACCGAGACTACGGATAGAACCCCCAGCAATCAACAATTAACAATCACCCAACCCCCACACTCCCACCTACTACAATCACAATGGACATCCCTAGCTTATTCAGCGTCAAGGTGTGTTACCCCTTTTGCCCCGTGGCCCCCACCACTTACTAACCCCCTTCCCCCTTTAGGACAAAGTAATCCTCGTCACCGGCGGCGCCAAAGGCCTCGGCATCATGATCTCGACCGGCTTCGTGACTAACGGCGCGCGCGTATACATCTCCTCGCGCGACAGCGCGGCCTGCACGGCCGCCGCGTCCTCCCTGTGCGCGCTCGGCCCCGGCACCGCGATCGCCCTGCCCGCGGACCTGTCCTCCGAGTCCGAATGTATCCGCATTGCGTCGGAAATACAGCAGCGCGAAGGGGTGCTGCACGTGCTGGTGAATAACAGCGGGGCGACCTGGGGCGAGAGCTATGATTCGTACCCGGACAGTGCGTGGTCGAAGCTGATGACGCTCAATCTCCAGCGGGTGTTCACGCTCACGCAGGCGGTGACGCCGCTGTTGGAGAAGGCGGGGCGGGAGTCGGTTGCTGCTGCTGCTGGTGCTGGTACAGAGGGAGGAGGGGTGGTGACGGATCCGGGGAGGGTGATTCACATTGGCAGTATCGACGGGATTCGCGTGCCGCTGATGCCGACGTTTGCGTACAGCGCGAGTAAGGCCGCGTTGCATCACCTATCGAGACATCTGGCGGTGGAGTTGGGGCCGCGGGGCGTGACGTCTAATACGCTTGCGTGCGGGCCGTTTCCGAGCAAGATGATGGCGGCGACGCTGCGGGACTTTGGGGAGGAGATCAAGGGGGCGAATCCGCTGGGGAGGATTGGAATGCCGCAGGACGCCGCTGGGGCGTGTTTGTTCCTGGCGAGCAAGGCGTCGGCGTTTGTGAACGGGGCGACGCTGACGCTGGATGGCGGTGTGTCGTTGATGTCAAAGATATAATGGTGGAGTATGTGTTATTGTACAGTGGATAATGGTGCCGGCATAGTGATCACGTTGGAGCTCACGAATATCAAGATGGTTTAGTCCCCGTTGCAAGCGGCGCAAGGCCGCGCTCATGTATTCTTGTGGTGAATAACCCTATTAGAGACCATGGTCTTCGCCCCACTCTTCCATCCTCTATGTCGGGAATCCCATCGACCGAGGGCTGAACAAACTGAGGATAGGTAAGAAACGTAGCCCTTGCCGACGCATGGCAGCAGCTGTAAAGAACAAATATCCCCCGGCCACCATTCCCAGACCTCAACTCCGGATAATGCCAAGTAAAAGGGATATCATACCCCATCCAGATACGCCAGAGTAGTAAATGAAAAGAAATACAAGGCCACACTGTAGACATCTGAGATCTTGCATACCATTAATGACTCTCTTCGCCCCTAGAAATTTGGCACCTCTGATTGCCGCGGGTATAACTCTGGCAGAAATAAACCGCTGATAGAGAACGAGCCCAGGTCTAGTAAAGTATAACCTGGCAAGCCCCGGTCTTGCCGATGCAGCCGCGGTTTTTGCCCAGCTGGATTTCCAATGCTAATAAATAGTATCACCGGTTGTCCCGAAGTCTTATGTCAGCCCTGCGAATCCAAGTCCGAGTTCGCAGAGAGAGCCGGGGTAATTGTTATCGGCTTTGCCTCCTCGTGAATCGGAGCTGTGGGAAATGTTGCAAAATAATCTGCGATCGAGAGTAATGTAAACCGAAAACCGTGTTGGATTGGTAGGAAAGCGTCGAAGATAATGGTAAAGAGAGTCAAGACCCTCGAGTCGTATCTGGCCGACTATGACAGGCCGATGCTTTCCATGTCCCGCATCAGGCAAGCCATCTGCGCTCGTTTTGCAGCCTCGGCAACAAGTGTGAAGTCTTTCAGGAAGGCATCTGTCGAGGCAGACTTGATGTGCGTCGGTTGCGGGGCAGCGATCTTGGCCGAAGGCGACTGGCGTGTTGACGACAGCATCGACGCATGCTGCGTCGTCGGCGAGGTGATGGGAGCGTTCATGCTGGGCAACAGTGTGTTTCTTCTCGAAAAGAGAGGAGATATTATCGCAAACGACTGAGAGAGGACGGAAGAGAGAAGTCAAAAGCAGTCTGTCTTCGGGGAAGGCTGATGATAAGGGAGGATCGACCCGGAAGTCTCTTCGGACGAGATCAGACGAGCCGTGCGCGGGTAGTGGACAGCAGATGTTGTATCACCACTGCCAAGATTGATGTATTGGCCGCTCGGGACGGAGCGTTTGCTTTTCGATTCTTGCGCAGGGTTCGAGATGAATGGCGACACTTCCCCTCGGCGAAGTGTTTGAGCGAGACCGTCTCCAAGGCCAAACGTCCAGGCCAACAGGCTAATCGCGGCCCAATATGTGGTAATTGGGGTCAAGGACGGGATGATGCAGATGCGAGACGCAAAGCGGCCCTGCTTTCTGTCGGTCTCTTGCTTCTAGGTTCTGCGTACAGTGCTGGTATGATGCCAGTGGAGATGCAAACGAATGCAGGCGGCTTGATAAGATCGAGGGTAGCAGTAGGCAGATGAGAGCCCCGTATCGTTGGTCAGAATCGGGCGCCGTACATATATGCGCAGCGGGCTGGGACGGGACGGTTCTTGTCGATGCGAGGGAGGGGCAGAGACAAGTGGTGAACGGGCAGAGGATGGCCGGATGTGGGCAACGTCGGATACGTGATCGGATTGCCTGCGACACCGGTGCAAGGGAGAGATTCACAAGCAGCCTCGAGCGACTGAAAGAGAAAACGAGAGGGGGGGGCAGCCTTAATGAATCACATTCATCGGATGGGCACACAAAGGGATCCCGGAGGACTCGGCGACCAACGGGACAATGTAGCGGGCCCTTCTTCTCTTGATAGACTTTCTTGCGGCCGACCGATATCTTTGACAAGGCCCCCCCGCTGGAACGGGCGTCATAACTACCCCACAGCCCCTCATCTTTCTCCATCCGTCTTTTCCTTCGCGCCTTCCATCCACGTTCGAGACTTTCGCTCCACAGAGCAGCGGGGAAGAGGACCGTCTATCCGCTCGTCCTTGTGTCGAATCTCTCATCGGCCTTCCAGCGTGGGACCCAGGCCTTCGCTTGCCATGTCGTACCTGTCGCACTGCCGCGAAGATCTCGAAATCGCTGCATCGTTGCGTCTGGGGTAGCGTAGGCGTGCTGATTGCTGTGTGCTCTCCATGCTTTCACTTAACTGGAGCACGTCGTTTAGCTCGTGGGTGGGGTGCAGCGTAGTGACCCCTTGAACCCCCACATTCTCACTGAACGGAACCCGACAGTTGGCCTCGCCGCAATCCGTCGACGCAATGTTCCTGAATGGCTGACGCACATGCGCACATCATAGGGCACATCACACGGCACTGACACAACGCCTATCATCTTGGAGTAAGCATGTACCCGCGGCGAAACATATTGCAGCAATCAAGATGGACGAAAGAGTGCCGCAACGGTCCTTTCCCCACGGGGTCGAGACGCCAAAAGTTGGAGATTCTGGCGTCACTGGCACCGTCCCTTCACGTGCTAGATCCACTAAGATCAGAGTTGGAGTTACTCTCCGTAGCCTGCAGACGTCGTTCCCTTTTGGTGGTGGATCGAGATCGAGTCAATCACTGGAGGACCAAGCGGTATCCGGGCTGACGGGCCACAGCGGGCCACGGGGATCTCTAGAGATGCGCGGGAACTGCTTCGGAACTTGCACCTCCCCATCGTCTGCGTTTGATGGCTCTCCTGGCCCGGCGGGGGAATTTCGGCCATTATTCAACCCAGGCGAGCGGAGCCTCATCCCAAGTTTCCCTCGGCAGGGCTGCATCTCGAGGGGATCCCCCGGGCCCATCTTCCGATTTTGCGTACTATTATCCGCAGACCTGGCGGCCGCCCGATGGCCCGATTGAGGCATGTACGAATATTTGGGGATAAAGCGCCGTCCACAGCGGGAATACCATGCGTGGTTTGATCCAGTCGAGCCAGAATCAGCCACTTGGGACCGGTGAGAGTCGATTCAGTGCCAATAGATTAAGCGCGAGATTTTGTATCCAGATCTCGTTCCGGCGGCACTGCAACATCGATCTCCGATCGCGTCGAACGACGAGTGGGACTACAGTGATGACACTTCATCGGACAGCCGAGTCGGTCGAAGAACCGCCGGTGGCAAGAGTGGCTTCTTTACCCGCCCGACGTGCCGATAAATTTCCAGTGGCCATCTAGAAGATGCACCGAGATTTAGAGCGGTGAGAGAGGTTCACCTTCGGGTACCAAGGCCCCGGCCAGGGGAAAGGGTCTCCTTAGCCAGTGCGGAAGATGCCTCATCTTCAAGGTAGCCGATGGGTTTTGGTGTGATATGCCATCTCTCATCCGAAGAGACTTTGCTGTTTAAGCACAAAACTGTGTGAATATTCCTCCACTGCATTTTCGCCCGGAAAAGAGAGACCCTTTCTTTTGGCCTGAATCTTCGTACCCGATTCTGGAAGTTCTACCGACGCCGGGACAAATGGTAACATTAGCGCAACTCCCTGTCCGATCTCGCCCACTTTAATCTGGAAGCATGCAACCATTGTGTGCTCATGCATGTGACAAGTATCCTTCACTATCTCGGCTTCTGTGCAGATTAGATTGTGCGCTCTACCTGCCGGAACTGGGAAAGCGGATCGCACCATACTCCCTACCATTGACGGAGCAACAAAGAGTGCCGAGGGGTCGTGTGGATAATGTGTGCTTCGCGATCTTGCCGAACAAAGGACAGATGGCGAATGCCAAATGGCAATGTTCTCTTCAGGCGAAAGACGAGGCGAGCCAAGCTAAGATTGAACCCCCACCTCACCGAGTCTAGAGCTTGGGCCACTTTGGTCAGGGTACGTACCCGACGCACCCGATCGCATCGGTGAATTTTTTCATGCAGCAGCGGGAAGAGGGTCCGCGACCCACCACAACTTCGACACCCTGGGCCGCCCGAACGATTGCGGATTCGAAAGGGCGGGTCACTAACGACGGAGCGCGCAAGCTGAACACGCTGAGCGCGACCTTGAAGCCGCTTCATACCACACCAAAGGCACAATGACAATGGCGTCGACTCCTTGGCAGTGGCCGGTGCCCCGGCCGCTGCAGCAGCTGTTCGACCACTTCCCGCTGCTCACCTACGGCGCCACCGAGCTCCCGGCCCGTTCTAAGCCCGCAACCTCCGACTCTGTGCCGACACTCTACGTCTTCATCTCCGAAGATGACGCCCGGCTAGGTGCGCCGAGTTTCAACCCCGGCTGTCTCAAGTGGCAGGCAAGTCCCCCTCCCTACATACCCCCGCGAGCCCATCTAACAACCCCCTCAACAGACCTTCCTCCGCCTCGCCGGCGTCACCTTCCGCATCCTCCCCTCGACCAACCACGCCTCCCCAACCGGCGCCCTCCCCTTCCTCCTCCCCGCGCGCCCACTCAAAATCCCCATCCCCGCAACAAAGCTACACACCTACGCCCTCCAGAACGGCACCTCCGCCCCAACAGAACCCTCCTCCCTCCGCCTCGACGCCTACCACTCCCTCCTCGACCTCCCCCTCCGCAACGCCTGGCTCCACGCCCTGTACCTCGACCCGGCGCACACCAAGCTCCTCGACACCTTCTACACCACACCCGCCTCCTCATCGCCTTGGATCCGCGACGCCCTCCGCCGCCAGCTACGACGCGCCGCCGAAGCGGAGATTCTCAAAACGGGATCATATCTCTCCGCCGTAGCGGCAGGGACGGCGGTTGTAGATGAGCAGCGGGTGTACGACGCGGCAGGGGAGGCGCTTGAGGCGCTAGCGGCGTTGCTTGCGGAGAGTGAGACGGGGTGGTTCTTTGGTGCAGAGAGGCCGACGCTGTTTGATGCGGGGGTGTTTGCGTATACGTATCTCATGGTGAGGTATCTGTGTGGGGAGGACGGGAGGTTAGGCGAGCTGGTGAAGGGTGCTGGGGAGGGAGAGCTGGAGGGGCATCGGAGGAGGATACTGGAGGCTGCTGGTTGGAGTGAAGGGGGGAAGTGAGCTGGCTGGCTGGCTGTTGTGTATATGTATATGTCTATGTCTATACTACGGTCTGGGGGCCATGTGTGTGTGAATAAGGTGTGTTGAGGCGGGAGCCTCAAGCCACATATATATGTCTACTGTACGATAGGGAAAAGCACTGTCGGGCTCGGGCATACCGATTAGTCTGCAGGGTAGAAGAGAGGAAGTTACACTGTTGTTTGCCGGAGCTTTTATTGCATATCATCTACGTTGGAGTTTCACCACTGAATCGGGCATCAGATGAATATCATATATGAGCTGTCACAAACCTACACACGTAGCAACAACATCCTCTCAAGCCTCCACGCCATGATGTCGACCCTGGGAGATACTATCCCCGCCAGAAACTGACGATAGTGGAGCCGACAATACCACAACCCTCTCACTGCCAAGAGCAAGGATACCGAGTCAGTATCTTCATCCACAACGACAACAACAGCGATAGTGGTTTAGGGGCCCCGCGTTCGATTCGCGGCTATCGCAAGTCTTCCTTTTTGCCTCTAGGTGCAAATGAATATCTCTCTTGGGGATGTCATGGGGGTATGAGTTTTGCACTCAACTGGGGCACATAGGTTCCGAACCCTCAGATACATTGTGCGGAACGCATACGCTTGTAGTTGGAGTGGTGAATTACCTACTTACAGGCCTTGTTGGCCTAGATCTTGTACAATATAGTTGTTGCTGGTTCGTACTTCATACTTACATGAGGGACGTCCTCATCCTAGTCTCTGTATTTGACTCCCACGAGCTATAAAACGCAGCTGCAATTGACAAACTGAGCTGCAGTCGCTCTCCAGTACAAGGGGGAAAACCTAAGCGCGCGAGTATCAAAGCCGAATTCAGAAAACCAAACGAAAACAAACTGCCCAGCGCTCTAAAAGGCAAAAACCGGCCGGGAATCCTGTGAACCACCCCCAGAAATGCCTACCCACGCGCCTTGAGTGCGTTCACCCGAAGAGGGTTGATAGTCGTGCCATACCCGTTGTAGAGGGCTGAAAGGAGGAGAGAAAAGACCGAGACAGATGACCACCAAAGCCCGAAACGCCAATGTCAGTGATGTATGTAAAGCCGGGAAATGGTATTCTCTCTAGCGGTGACGGTGGGCCGAATTAGATCGCCTCATACGGAAAGAAAGACGCTCTTCGAGTCGGCTCCGCTTTTATGGCATCGCCGGTTTCGGTATGTCATTGATAACACTCTGGACCGTAACGAAGGCCCCATCACCTCCATCCTGCCGCAAATCCTCCAGCAGAACTAGTGTCTGGGCAAAAACGTTTTCCAAGGCTGCGCGGGACGACTTGCCAAGGGACACTGTGTTGCGGGCGATCTAGTTTAGCAGGGCTTCCGGAGAGAAGTGTGACAGGGAACTTACTTAATATTGCCGAGTTGAGTTCCTCGGCTACCGCAACACGGCCTGTCCCATCTAGCAGGTGAGCAACCTCTTTGACTTTGAGAGGATTCGGATATGCGATGAGCGCAAATATCTCGTCTAAATGCTTCGAAACCTCACGTCGCGGGTCGTTATTGAACTCTGAGCGCAGCTCCATGCCGTATTCGAGTGCCTCGTGCGATAGCTTGCTCACTACCGCGCTATCGATACCGTCTTCAGTTTCCATTTGGTCGTCCCACGAGCCGTGGACGTCGGCCTCGAGCATTACTTCGTCATCTTCACCCTGCCGAGCCCGCGAAGCACCCTTCTTCTCTATCAAGAGGTTGAGCTCCGCCTCTTTACGGATCATCTCGATGAACTTGCGGCAGCGGAGGCGGAAATAGACCTGCTCGTTATCGGAGAGAACCTTCGGGTAATAGCTCTTCGTATACTTCAGCGCCCGGTCTATGTCGCCGTTGAGGATCGCCCGACGAATACGCTGCCTGTTGTTGGCATCTTCGTCATCTTTTATGTTAATGCCCTCAATTTCCCTGTTGGGGTCCAAATTCAGAGCCTGCTTTTCGCCATGTATTTCCTCCGCAAAGGCTCGGGCAGTTTCCACATAGCCGTCATGCTGCAGGAATTGCAAGACCTAACTTCATTAGCACATGACGAGCACGGGGATACGTGATGCACATACTAATTGTTGGATAAGATCGGTCTCATTCATCGGGGGAGCAAGTTTGGCGGTATCGGCATTTCTGATGCTCTCAGATATCATTTTTTGTTGTTTCTGGACACGCAGTGTCAGTGTCAGTGGTTCGTCATCGACATAATTGTCTTCCGAGGAGGCCATGATCGGGGGTTGATAGCGCCGATGTGACAGGAGCAGGGCATGGAAAAAGGCCGCCATGGAGAGTCTAATGATGATGAAGTACTGAGCAGAAACACCGGGCTTTTGGGTGATAAAATACCGTGGCGAGTGAATGACCGTTGTTTGGGTAGCAGGTATTCACTTGAACCCCCCTACCGTAAACTTCCATCTCAAACAGTTTGGGCTAGCAAGCTGCCCGACAAGGGCCCACTGGAAAGTTACCGTTACGGAGTACGACATACCTTCATGTAGCCATCGATATCGAACAGGAACGGCTGCTGGCCAAAGTTGACCAAGACGTGGTCGCCAGGTTTTCTAAGACCGATGGTCGGATAGAGCTTTCCTTTAACATCCTTGAAGTTGACGTCTCGAAACGCGATCCCTGGAAAGACAGGTGTTAGCGCTGATCCGGACGGAGCGCCCCGCGTTAGATAAAGGGTGCCACACACCGAGATCTTCACCGTTCTTCGTGAAGAGCGCGTGGCCCAACCGGAAGTTGATCAGACATCCTATTGTGTCCCCGGGGCCAAATTTCGGGCCATATGGCTTTCCTACGTTCTGGGCAGCAAAGCAGTGGCCGTCATCCCCATGGTAGCCCCACGACTCCGGCTCCCAGCCGGGAGCGCGTTGGAGTGACACCGTTCTACTCGAAAAGCCAATGCCGATGGTGGTACTGTGATACATCTCCCGGTTAGCATTCCGCGGCGACCCAGTACGGCGGCCATGCCTCCGTGGGCCTGCAAATGACCTACTCTTCCCGTTTTCTGTTCATTATCAAAACTTCAAAGTAGTAGACCCCGCACAATGCGGGCATGTAGTGATCTGCGCGTATTGCGCAGGCTTCGTGGTCCCCGGAGCTTCGTCCTATATGTTTCACCTCGTAGCCATCGCCTAGCACGTCAAGGGCGTGGTCCTTGTCGTCTTTATTCCACCGCGACGGGAGCAGGCTAACCGTGGCATCGTCCTCCACTGTAGGTGTTTTCTCGACGACCTCAAACTGCACTCCCCTATGCGAACCGGCGGGGAGCTTAGAGGCCTGTGGATGAGCATTCGCTCCGCTGGCCAGCCCAGTCACCGACTGTGCCTTTGCCGCGTGGCCCTCTCGTTCCGCGGCTACCCTTGCTTTGTGTGCGTCCTGGAGCTTCTGCAGGTACACAGAACCACGGAGATACGATGGTGACAGAAACGTCGAGCTGCTGGGACTAGGAAGCAGGCTGCTGAAGCCGTCGTCGGAGGCGCCCCCGTTCGGAAAGATCGGATCCTTGCAAATGTACGGCTCGAATGAGCGCGAGAATAGCGGCAGGCCGGCGCCGAGCCGCGGCTGCCAGCCCATACTCGGCAATCCCTCCTCCCCCGGCGCTCCGTTCCGCCCGTGTGACATCCCTGCGTTGAAACGGCTGTTCTGCTGCGTGGAGTAGAGATTGTTGTACGTCTCGCTGTCGGGCGAGGGATTCAAAAGATGGTGGAAGTTGGGTCGGGATGGCCGGGAGAGGGCGGACGCGCCCGAGACGACAGATGCGTATGAGCTCCGACGCTGGCCCACGGGCGTTGGGAGGCCGGCGGAGGACATCGGGTCTCCTCCGAAGCTCGAAGAGCCGTGTTGGAAGGGATTCGTCATGATGAGGGGTCGTGAGGTGCCCGGGGGGCGGGATGCGGAGAGGCGGCCCTCAGTCTGGGAGGCCCGGGTCGAGTGCAGCGCTACCCGGGACTTGGTCGTGGAGCTGCTTATCGGAGGCACGAGTTGGCACGCGGTTGATCGGAGGATATTGGGCTCAGTGGGGTGGTGGATGGTCGAGATAAAGCGTCCGAGACAGCCCAGACAGGGGACTGGCTGCTGGCTGCTGGCTGCCCAGAACCAGGCCCAGCTGCTGTCAAGCGGTCGTTTGCCGCTCCGCTATGTCATAGATTCCGCGAATCGCCGTTGTCCAGCCTCCGCTGTTACCAGAGTTACTAGAGGGGAAAATGCGACGGCTCAAACGTGGCAAGCTGTGTGTGCAAGTGTCCAATTCGAAGAATGGGTGATTTACGCGCAGATGGCGAGATGACCGTGGAGCTGCTTGTTGACTCGATGCCCTTCAATCACGAGGTCAAACGTTGCGTGATGACTTGGAACCTGGAAATGGTTGGGGTTGGACTTCAGCGGGATGGGGGCCTGGAAGCCCTGGGTTACGAATTCCAGTGAAAGACAGGCGGGACATGGGGTTGGTCAGGCGCTAGCCTGTCAACTGGTCCACAGCTTTCAGCGTGGAGTAGTGCTGTTGGGTGGAGGCCATGCGCTGTAGGGACGGGTCCGAACGCGGGATTGGAGCCCGCTACCTACCTACCCGCGTTTGCTGGTCGGCCCTTGTCTTGATGAGGGGCTGCGACTTTCGAGTCCAGCCCGTGCGTGCCTCAGGTATCCACTTCGCACGGGGACTGACTGATGCGGCGGTGGACCTCGCCAGCTCCCTTGTGTAGGGGTCAACGGATTTTCGATTGCTTGCTGATATCTTCAAGATGTCATCTAATGCAATGGTGATTCCCGAATCCTGTTTTAAAATGCACAGCAAACGATGTGCGAATCGATTTGCCCCATGTCACCCGGGTGATTTGGTGTTCCTGTGGTGGACGGAGGGGCACACCTGCTCGGCTCGATTGGGGAGGCGTCCATCAGTCCGATGTCATCACCATCACTCCCAACATTACCGACGTCCTCGCTACCATCTCCGGAGGCGAGAGTCATGATTCTCGCATTAGTGTGTCAATATGAGCAAACTCACTTGCTTGTCTACTACTCAACGTGGGTCGTGTCCAGGTGCCAAATGCAACTCCGTCTATTGATGTTGATTGCTGCCAACGTATCTGTCCCAGATGCAAATGCCCCATGAAAAGCAGTTGAGGTATTGTACAAATCCCAAATGTACAGGATCCTGTCGAACCTTACGCCGGCAAGATACTGTGCGCCGTCAAGACCACAATGCCACCTCAATTCCCAAACGCCTTACACAGATTTATAGCTCCATGCCACGGCCAGCCACGACCAGCCATGCGGTATCCTTTTCATCGCCTCCCTAACACCAGTAACTCCATAAAAAACCAACGAGGGCCGAACTCCAGCTGCTGTAAAACCATGTTCCGAAACCGGCAGGGAATGACGCGGTTAAGGATCCGAGTCGCGCATTTATGCGGCTGCGATTGGCAGTGATGCTGGGGAGTTGGCAGCAATACTAGGAGCACTCTGCATCTCTACATCTACTCCGTTGTGGCTTGCTTCGCTCTTGAGCTGACTGTTGTTCTCTTTGTTCTCTTTGCTGCTGCCCTCAGCCGACGCAGGGGTGGAGTCGTCTACCGAAGACTCGGGTTGGAGCTTTGGGGGCGCGGTCCAGCGTGGGATTTCCCAGACCACGCCCGTGAAGCTCTTCAATGTGAAGTTGCCCTTGGCCCATCTTCTGCATGGCTTTCCGGAGCGATCTAGGGCTCGGAGCCCAGCGTTGATGGCGCCTTGGTTCGCCTTTGGGCCAAGCTTGTGGGTACTGAGGCCGCCGCCTCGGCCGCCTTCGATAGTTCCATCCTCGCTGCGACCATGTTAGCACCGTAATGTGCAGTAAGGCGACGAGTGTATATTCAGGCACGCGATTCCCTGCCAGGTCTTGTCCTGTTCAGGGTAATGTGCGCGGGGATTGACTTACAGTCTCTGCTTCTTCTTGGGACCGGGTTTGCCTCGCACCTTGGGCTCGCCATTGCCGTTTGTAGCAGCAGCTGCAGATCTCTTGACACCCTTCTTCTTAGGACCATCAGCCGGCGGTCCCATGGCGGCAGATTGCGGTGCAGGAGTGCCGGCAGCTGGGGTGTTCGGGGTTGAGTCCGACGCGTTCTCGGTGGAATTCGTGGCGGCAGGGAGTGTGGTCGAGGTAGCGGGCGACTCCTTGTCCTCCTTCACTGGCGAGTCCTCCTTGACAAAATCGGGATCGACGATGGAACGGAGTTTCTGGGATGTGGTCTTGAGTGTGATGACAAGGGAGCTCTTGGAAGGGCTGCCGCCGGTGATGGCAGCGGTTGTGGTCGTGGCCGCCGTGTTCGACTTCCGACGATCTTTGGACGCAGCGGCGTGCTTGCTGGAGGGAGGCATGATCAAAAGCAACGGCAAAATTCCGGCGATGCGGTGACCAAAAGGTTTTGGTGGTGACGAGAAATGATGGCGATGGCGCCGATGGGGATGGTTGCTGGAAATTGAAGGAAGGATTTTTGCTTTGTACCGTGATGCTTTTGCTTTGGCGGGTGGACTTGACAGTTGGGTGCTTTGGCCCAGGCTGATGGCTCGGTTGAGGGCGATCCACTGGTGTTGGACCGTAAGGGGGAGAGGCAATCAGCTGGGGTGAGAATCTGCCATCAACTTTTGGCGTCGCACTTTATTTCGCGTCGGCGATGACGGACATGGCCTTCTTTGCGGATGGGGATGTTGCGATGGTTGGGGGCATCGGGGGTGGTGGTGAGAGGAAGTGAGGAAGGTGAATGGAATGGTCTGGCAGAAGTTTGGTCGCCTCGCAGCCAGGATGAGGCGGCGAGGGCGGGCGTCCACCTGTTTTGCCTTCATGCTGCCAAAGAATAAGGTCGGGCAGTCGACTTGTTCGCACGAACCGAGGGGACTGCGCGGAGTCCCGTCTCCAACAAGGGAGTCTCGTCTATTTTTCTGGGGCTGCCCCATATAACCCTAACCCGAAGTATACTGGTACTCTCAGCCCTGCGCCCAGCCAATCACAGCGCCCGGCGCCAAGGGCGCAGCTAATTGCACAATCACATCCGTCCTTCCGCGCAGGTCGTCGTCTCACTTGAGCATCACCACCCTCGATGTTGCTGGGTCTGAAAATGCACGAAAACCGCTTGCGTCAAGTGTCGATTTGTCGAGCGAGAAACTAGGTGTGCAGCAAACTTGTTTTGCCAGACATTCAGTTTCCACTTTGTGTCGGTCGGGGCAGCCGGCGGCCCTGTGCATTCATCGACCTCGCACCTTCCCTCAAGCTAACTTCTCCAGCCCGTTTGGGGAGAGTCGACAAAGGGCGGTGGCTGGGCACTCGGACACCTGCACCAGATGGATGGATCCTCCAACTTGAAGCAACCCACACTCATTCTCCCGTCCCCTGAGTGAGCGCGCTGAGCTGAGCGACACGACACGACCTGGGCTTGGCCAGTCGGGGAGCCACACACTTTTTTGCACTGGCCGGAATAGGATCAACTCTCGTTGGCCACATCTCCATGGCCCTATTTTCCCGTCCGATCGAAGTCTAAAGGGTGCAACCCCATTCTGCCCCGCAACCGCGCACATGAGCACTCACTGCTGTCATGATGGACCGTGAGAAAAAGAAATGACCAGGCAGTTTGGCATGCCCGTCCACCAAAACATGGTTTCACAGGAACAGACTGGCATCGCTAGGCCCCAACAAAACAGCCACACAGCCTCTCCCAGATTGAATCCGAGGGCCTTTCTTACTTGTGTGCAATTGATCAGCAACGAGGTCACCCACATTTTGCCCTCCGCTTGAGACAACCCCCAGCCAGTGAAACCGCCCGGATTCTCACCCGTCGACCCTGCGGGAAGAAGAAAGTTGCCGGGTTGGCGCGTCAAAGATCCCTTCAACCCAGGTAAATCCCAAGTGGGATTTGCGCGATGTCAACTCTCTGGCCAGTCGCTGTATGGGCCCCTTTCGGAATCCCTCACATGGAGCGCAGTTGAGACGGGTTCTCGCCATTTGCCCTTTATGAGATGCCTCACTTCGAGGTAGCCAAGCCTTCGTCCATCTTGATTTCATGCCAGCGGGCCCAGGCAGTGTCTGGAGTAGCGGCAGCACGGTGCCAGCGGCAACACCGTTCCGTGCCGCCATGTCTTGTAGATGCGGGTCCCGGTGAGGAGCTCAGGGTCTCGCATTCCACGATAACTACACCGGGTTGGGGTCGCGGAATATCAGCGTATCACCGCTCCCCTCAGGATTACCCGTCGCAACGGAGGATTCGGGCAAAAGAAAATGGTACGCTGGCCGGTTTGTAGTGAGGCTTCTTACTGTCTTGCTCAAGCACTCAAGTTGAGGCAGCCCCCGAGATTTTGTCTCACGGCCGTTGCTGCCGGTATACTTTGTCAAGACCTCTCACGATGTAAACAAGCATGATTACTATGATGAATCAAGACTTCTCCGATCCGATGCAAGGTTCCTACAACACAAGTTATCTACTGGGGTAAACATCGTCCGTTTTTTGCAGGCAAGGCTTGCCGTTCAAGTGTGAGCCGTGGAAGGATCTGTCTGATATCTTAATCACATCGAGCAGAACTCCTCCCCTTTGTGTGAACCTTCGTACGAAGGCTCGGGCCAAAAGCAGGGGTCTCTTATCTCCGTGCAAAAATGTGTTCTTGGAATAGTCCCATTCCGGAACGGCAGGCGAGGCCTAGGCTTATCACATCATAGGCCATTTCAACATGCAGAAAGGCCCTTTTAGTACTCCTGGAGGCCTTTTCTGAATAGGAGATGGCCTGCAATAACGAAAGCCATGAGCGGTCATTGTAGTGAGAAGGTATCTTTCACACTGGCTGAGAGAACCCTTTCTTTTCGCCCGAGCCTTCGTACCTCGCGCCGCGCCCACCCAAGCTGCCACACTCCGCCGAGCAGTCCCGCCGAAGGTTGCTGACGGTGCTGTTGGCATTCCACCAAGGCTATTTCTCACGCCTCGTCCGTGGCAAGAGAATGCGTTGCCGTGGATAAATCTTGAGGAGGCCGGGTTACAGGCGACATGGGGAGCCTACGGCTATATATTGACGATGGGATGGTGCCAGGAAGTCGACTCTGCCATCGGATCATGCGTCATGGACCAAGATGAAGCCTCTAGCCTGTGTCACATTCGTCCTCAAAGCCATCTCAGTCACGGCCTTACCCCTTAGCATCGCTTCGAGTGCGATAGGGGCACCGCACGATGACCTTCTTTCCTCACGCGATTCCTCCTCACGAGTCTCTCCACATGCCCCCCACGGTTCCCAAGGCAGGGAGGGAGCTCAGCACAGCGACCTCTCCGAACTGGAGAAACGGAATGTCAACGGTGTGATGGTGTCTCGTCTCACCGTTGACCAGATGTACCCTCTTCTTGCGGAACTCTTAGCCCTTCAAGCCCAGGTATCCATGTTACTCCCAGCAGCAGTCCAAGTACCTACACCTTCTAGCAATGGCCTCCTAGGCGACCTTCTCGGGGGTCTCTCCGGACTCCTTCCCCCAGTGTCCTCCGTTGTCGATCAAGTAGCCTCTCTTTTGCTGCCTTCCCCTAGTACAGCTAACGGACAGGTTGTGGGGATTCCAATAATCCCGTACGTTGGTGGCGGCGCAATCAACGTCCCAACCTCTGTCATCTACGACCCCCTGTCGATGGTTGACCCTGTGTTGGGCAGCCAAATCGCCCAGCTCGGACAGTTGGTAGATGCAGGCGCCGTTGTATCGTCGGCAGTAGCGCTGGTATCGAGCATCCTGTCCCCCGTTGTGAGTCCCCTCCCCGTCTTGGTGCCCGCTAATGTGCCCCTGAGCGTAGCTCCGACCTCTCCGATCACGACTACCTGTATCACAACCATCATAACCCAGGCCGTTTGGGGCGTGACAACAACCGTCACTGTCACCGTGACGCAAGTAGGGCCGGCTGGCCAGCTCACTGCCACCCCACTGATATTACCGTCCCTCTCCCTGCCCGGGTTGACCGCCGGGGTATCGCTCGGCCTTCCCACCGGTGGCGGCGGGCTCACGGTCGCCGCGTCCGTTAATCTACCCGGGGGGCTAAATCCTGGCATCACAGTTGGCCTGCCAAACTTGCTTCCGACCTTACCGTTGAGTATATCACTTCCTCTCCCAACCGCGATTTCCGCGGTCCTCCCAGTGGGCGGGACTCTGCCAAGCATCACCGTTCCAACCGTGGTCCTTCCATCAGTATCCCCTCCTAAGATTTCGCTTCCCGTGATCGCTATCCCAACACTTGCGCTTCCATCGCTGTCGCTCTCGCTTGGCCTTTCGCTTCCTGGGCTTACTCTGCCTACCCTGTCCCTTCCTACCATCGCCGTCCCTACCATAACCATACCAACTCTCTCAGTCTCTACCCCCAAGATTTCCCTTTCGACAGTGTCAGTTCCTAGCATAACCCTCCCGGCAGTGTCTATCCCTACTCTATTAGTGCCCCTTCCAACTATTTCGGTTCCGTCAGCGACTATTCCAGGGATTCCTTCGCTGTCTCTTCCGACGATCAAGCTGCCAACGGTGGTGGTTCCGACTCTTGCCTTGCCGACCATTGCTCTTCCAACTATTGCCATACCGACATTGAATCTGCCCGGTATTTCCCTACCAGCAATAACTCTCCCGACGATAGCTCTTCCAACAATAGCTGTTCCGACAGTGTCCATCAAGTCTCCAACGCTGTCTGTCCCAACTGTTTCGGTACCGTCTCTGAGCTTATCCAGCGTCACGTTGTCGGCGATATCTACACCCAAGATCTCCGTACCTTCGGTCTCTCTCCCAACAGTTCAGCTACCTACACTGTCGATCCCGACCATTGCTGTACCAACCATTGGTATCCCGACGATTGGTGTGCCTACTGTTGCTATCCCGACCGTTGCTATACCAACGTTGAATCTACCCAGCATCTCCCTACCAGCAATAACTCTTCCTACGGTTCTTGTCCCGACGATAGTTGTCCCGACACTGAACCTGCCAACAATCAGGGTTCCCACCTTACCGGCGTTGAGCCTCCCTAGCGTCCCAGAGATTAGTCTACCCACGTTACCAGGGCTGAGTCTCCCGACCTTGCTCACTGCGGGCCTGCCAACAATACCGCCGTTAAGCCTCCCAACCGTCCCAGTGCCGGAGATCTCGATCCCAGGGATTCCAGTAGTACCTACACTATCTCTCCCGGGGATCCAGATACCGACCATCCCCGTGCCTGTGGTTTCGCTCCCGTCGATATCTCTGCCAGACGTTGAGCTTCCCATGGGGTTACCGACTGGGTTTCCGACCGAGTTGCCTGTTATTTCGGTCCCTGGGTTGCCAACCGGATTACCGACCGGATTACCTACTATTTTGATCCCGAGTCTACCAGAGCTGATTTCTTCGCTGATATCCGTCCTGCCACTTGAAGGGGTCCCTACGCTGTCATTTCCTGACCCGCTGACTGTGGTTCCAATCAGCCTTCCTGGAGGGATAACTATTCCCACGGGGCTCCCAACGGGTCTGCCGACTGGGCTGCCTGTTGAACTGCCGACTGGCTTGCCTATTGGTCTTCCAACAGGGCTTCCTACCGGGATTCCAACCGGTCTACCTACTAGGTTGCCGATTGAGCTTCCAACTAGTTTACCAACGGGGCTTCCGATCGGGTTACCAACTGGACTGCCTGTTGAGCTGCCTACCGGGTTGCCCACGGGGCTTCCAACCGGCCTACCTACCGGATTGCCAATCGAGCTTCCAACTGGCTTACCAACCGGGCTGCCAACCGGGCTTCCGACTATCCCAAGCTTGCCAGAGCTCATCTCTTCGTTGATCTCTGTCCTGCCGCTTGAAGGGGTTCTTAGTCTGTCTGTGGCCAACCCCCTGACCCAGATACCTATCCCCACAGGACTTCCCACCACCGCAATTCCGTCGTTGTCCCTGCCCATCGGAATCCCCACGGTTCTTCCAACTAGTCTGCCAACAGGACTACCCACTGGCTTACCTATCGGCCCACCCACTATTAGTATTCCCACGGGCCTCCCGACCGGATTACCTACCGGGCTGCCGACCGGCTTGACCATCAGCCTACCCGGCCTACTCACCGGCCTTCCGACAGGACTGCCTACCATCTTCCCTACCGGGCTGCCGACCCTCCTCCCAACCCTCCCCCTTGGCGGACTCTCCAGCTTCCTCACCCTCCCCCTTCCCACCAGCAATCCCGCTCTCCCCATTCCCTGCCCCGGCTTCCCCTCCCGCGCCTGCCTACCCCCCTCCTCCTACATCAACATCGGCCCACACCCTACCCT
>Ga0247770_1001302_pt1 | contig 20277 bp, 20 predicted proteins | sample UWRJL136409B6_FD_179943 | JGI IMG/M metagenome (GOLD analysis project Ga0247770, IMG submission 179943) | Plant litter microbial communities from Arlington Agricultural Research Station in Wisconsin, United States - UWRJ-L136-409B-6 | ecosystem: Environmental > Terrestrial > Plant litter >... | reverse complement strand
AGCCTCAGCCACCAGAGTGACGAAGCCTGAATCCTGCAGAATAGTCTATAAAGAAGCCTCTGGCTTCCAGCCAGAGCCAGAGGAACAGAGTGAACACAAGCAATACAATCACGCAATTGCAACCCCTACGATTCCACAGAATCCATAGTGCTGCGCTTCCAACAGCAAGCGGCCCATTGCGGGAGCCTTGAAATGCATGGTTTCCTGTCGACTGCCGGGAAATGAAGAGCTTGCATCCGACCCCATGACAAAAACCTGCAATACGACCTTGGCGCCAGAAGGGTCTGCATGGTGGGACTCCTGATTCGGCGGTTTGAACGGGAGCTAAGTTTATGTAAAAAAAAAAAGTACTTTTCCCCTCACTCAGGATTGGCGGCTTTATACCTCTTACTTGAAAGTCTCTACTCTGTCAAATAAGCCTTATGAGGCCTGTTGCAGCCCCTCAGTCCTATTATTTATGAATCTCCCCCGAGCTATTTCATTGACATAACCCCTCTCACAAAAGCGGTCCGAGTACTAGTGGCTTGGCCACATGCACCAGATTACTACCAATGTGATGGAGTCACTTACAAATCGCATTGAACTAGCTATCGTTGCCACACTTCTCGCCCTGCAATAAAGGTCGTGAGACCAATGGGATTCAACATGGGCGCTGCTGGAAGTGCCGGTCTGCATGCACAAGCACCCCCATGCAGATATGTAGTGGATGCAGGACATTCTTATCCCACATTCAAGCTGCCCGTCTTCGGAACTGGGACGACATGGTAGGGGGGGGGACAACTGCAGTCAAATAAGCAAGGCGCTCTTGGTCGATGGCCTGCTATTCTTTACATTTCGTCCTCTTCCACACTATCCCCAATTGCTGCAACACTACGACGCAGTTCAGCCTTCACCATAGTAACCAGCACGATGAAAGTCCCTCTCGCTTGGGTTCTCTTCATACCGCTGGCATGTACGCCTGCATTTGCGCAGGATGTTCTCCTCCCCGGATTCGGCAACTATCCATGGACCCCCGTCTGCGCGCAGGCTTGTCTCCAGTCTTTTCGACCCTATTGGCTCAACTGCACCGACCTAGAACAAGCCAAGAAGCCCTATGACCCCGTCAATCCGGCGACGTCGCCGAGCTGCTACGCCTCGAGCCCTGCGTTCCTCACCTCGGCGGCGTGGTGCTTCCATTCGCGGTGCTCGCCCGACATAACCATCGCAAACCTTGAGGCGTATTGGCGAGGCGCTATCGCATCTCCCGGCGGGCTCAAGCAGAAGCCGCCGCCTATGTGGAGCTACACGGTCGCGCTGGACAGGGTTGATCCGAAGCCGCCCAAAGCACAGCTGGTGGTCGGCGACATCTGGCTCAACGAGACGTCGCTTCTTCCCGAGGTAGCGTATACGGCCGCTGCGAACGGCTTGATCACCTTGATTCACGAAGAGGTGAACGAGTCAAAATTCAGGTAACTTTCCTGGAATTGCTGCGTGGAGCCAGTCGCTAACCATGGTGTATGTACAGCATCACGCTGATCGTCTTTGCGCTTGGCCTCCCGATCGTCCTCACGTGGGCGATGCGGTGGCTGCCCTTTGTCGAGACCCTCTCAGATAAGGTAGGTAGGAGGATGGCACAGCAGAGTTGACCAATCTCCGCTGACACTCGATGCCTTTTTAGATAAAACCGTACCTCGTTTACCCCTCCACCATCGGAACGTACCATACTCGCCCCCTTCCCTTCCAACTCGGCAACGTGCCTACCCTTGGCCAGACGCTCTACATCTTCCTCTTTTTCGCACTCAACATTATTCTCTCGGCAGTCGGTTACAAGTCCTGGATGCCAAACGCGTTCTACCAAACCCAATACAGAGAGCTGCTCAACCACATCACCATCCGCACGGGCGCGTTTTCGTTCGTGCTGCTCCCCGTGCTCTTTCTCTTCTCCTCACGCAACAACATCCTCCTCTACCTGACTGGCTGGTCTCACTCGACCTACTTCTTGCTGCACCGCTGGGTGGCGCGGCTGTTCATGGTGCATGTCGTAGTCCACTCCATTGCCGCGCTTCAAGTCTACCGCGTCTTTGAGACGACGCCTTGGTGGCATTGGGGTGTCGCCGGGACCGTGCTGGTGGTAGTCCTGACCGTGGGAAGCGGGCTCTACGTTCGCGGCGCGCACTACGAGCTGTTCCTGGTCTCGCACATTGTGTTGGCCGTGCTCGTGCTCGTCGCGAGCTGGTGCCATCTCGTCGGGTGGTACGAGCTGCTCGGCACGTCAGTGGCGGCGAAAAACACGTTCGGGTACGAGATTTGGCTCTACTTTGCCATCGCTGTGTGGTTCTTCGACCGACTCGCCCGGGTTGTCCGCGTGGTCCGGTGGGGTCCCAAGAGGGCCACGGTGACCGAGATCCCAGGCACCACCCACCACGTCCGCATCGACATCCCCGAGGTGCGCTGGGGCCCCGATCCAGCGCGACACGCATTCGTGTATTTCCCGACCCTGCGGCCGTGGGTGCCCTGGGAAAACCACCCGTTTTCCATCGTTCCGACGTGTCTGCTACAACAGCAGCAACGGCCACGCGGGTTGGGGTCAGATGCCGGCAGCACCACTACCCCTCCCCCTGCAGACGACGAGGAGAAGCAGCTCCCGACAGCACAGGTTTCGACGTCGTCTGTTCCGGCGGCGACGACAACAACAACGGGAATCACACTGTTTGTGAACAAGGCCTCGGGCATTACGCGCTGCCTGCAGTCCAACACCCGACTGCTCATCTTCTTGGATGGGCCGTACCCGAGCGCCCCCACGACGGACCTCTTGCGATGCGATAGGCTTCTGATCGTTTCTGGCGGCATTGGCATCACAGCCGCCATGCCGTGGGCGTACAGGCATTTCAACGCGAAGCTGGCGTGGAGCGTCAAGGCGGCAGACCGCGGGTTGGCCGATGCGGTGGATCTGGCGGGGGTTGCAAACAAGGATGTAAGGATTGGGTCGCGTTTCGATGTCCACGACCTCGTTGCCGAAGAGGAAAACGCCGGGTGGTCGCGTGTGGGTGTGTTTGTCTCCGGGCCCGGGAGTCTTTGCGACGACGTTCGGGCTGCTGTTGTAGCTGCTGGAAAGAGGGGTAAGACTGTATTTGAGCTGGAGGTTGACGCGTTTGCTTGGTAATGGCTGCGAGCTTGTCTTGGATTTTTTATTATGTCCTGCTTGTGACAAGCCTCAATGCCGTATAGCGGATGGTCTTGCCAATAATGCTACCGACGATAATGATGTCGATGTTTTGTGATTTGAACGGCTTCCCCAGCGAAACTTATGTCTCCTCCTCTATCGGCCTTGCTCTTACCTCCATATGTTCCAGTTTGGCCTTCACCTTCGATAATGCTATATCATAAGGTAGGGGACCTTGCTCAAGCAGACAACAGTTGGATGGACCCTTTAAGACTACCCCTTTACAACATACTTGTCCGCCAAGAACTCCAACACGCCCTGTCGCTCCAGCTCAGGCGGATCGACATATAGCTTGACATCAATCTTGTCGGTGAACAGCTCAAAGACTCGGAAGATGATGTAGATCGTATCATCAGTGCACAGCGTCTTCATCTGCAAATCGCAGAGTGTATCTCCGCGTCAGCCCCTGGAAATATGGTCGAATGAGAAAACCCGAAAACCTCACCTTTTTATACTGTGTCCCGCTCATGTAAAACTGCTCATGGCACCCCCTCGGCGTCGATTTCACCTCAAAGTGATATTTCGGCGTCTTTCCCCGCCACTGCTCAGAGGCTAAGTGACCCATTTGGATCATGAAGGCCGTGAAGGTACCCCGGGTATCGTGATACTCTAGATCAGAGAGCTCCTCTACCCCGTTCCAGGGCCCCATCGTGTCGTAGTCGGGGTGTAGGTTGACGTGGCCTTTGATTCCGCTCGTCCAGTTGTCCCGCGAAAAGTCCCGGATCCATGGTCCCAATGACTTGAGGAGCTCAAATACCTAGTATCACGCACAGAAGGGTCAGCATGCATGCTTAAGGTAGCTATGGAATAGCGCAGGATCATCTCACAAATAACTCCCCCGCAGCACCTAGCTGGAAAGTGGTAAACTGTGACCCAGCAAAGGTATCGTTGGAGAGAGCACCGCCGGCAAGGGGCGACACGTCAGACGCGTCTTCCTTTGGAAACCGAATCTGTTGACCAGCCCATATTACATGGTCCAGCAGTTTCCGATAGCTCAAAGTAGACTCAACCACTGGCATCGCGAACTCCGGGCTTCGATCCTGGGCTCGGAAATATCCTGCCCTGGCGGAGTGGTGCAGCAATGGCGGTGGCGAGCTGGGACTTGGAGCAGAAAAGGGATCGCTCGCGGGGGTTTCGGGGGTTTCGGGGTTTGCTGCTCCAGGAGTAAACACCCCCACTGATGTCGACCCCGACGACGAAACGGATCTGGCCCACCGCGTCTGCGGTGTTAGCGGTTCGGCCACCTCCTCTGTGACGGCGACGACGTTGATCTTGTCGGCATCCGTATTTGGGATGGCAATCTCGTGAATGCCCTCCTGGGTTAGGATCCTCGGAACCGAAGCAAACCTGGCATTCAAAAGGCCCTTGACGACACCAACGGCCCGTTCGTCAATCGGAACCGTGAGTCCCGGCTCCCTGCCCTCCGGCGGAGGCGTCATCAGCCATTCCACCAGCTTCCTCGGTAGGGCGTGCTGAACGCAGACGTCTTGGGCCGTTTCTTCGTGCGGGATGTATATCTGGAGCGGCGACGAGCAGCCCCCACCGCTCATGTACACCCCGTCGCCGCGTTCAAGCCTTATAGTATTCGACTTGCCGTCCATGGTAATGTCCAGGCGCACCGATATGTCGTCCGTTTCCCAGGTCTCTGAGCCTTGAAGCACATCGTATAGGGCCTGCCCGTCGCCTGTGAACCTAGGGCTCCTAAAATACTTGGCAACCCTGATTTGGTGTATTAGTAGATGAAGCTGCAGAGGGTCTCAAGGTGCACCAAGGGGCGTTACCTTAGAATTCCATGTGCTTTCCTCCCGACATCATAACGCGGTTCCTCGACGCGAAAGCTCGCCCCTGCGCCCAGATCCTGAACTTCTCGCACCATTCGAGACAAGTAGCGGCTGGCCAAGCCGGCCCACTTGATAAACGTGTCAAGGTCGTGTGCTTCTTCCATGGTGAAGTCCAACGTCTTGACCATGTCACGGAACTGACCCATTGGCCCCTCTCGATCCATAATCGTAAACTCGGCCCTCGCGGAAAGCAGCTTTACTTGCCCATCAGGATATCGGACGGGAATTATGTGTCTCTCAAGGAGGCGATCTGGCTGCAGTGTTGTCTCATCATCGAGAAGTGAGCTGAAACTGATAAGTTGCTGCTTTACATGTTCCAAAGTTGTGTTCCCGGGGGTTAGAGTAAGCAGCTCATCGTAGACCAAGCTGGCGGTAAGCCTGGTCACCTGGAGTGTGTCCACAAAGAATTTCTCCAACTTGCTGTCGTATTGGTGAGCGAGATTGACCAGCCCTTGCAACCCGGTCCCTCTGGAAGTCCAAAGGCAGCCCGTGGTCCTGTGCCATGTCACCTCCCCGTTCTTAGCGTAAAATACGAGCTCCTCGTCTCTGAAGTACTTCCTAGATGATTGTCAGAGGAAGAAATGCAGTACCATTTATGATCATAGCAGGTGAAGGGGCTCGACTTACCTCAGCTCTTTGGTGTCACCAACGTTGAGCCGAGCCGTCTTGAGTCGCTTGTACTGTTCCTCGACTAGGGCGAAATCGTAATACCCTGTATTCTTCAGATGCCGCAACTCTTCAACGTAGTCCCTCCAGCATAAGGTCGGCACGCCAAGAGTCTCTGAGATGAAGTGCTTGACAGTTGCCAAATCAGCGCGAGCATTTCCGAATGCTTCGTTGTAGAGAACATCAATGGGGTATTTGTACTGCATGTTCTCCGGCGCATCAACGAGGCACTGTGAACGGTGACCCCAGCACGTGCCGCCGTCGCCGCGTGTTCTGGGGATGTAAATGCCCCCAATTTGATCCATGAATTCTCTTAACATATCCTAGTCAGTCCATAGGTTCCCCCTTAAATGCAAGGAGGCACAAAGCAAAGTGGAGGCATACCTAGTATTTTTCAGTGCCTCTTCACGGTCAGGTTCGGCAATTCCGATACACTTCCCGTGAATCGCCTTGTAAAGGTCCACGATCCGATATGGTTCCTCTGGTAGGTCGTTTTCTCCGAGCCTAATAGCCCTCAGGATTTCCAGGTAGAATGCCAACTGATCGCTGCACAGAACCCCGAGGCTACCCAAGAAGCTCCACCCTGCAACGTCAGCTTCCGAGAGGGCCGACTCCAGTCTTAGGAAAGGCAGCGTCTCGTTTGATCTCATGAAGCGCAAAGACAGCGCCTTGGGCTGGGGAGCGGGGAGAATGGTTGTCGCGAGAGGTTTCGTTCCTTGGTCACAGGATACTTTGATCTCACCAAGCTGTTGGCGGAGTTTGTCACTGAGTAGCACATCTTCCCCTTCGTTTGGCCACAGGTGGTGAATAAGTCCAAGAAATTTCTCCGGGACGTGTTTTGCCACGTGGAAGACCTCATCCGAGAGCTTCGAGCCATTGGAGCCGACCAGTCTCAGCTGGTCCCGTATCCCGATAAACGTATGAAGCCACGCCCTCCAATCATCACTCGATGTGGATTGGTCTCCCTGCTCCGTCGTGGGAATTTTCAGGTAGTCGGCGTGAAGAAAGTTCACGTTCACTCCTAGCTGTGCAGCTCCGTACTTGTTTGTATCGTCTGGAAAATAGACATCTTGGTTGGATGGCTCGACATTGGCTAGCTTGCAAGTTTTAATGGAGACATCGAAGTAATGCCGAGCCATCTCGCCGGTTTTCGGGCGCGTCAGGTATAGAAATCCAATCCATTCTATCGATCGATGAAGGGTAGGCCATACTTGGGCATATTTTTGCAGGACTTTCTTGCGTATGTCTTCTGGGGAGGCAACAACAGCGCCTAGGGACAGAAAGAGACCTCTCCGGTCAGGGTGCTGGCTGGCATCACAATCAATGAGTCGTAATCCGAGCTTTTGTGGGATCTTGACGCTGCTAGTTGTGCTTGGGAAGTAGGTAGCGTCATCCATCGTCGCCCACGTTTCGTCGTCAAGCGGTACAAGGGGCATCTGTTTCACAGTAGAAAGTGAACTCGTATACTTTTGTGAGTGGAGAAAGGGGTAGTTGAGCAGTTTTGCCGCGCGTGCGTGCCAGTCGTAGTCGGTGTCCCTGGACTTCATCTTGGAGGTTGATTTCTGCAAATCCGCCTTGGCCCGATCAAGTAGTTCGCCCATCGATATTATCGAGAGGCCATATTCTCTAAGAATAGTAAGATCGGATCCCTCGTAGTGCCTGGAAATATACACTCCAGCCTGGCCGCCCAAGTCGCCGAAAAGAGGATCTCCGTGCCGATCCACACAAGTCGGCTCACCAGGCAACTGTTTGAGATCCTTGATGGTCCGTAGCGGCCCATGGCCCAGATATGGGACCATAACTTTTGCATCGAGGATTCGGTTCTTCAACAGGTCAACAAATCCTTTCCAGAAAGGGTCGTTGACATGGTATCCCGTTGCCGTTGGCAGAAATTGCATCCATCGGAAGCGAAGTTGAGGGTACTGGCACATTTCTCTCACCGCAGTGACAAATGTGGCTGCTATATGTTGACGAAGGCCCTGATTCCGGACCGAGCTTGTGACAAGGTTCTCACGGTTTGCCATCGTCACAAAGTCGCTGTGGATCAAGAACTAATAGGTAATCAGAAGGTGTTAGCCAGAAAAGAGCACGAACTTTTGTGCGGAAAATAACCGTGGACTCACATTGAAGCCAACATCTCGCATCGGCAGAAAGGCAAAAATCTTCTGGGGTTCGTTGACGGGCGCCAAGTTGCTGTCGAGAGGAAAGGCAAGAACAATTTCAGCTCTCGAATACGCCCGGGATGCCTCCTCTTCCTGCGAGTATTGGCGGTCCTCATTCTTCGCCAGCCCGGTCGCCATTCCCTTAGTTACGTGGTAGTTCAGCCTGGAGCGGCTGATCTCCTGATCGCCGCTTTTACACGCGGTTTCCAGGAGGGTTCGGTGTGGGCCGCTATTATCAGAGCGAGTCATCACGGAAGACTTCGCTTCTCCACCACCGCTGGGAAACATGCTTATCTCAAGACGCTTGAGGTTTTTGAGAAACAGCATCATTGTCGGCTGGAGTTGCTCGAACTCGTTGATGATGTTTTTTCGCTGTGCGAGCCGAATGTTTTGGTCGCCCTGATCGTGCAGGGTGAAGATCATTCTCGTAATCCCCTCGGGCGTGTCGTTGGTGGGCTGCCACTCGGGAGAGATCATTCCCATGCCTGAGTCCCCAGGCCGATGCTTGAAGCAGAATGAAAATGCCCCAGATTAGATGTGCACCTTCCAGGCGACCTTGAAGACGGACTTGAAGCCGATGCCTTTCTCGCCGATGTAGCCCTGTCGGCCGAGCTTGGAGCTCTTTCCAACGTTGCAGATGGCTCGCAAGTTCCGTTCGTCAAAGCCATCTTCGTTGCAGTCGACAATAATCTGATCATCGTAGACACCGAAAGCGATGTAGGGCTCTTGGCCGTTCGCTTTGGCCCGCTCAAAGCTGTTATCGTCGGCATTTTGTAGTAGCTCGAAGATGAAGCGGACATCTTTGGAGTAGAGGTTTTTTGCTAGACTAGGCGATGGGACGTGGTTAGTACAAGAGACCGATGCGATTAGAATTAGAGAGGTAGCCATACGTAATTACTGAAGAGCCAATGAGCATGTCCTTCTTTCTTTGAGCATGCTCCACCCGTCGACGGAGCCTTGGTGACATCTCGGCGTAGTCTTCCTCCCCCAAGTATCCATGGTCCTCGGCGATACTCTCCACCAACGCCTGCGCCTGCGCCACAGCCGCCGCTCGAGAGTTGGGATTCACCATTCTTGTGACAAGAGAAGAAGCGGGATATAAAACGAAACAGACAAGTTGGTGCTTATCCGTACGGCAGTATCGGTGGACTTTGACGGATTTGTTGTGGAAGAGAGTGCTCTTGAAGGAGGAATGAATCAGACTGAAGATATGTTTGCCTTGGAGATACCCATGTAAATTGGTGGGCCTGCTTTGTGGGTGACCTTGATGTTGGCTCATTTATTGGCCACGCTGGTGTGGCTGATACGAGGTCCCCAGCATCTTTCTCGAGAAGGCCCCAAAATCGATGCAGCAGTGCCGCCAGCCTGCATTTTCTCTGGCGCTTAGCCTAACTTAGTGTTTCATGTGCGAACCACTGACCTGGGCCATCATTCCCGGAGGTGAATGTTGGATAGGTGCACGGAGCTGAGGGGGTTTTGTGTTTCGGATTTGCAACATCTTTATCATTTGCCAAAACTAACGCGCCGCAGTGGACTGTCGCTGTCTTATGCCAGCCACACGCTCCTTGATTGGGAATTGCATTTTCAATACGCCACAAACATTGCGCATATCAGCTGAGTTTACAGCATGCTCTTCAACATGCATTTCGTGACTTTCCCGTTCTAGGGTTGCCCATTAGTATCCTTCTGAGGAACATAAGACAGCACTGTGAGTTGGTGGGTGGCGTGGTTGGTCCTCGGAGACTTATCGGAAACTACCTGTACGATAGGTACCTAAGTATTCTCTGGCATTCTTCTGGTACAGCTTGTTTCAACACCCACCAACTCTCAGCGCCAACCTCAAACTGAAAAGCAACGAACTGTCTGGTGAAGAGCAATGTTGTGATTTCATCTGATGCATCATATTTTCGGGTTTCCGTATAGATATGCAATCCTCACATGCGATACCCTTAACCGTCCGCCATGATGCAAGTACCCCAGAACCCGATCTATTTCTAACTCTTCATCTCGGGCATACTAGTACCATCAAGAAGGCAAAAAGCAAAGAAAGAAAAGAAACCATGAGAGGAATGACAGCAAAGACAGAAGGAGTGACGAAAGGAAAAGACAAAAAGCTCAATCACCCCACCCGAAACTTAACATAAGGAACATGATGATTCGGCCAAGGCAACCTCTTCGGCGCCGACGTGCGCCGGTAAAACTCAGGGTAGTCAAACGACCCCTTGAATCTAGCGACGTTGTAGGACATGCGAGCCATGCGCTGGCAGGGGAGATCCATGGACACGGTGCTCCAGCGCTGGTAGCTGGCGACGCCGGCTTTGAAGGCAAACTTTCCCTCCTTCACTGGGAAGGTGTCCAGCACGGTCTCCAGTGCGTGGATGGAATCGGTGACGTTGCGGAAGGGCGCTTGGACTTCGGTGCGGAGGAGATCTTGGATCTCGGTGATGGTGACGCGGACGTTGCCTGTTGATGTCGAGTTGGTGGAGGGAACGTTGCCCGTCGAGTTGGTGGCGCGGGTGCTGAGTGTTGAGTTGGTGTAGTGGGGAGCCGTAAAGTTCTGCGGGTAGCGTTGCCAGGTGTCAGTGAGGAGGTTTTCAACCAGGGCAATAGCGTTGTGTCCACGGTCGCTGCCGTGGAGCGTGGCAAACTCCACAATAGCGGAGCTTGCATCCTGCAATTTGGTGACCAGCCCCGGGATCTCGGTTGCAATCTTGATCCCCTTCAGAATGTCTTCGATCTTGCGTAACTCGCCCTTGGCCGCCAGCCTCAACAAGTAGTCGATATCGGGGCTGGCTTCGGCGACATCGACAGCCTCGCGTGTGAGGGCGGTGAGCTTAGGAACGATCTCAACGATGACGGCCGAGGCGTTGCGCATGTTCTGGAATGCCTAGACCGCTGCGATCGCCTCGGAGACTTTGCCAAGGAATGTGGTTGAGATCTCGTCGACGCATGCGCCGTCCTTGCAAAGCTTGTCCTGGATCTCGTCAAGCTTGTCCGGTACCTCCTTGAGATGGGCAACGAAATCAGCAGCTGCATCGCCGACCTTTCCGACCTTGGCCTCGATATTGAAAATGTCGATCCAGCCCTTCAGCACGGCCACCAGTTTGTCGGCCATCACCTCCTTGGATTTTGCGAGGTAGTTGGTGAAGTTTTTGATCAAGGTCGGCTCGCAGTTTCCCACGGCGCAGAGAGCGATGGCGGCCACCAGTTCGCCGTAACTGGTCAGGTCGATCTCGGCGGCTTGAATAACAGTCCATCCGTCCGCAGGCGACAGATCACCGGTTGACAGTAGAGCCGCCTTGTTATCCTGGATGTTCAAGCCGTTGACCGCGATGCACTTCTGCAGCTCGATGGTGTCCCTGATCAAGCTTGACACGGCCTCGGATACGTCTTTGCCCTCCTCGACCGACTTCCACGCATTCTTGCCGTACATCTGCAGCGCCCTGGGTAGGCAGTTGCAAATGGCGCCGGCTTTGGTGATGGCCTGTTGTCCAGCGTTTCCGGGGCGGATCGCGCAGCGCTGCAGACATCAATCTTCTTCGTCGGAATGTTGACGCCGCAGGGGACATCGACCGAAGTCTCACTTGTGCCAGGGACGCAAAGTTCTTTTCGAAATTACTTTTTCCACCCGCACCAATACGTCACAGTCGACTTTGTCTTGCAGCCATCGTACTGGGATCGGGTTAGTGATTTTGAAGTTGGACAACGTGCAAGCGGTGCATCTGACCTTGAAAAATTTCTGATGACACATCTTTACAGTCGGGTTACCGCTCGGTATCGAGATAGTCTTGGAGCAACTCCAGTCGTCCTGGATGGTCCCGTATATCTCGTCGAGGGTGCTCTCGGCGACCACGGTTTGAGCCAGCCCAAGAAGGGTAGGGGCGAGCACTACCCAACGCAGCTGCATTGTCAACTGCTTCAATCGATGATCTGGTGTGATGGAGTGCTGAACGTGATTGAAGAAATGGGTCGGAATATGGCTGGAACGTGCAGTGGATGATGAGTTGGAGAGGTGTGGTGATTTCTACACTCCAACACTCGCTCTATATATCACTACCAAAATGGATGGCAACCTTTGCGATCCCTGCCAGGAAATAAACCTCTATACCCCTGGGGCCAATTCCACAGCAATTCCAAGCGCCCCAAGATCGAACACACCGCAGAACAACTCAATCCCGACTGTCCTCTCCGTCGACTCTTCCTGGATCCCGAGCCTTTCGATGGAAGAGAAAAATCCCCAGTCAAGAATGTCCGCATCGAGGCTTTCGATGACCTAGATATCGGCAGCGTTGGTACGTTTTCCTCGTACTTGGCCGCGTGGCTCCGGAGCTGGAAACCGAAACCGAAATCCGGGGGGATAAGGTATTATCCACTTTCAAAAATCAGGGTCTGGATCATTAGGGAAGGGGATGAAGAATATGACGATGATGATGACTCGGATTATGGTGGCTTTGATGGTATTCCATACAGCTTAGACGTTTTGGCGGATCAAGGTAAACACCGTGTCCCGCCTTGGCCTACATGTTGAAGAGAAACAGTGCCTGACTGTTTTTAATTCTTGGCAGATAGCGATGAGGTGAAACGCTTCGTCGGCGGCAGAGCGGTCCCGGCCACGTAATCGGACCCGACCCTCCGCCAGGTCGGCGAATGGCCAGTAGAGTGCTTGGACGGCCAATCCCTCTGCAATATCGGCGTTTCTAGCAGAAAGTTTAGGGATAACCCAACAACATCAGCTCTCCCCGACAGAGTCATCCACGTAGGAGAGACCCTACGAACCCGCCCCGCCTCCTCCAGACCGAGGGAATACGGGGCCGGTATACGGCCCTGAGCTATTGCTGGGAGCCCATGGAGGATGACAAACTGCCATTCAGACTCCTAGCCTGTGGAACGTTTCACTGAGGGTACGGAGCTCATGGGAGCAGCGGAAGTGCAGTTGCAAAGTGACTTGATTAGGTAGAAAGGGGGGGAGCGAAGCTCCCAGACTAAATACCAAAGAAAGCTCCCTGTGTGTGAGGAGAGCACATGACGAAAGGCTCCTGCGCTCCAGCCTAGCCTGGAGCGGTAAGGCGCCTGCGCGCCTGAGCGCCAAGAACTGCCGCTGCAATTCGACATAACCGGTAACCTTGCATCCCTCTAAGAGGAACTGCCCATGGCTGAACTCCCAGCAAGCATCCGTGACGCCCATCGACTTCACCCGACGACTTGAAATCTCATACATCTGGATCGACCGACTCTGCATCATCTAAGACGACGACAACGACTGGAAGCACCAAGCCACGCAAATGTGCAACATTTACGAAGGCGCCGTCTTGACCATTGCCACGTAGCCGCTAAAACCCGACACGAAGGTCTCTCTCTACTTCACACACCCTGAGCGGCCCAGCGTGCGTATTAAGTGCGCCGCGTACTAAAAACAGGTCGGCCATATGAGTATCAAGTTGGAGCTCTTTTCGAAGCTTCGACACCACCGGCGGCAGACGCAGGGGCATAACGGGATCAGAGAGAATTTTCAATGGCCGGTTTTTTTCTCTGTTCTTTGAGTGAAGGAAGGCGTGGTTAAGTGTTTGGGGAGGTTGTGGTGGTGGTGGTGGTGGTGGTGGTGATACGAGGACCCAAATCTGGGTCCTCGCAACTCCACGCCCATTTTAGACCGTGGCAACTATAGCCGAGGCAGCCCAGAATAGCGACCCCCTCGCTCAGCCTGGCTCAGCCTAAGGCGGCAACTGCTCAGTTCCGAAGAAGGAAAGGGAAATTCGTGGTGTCGATTTTAGGGTGGTGCAATAGCTGTTATATGAGACGAATCTGGGCACACAAAATTTCCATTTTTGTATCTGGAGCACGTGACACTGCTCACCCCGGCTCAGGCCCGGTTCAGTCCCGGCTCAGGATTTTCTCAAGCTGGCTCACCTTTGCTCAGGCTAAGTACCATTTTCGGCACGCTGCGCCGCAGCATGCTGAACTGCTTCAACTCTAGCCGAGTGGGCCCAGATTTGGTCCCATATAAAGATGGCTAAAACTGGTCCTGGTTTTGAAAATGAACAGACGGCGCCGGTCGTGGCACCGCTAGCTACAGCGTTTGAGTTGAAGCCTCTTAGATGTCAGCTGGATCGTCGTACGCAGACTCGCCTGCTCTGACGCCCATCATCTATGACCCAAATCGTCCCAAGGGCAAGCGCCGGAGCTCGGAGGGCCTCTCGGCGTCCATTATCCCGCGCATATACCACTCGACCGCCATCCTGCTCAACGATGGCTCTATCTTTGTTACCGGATCCAACCTTAACGCCGATGTCGTCCCCCTCGCGGATCGATATGGTACCGAGTATTACGTCGAAAAGTTTTTCCTTCCGTACTTTAAGGCTTTGCGCCGACTCTAGCCCAAGGGCCTACCGGATAGCCTGTCGTACGGTGGCGAACCGTTCACTTTTGAGCTTTCTAAGGATGACGTCGGGGATGCCAAACACATTGAGACAATCATGGTCACCTACGTCCGTCCCGGTTACTTGACTTACGCTATTAATCTCTCCCAGCGAGCCATCAAGCTCAAATGGACCTACAAGAAGCTGTATAACGGCGGTATCAAGCTGTTTGTCCAGTAGCTTTTTTCGCCAACTATATTCCCCCCTGGCCCCGCTCTCTTGCATATTGTCGTGGCCGGTATTTCGTCCGAGGGCAAGTTTGTGATGGCCGGTAACGGTAAGATTGGCAAGCAGATTGTCCTGCCGCTTATTGACGTTAAGTCCTTCGGCTTACCGCTAACCGGGGCAATAACTCCTGCGCTATCGGGACTAACCGGGAAGGCCCATGACAGTAGGGACTCCAGCAGCCCCAGTGATTCCAGCGGTGGTGGTGGTGGTGGCGGCGGCGACAAGTCTGCTGCTCCCGTTTCTCTTCGTATGGTTTCTCCAGTAGTATTTGCATCCGTCAGCATTCTTGCATTCTTGGTTAGCTTCGGGTTGTTTTAATTGGCATTATACCCCCCTATTAAGATTATAGATTAAGATATGTATTACTCCTTACATAATGCGTCTAGACGCCATAATTGTTACACCCAGAGCCGTGGTGCTGGGGTCAGGGACCCCTGGCCTCTAGTCAGCGGAGCTGACTAGATGCCTGGCACTGCCTGAACGCCATTGAGACTGAGCCATCAAGAGTACGTAAGATGGATCCCACGATAGTTGTATAAGAAGAGCTCTCTGGCTTCGCCAGAGAGCGGAAGGCAGGCTTCAATTGATCACTTACCCAACTCCTACCACACGAACCGCCATCTTGCAGTGCACCCCCTATCCTCGTCAACCCTGACGCAGCCTGCATTACATATGGTATCTAACCTAAGGCTTCATGTTAAACTTAAACCTATAAGATCTTTACAAAGCTGTCGGTGTACGGTATAAATTAGAGACATAGTTATCTGTTAGGTTTATTAATGCCCTTGTTTAACTGGGAGAGACTTAACGCCACTATTTATTTCCACTTTACTGATTTCTGACTCTTTTCTGCTAATACTCTTGTTAAAAATTCTACCCACTGAAAGCTCTGAGGCCTGAAGGCCTCTAGCAGTTAATCGGCTGCAATGGCTGCGCAGCAGCCACTTGCAGCGTACCCTGCAGCTCCCACAGCACTTAGTGGGGTTGCCAAGCCACAAAGGCCCCTGTAGTCCAGGGCGCCTCAGCCATGGTGTTGACGAAGCTGTATCCTACGAAGTGGTCTATAAAGAAGGAGGTTCTGGCTGGAAGCCAGAACCTGAACAAGCAACCTTCACACACGCAATACAATCAACCTGTTGCAACCCATTATTTCCACCCACTCCAGAGTGCAGTGTTTCTGACACTACCTCGCACCTTCTGACAATCTTATCCCTACAATCCTTCTTCGATTACCCCTATACCCTAACGCCACTGCGTTACAGCATGGGCCAGATTTTAAGGCCACCGGTCCGTAGTTCGTCTGCCCAGTGGCTCAGGGAAACATGTCCTTGTGCACGCTTCGAGCTCCGGAGACTCTAGGCTGGCTGTAACTCCGGTGACTATTGTCGCGATAGTGGTGATTATGAAGAGCGTCATGTTGTTGGGAAATGACAGCAGAACGCACTATTTCAATGGTTTCTTACTTAGGAGATACTTGATCTACATTAATGGGAAACGCTGTAGCTTATAAACGGTGCCCGGGGAACGAGCTCTAAGCGAAAAGCGCAATTTGACCAGCACGGCGCGATGGAATCCCGTCACCCCCTCACTTCGGTGCTTGCTTCGCTCGCCGGCCTTGGACACCGAGAACACGTTCAGCCTTTCGATCCGCAACGATTTTTCACAGCGCTGCGCAACTGTGTGCTGCATGTGCACCAATGGTACGGATAGGTGGGATTGTTGCGCATGTGGAAACTGCTACAAAACCAAGCTGCTCAGTTAGCGAATCAAAGTCGACGGTGAATCGTCCGCTCGGCGTGTAGCTAATGCTACTGACAATTTTTATTTAGCAGCGTCAGTTTCAGATATTGTATAGTATGGGAAGTTGATATTCTTCGGTCCAAAGCATCGTTTCATGGCTGCCGGTCAAGCCCGGATAGGTGTTGAGCAGTCCCTCCCGGTTTCCTTGCATTCGATCGGCGGTTAAGGTAGGTACCTCTGGAGCTGTGTAAGTGCTTAGCCCCGTTGCTGAAGTCGGCACGAGGGAAGAAGGCCCGCGATGCCCTAGAAGAGAAACCCGCACAATGACGTAGCTCGGAACCTAACAGCCAGGAAACCAAGCTAGCTTTTTCACGTTACCATCGGTTGCCAGCCTCGCAGGCTACTTGGAGAAGCGACTTGGCGAGTAGTTAAAAGTAGCATGTAAGTTAAATTAAAACCAATAGAAGGTTTACTTGCTAGATTGCTGTAAGGATAATACGGCTTCAAATCAGCCGACGTCAATCCTACTATTGCCAACGCGCTCTGGTTCCCTTCCCAGTTTAAGAAAAGGGTGAGTTATAGTTAAGTGCCTGGAATCTAGAGAGAGCTCCTCATTTAACTTCTCTGCAATTCTTTCAGTCCTTACTCTTGCTATCATAACATCAGGGCTGATGCAATGACGTTGTTGATAATAACACTCTTCCCTCTCATCGGCGCTCTCGCCGCCACTGAGAACTGCTCGTATAAGTCGGGCGACTATGGCGTAAAATTTCACCCATCTAAATAGCTTAACGATCTCTTCTGGTTGACTTTCTACAGACGCTTGAGGGCACCTGCACGACGCCCATCTTGTGCAATGCGCTTAGCTGATATCCGAAAAAGAATTTTTGCTCAGGTTAAAGAGTTCCACCATGTGATCCCATTAACAAACGTGGCACCAACAGTTGACAGGTGGCAGCAGCAACGTTTGCTGCATTCAGAAGTCCTGCAAGTCAACCGATAGATTGCCTGGGTTCTGCACCTCCATCAAGAATTGCGACAGCATCAGAGGTGCGAAGCGTGTCAAGTGAGCCACCCTCATTGCTTCCCTATGAGGCAGGCTTCTCAGCTGCTAATAGAGATTCTACACATTAGGAATAAGTGCCCGGGCGGCAGCGATGTCCAGTGCTGCTATCGTCTTTAGGTAGCAGGGTGCAGACTAGAGTCGAGGCCCTTATGGTTATATGTGAATAAACGAGGGCGTTAAAAAAGCTAGCCTAAGAGGCTGAGGCCTTCGCAGTAGTTTAAACTTCAAAACCTTCCAGCTAATATCCCGTCTTGCAAATTGAAAGCTTTAATTACCTGCCCAATTGTCCTGGTCCCCGCCTGGTAACACCGCCTTTTTCGCCAGCCGAACAGTACAGCCGTCTTCCTAATAACACACTGTAATCTACCTGAAACTAGGGTACTATGATATGAGCTGTGGTATAGAGGGGAGATGCTCGGGGGGAAGAAAATGTTTCTTCCATTACTGCATTCTCGAGCCCGGATGGGGCCGGCGGTTGAGAGTGGGCTCGGTATTCCGTCGGTATTGCGCACTCGCCAATCAACATTTCAGGAAGCGGCGAGATCGAGATGCACGCCACATAATCCCATCCTGCAGTAAAGCGAGTGGTTGGAAACGACCCCGTGATGAAAAGAGGGGATGACCGTCATCCCTGTCCGGTTCTCTCCATTGCCATCACGTTGACAACTAGAAACAGAAGTAGGCAGTTGCCGCCCTTACCCTGGACAGTAAGAGAGTCAAGGCAGAGCTCCCTAACTTCTGGGTGAGATTGCTTTTTGTGAGGTCGCTAGCCAAAATGGCCTTGGCCCAGCCATCGGAAGCTGTTATTTTCTTCTCAAACCAGCCAGGCGTTGACCAAAATGCACGCACGTCAGTCGCCGCCCTACACCCACCTCTCCAACTCCCCCTTCGTCCACTCCCACAACCTCCCCGCCACCTCCTCATCCCTACTCGCCTTCGTCTCCTTCTGACTCCTGACCCCAACCGGCTCGTAAAACGCGCCCCCTTCCACATCCTCCGCCTCACAACCCACCGCCCACAGCAAATTCCCCGTCACCTCCTCCACACTCTGCACCCTCGCCGTCAAATACACCACCGCCTTCTCCCACAAGCTCGCCCCTCTCACCTTTCGCGTATTCACTACCCCGGGCGTAATACTAAAGCTCAACACCACCGGAACCCGTCTCGCCAGCTCCCTTGCATACAGCAGATTCGCCAGCTTGCTCTGCCCGTACCGCCGCCACCGCCCCAGCAGCATATCTTAGGGTATTTTAAGCGATTCGAAACAGATACCCTCCGCTGGAGCGCCGCGGAAGGATTCACTAAATACCAAAATAACTCGCGGCGCGGGACTCTTAAGTAGGAAGGGTAGGAGGCGGTAGATGAGGAGGGCGTGGCCAAGGCAGTTGGTGACGAATTGGATTTCGTAGCCGGAGGGAGACAAAGAGGTGGGGAGGGCCATAACGCCGGCGTTGCAGAGGAGGATATCGAGGTGCGGAAAAAGGGTTAAAAGGAGGAAGGCGGTGGTGGAGCGTATAGCAGAGAGGGAGGAGAGGTCGCAGGGGAGGAAGGTGGCGGTGGTAGAGGGGGAGATCTTGTTGATGGTGGAGATGACGGTGTTGGCGGCGGTGGTGTTGCGCCCGGTGAAGAGGAGGTGCGGGGGATTGTGGGAGGCGAGGGCGGTGAGGGTTGCGGCGCCGATTCCGGCGGTTCCTGGTGATTGTTGGTTTAATTATTTTGGGTGTTTACCTATTACGTGATGGCAGGCGGGAGTGGGAGAACATATCTCCAGTGATGAGGATAATCTTGCCGGTGAGATCAGGCGTGTCCTTGGGCGGGACTAAATTGGGCTGGTGCCATCTTGTCGCAGACGATCTGGGAGAACTCTATTCTGGCAGAGTCAGAAAGCTCATGGAAAATGAAGTTCAGACACGACAATCAAGCTGATACACACACATACAACATAGATGAAAAAAAGGTGCCGTGCTTCTAACATAATACCTAACTCGATTCTTTCCCCTGCCACATTCTCCTTCCTTGTAGCTCGTTGATAGGGACTTGAATCCCATCATGTACTAGTATACCGTGGGATAACCTTTCGGTGCTGCCCCAAATTTTAAGCTGGGGTACCATGTACCATCTCAAATTCCGAACTGGTGCATTGTATACTATCCCAGGGTATGCACTGGTATATTCTGTGCTAAAATTCAGGACCGTGGTCCAGGATTTGCGCTATTAAGGGCCTGTTTGGTTGAAACGGAGTTGACATGGTGGTACCATCGGCTTTTGGGTCAGGGGGGTAAACTGCCAGCCGAGGCCCGCTAGCCAGGCCCCTTGCATCGGATTTCGCACCATGCCAAATCAAACCATGCCTACTTTCCGAGGCATCAAAAAGCTGGTACGAAATGGGCTTTTTTTTTTGGTCCGTGTATGGCGACCCTACAGGGGGGAGTACTTGCCAAGTGTGATCAGCCACTATCCTTAGCCTCTCGCCACCCCGAAACTGGATAGGCCACTTTGGTGATGTATCTTTCCATGCCAACTCTCCAGATTTGTATGGGTGCCAAGCCGAACCAAACAGGCCCTAACTGTCGCCTCTTAACAGTTTCCAACCGTGGTCCCAAATTTGGGCCTTAACTTGCTCATTCTCTAGAATTTGGGCTATCCTTTAGTATTAATCATATGAATATGGCATCATTCCTGGAGCCCATTATATAATGTTTTAATCACTCTAATTTCCTAGCTAACTAGAGAGGATGCATATCAAACCGTCGAGCGACCATCTAGGCTCTGTCAGAAAGAAAGGGGTTTCGGTCAGCGGTCAGAACACCATCGGGCGGAGTGTGGTGGTGTCAAATTACGTAATCGCGCCTTGGCGCCACGGAACCGCAGCGCGGCCGAGCACCAGAGCTTCGCTTGGCTGAGAGGACGGCTCCCGGAATAGAACAAGACTTGATGGCGGTAATTACTGTGTTCT
>Ga0247770_1001299_pt1 | contig 20295 bp, 17 predicted proteins | sample UWRJL136409B6_FD_179943 | JGI IMG/M metagenome (GOLD analysis project Ga0247770, IMG submission 179943) | Plant litter microbial communities from Arlington Agricultural Research Station in Wisconsin, United States - UWRJ-L136-409B-6 | ecosystem: Environmental > Terrestrial > Plant litter >... | reverse complement strand
GGCGGACAGGCGACAGCTTCGTCGGTACTCCAGAAAATCGCTACTATAACGCCTCTCTGGGTCGAAGCCCCATAGTGTCCTTCGGTAGAGACAATCCAGTGTCACCAGTCCAGCAGGTGACACAGTCGGCAGACAACTTAAACGTAGGACAATCGGGCATCTTGTCGCATCCTCAACGACCGTCCCGTCGCAGAACCCTGAAGTTCCGTCGTCCTCGAAGAAGCCAGGAAAAACAAAGCACACTGACAGTTCGTGGGGTGTGCATTGGAAGTGTTGCCGAGGCTTTCTTCATGCCAGAGGGTACCATTCCCAAGCAGGTCCTTGAGGCTCTGGGGCATGACGGTGATAGATCCGAAATTGAAGTTGTCCCTGACTCAGTGTGGCGCACCCTCGTCGCCGACCGCGACGCGGACGGGAAGATGCCGCCGGCATGGTACCACCGGGCCTGCATGACGTGCCTGGTAGCCGACACGGAATTTGGCAATCTCGACACAAACCGCATCTTGAACCGAGAAAGCCCAAAGAATACAGAGGTTCTCGTGCGGAACTTCTTGGGGCGCGTTCGGGCTGTTTGTTGGAACAGAGTATTCATCAAGTGTGACCAAACCGACACCAACACCGAAAAGACCTTGGTGGGGATTGGGCCGGAGGGGTCCAGGGCGGACGACTTGGTCTGCATTCTCTTTGGCTGCTCGGTTCCTTGCATTCTGAGTCCTGTTTGGGATCCAAACGGAAACCAGGACTATCCCTCTCACTACCAGCTCGTTGGAGAGGCATTCATTCTTGGGCAGATGGACGGTGAGGCTATCGCGGATCTCTCGGAAGACGAGCTGAACGACAAGGCAGAAGATTTCAAGTTGAGATGAAAGGGTGGCGATATGTACGTACATGGTAGGAACCCCCCAGTTTCCCGATTGATTGTGTCCATGTTTGTATAGATACTAGGTGGTAATGGATTACTTCGTACTGTTGTTCTAACCTGCAACACTGCTGGCCCTTCCACAATACGCACAGCTAAAGTTGGCTCCTATTGCCTGGCACCAACAGCTAGAAGTCGAACTGCCCAGGCCGGCACTGGCAGCGGCAGGAAGTGACCGCGCAATGGGCCTTACCACGTTGACACGCTGAAAGAGATCCGTCATGGTCGAGATGTTCTTGGTTCGGAATGCGTTCGTCTCTGCCATGAGGTTGGCGATGTTCAAGTCGATCATGTTCATGGCGGCAATTGATGTGTGGATTGTTTGGACCAACTTCTGCCGAAACCTCGACAGGGCTTGCGATATGTGTTGGAAGGCGGTACTGTCGCCCTTTGCAAAGAGCGGACCAGCCGCGTTCGATAGTCGAGTGTATTCGGATTGCACGCGAACGGGCGACGTTGACAGGTTGCTTTCTAAGGTGTCGGAGCCCATGCCGAAGTCAATAGACACTGGTCGAGGGAGCGTCACCGTCGCTATCGTGAGGCCAAGTTGTTAGTAGTCGCTCGTGGTGCACGTCAGAATTGCATACAGGGATTGTTTGCTGAGAGGGGGTCGTTGTTCATGGAACCGCTGCCGATGGCCCTGGCCTGCCAGTGATCAGACCCAAATTGCAACAACTTCCCCATCTTCCGTTTCTGTCGCCATTGTCGCCAGAGGTCTTTGCCGCTCTTGAACGCAGAGATGGTACCGCATATGGCCGCCCAGACGCCAAGGCATATGGAAATCGGGTCCATCTGAAAGTGTCTGTTCCGCGGGGCAAATGTGTAAACTTTGTTTCCTGCAGGTGGCGGGGGCGGGAATGAACGACAATGAGGACACAGAGGACGAGTCTGAGCCCCGCCACTAAACGGCGGGGAGGGAGGACCCGATCTGCTAGCTCCCGGGCCTAAGACCACAAGGCTCTCGGTCGCGCATTATTGCGGCCTGCCAGTGGTGAGGTCGGGTGACATCTAGAGGGATCCAATGGCCGACAAACGTTGATATCCGTGAAGGATAGGTAAGTTTGCGTTTGATAGTCCCCGCAGACTGATAAGCAGCCACATAGGCAGACTCTGTCAAATCGATTCAGTGAAACACGCTCGAATGAAGTGGTGGGAGAGCTTCCGATACGCTGCCCGTCGGGTGGCTGCAAGAAACCCCGCACCACAACGCAGTCGGGATGTACCTAAAAGATAGTGAGGCGGAAGTGCACTTTGGTCAGACAGGGTTGGTATCCGTGTCAACATTGCTGTCGACCATGGAGAGCGAGTATTGCGGCCTCCCACACCATTGAGCGATTTCCAAGGCCCCATAATGATCGAGCGTCGGTGTGGTCTCACGTCCGAGTCTTTGCCCAGACAATGTCGAAATAGAAGGGCGCTACCATTCCAAGTCCGCGCATCTAATCTGGATGCTGCTTGAAAGAAAAAATGGCGTCAACCGTTGACCCATATCTCACTTGGGAGTTAACACGAGGCCTGGTGAGGCTCTTTCCCCGTTGCGTCCCGACGAAAACCCCCCGGCATCTGCCACCGACTATGCACGTGCCCAACAAGTTCTGGTCGATCTGAGAACGGCCGCCCCTTCCTACAAAGAACCAGCCCGACAAAAGCGTAGCTTGCTTCGCAGCAAACGAAAGAAGGAGGCCCTCGCAGACACTGATACCTGGACCTTCACTCTTCACGAAATTGGTCGAGGTCCGGCACATGTCTTCGAAGGCCAAGCATGGGAGTCTGTCGAGGTTGTCAGGGGTCTGCTGGCGATGGGAGGTGGGGAGTCTGCCGAGCAACTGTGGCAACGCAGCCTGCATCCAGACAAGAAAGGGATTGAGAGACTGTTCTCAAAGACGCCAGCGAGCAGCCTCAACTCGGATGTTCCCTGTCCGTGGCTTGATAAAGCCGTGCAGTGCGGGAGGCTGTCCGCTGTTGGCCTCCTTTGCGGATCTGGCATGACCCAGCAGTGTCTCGACGCTGCGCTTGAGAAAGCCCTTCGAACGAAAAAATATGACATCGCAAAAGCGCTCGTCAGCCATGGGTCACAATTCCCCCCGGACGAAGCCTTGTACACGGCAGCGGCTTCACCAGCGCCTTCTGGCCCGGACTCAGTGTTCCTCCGATTGTGGCTGTCTGCACATTCACCGCCAAACCACCAAACTGCTCTGGTCGTGATCAGGAAAGCAGTCCAATCCTCGCCATGGAATGCGGCCATGGGAGCGGCTCTCTCCATGCTCCTCGCCAATATCGGGGTTTCGGCATCTGAAGCTTACGATCTGCTGCTCGTCGCAATCAAGGCAGAACGTCTGGAAGCAATCGCGGCCGTTTCTCTGGCCACCCAATCCCACAGAGGGCAATTCCAGGGCCAGGCACTCGAGGCAACAAAGCTAGCGGCGAAAATGGTGAACGATTCAGCGCGATACAAAACCTTGGCTTTCCTGTTCTCGGCTGGCTCAAGAGCCGACACACCTGAGCTTCGAGACCGCCTGCGTTGTGACGCCAATGGCGGCCGTCTTGGCCATGTCCAGCTTCTCATTAAAGCCGGCGTGCCCCCTTATAAACCAGATGCCGACACCTTGCGGTGGGCGGTGAAGAACGTGCGCAGGGACGTCTTCGATGTGCTTCTTGGGGGCCATATTCCGCCGGATGCTGCCACCGCTGCAGTCGCCACGCTGCCGAGGACAGCGTCCGAGGGGGACAAAATGCACTTTGTGTCTTCCCTCGCAAAAAAGGGCGCTTCAACTGCACCGCTTGGCCGGCTACTATTGAAAGCGGTTCAAGACAGCCACCATCACCTAGTTAACCTCTTGTTGCGACTCGGGGCGACATCAAGCTACAAAGAAGATAGAAACCAAAACTCTCTTTGCATCGCTGCACAGCGTGGAGATGTTCCCCTGGTCGAGAAGCTCTGCCTCGCACGACCTACAAGTGAGATTGCGAGCGAAGCCCTTGATCTTGCCTTCGAGAGCCTGAAACACCGGGCTGTGGACGACCTCCTGAGAGCCTTGTCGCTTTTGCTGGCACAGGGTGCAGGAGGCGCTGCCATTGACGTTATCGTGCTCAAGGCGCTTTCTCATCCCAACAGCGAGGAAATATTGAGAACACTGCTACCGGTCGTGATACGTTCCACCACCGCTGGGAAAGCAGTCAATATTGTGATCAGGCAACCTGGGACAGAGACACTCGAATTGATATGCAACAGCACGACTGTGAAGAGCGGAGAAATTGCGACCGCGCTGGATCATGCCCTGTACGCCAATACGAGGATCTACGAGGACGAGAAGGCGCTCATCTTGTCACGCACTGCCAAACGCCACGGCTACCAGGATGTCCTTGACCGACTGATGTTCAACCCAGCTCGCGACACGCATCCCAAAGCTGATCAAATAGTCGATATGCTTCTAGCAAACGGTGCAAGCATTAACGCGGGTGGCGGTCATGTCCTTGCCACCGCGGCAGCTTCGGCGGATCCAGTGAGACTAGAAGAGTTGCTCCGAGCGAGACCCAACACATCCTCACTAGAAAAAGCACTAGAAATCGCCATCATCTCACGGCGTGACCCCATCAGGCTCAGCGTGGCCAGACTTATTCTCGGTGCATCCAACTCTCACATCGGCCAAACCGCTGCTCTACTTCGGGTGGTTGGAGAACGAGGGCCAAATACCCAGGACCGACTGCTTCTGGTCAGTTTATTGCTTGACAACGACGCATCTGTTGATTTTGAGAATGGCAGAACGCTAGCCAGGATTGTCAAGAGAGATAACGAGCTGCTGTTACGTACAGTCATGCAGCGCGTTCCTCCACCACACCAAACCACCATGACAGCGGCTTTCGAAACTGCGCTTGGTCGGCCTAGGGAGATCCGTTTGCCTCTCGCCAGGATACTCTTGTCCTACGGTGTCAGCGTCCATACACGATCCACGCATCTCATTTCCGCCACTAAGTCCCGAGGTACGGCCCTTTTGGAGCTGATGTTGGCGCATGGGAACATCGACTGGAAACACGGAGCTCCAGCGTTCCATTACGCCGCCGAGCATCACTGCATTCCCGAACTTGACCTCCTCATCCGTCACGGAGGTATGCAGCACTTGGCTGTTGATGCTTTGAGCGCCCTGGTCGGTAAGGCTTCCCTGGACAACCCCGACAACATTTCTGTTGCCACCTCGCTGCTGCGGGCCGGGATTCCTTTGCCAGCTCGCAATGCTGCCCTTGTGAGTGTTTGTCGCAGAAGTTCGGTAACAGAGCCCCTACCAAGCGCGTTCATCAGTCTTTTGATTCAGCACGGCGCAGAATCAACCGCCGAGGAGGGCCTCCTGTTTAGGAGAGCCGCCAACAGAGCTGAGCAGACATTATTGGAGCTCTTGACAACAAAGCCCTTTGATCTCGGCATCGCCATCAAAAGCATTATCGGATCAGTGCATAGTTTGCAGACCGTTGTGAACAGCTTCGACTTTTGTGTTGAGCGAAGCAACCAACTCGGCGGCAGTCCACTCCATCAGAACTCCCTTGTGAGACTGGCCATCAACCGATTCCCGGACTCCCGCCCCCTCATCACCCGCCTACTTGATATCGGATGTCAGCCGGGAAAGGACATTGCCTGGGCACTTGAAGAAAGTGAGGCGTCGTCTGACGTCATTCTCGAGCTACTGTCTCGGACAAGACCGGGTAAGCAAAGACCAACCATATGCTTTCAATGGTTTGCTGAGACTGAATTCTACCCTCAGATGAACTCCGCGGAGCTGATATCGCCATCATGTTTCGAGCAGTGTGCAGGACAGCACGCCGTGGTCAATTTGAGGTCTTGAACCGCTTGACCGCCCTTGGGATGGATATCCATCTAGAAAATTCGGAAAGACTTACGCCGCTCAATGAGGCGACATTGGCCGGGGATATCAACGCCATGGAGATTCTTATCAAGGCAGGGGCGAGATCAAATGACAGCAGCCTACAAATCGCCTCACGCAGACTCCATGCCGAAGGCATTGCGCTACTTCAGGCACACGGTCATGACACCCAGTGGCCAAGTGACCTTCTGGGGGGCCGTCCGGCGTTGGCTGAGCTATGTCATGCGGCTCATGGGTCCGGCCCAAGCTGGGAAAGGCTGGTCGAGGATACGATGGGGAAGCTTACGCCACTTCTCGGTCCCAGTTGGAAATTCGAAGGCGGGAGGACGGTCCTGCATCTCATCATCGACAATCCGACCTCAGCCATCCCCATTCTCCGCGCCTTCCTCAGGGTCTCAAAGCTTGTCCACAACCCACGTCGGGACGACGAGTACTTATATGTCGATCTTGCCACAGGTTTACATTACTCCCCAACGATGTACGTCAAACACCGCTGCCCCGGTAAGTCTGAACGGGAGAGAACGGAACTCACGGCACTCCTCAAGTCGGCCCAATTTACGGACCGATACTACGCCAAGACAGGCCAGCAGCCCCACGGGTATCAAGGTCTCCCAGAAACTCTTCAACGGGAAGTTGAAGAGCAGGCGCAAATGGATTGGAAGAACGATATGGAGATGCGCCGCGCCGAAATGTTATCGAGAAACCAGATGAGGCTCAATGAAGAGGCAAACCAGCTGTCACTCTTCCACCTGGAATCTCAGGGTAGAAAGAAACTTGAACTCGACGAACAGCACAACGCAGCTCAGCAGCGCCAGATAATTTGGCAGCATTCGACCGAACTCGTGCATACCAAGCAAATAGGGGAGACACAGCTGTACACCCAAAAACAGTTGCAGCGGGCTGAGATATCTGCTTTGGAGCAGACGCAGGGACTCCAGGCTAACCACGCTAAAGTCATGGCAAATCAGGCCCTTGATACGCAGAGGAGACTGGCGAACCAAGAGTACGATGACACCCAGCGAAAGGCGCAGCTCGCACTCGAAATGGGACGGAGGCAGCAGGAGCAGCAGGTACAACACCAGCAGCGAACAGCGCAGCTCACCCTCGAGATGGGGCGAAAGAAGCAGGAGCAGGAGACGCAACACAGAACAAGGTTGATGCGAGTGCAGGGTGAGATGCAGATGAAACAGCAAGAACAAGACATCCAACATCAGTCGAGGTTGATGTTGATGCAGTCCGAGAGGATGGAGATGGTTCTAGCGGCGCAACACCGGGCAGCGGGGAGGGGAGAGGTTCTGACTATTGACGAGTCCTGACTTCAGTGTACATGTAATAGGAGGCATTGCGAACTTCATGGCGGGATTGGTGGTGCAGCGCATTCATCAAGGGGGAAATATCTACCTGGGTTGTCGACGCCTTGCTTGATGCATCCCCAATCTAAAATCTGTCAGTTTGTTTGTTCTGCTCTCAGATGATCACCGCCACTTTCCCACGGCCCCTGGTCGAGAACGTCTTCGTTGTGTGACAATCTGCGAGGGAGAACATGGCTGCAAAAAAATGCCAAGACAATCCAAGCACGGTGACATTGGGCCGCGTACAAAATTGTTAGCCAAGGACGGAACCGCTCGAAATAATTAAAAATTACTGAAGGTGAGAGGGGCTGAAGCTGCCGTGCTTGGGGGGACGATTTGGGGCATTGGCGGCTCGTCCCGACGGTTGCTGCTGATTGGACACAATATCCGACGAGGGCTGGGGGCCCGGCATTGTCTGTCATAGGTCGACGCGTGTTGGGCGGGCAGGGCGTTCTCCTGGAATTCAAGTCCTCAATTTCCAGTGATGGGCAGGAGGTGAAGTTCTGGGGAGTCTGTCTTGGACATCATCGTCAAGTCAGTCTTGCTTGAGGGAATCGGCGAAACGAACCCCGCGGGGGTGACTTGGATGGCTGCAGCTTGAGAAAACTTGGAGTTGGGCCATTCACGGCCGCACCACAACAATCCCTGACCGTGGTCTGGGGGAAGGACCAGGCCCGCAAAATTGACAAACTCCTGGCGTAATTGGCTCCTGTTGAGCCGCAGATAAGCAAAACGGGAACTTTGAAGTGGGCTCAAGCAGCCACCTGCGCTCCTTCCTGCTTGCTTCACCCGGCGTACATCTGATCTCTGCAATCCCCTCAAGCTACGAGGCTGCCGGCCCACATTCTGCTGCTGCATTGGGTGACGAGTGGTCCAGGAATACTCCCACTCTCTAGGCCCCAATATTTTCCTACCCCCTATAGGGCATGGCTGCATATGGTGGCAGCGAGGTCTTCCGCGCGAGTGGTGGACTCCGCATTGCGTCTGCAGCGTCGGCATTAGCGGGGCTGGGCGGACCCCAACAGTGCCGCACTTCCTCACAGTCTTGCGACCATTTGCGATCAATCGAGTCGAATGCGGTAACGGCGAGCTGCGTCTGCACGAAGAGCCTCCCCGGCGCCCCGAGAGGTTGGCGAATCTGCTGCTTGCATATATCCATGGCGTCTTTGTCGCTGGCAATCGATTGTCCCCCTCGCCTTTTTTCGAGTTTGCCATGCGACGGCGGACAATCTTGGACCGAAGAAATCCGGCAATAAGCCCGCGAACCAGGTGGCCTTCCTGGCCCAATTGACCCCGCTGCCCTTATCGACTCACAAGACGCTCATAACACAACACAGCAGACGGCACAATGGGCGCCTACGTCTCCATGCCCGAGTGCCAATCACACTACAACATCACTGTCAACTGCGATTACAAGGTAAACGCTACCGAGTTGAATGGCACCGCGCCGACGATAGGGGGCTATGGACGAAGAGAAATCCCAACAGACCCTGACGTAGCGGGAATCGGTGTATGTCGGCCCTTTCCTTCTCTCACCCCCGCGTGCATTCGAGTCGAGTCTGACACGTCACGCCCCAGGTCGTGTCTTCGTTCATTGCGACAACATCCCTTGCCCTGATCTTGAGCATCATATCTGTCCTCTGGATGATCGGGAAAAGGACTTGGGGCAACCCCGACGAGAATAAGCACAGGAAGAAGCACAAGCGACAGTGCCACGTCAGCCTCTCAGAGCTTTGCGAAGCCCTCGTCCTCAGCTGCAGCGACACCCAGATTTTCACGGGCGGCGCCTATGCCCTGACCCTGCGATACTTCAAGGGGTGCTCGATCACTGCGTATCATTATGATATTGTCGGTGAGTCCACCCCATTCTGGTCAGCGTCATTGAAGTCTTAGGGGCAATCTTACAACACCCTCGAGTTTCTGCGGGCATGATGCCCGTCCCGAGGAAGAGCCATGGGCTGACATCCACCAGCGAACTTGATGCTACTAACATGTGCCACGCATCTCATGTCCATCACCATTGTCAGAAACTACTGGAGGTGGCCTTGGCTAGGGATCCTCCGCACATTGATCTGCACCGGCGTCTTCATTGTTACCGGAATCTTGCTGGCGAACCAGAACTCGTCGACGGACTTCCCCTTCCCCAGCACTACGCCGTCGTTGACGACCACCGACGATCCCATCCTCATGCCTGCCGCATGCTTTCAACAGGGCAACAGTCAGCTGCCTGAAACCCTGACACATTCCCTGAACCCAACATTTGCCGCAGATGCGTTTTTCCGAAGCACGCCCGGTAACCGAATTCCAGGCTGGAACAGCTATCTCATCATTTTGTTGCTGTACGTTGTCGCAGCCTTTGTCGACGTCCTCCGGTCTTTTCGACGAGGCGCCCTCTCCAACCCTACCGGGAAACGGGGCCGTATTGTTGGGTGGCTGAAAACCTGTGGTCGACGCTCGAAACCTAAGGACCCTAACGCGAAGTCGCCATTCTTTTCGATCGGTAGCATCGTGTTCCTCTTCTTCTGCCTCTATCTTCTCGGCGGTGTTGGCGTGAGTTGCTGGACCGTGTTCCAATCTGCGACCTACATCTTCAAATTGCGCACTTGGGCGAAATACTCCGGGTGGTTAAAGATGGAGTCGGGTAATCAGAGCGCCGAAGACGACGCGACATCATTTGGTCAGCTGGTACCGATTTTTCTCAACGTCATGCTCCTCTTCACCATTGCCCAGCTATTGTCTCAAGCATGCTGGAAGTACACCGACAGAAAGTTTGACATCTACGGGGGCGTCATTCATGAGAAGGACGACGACGACGACAGCATAACGATGGCAGACCGGCCACCCTCAGCGTCAAAGCCTAACGCCAGCGTCCAAGTCCACCAGTACTCGGCTGTCCCGTCGGATTTCCATTCCGCTTCTGCGGATATTCAGCCCATCGTGGTGTCGGCACCAGCACCAGCGCCTGTCCCAGCACCCGCACCAGCTGGGCGCTGGGATAGCGGACGCTGGGACGCAGGACTCACGCAGCCAGCAGCAGGACCACTACCTCCACAAAACCGATGGCAAAATAGCCCGACACCTCCAAGCATCCCAGAGGAGACACTGCGCTCGACATCGCAACTATCCCAGTACCAAAATAACACGGCGCCAAGCATCACAGAGCAGGCACTACGGTCGACATCACAACAATCCCAGTACCAACAAAACGCGGCACCAAGTATCCCGGAGCAAGCACTGCGGTCGACATCACAGCAGTCTCAATACCTGCAGCATACGGAACCAAGTATCCCAGAGGAGGCGCTGCGCTCAACATCGCAACAGTCCCAATACCAACAAAACGCAGCACCAAACGTCCAGGAGCAGACGGCGCGCTCAGTATCATACCAGCCCCAGTACCACCAAAGTACGGGGTCGTGGTCATCAACCCAGCAGCCGGCAACATACACGTCGTATTCCCAGCCTCATCGCGTGGCATCGTTTCCTAGCTACGCTGACGCTCCGGCCCCGCAGCAAAGCACGAGCGAGTATCACGCTAGGTCGAATCACTCGTCGTTGAACTCGACAAGCAACATTGGGAGAGCGGTGACATTCCCAGCTGGGGGGCAGCAACCACCGCCAGTTATTGGGCCCGATGGAAGGCAATGGCAGTATATTCCTACGAACCAGCAGCAGCGATGAGAGCCGGAAGGAGGTAGCACCAAATGTAATGGCAGTCAGTGTGGAGGTTGTATATTTGTTTGGGCACCGCCGAGGAGGATATGTACAATAGCACAATGCGGTTTAAGGCGATGCTATCACGAGTTGCAATGAGGATTTCGAGGTCCGGAGCGGCGATTCCTTGGACGGCACACAGAAATTCAAGTCACCGCATCCAGTACACAATTTCCGCCACCCATTGTGAGAGCAGCGAGGGGCATCTTTCCGATGCAACGAGGCGTTTTTCTCCCCGCTTCACGCCTTTTCATTCCGGCCCAAGGCCTCCCTGTCGCCCTATAATGCCTTTTCGCTTCCCTCCGATGCCTTTTTTTTTGGCCCAAACGCCTTTTCGCTCTCTTTTAACGCCTTGTTGTCCCTGTCCCATACGTTCTTGTCCTTGTTCATGCAGAACCAAGACAATTGGCGTTCTAGGGTTTGGGCTAGGGTTACCCTAACCCTAACCGCGCATGCCGACGCGCCTCTGGCCCATCACGGCCGCCTCCTCCGGTCCGTGGGTCTGCAGCAGCGGCGGGCTCGATCTCGTCTCCGCGCGGGAAACGAACAGTCGACGAGTACGACGGCGGCAGTGGCTGGATCTCGTGCTCCTCGGAGGGGTGGGCCCAGTTGGCGCCCGGGGTTGCCTCGAAGGGAGGCGGACGGTCGACGAATTGGTTGTTTTGTGTGGTTTGAGAGGTCAGGTTAGCTGTGAGCTTTCATCTCAGGGAAGTTGGTAGAGGTCTCGTCCAAGGTTTGGACCAAATGGAGCCAGACAAGTCACAGACGTAGAGTCTAGGCCGACTGTGATGGCTTTGCATCGGGGTTCCTTCTCTGCCAGTTTCTTCCTGTTCTTGACGGAAGGCAGGGTATCCGAGGGAGGTCAAGAAGAAGGAAGGAGAGTGATATGAGAAGGCAACTTATTCTCGACTAGTTGAAGCCTCGAGGGGCAGAGAACGGAGAGGTGGCGGAGAAGCCCTCGCGAGCTGGGCGGCCCATCTCGGCCGGAGTGGCGGTGGTGCGTGGGGCGGAGGGTCCAGCGGTCGGCTCCATGATGATTTTTTGTGTGTCCGGTATTCGCTACAGTCAGCTTTCGTCGAAACAGTGCTTTCCATGTTGGTTAGAACTCGGGAGAGATTCATGGACCTACGGTATGCGCTTGGGGGTTGATGGGGAGTGAGGACCGTAAAATCTGCGAAGCTTGAGGTACGAGATTGGAAGGAGAGGCAAGATCGCGGGGTTGTTGGACTGAAGAAGGGCAGTTTGGGAAGAGCAAAGATTCTGGTACAGTGCGGTGACAGTTCGTTTTTGAATATATACGGTGTAAAAAATGAGATCTTGATCACTTCCTCTTTCCCAAGGCTGGAAGATGCCCGAGTCTCTTTCAAGTGAAGAGGCATTTTTCGTATATAGGTGAAGCATGAAGTAAAGTTCTTTATGGCTCATGCAAATCAGGGATGTCTCCTTTGGGCTGACAGGCATCAAAGCCCCAAAAAGAGATCTTTGAAGTATAGTACTGCGGATACAATCTTGTCAACATCGGTGCGTCTCCCCATCCCACATCTCCCAATTCGACCTAACTTGACAAATCTAGGCGATTACAGGGATGAAATATGGGCTGAGCTTTCAAGGAAGCCAAAGTCCTACCCCACCATGGCCGACACCGACTTTATCATCGCTAAGGGCCTTTTCACGTGCGGCGTTGGAGGCAAGGGCTGGATCGGGCTCAAGCAGGTCTGCAGGGAGTGCATTGACGGTGGAGCTGGAAGGCCTGACTACTGCTCATCCAACTAGGCCAGCCGGTACTGGCGACTAGCAATAGGAGATTACGAAGGCCAGATAGAGCGGAAGAGAGAGATGGCTGTGGTACTAAGGGGCTTCGGGATTATTGTTGAGCATCTCCGGTCTGCACATCAGAAATATAGATGTCGGGGTCACCAGCACTGGATAAGAGGGTTCATATACGCACTCATCAAGGCTTGCTCGCACCCTTCCTAGCCGACTGCGAAGAGTGGTTCCACACATGCCAGCCGTCATCCAAGTGGTACATCTTGGCCGTGATCTCTACCTTTTCCAATACGCCACACATCTGCGATCCACCACACCAAGAAGTGGTGATAAGGGGACTTGATGTTCTTGGTGTTCTTGGTGTTGTGGCCCCGCGTGCCCACCCTCAAAGTGGTGATAGTTAGCCTTGGTGTTTTGCCGTCCCCGCAAGCCAAACCAATGTCACATGGCCAAAAAAAAACCCCCCCGAAAAACGCAGCCACTTGCGAGATCCCGTAAGTGGCAGAGTTTTGCGATTTTGGGGTCATGTTACGTACGCTCTGGTGCAGCTTTGCACCCTTGCTTGTCTCTCGTCGTTTGATAATACGGACAGTAGGCGGAAAGGGAAACGCCGGTAGCGCCAATAACAGACACCGGACTCCGAGTTTGATTGGCTGCCTAATCTACGGGTAACAGTCGAAGGGCCCCGGTGCTCTAGAGAGACTTCTCTCTCTTTCGCATTCGCTTCTGAGGCGGGTGACAATAAAGGACTTGGCAGACAAAGCCGAATGCGAGAGTGGGACCACGAAAGTTATGCGGCGAAAATGGGGCTGCAGCCCAGCAAGGCTGAAGGCTCTCCCAAATGGAGGGTCGAAAGAAGGTATCTCAGGCGCTCCAGGTGCTAACTATTTATAGAGTGTCACGCCATCTACTGCCCCCACACTCAGCCCCACGGATGACGGCCAATGCACCAGCAGCCGCGCTAACTGAGCCATATAACTACGCATCACCATCGGGCATTTTAGTGTAGGGTCACTGAACAACAAGGTGCGGAACGTAGTGTGTGTGAACACTATGTATTTAAGTTCCATTCTATACCCAGATCGAACCTTGCCTAGCATCTCGGGCCGAGGCATCGGTTCAGCGGTGTTGCGGCACTTGGTTGTAGTGATCACGTGCACTTCAGCGCCAATATCCTCTATCTCCCAGCTGTAAAATTGAGCACCGTCCAGGGGGTACGAGGAATACACGAGGCCTCGTGTATCCCTAGAACTTTGGCCCGACCAGACGGTACTCCCTACCACCCAAACCGTTTGCGCTTCCCCAGAGACCTCAGCCACATACTTGGAGTTGTAGTGAACTGCACCATGCGGAGGTCCTTTCTCGATCTTCCTCTCCCAGAGCCAAATAGCCAAGACAGGAGTGTTGCCCAATGCTCAGGATCAGGACAGCAGCTTCGCGGCCAACCTGGTCATCCACAACTAGACAAAGAGGATCGAGGGGGGCAACCCCGCATGGTGCAGCTCACTCTAAGTGTGTGGCTAATATCCTCCGAGGAAGCGCAATCTACTGTTCTACGGAAAAGAATTGGCAGTCAGTAAACCTGTAAGCTTGTATATGTAGCGACGACTAAGAGTGGAGAGGGGGAAAGGGCCGTATCTTTTTCGGAAACCAACACGCGAACTGAAGAACCTGCTAGATAAGGACATAAGGGATGCGGTCATGAAGCGAGAACTGTCGCGAGACTATGTGTTGGAGGATCGTGTGGGTAAACGCACTAATCAAGTTAGGCGCTTGTCGCGGAAAGTCAGTGGCCCGTGCGTTTTGTGTCGCTGAGGAACCTTTCGGAACTTCGCTACGCTTTAACATGGCACATGATCGTGCGCCTGCAATCTGTGCTGTTCCAGTTCTTCCTGTCCACCTAGAACTGCGTTGTAGTTTTTGACTGTGTAGCAGAGCTCTATGGAGAAAACGATGCTCATATCCGATAACGACTACTCTGAGATAGGACGCCGGTGAGCTTTATGCCCTGCAGCCCTTCTTCAAGGGAGGTCTCAACAGCTGCTTTAGCCTTATTTCATTCCAAAGATGCAAGGGATGCAGTTACCCGTCTTGTAGCGACAACCCATTTCCGGCCGCCCACATCTGTCCAATAGTTCCGTTATCTAGAGTTATACAATGTAAGGGATGTCCTTGAAGTTTTTCGTGTTCGATGCAGGCCTCCGATTTTCGAGTGAACTGACCAGTAATGTATACACATTCTCCCGGTCGTGGATGCTTCATTTCACCAAGTAGTGTAACCTATAACGCCATTGTGACGTACTGACCAGGGCAGAAGGAATGCTGGGAAGTGATTAACGAGCTTTACAGGTAGGCGAAGGGACCATTCTAGAGCTGGTTTAAGCAAGACATTCTTACATTCCAGGCTGTAGAGGTGTCATAACCCTTCTAACATTCTAAGGGTGGTCCCTTAAAGTGGAAATGTTGATAGCCTCCTAGACTTTTAACATTAAAGCTGCGAGAGACGTCGACGATAAGACTAATAACTACATTAGGTTTATTGGTAGGTTAACAAGGGCATCCCTACTTATATCTTCCGGTTCGGACTATGTGCTGGTATCCACTTCTTTTCCAAGGGCTATTTCGTAACTGCACTTTAACCACATAGGGGGTCCATTCAGTTCTGTAAGGAATACGCCCTGTCTCTGGAGCATACGGGTTTCTCTCACATAATCCCATCAGAGCGAGTATATTCTTCTGACGTATGCTCGTGAGAGAAACCTGTACGCTCTGATATTAACAAACCCAACCAAGGACTTGGTCACGTGGGGACCTGGGTGCCCCACTCATCGGATGCCGCCGTCCGCCGGCATGGAGTGATTCAACCCCGCTAACCCCACTGTCATACGGTGGCATGAGCAGGTGGTTGCCTAACTGTTGGGTCAGGAACGGGGCGCTGGTTTTCGACTTTCCTCAAACCACCCCCCCGTCCGAAGCCTTGCATCTTGCACTAACTCCTCAGCCGCTCCATTTTAAATCATGGCGTTCCAGCGTTTTCAGAACACCATTGGCATTACGCCAATCATTTCAACACCCTCAAGCTACAGAACGCTAGGATCAGGTGGTTATGGCAGCATAACACTGCCACATTCAGGTGATGTAAACCAATTGATGTATAATGTACAGGGAGCAACCATAAGACGCCCGCCAACACAATTTCTTGACAAAGCAGCTCTTCTGCAACCTTAAGTTATCCAGGGTTTTATCTTCCAACAGGAAGTGACAGACCTACTGCCTGTATTTGCCATGGAGACGAGCAGCGCTGTTGTCAAGGAATCCCATACGCCCGAACCTACAGTCAAACCGGGTGCTGAACCGGCGGAAACAAGCCATGGTCCTTATCAGAGATACATCACCAGTCTCCTCGGCACACACCCCCATCTCTGCGTCCTGGAGCGGTTCCTCGATGAGCACGACTGGGAATTGTGGCGACGAGCCGGTCACGCGAAGGAGGCCGGACTGACCAAATTCAACGTCGTAGTCGCCGACATCGAGTTTTCTACGGACAACTCCACCTCTACTGAGGCTTCACTTCGTACTAGCGGCTTGCGCTCATCACCGCACGCTTTAGGAGAGTACCTCCAGACTCATTCTCTCAGCTCCTCGGAAGCCCTCCGACTATATCTCATCGAAGACCTCTCTCGCGATGTCATCGAGTACTTCGGTTCCCGCTTCCGCCTCGACCCAAATTTCTTTGAGGGCCACATCCGGGACCAAGAGCGACTGCTAAGTGGACGCTCCCTGCTGGAGTATCTCTTCGCGGTACATCCATCGGCGCCGACGGTTTCCGAGGCCTGTACGGCAGGGCATTATACGGTTAGTTTCTTCCGGCCGTATAGATTTGCCAATGGCGGCAAGACGGCATGGAAGGACGTCCAGAGTATCCGCTGGCAGACGGCGAACGTTATGAGACATGGGATTGCGTACCTGAAGCTGAAGACGACGGATGCTTTTTTCCTGACAGAGCGGTTTTCGGTTATGAGAATTCCAAAGGCGAAGCTTGGGGCTGGACAACCGGCGACAGGTATGTACGCATCCTCACTACCCAGGGAGACTTGGTGCAAGTATGAAGATGGCTCCCGCTGACGTGACTTGATCCAGGGATTATCATATTCGACCCTCTCCTGCCCCTGCCTCCTCCGTCAATGATGTGTGGCTATCGGAATGATCTTCTTCCTCCGGAGTTCAACACATCCAAGGCCTCGAAAAGAAACGAATGCGGACCAGGGACGCACCGAGCACTGCGAGGTGATTTCCTCGACTGGCTACGGTCTCTCGGCCTGAAGGATCTTGGCATAAGGGTTAAGTCTTTCGCAAGTGGCTCCGAGCTCTCTATGACGGATCACCTGTTCAAAGTTGCGGCTGCAAACACACAGAGTAATCTCAGAGAGCTGCAGGACGCGACAGAATACATTGAGAACAGGATGCACGGCTTTTGGCGCTTTAAGGGGTATGATATCAATGAGGAGACAGCGGCAGACTGTATCCAGATGATGCGATACTTTTCCATGGACAACGTGAGGTTGACAGACGAGACTCTGGTGTTGCTCAGGGGTCGCTTTCAGGAGGTTCCTGATAACCCATCAGGTAATTAAGCCATGTCCTACATCCGATCAACAGACGGAAAACTCATTCTGAAATGCCAGATATAGGTGCCCGACCGCCACAAAACGTCAACCACCCCTTACATAGTTCCCTAGGCCGCCTCCAAGCCGACTTTGATGACCTTGCCGGCAAGCTTCGCGACCTCCGCGCCCGCACAGAGACAGACATCAACTATTTCGTGGCCCGTCTCTCAGCAAAGGAATCCCACCAGGCGCAACTCCAAGCTGACGAGCTAAAGTGGATGAACTATGCTATCTTCATGCTGGGACCGGTTTCAACGCTGGCAGCAATCCTGGCCTTGCAGGAGCGGGATAGGAACGTCTTGACCTTTCTGCTGTGCGCCTGCGCGGCGGGGCTAGTTATACTATTCTTGAGATTCTGGAAGAGTATCCTTAGAGAATTGTCGCGGTGGGTTGGGAGATTGAGTGCCCGTCGGGCTCGCGGTGCCCGAATTGCAAAGGAGGATGCGTCGCATGTAGGCGAGGAGCTGCTGTTTGATTACCTTGAGAGGGAGGTTGGATAGAGAACGGGCAATTTTGTTTTTATTTCAGAAAGTCAAGCATTTAACAATGGAGGTCGTGCCCGGAAGGCGATGGCGCTAACCCATCGCTGCCTGTATTATTTAAACCGTATATGGAGTATATGCAGTTACCTACCTCCGCCAGTTCCAGTTCCAGTACCAGTTCCTGTTCCAGCTTACGAAAACGGGCAGTCTTCCCGTACGTTCCTTTTCCGACCACATATTTTCGGTTCCCGATTGGGGAGAAGTTTGGACCTGTTCCCGTCGTACTATATTATCAGAAGGCAAACCTTCTGAGAGAACGAGTCGGGTACGACCAGTTTCGCTGATTTTGGTAGATTTTGGCGGAGGGTAATGGCAGGAAGGAGCAGAGCTGGGATATCACGGGTTTTAAGCATTTGGGAGGAATGAACACGCATCGGGGTCGATGCGTTAAAAACGCTCCCCCTCCCCAGTGTTGAACAGGGTTGGAACCTTAAGCAAGAACGACTAATTGGCCCCACCCTTCAAGCAGTATTTCAGGCAGGCCGAGGCAGCCACCCCGATTAGTTCAATCAAGCATCCTCATCAGCATTCAACACGGGAAGCTTAAATTTAGAGAGCAGCGTAGCGAGAATGCAACTAACTGATTGGGCAGGCCTTGCGCATTCGCGAAGTTGCACTCTGCTTACCGTCGGAATGGCTGATAACGGGTGCGGGCTGTGCTTGCGATGCCGATCGAACGCTTGGCGTCCGGGATACAGGGCAGGGTTGTAGGCAGGGGGACCGTTTTGGGTCCCACCAGCGTGCTCATCTTGGTATAGGTGTATGTTGCTCTTTGTCAAGTTGGTTATCTTGGACCTCGCGTATGGTGTCGGTCCGGTTACCGCAACGCATCGGCGCGAGCTGAAGACCGTGCGCTGTGAGGCAGGAAGATCTGAGAGATAAGGGTGTCGGGTTTGGAGTCAGCCAAGTATGAAGGGGGCCCAGTGTCCGTCCTTGAAATGAAAGTCCAGACAAGCAGACACTGACGTTCGAACACGAGCAACAACAACCTGAGCCTCCAACATGTCCAACCTTTCCATCTTCGCTCTGGCTGCAGCCAGTGTGCTTCCCTTGGCCAGCGCTAGAGCGTGCACTTCGGGCCTCTACTAGTTCTAAAGCGGGATGTCCAAAATCATAAAACAACTTGATGCCAATCAGAGTATAAACGGCTTTCCGAGGGGGATGAAGTGTGTTTTGTATTTGTTTACCGGCTATGTTGGCATTTCAAGCTCAGACTTCACCATGTCGACTTCTATCTTGTTGGTCATGAACGGTGCCCATGCACTCAAGTGCCCCCATCGCAACACAGATTTTTGTCTCTCAGATTGTACCGACCCTGTCGGGTGAACATTGTGATAGAATAGTTGTGGGTATTCTTATAGCACGCACTACAGTGTGCTATGATATCCGTGATTCTTCCCAATCTATGCCAGCCTTGTTATGCCTAATCTCTACCGGTAAATTGAACATGAAGCTACCCTGCGTTACCTACTATATCCCCCCGGCTCTGTCTGTCTTCCCAGTTGGTATTGGGTGGTTCTAATGACATCAACAGCTTCCCAAGAATAATAACGAGGGCAGTGGCGAATGACAATAGCAGTACGCCGCCGAGCTTGAACAAACCCAGCGCCGCCACGAGTTTAAGCAAAAGGGTGACGACTAGGAAGACTCTGGTGAGCCAGTGTCTCCACATACTGCCCATCGACCAATGATGGAACTTAGTCGCGTGCAGGTATTCCTGTGCCAAGTGCTTCGCTTGCTGCACCTCTTCTTCCCACTCTTCACACCAGTCCGCAATGGCCGCTAGGGCCTCTAGGTCGTTTTGGTATCTTCTCGCGTACCAAGCAACCTCTGCTTGGTGGACGTTAGCGAGAGAGACTCTTAGAGGTTCAAATCTTGCGATGAGCTTGCGGCGTACGTGACGCTGAACCCATGACTCCATCAGCGACAGTAAAATAACGCCTGTCGGTCTGGGACTGTTGGATTGAAGCAGGTCGAACTCCTTTTGAAGCGTGGAGAAATCGCGCGCGACCCCTTGGAGGGTCTTCCATTGCTCTCTGGTGAAGTGAACGCCATTTTTGGTTGTGTAGTGGTCTAGCTCCGAGCGAATGTAGTCGAGATTGATGTATGCTGCATCGCTGAACAGGGCGCTGTGTTGATCGTCTGAGACAGTGTCTTGCTGATGGTCGCTCGTGGCATTTGGGCAGGATGTCAGCAAGAGGGCTAGAGGAGAGCACATCTGTTGGTCGGGCAGCTGGTGAATAGATCTGGACCAGCCAAGGGACATGCAACTGGGAAGGTTCAAAATGACGGATCGACAGTCGCCCGCATGGGGATCATGGAACACTAGGCTGCTCAACTCGGAGTGGGCGACAGACGCGAAGTGAGGAATCGTACCTGGGATTCGGCGCTGTCATAGCTATCGACTTGGTATCGGTCGAACGCACTAGTAAAGGCACCAGGCATGGTGCCTACTCCATTTTT
>Ga0247770_1001298_pt1 | contig 20318 bp, 29 predicted proteins | sample UWRJL136409B6_FD_179943 | JGI IMG/M metagenome (GOLD analysis project Ga0247770, IMG submission 179943) | Plant litter microbial communities from Arlington Agricultural Research Station in Wisconsin, United States - UWRJ-L136-409B-6 | ecosystem: Environmental > Terrestrial > Plant litter >... | reverse complement strand
GAGAGGGTGGAGGAGGGGTTCGTGTTGATCTTGGGGCTGGGGAGGGGAGAGAGAGTGGGGGTCGAGGGGGAGTTGTGGAGGGAGTTGGAGGCGGCGGTTAGGAGGATGATGAGAGGGTGAAGAGGGGGTGGATTGGTGGTGCCTAGGGAGAGGAAGAGGTGGAAAGTGAGTAGTTCTCAGTTGAGGCTTGTGGAATATCTCCTTGTAATATGCATTGGGTAGGTACCTAGCTAGGTAAGTACCTAGGTAGTTTTAGCATTTCCTTAGCTTGCTTTTCAGAATTTAGTTTTTCTTTCTTCAAACGTTTAGTATAACATCCAGTATAGTCCATAGCTGCAACCGTATCATCAGTTTAAGATGTCATCCATCCTTAGTTGTTATAAATACCTATGCAGGTATGTGGAATGCCCTGAGTCACAAGTCCTTGTCCCGCGTTAGTTATATGCACAGTGGGGATATTCCATCTGAGATCTCGGGAACGCGCTTTTTGCGGAGACAGGGGGTGGGGTCTAAGGAGGAAGTCCAAACTGTCGGGACAGCTTAGGCACCGTGCGAAATGGGGTGAAACTCGCATTGAGTGACAGGGAACGAGGAAGAGGTTGTGGAGCAAGCATTAGGGGAGGATGCGCACCCGTACTTGAGAATTTATGTGGATGCGAACGTGCTGTATGCGCTTTCTTGTCTAACGATAAGCAAGCTACTCACCCATCCAGTGCAGACTTTCCAGGTTAGGTGAAGATGACGGATTGAAGGACCTGTTTGATTTGTTCTGTGCTAAGGGAAAGAGAAGAGCACATGAACTTTCGCTCCAGGGCAGACAAATACATTTCCACGAAGCTACCTATCCTTAGTTGCCTGATCACAGGTGAGGAGATAGTCTCGTATCTACCCCTCTTAAACTCAGTCGTTCTTCCGAATTTAGCATAAAACATAACGTCAACCACTCTTTTGCGTTTGAGAGATTCCGAAATACATGATAACACTTGTCCAAGCCCAGATCTACCACTGTTTGGTATAGCCTCCGATCACGACCCTTCTTTGCACTTGGTCTCGGAAGGAAGCCCCGTAATCCTTATTAGAAAGTGGTTCCGAGGAGGGCTGTCAATTGGCCCCACTGCTTGCCAGAGCTTGTCCAGGAAACGGCCCTGGAAGTTTGCCCTTGCCACCGCTTTCCGGTCCCAAAATTAACAACCTGTCGCTTACAGTATGCCAAGTATGCCAATTTTTTGTTTCTCCTCAACTTAAAGCTTTCTCGAGCTACCCTGACAGCGGATGCTACATGTATCTAAACAAGAAATGTGTTAGACGAGGCAAATCTGGGCGGCCGCGGCTCGACACACGTGACGTTGCTCACTCTAGCACATCGCTTATCAGATTTTACTCAGGCTCGCTCACTGCAAAGAGTAGAGAGGGGCAATCAGGCTCCGGGTCCCGCGTGCGGCGCGTTATTTATTTTCGGTAAATATGTTGGTGTGGGTGGCCAGCGCAGTGATTGGTGAAACTCTGGCACCTGACTGTGCAGAAGACGCTCAGGTCTTTTTTCTGTTCGAAATTTACCCCCGCACAGCTTCGAGGAGCCTCAGCGGCTCGTTCAATCGTCTTCCGAACAAAGCCGCTTTTGGGGTTCCCTGGCGGGACCGTTTGCCCGATCAATGCCGCCCGACCCCAAGCGCCATCGCAAGCCGAAGGCGGCGAGACCTGTGGTCGGGGACCCTGGCTCGGTCGGCCGACAGGCCAATCCTTTGACCAACAACCTACAACAGTATCGACCTCGGTTCTCGCCAGATCCTCTTCTCAGCGACACAACCTATCGCGATCATGACCTGTACGATCATGAATTGGCGCCATTCTATGGCCGCTCGGACTACCACGACAATGACGCTTCCTCCCAGCACCGCCCATACTACGAGCCCTATCCTCAGTCTCATGACCAGCATCTAGAAAATCCCGGTCCCGACGAGCAAAACAGCGAAGGTGGCCCCAGTAGCCATCCGGTTGGTACCGATGATAACGATTGTAGCGACGAACCCTTGTACGACACGGCCTCGAGCTACCCAAACAATGACGCAACTTCTCAGTACCACACATACTACGAACCCTCTTCCAGGTCTCCTAAACAGTATAGAGAGCCGTATAAAGACGAAATGGATTCAGTGGCTACCCCCCTGGACTCTAGGTCAGCACCATCGGACTACGCAAACGACTACACAGCCTCTCAGCAATCCACCCACCACAAAACCTCTTCTAGATCTCATAGGCGACATCGAAAGCAGTATACTGACTCATTCTATTCAGCCGCTGACCCCCTGGAGTCAAGTTCAGCACCATTGGACTACGCGGACGACGACACGCCCTCCCAGCAATCCGACCCCTACAAATCCTCTTTCAGGTCTAATAGGCGACATCGAAAGCCGTATGCAGACGAAGTCGATTCAGTGGCTGACTCCCTGGCCTCTACAACCTTAGACTACCCAATCAACGACACAGACTCTCAGCGGCCCGGGCGCTGCGAGCCTTCTTCCAGGTCCTATAGGCAGTATCAGAATCCGTATACAGGCGAAAATGATGCAGTGGCTGAGACACCGGACTTCACAGCCTCGGATTATCCAAACAACGACACACACTCTTGGCAATCCACATACCACAAACCCTCTTCCAGGTCTCATAGGCAGTATCAAGATTTGTACCCAGACGACAACGACCAGGGTGCTGAGACCCTGAACTCTGCACCCTTGGACAACCCAAGGGATGGCACAACCCCCCGCGGGTACAGCCCTCACGACTCAGCTTCAGCGGACTTTGACCCAACTCAACTCGGCGCATACGCTCCTCAGTACGACACAAGCCAGCAGCTCGGCGCAGAAGCCTACGCACACGAAGCTCACAATCCAGATGAGGAATACGGTGCAACAGCCGATCCAGAACTCGGCTACCATGGCGGGTCTACCTCCTATGGCGATCCGACGGGCAGCGATGCGAACACTCAGCCGAATACCTGCATTGTGTGTGATGACACGGTCGAACAACAGCGCTTCCTTTCTTCAAAAAGGTACAGGCCACCAACTCTCTCCAAGGGGCAGAGCTGACTGGAGCTGACCTCAGAATCTTCGAACTCGTAACATCTCAGAGCGATAGCGACCATGAGCGGCGCCTAGCCCGGGACCGCAAGCGTCTCGGTCAAGGGCAGGATAGGCAACGAGATGTGGTCAAGAAAGGGCGGGCATCAGGTATGAAGATCCGGGCCTCTGGTCTGGTGAAATATAATGGGAAACGCTGACTGGAACCTTGGCTCAGAGTCACATGGGGAACACTCCAGGCGGGAGTCGGGACCCCTGCTAACGATGAAATTGCAGGCCTACGCCACGGCCGTCGAGAGGTGGATAAGTGAGTCTGATATGCTTGTTTGCTGCGGGTGCATGAAAAAGGCAGTGTCGGGCAGGATCAGGCCGGAAGATCCAAAATTCGAGATGATTGATGATTGCTACCGAGACCTTGGGAAGATTTATGACGCGTCGTTTTCATGAATTTGATGATTGGGTACGGCCAGAGTCGAGCCCGAGGCGGATTCAATTGGTGCGCAGGTGCGACGTGGAACTTGAAATGACTCCGAAATGGAAGGGTTTAGAGCTATGCAAAGGGGTCCCACACATGTGGGCCTTATAATTGAAGTGAGCAACGACATCCAACAGTTTTTGACTTTGGGTTATTGCCTCGTCCGTAGTGTGTGCCCGATGTTTCACGGCCGCTTTGCGAATGGGCTCGCGGGGCGACTGCTGCAGCGCAGTGCACATCGCAGGAAAATGGGGCGACGTGGCGGGGTAGGCCTGGGTCGCTCCAAGTTTTGGGCTGCAGCCTGGAACAAATCGAGTCACGTTCCGATCGTCGTGCAGTTGCTTGGCGGCATTCGTTTTCTTCCTACACCGCTCGTCCCGTATACGCACAACTTGACAAATACCACTTTGACCCCATACCCTTTGCGCGCAACCATCTGATACCACGCGGAAAACGTCTCAGTGATGCCAGTCTGGAACTTGGGCAGATGCGCAGCGCAGCGAGATGATGGCCAATCTCGCCAATAACGGGCCCGGGGAGAGCGTTAGCTGGGGCAGATGGACCGATCATTCCACCGGAGGTACGTCTCGAAAACCTGGGCACCTGGGTCACGGTAGCAACGGCTGCCATCAAGTCTTGGGTCTAACGCTTTGTAGAATCCCAGATTATTGTCAGCGACTACTGGGCTGACGTCTTGAAGGCTCTCGTTGCCGTTTGGCTCGGGCTCATTTCGCCGTACATGCTTCGTCTCCTGCAATACCCAATCTTTCACATCCTCCGCTTCATCGAAAGAGGGGATACACCCACAAGTCGAGAGGAGAGCCAGCCCATCAACCTGAACGGCAATGCGACAGAGGCTCAGCATGCCATACCCCTTCGGTGGCAGAGAGCCTCAAGCGTTCTTGTCGAGTCCAAAACAGGCCGCGACCTCTTTTCCGAAACGGTCACATACGCGCGCATCCGCGCCAATCGCCATAAACTCTCCCTTGCGCTCATCGGCATTGTCGTCTTCGCCTCTTTTTGTGCTCGAGCGTGCATTGGCTTCTTCTCGGTTCTGATCGCAACAAACAAAGCGGCGCTCTGGGCTTCGGAGCAGTGTGGTCCCTACGTATTCGATAGCATCGGTGCTGGTGACGATATGGCAGCTCGAGCTGACGTCTATGACCGTGAAAAGGAATCAAGGGCTGGCGCTTACGCTGAGAACTGCTATCGAAACGCGTCCGACACAACACGGCCGCTCCACTGCAACTTTTTCTACAGCCAGAGCGTACCTTTCGAAACCACGTACACCTACCGATGCCCCTTTCCCAAACAAGACATTTGTGCCCGCGGGGCACAGGCTGTGACCTTTGATACGGGGCTCGTAGACGCAAACAGCGTCGGTATCAACGACAAATACGGCTACCAGTTTCGGCGAAGCACGACCTGCGTCCCCTTGAACACCGACGCCCCGTATGTTCGGAACGAGACCGCCGACGGGATACCTGCCTTCTCGTATTTGTATGGCACAAGGATCGGGAGGAAAGACACGTTCTATAGCACCGGGGATCCGTTCAACTGGCTAGCTCCGACGTACGATGTTAGGTGGGTTTTGCCTAGACCAGGCCCGCATCCTATCTCCTGAAACCCAGCTGATCCCCCCATCACACAGCGTGCAATCTACGATTCGCCAAGACGGCGACGATGATGAGCCATACTGGACACCGATCCCAGCCTTGACGCCCCCGCAAAACACCACCCTCACAATCATGTTCATCAACCCCCTGCACATCCTCTATCTCAAGCCGAGCGCAGATCCCATCTTCGTGGCCGACAAGGCCTTTACCTACCCGGGCGACCCGGTCCCCATTTACTACAAAAACGACGCCAAGTATCGCGTCCTCTCCTGCCTTGATACCCAACAGATCTGTCTCGGCGACGGCGGACCCTGCCGACCGCTCAAGGGCGACGAGCGCGACCTCGACGATGACCTTCCGCCCGAGTACTGGATTCTCAAGTGGTCGCTGGAGCACTCTGACACATACTACTCGATTGCCAAGCGGCTCGGTACGGCGCTGGTGGCGCAAGAGATGATCTCCCAGTACACGTCAGTCCCGCTCAGCGACCGGCACTGGGTTGTCGAGGCGGAGCGGTTGTTTGCGACTTCGCTAGCGCGCATCCAGTATGACGTTTGGAGCATCGGGAGCGGTGAAGACAGAATCCACCTCGGTGAGGACGGCTACCGGGACGACGCGCCCAAAACGGTGAGGGCAAAAGGCCTATGCGGGCATGTCAAATTCCAGAGCGCGGGCCACACAAACATCAGCTTGCTGCGGTTCGTCTTGTTGATGGCGGTTACACCGCTGTTTTGGTTCCTCAATCTCAAGAGGACGACTATTGTGCGGGCTTGGGGGTGTGTCGCTAGCTTGCCGGCTTGGGCGTGGATTGCTAGCTGGCGGACCAATGTTGCCCCGGCGGAAGGCCGGGGCGGCGTCGATCCTCAGGAGGGTGACAACAAAATTGAGACACCTATATTCTGGTTGCCTTTCCAATGGGTCTGGTCCCGGGTTGCCTTGCCCAGAGGCAGAGATTAAAGCTATGGGTGGGAAGCTCTGCCGCGAAAAAAAACTCTGCTTTCAGCCTCGAACTTGGCGATGTTCTGGACCTCAGCCTTTCCAGCTGAGTGCGGGCGGCGGATGCAAGCGAGCAGGATGGGGTTGATGAAAAACACAAGCACAAGCAAAACCGCAATGAAAGATGGCCACCTAGGATTGCTAATCCCAAGGGAGTGACACGAAGCTGTATATGGCGATTGCTTGGCCGGTGCTGCCCCCATTCGACCACAAGGCCGAAGCGAGCGAGGTCAGATCTAGACAGTGCGTAAGGGAAGAGAACGGATATGGCACACAGCAGGGAGGGCAATTTATAGGTAGCTATGTGCAGATCCTTCGCACTACCACACAATGGAATGCCTGTAAATCACCTCGCTTCCAAGCTCGTGCGGGTATGTCGGTCGTCTGCCGCCCTCAGCGCGTAGCATACAATGCTTTAGAGAGAAATAGAGGAAAGGTCGCGTTCAATATCTGCCTTGGCCCAAGGGCCATCTCACCTAGGCGTGGGATTACACAGCCGTTGGAGATGGCAAATGGACGGCATGTGATTAACCAGGAGATAGGCACGGTGGGGATGTTGAATGATTTCTCGTGGCTGGAAGCGAGCAGGGTGAACGGGACTACGCTCAATTCAAATATGTTTTATATTGTGGGGGGAAGGGGGGGTAATTTGGTATATTTATACGAATACGGTTTGCGCTGCTAGGATGTGTGGGTAGGAGGTAGGATAAATGGGATAGATATGAAGAGACTTGACATGTGAGATATAACAATTGATCGCAGACTTTGTTCTCCGGATTCCGCCTGCCACGACAAAGGGGGTTCCTAGCGACGGTCCTTATTATCCTCCTCGTAGCACTTCCAAGAGCTGATCTCATGCTTCCACTTCTTCGGCAACTCCTCATAGTTGCCCTTCGCGCTGAAGTAATCGCCCTTGCACTTGTAGTCTTCATAGTAGTAGCAATCGACCTTGCTTCCATGACGCACGCTCTCGGTCTTGTCGCTGTAGTCGCTATCCAGATCATCTGTTTATAACAGGTCAGCTCCACATCCAACGTCTATGCCGTTGTTGATGGCGAGATCATGGGAGGCACTAACAGCATCTGTCGGTGTACAAGTCCTCGTACTCGTAGCAGTTCTTGTAGTGCTCCTTCTTGCACCACTTGATGTCATATTTATTGTTCTTGCTGACCGAGGCGGCACTATACGGAGGCATGCGATTGTCAGCTGTCCGTCTATCATGAGATGAATGAACACGATGGGGAACTGACGTGTCAAGGGGCGATGCTTGGGCAAAGAAGCCCAGCACGAGAGTCGTGATAACCACAGCAGCCTTCATGTTGAAGTGTTACTAGTAGCTGTTTCCTTGTTGCTGATGTTGTGTTTTTTTTGTTGAGGGGAGCCTTACTTACCATCTTCCTCCCCAGATGTGCGAATTCGGGCAGTTATTTGTACCTGAGAGACTGGAGAAGTAGGCAACCCCAAAGCTCGCCAAACCCGAGAAAAGGGGCTGAAAACAACCACCAGGCAACCATAACTCGAATGACCATTGGTGGACTTGGTGTAAGCGTCAATCTCTATATCATCCGAGTCTCAGCTCAATATCTAGATATGTGGTCCTGAAAATACCCCTCAGCCCTGTGTCTGCCGACAGGTCGACTCCTCTTCCTAAAGTGGTCAGCTGTTCGTGCAATGTCAGCAAGATATGAGGCTGCAAGCTTTCGGAGAATTCTTGTTTCCGGGCTGAACCCCTATTTGAGGCCCCGGGCACAGCGTGGAGATTGAGTTGTGTTGCACGACACGGAAACATCTGAACGGTACTGGTCGGGTAAATGACATAGGGGACTTCCCACTCTAAATATCATTAAATGGTACTCTAGTGGGTCTTGAGCTGCGAACCCTCACGGATGACAACATGTCCGATGAGACCTGTCACTGGGGTTGCTATAGAGCGGTTCTAGGGTTGTATCAACGTGTGAGCGAGAAGACCAACTATAAACCGCCAATGGTATCGCGATGATCTGACCGGTCACGGATGGGTCAAACAAATTGACTCGCGTAGGTAGCCCATTTCGGAACAACCGCTGGGCTGCTAGCTTTTCTTCGAGTTCAATGCCCTCCCGGCTTTATCAAATCATTCTGCAGTCCTGCTATATCAATCCCTTATATTTGACCGGGAAAGCCGCAGCCGTTCGTCGTCCTAACCCGGTCAAGATACCCAGCCGGGACAATACAAGCACGTACCTTGACTACCCGGACCGATTACAATGAAATACACCCTGCAGTTATGAGGTGCCCGCATTGCCCTCAATCCCAGGTGTACATCGGACATGCATCGCCACGATCAAAAACAAACTCAAACGGCGGAATCCGTTCCTCCAACGGAGCCATAGCCGCCAGACTGACAAAGCACCCCACTCCCGCACTTCCCTCATCGTCCAGGCCGCTCTTCTCCACCAGGTTCCCAATCTCACACTTCGCCACCCAGTGCTTGACTCAAGAGGGCATATCGGAAATACAGCCGTGGCCCATCCTCCCAAACCCTAAACACCACGACCCTCCTCTTCCAATCCCTCCACATCCCCCCCCCCCTCCTCCTCGCCAACAAATACGACACCACCTCCGCCCTAACCCTCTCCTCCCACCCTCAATGCGACGCCCTCGCCACTGCCTCCTTCGCCGCCGCGGTCAACGGTCTCCGCGACCCAAGACCTCGCTCCTGACACCCACCTATCGCGAGCGCTCAATACAATTTATGTTTATGGCGTGGGCCGCGCCGTGACCTGGACCATGTTTGTAGCGCGGCGAAACATCTCGGCGGTTCCCCAGGTAGTCTTCTCCCCGCCCACGACGCCCCCGATGCCGGATATTCCAAACAGAGTGGCGCCCTCCCGAACGATGGTCGCCGGGTACGCCGTGCCTACGCCCTCCACAAATGTCACGCGCGACAGGGTGGTGTAATCATAGTGGTAGTGGGTCCCCTGGTCGTCGTAGTAATCCTTGGAGCTGAAGGTATCCATGGTGAAGCTCGAACTGATGGCGGTCGTGGCATTGACACGAAACGGCCGATTGGTATCGAACCTGTTGCGGGTGTTTCCAGTGAGCGTCCAGTAGAGCTCCTCGGTTTCGGACCACGTCGACATTTTGCCGTCCGGCTGTGCGGCCGAGAACTGAGAGATGGCCGTGCCAGTTACCGGAGTGCCATCCGTGGGAAACCCTGTTTGGTCGCGCGGCATGAGCAGCGTGACCACTACGGTTCTGATGGCCTCATACTTGGCAACCGTTGTCGTGTAGATTGCCGTGTGTTGAGGTACTGGTGGTGCGAGACTTGTGGATGTGATTATCTGCGCCGTAGTTATTGCGCTGAGGACAAGGGCAACGAAGATCCCAAGTCTTGTTAACATCATGTTCGTAGTGATAGATGTGGATTTTATTTTGAACCTTTTGGCTTTTTGGTACAATCTTGCGTGCTTTTAACTTCTCAGTTATCCAGATTGTGATAGTCGAACCGAGGGGAGAACATACCTCCCCCCCTTTTCCCGGTCCCCCGCACCGCCGGGTAAAATATCTGCACGCATTCTCCAACCTCGTCTCTTTGCTGTGCCTCAGAATTAATATCATTAAATTGTTCGAGGCTCACTCTAGAAACAAGATCAGGTTCGACCGACTCTCTGTAGGTAAGAGCAGTATATATTTATACTGTGGCTTGGCCTCTGGAAACCCCTTTTCGACACAGTCAAACAAACGTCCCGTGGGGCTGTGTCTTGCCTTTTTACTTTGTTAAGGTAGCTGGATACCCTTGAATGAGATTTTCCTTAATATCATAGCATTTTGATCCGACTTTACTATAAATGAACTCTATATGGTAAAGTAGATCGGGGCTGGTCGGCATGCAGCGGTGGTTTCGACCGGTCGTTTACTTTAGTCAAGGCAAACTAAGTCCACTCCTGCTTAGGTCGTCCGCCTGTACGAGAAAGTCCAGCTTGTTGGGCTAGCCACACGTATGGCGCGTGGTTAAGCGAGTGCAAAGATTTCTAGAGAAATTTGCAAATGCACGACAGCTCTCAGAGAGCACAATGCAGTCAATTCAGCCGATTAGCATGCAGGACATCCAATCCAGCAGTGGCCGTATGAGGCACTCGCAGCGCAGTTCTTGGTAGACATCGTTCCCCGAATAAGATTGATGGCATACATTGCAGGTATCCGAGCCAATCATGCTATTGCTCGGCAAGACTACCCAAAGTGTTGGGGTACCGCACCGCTTATCATAAATTTTACTCTGGATACTCGCCATGCCTCCATCAAAGAGTCCAGATGGGTCAACACTATCAAGCCCTCTAGGGTCTAGCCAAGATGAACTACAAGACGAGTACGATTATGAGCCACTCCCAACATCGGCAAGCATCCGACTCTTGAAGCTTCTCTCCGACAGCCGAAATGGCGATCTCCACATATCGCTCACAACGGTCGACCAATCCAATAACCCAGCATATCACGCGATCTCTTACTCATAGGGCAACCTCCATGCAAACGGCGCTGACTTCACCGCCACTACAACTCGGTGACCATCAGCACTGAGCACAGCGGCTACGCCGACGAATTCCTCTAGATTGACGCGCTCTGCATCAACCAACAAGACCGCGCTGCCCAGGTCAAGATCATGAGCCCGCGCGACAAGATCAACGACATCTTCGGGCTCATGGACGTCACGGCGAGGAATACGTGGGTCGTCGACTAGGGTACGCCCGTCCAGTAAGCCTACGCGTTTGCACGATGCGCGTCATCCATCACAGCAGAAGTCTGGGCATCCTTTCATGTATATAAGGTGCATTGATACGCAAGATTGCACAACGACCGTCGTGGGTTGCGGATTTCGGGCGTTCCGTTTGTCAATATGCTCTGCATGGTCATTTTGACGCCGCCGGCACCGGGGACGACAGTCGGCATCTTCTGCTGCCTTTGGGCAATTTCCATGTTTGTGCGCGACCTAGCAAAGTCCTAGTAGTGACTTGATGAGCTCTTGGACAGAAATGCCCTGAATTCAGACCCGCACCGAAATCGTCCCGCCAAGCAGTCTCCCTAGGACGCCAAAGGGGGCTAGGGCTCCTGTACATTCCGTGCCTCTGCTGCCTAAGGGGGTGGACATTGTTACGGCCCGCAGAAGCTGGTTATCGACGCGATCTAGGAGGGATAAATGGATAGGAAAAGAACAAGGACCTGCTATAATCTCTGTTAAGTTAGTAGCTACGAAGGTTATTGGTAAGGGATAGGGAGGATGAATCTAAAGAAAAATCGGGCTCTCCTCTATGCTTGGAGGCGGACCGCGACGAGGAACTAGGGTCTTCATACGCAATGTCTCTCAAGCTCAACCCGACACAGCAAGACGCGCAACGGCTAAGTATTATCGTTCGAGGGGTCTTATAAGCTCCTAGAAAGTCTTTTGACAGGTTAGGCAGTAGCGAAACATGCCGTCCCAACCGGGTTACGGGTTGCATTCGCTTAGTGCTTGCGTTCAGGGTGGAGAACAAAGGTCCACAAACTGCTTCGGCTAAGGTCGTCGCATCGACCAATCCACAAGGTTGAAAACAAACCTGGTGCCCAGAAACTAAGAATGGCAGCGGGCTGGCTTCCGGCCTCAGTTTCAACCCGTTGCCAAGCTAGTAGAATATCAGTACAAAAGGAGCATGCCCTACCAGAGAGTCAAATCCCCGTCCTAGGCACCTGATGATCTTGCCAACCAAGACTCCAAGTCCTCCAAAGTAATCTCAATCTAAGCAAAGGGGACAAGATGAGGAGCTCCGTCATCCTGTTGCTCGGCCTGACCTCCCACGCCGCCACGGAAACTGTCGACTACATCATTATCGGCGCAGGCACGGCTGGTCTCGTTGTGGCAACCCGGCTCACGGAGGATCCCACCGTGACAGTTGCCGTGATCGAGCCGGGAACAGATGAGCGGAACAACATCAACGTCACGGGGACGGACAAGTTCTCCCAGGCCTTTGGCACCAGCATCGACTGGCAGTATGTAACCACGCCGCAGGCTGAGGCAGACAACTGCTCCCTCCCGCTACACCAGGGCAAGGCATGGGGCGGAACTAGTACCATCAACGGTCAGTACACCTGAAAAATGAAAAAGAGAAAAAAAAACAGGCCAAGAACTCAGCTCACACCAACCCTCAACTAGGTCCTAGGAATGACGTACGTCCGCGGCAACGCCCCTGAATTTGACACTTGGCAACGCCTCGGAAATCCCTCGTGGAACTGGAGCAGCCTCTTCCCTTGCTTTCACCGCACGGAGCGGTACACACCCCCTAGCGAAACGCAGCTCGCGGCCGGCGCCATGTTCCAGCCCCAGCATCACGGCCTTACAGGCCCCATTCATGTGGGTTACATAAAAGGCAGAGCATCTCGGTTAAAACGCTGTCAAGCTTAGGCAGATAAATAAGGGAAGCGTGGGTCTAGACTCTGCATACAGATTTAACTTTTACTTATAACTCGTCTTAACGTAGCTTTTTAAGCATATAGTAATGTTAAAGATAATTAGTGTTAATCTCGATGTCGCTGATCAAGGCGTCGGAATCGTCGATCGTTGTCGCAAAGTTCGAGTCCAAAGTCAATGCAATGATCCCCATCCCAGTGAAGCTGTCTTGCAGCAGAACCCGAGATTTGGTCGGACCGAAGAGCCCCTCTCGTCCCCAAGTCCACCCTCACCGCAAGACTTGGCCTAAAACCATCAAGGCCTCCCAAAGTTTCTCCCGTAATTTCCACTCAAGACTCTGCCGACAAAAACGCTGAGCACGCGAATGCAGGAACACATCTTAATTAACCTCTCTCAGCCTCGTGGTAACTCCACCCGTTACCCGCCTGCCACCGTAAGGTTATTAGGGCCTCGCCCTCCAGAAAAAAACTAAATCTTTCTTCGGACAGCTGTCCTCGAGAAATTCTTTCCCTCCGTCCTTCCTTTGGTTCTTCATCGCATCTTAAAACATAGCTCCAAATCAGCTGGCAATTTCTGCAGCTCATCCTGTGATACCAACAACACCATACCACCATCAAGACCATCAAGACGCCCCGAGCGATACCACCAAGGCACTCCCAACGACACCGCCAAGGGATATCACACCAGCTAGAAGCCTCGAACCGGGCTCGCCTCTTCAAATCAGATCGTCCGCCGTCCAGTCAGCGGACATCAACCCAGCCTGCTGCGACCTAGCCAAGCTCGGTGCACAACGCCTAGAACACACCGTCGTCCTGTCACAACCACCCCAACATAACCACAGCCGCCACAAACACACGACAAGATGGGCCCCAAAAAACGGGACACCACCCTGGCAACCCTCGCCGCGACGCTCCAATCCGCCGAGCTCCCCTACCTCTACATCCCCTACAGCCCTCGCTCCGCCTCCTCCCCCAACACCAAGCCCAACATCATCGACATCGACCTCTCCGCCTTGGGCCTCCCCGCCCCTCGCAACACCAACATCAACACCAACACCAAACCGCACTGCGCCTGCACCTCCAGCAGCTCCACATCCACCACCACAACCCCAACCGACACAACGTCCACAAAATCCACATCCATCTCCAAACTCCCCACAGCCACCACCTCCTCAACAATCTCCCTCCCGCACCCCTCGCTAATCCTCCCCGGCCCGCCCACCTCCTTCGCCTACCCCGACCGAGTCGCCCTGCTCTCCACCGCTTTGCGCTCCGCCCTCCCCCATCTCCAATCCCACCGCTCCTTCGAGGCCCTCGAGAACCTCAACTGGAGTCGCTGGGTTACACTTCAGGAGTGTCTGTTGACGGCGCAGACTGTGGTGCGGGAGTTTGTCACCGACCCGGTCACAAAGAAGGTCAAGCCGAGGAGTAAGCTGCCGAGGGTTATGGAAGGTGTGGAATCTGACATGAGGCATTGGTGTGCGCGACGGAGGTTTCGGTGGTCGGAGAGGTATATCCTGTCGAAGCGGTTGCATGAGAAGAGTTTAGAGATAGGGAGAGACGAGATGGTGGCGCGGACGGAGGGGATTTTTGAGGAGTTAATGGGTAAGTTGCAGGGGCTGGATGAGGTGGAGAGTCAGATTGAGCGGTTGCGGGGGAACAGGACGTGGTTGGAGAAGATGAGGGATCCGCATCGTAAGAGGGAGGGGGAGTTTCTGAGGGGGCTGTATGACGGGGAGTTGAAGAGGATGAGGGAGAGGTATCTGGGGGCCAAGGCACGTGAGACGCTGGGACGGGAGTCAATGGCTGGGCTGGCGGGGAATAGTTGAGATGCAAATGACGGAGATGAGCGGAGGCTGTGATAGAGCCGGAGATCCCCGCTAGAAGAGAGAGGCCGAGCTTCTACCGGGGCTGCGCGCCGAGGAGCTGGGAGGTGTTTGAGATATTCGGAGCTGGAGCGCGGGGAACAAACCACCAGCGAAAGAATACCAACGATAGGAAAGGAAGCAGACGCTGTGTCATCAATGGCGATGGTGATACCTGGCCGAACGACATCAACAATGGGAATGATACAATTATGGGGATGAAACACATGCTGCAAGAGCGATGGCGCTAGTGCGATCTAATCAGCGTACCCTTGGTGAATTGACACGGCTCCGTTCACGCATAAGTACTCTCTCTGAGGTTTAGAGAATCGCAGGTGAATGTCTGCGGTGACCAGCATCCTCAGCCTCGGGCCAGCGGAAGCCTCCATGTCAGCTCGCAAAAAAGATCGCAAACAAATCACGAACAAAGACAAGACTCGCAAGATATTGCGAACTGATTCATTGAGGCTGTGCTAGGATATAGAGGTCCGATACCACTGGACATCCTCGCAAATCCTTCCACTCAAATTTGAGTCAAGATCTCCTCCAGTCACATCCCAAAACAAGAACGCCTGTCGCGATGTACCGAAACCCCCCAGAAGCCGCCCAATCACATCATCATCTTCGTGCCATTCGTGCCGTTGGTACCGTTCGTACCATTCGTGACACCGTGCATGCCATTCATGCTGCCGTTTGTGGTCTTCAAGCCATCCATGTTCATCATGCAGCTCGACGACGACTCAATGGCGTGCATCTTGACGCCCTTAGCCGTCTTGTTGCCATAAGAGTCGTAGCCGCCATAGCCGGGCTCGCGGCCGAACACGAGCCAAAAGATCGTCGCGTAGACCCAGCAAGCGAAGCTGATGGGGCCGAAGATGGACATCGGCAGGACCGACAGCCAGAAGACATCCGAGACCGCTTGAAGATGTTAGCCAATTCTCGCAATTCGGAACGGCCGGATACTTACTAAAGAACCAGCGTCGGCGTGTCAGAGCCTCCCACATCTCGCCTTTGACAATCTTCTCCGCGCCAGACCACTTCCAGGGTCCGCGCATTCTGAGCTTCGAGTTGATGTTCGCACCAAACGCCCACACGAGCGGGATGCGCCATGCGTTCTCGTGACCACTGAACGCTTTGCCAACGGCCTCGAGAGCGCCCATGGCTGAGCCCATGTCCAGGGCGAGCTGGTAGACATAGCTCTCGTGATCGATTCCGTAGTGAATTCTGGACTCCTTATTGTGCCAAAGACGGAAGTGAAGCTCGTCCTTGGGGTGGAGCGGCTTCGGGATCTTCTCAGGAGATAGAGTATGAAGCACCCAGAGTTGGGCCTGCATTTCTGCAAGCGGAGGGATCGCGCCGAGGTTGGGGCGCAAAAAGCCGATATAGCCGACGGAGGGATCGTCGTGATGCCAAATTCCGCGGACGTCGGCCTCATTTGCAAGGGCGTAGGGCTTGCCACCGGAGGAGTTCTGCTTGGTGAAGAATGGGAACTCCTGGCGATATCCAGTGCAGAACACGACCATGTCGGGCTTGATGACCTCATTCTTCAGACGCTCGTACTCAGGACGGTGAGTCCTTCGGAAGACGACGCGGCCATCCTTGGTGATCTTCTCGGGCCAAGGAGCGAGGTCAATTGCGCGATCTCCAGTGTCGGGAATCGGCTGTTGGATGATGGCCTGGCGGATGCGCTCAATGATGCCGGTGTCGAGAACTCCACGGTACGGCTTGCTGACATAGGCAGAGGCCTTGCTCGCCTTTGTGAAGAACACTGCGGGAGGTATCGGTCAGCATGCTGGGACACGTGAAGGTGCGGGGCAAATTTACTTTTGCTGACATGGTCCAGCTCGGGGTTCGGCTCGCCGACAAGCTGGTCGTATCCGCCGGGAGTGCCCGTGGTCAGCCACAAGATGAATCTGACGTAGCGATTGTAAAACGTCCACATGGAGTACGAGTTGCGCAGCAGGGGATGGACGTAGGAAGTGTCGAAGAGACTGGCTCGAGCATTGTCGAGAGGGATGGTGAGACCCTTCTTGGGCTTGCCGCCGAAGATGGGAAACAAAACCGGATTGAGATTGCGCTGTGGGAAGCAAGGTCAGACAAAATCAATTGACAAGACAGATGGCATGTGAAAGAACTGACCTTGGGCGCGAAGTGAAAGCCATAACGATGGCACATCAGGACCTGCTTGGTGTTGCCCGTGACGGCGAGGAAGGCAACGTCGGAGGCAGTCTCGCCGCCGCCCATGACCATGATGGTCTTGTTCTCGCCGAACTGCTCGCGGGATTTGAATTGCGATGAGTGAATAACCGTGGGGACATTCTCAATGCCGGGAATCTCCGGGATGTTGGGCGTCACATGCAGGCCGGCACAGATGGCAATGGCGTCGCACTCCCACTGCTCCTCTTTGCCGGTGGACTTGGGGCAGTAGGTAATGACGTGGCGGGCGCCGTCCTTACCAGGCACCTTGCGAGTGATGTGAGTGACCTTCGTGTTGAGATTGATGTGCGGCCAAAGTTGAAACTTGGAGCAGTACTCGGTGAGGTACTCTCGGTAGCGCTTGGCAGCCAGGAAGTCCGGCTCATCATCACCAGCGCGGAAGTCAGAGAAGCAGGTGAGCTGCTTGGAGGAGACAAGCTGCGGGAAAGCTGCAGTCAGCATGGCGCGCCCGGTGAATAGCGGGGTAGGGAACGAGAAGAGTGCATACCTCGCCGTTCTCGTACATGCGGGCGTAGAAAGTGCCGCCGACTCCGTCCTCGACCTCGAAGAGCTTGACCTCGACAGGCTCATTGCCGAGGAAATGGTGAGAAGTCAAGAGGTACTTGAGGGTGACCAGACCCGAAGGGCCGGCTCCGACGATGGCGATCTTCTTCATCTTGCTCTTGCGAACAGTGAGACGATGAAGATTGGGAAGGGGAAGTAGTTGGTTTGGAAGCAGTGAAACAGTGAACTGAAGGCAGGAAGACGATGAAAGGGAGGAAGAATTCGATCGGGGAGTTGGTGATCAGAGGAAGAAGAAGGTGGTTGTTGGGGGGAAGTTTGTTTCTGTGGTGGCTGCGGTGGAAACGATTAAATACATGGAGGAAGAAACAGTGGCAGGTGGCAGGAGGGGTCAGCCCTCGAAGCAAGTCGAGATCGAAGGTCAAAAGTAGGCAGGAACGGAAGTAGGGATGAGAACGAGACCGACGTGCCTTTCATTCACTTATGCACCTGCCCCAAGACCCTGGGCGCGGCGTCCTTTCCATCCGAGGCTCCCTTGCTTTCGTTCATTTCCTCTCACCTGATGCCTCTCCTCACCGCCACCTTCGACCGGCGTTTTTGAGTTGAGGTCCAGGCATCTCAGGGCCAGAGGCGATCGAGAATCCACCTCGACGGCCGCCCTCGTCTGTCCCTCGTTTGTCGGCGATCAGCAAACGAGTGGCACTAACACCCTCCCCCAGATTCCTCAGGGCGGGTGAAAGGTTGGCACGAGCTACCCCAGCCAATCCATCCCCTACTTTAGCTCAGGCTAGTCCCGGAGGGCGTGATGAGGCGTCAAACTAGATAGTATGGTGACATGATTGATAGCCGGCGTGAAGGCACAGAACCAACAGCCCCTCCAAGACCTTGTGTCGTGCCCGTCTGCGACCCTTCCTTGAGGGGGAGGTCCAGCTACAGCCAGAGGATGGGTGGCAAGGCCTGTCAAGACACTCATGGAGGCCCGTCTGCGGCGTGGGGTTGGGGTCGATTTACACTCTCGAATCCTACCAACAACGCGCATGGGCCCCGCGAGCGGAAGCAACGGGACAGATGCAGCAAGGTTGCGTGGCGGTTGTGTCCGTTTCTGTTCGGTACTACATGTAGATCCAACCGCAGCTGTGCCGCAGCTGTGCCGCCATCCTTCGACCTTAATCGGCAACAGCAGCGGTGCTTCCCGGTCCGGTAGAGGCTGACTACGATTGGGCCCGTTTGCAGACGATGAGGTCGGTGGTTGATGATAACGCGCCCCGCAATCCCCATGGGGCTTGTGAGTGCCGGCGCGGCACCACGTAGAATCACGACTCAGATGTTGTCTGCGCAACCGCAGGTGCCTGCCCGCGGGGTCAACAGTGCCAATTACTGTCTGAACTCTGTGTGGGAAGCAAGAAACCAATAGTTAAAATCAACACCAGCAAATGACAGTGTGCAGTCCCAGGCATGATCGTTGTGCAACGTGCCCCGCTCCGATCGATTGGAGCACGATCGGCCCACGGCCCCAAGCCATGGCGCCTCCGGATCTGGGACGACAGTCCGCAGACAACGTCCGATGAGGCCTGGGATGGATGCCAGGGATGGCACCCCTTGATGCCTGGAGAGGCTTCTGTCCGGCCCTTTGACCGGTTCCCGGGCCATCCGATATTCTAGGTACATTACAAACTGCTGCTTCTGCTACTGCTGTGCGACTTGGGCTATGATCTCGGCTCGGCCTCGATCAGCCGAGATCGGGTTATCTCTGGCACACGCCACACTGATTGTGCTGATTATGCTGATTTTCGTCACCCGTTGGCAAGTTCGGGTGAACTGGCTCCATCACCACATGCTGCTGCCGAACAGCCAATCGCGCGGGCCTGGCAGCAGCCTCGCCCCGCTCGGGGGCATGGCCGCCATGCATCTCCCATTCCCGTTTCCAGGTTTCTCCGATTTGAGTCGGGGTGGGTCACGGTGCGGCTCATGCAGACCTGATCGATGTGACCGAAGCAGCCAATTGTGTGCTTCGGCCATGCCAGCCATGCCAGTGGTGTCACAGTGTCAGTGTCTGGTCTCCTTGCAATGATGGCAGCCACGAGCCAGGCCATTGGAAGAGACATGCATGCGCGTCGCAACGCCTCGGCTGGCAAACTCAACACGACATTGAATGGAGTGTTACACTGGGAAGAAGGAAGTTCTGTCGAAGATATTCCTGAAGCCTCAAATCGAATTGCCACATCTGTCTCGAGGTGGAAGGTTCATTGAATTGCAGACAGCTTGTGACGTGAAACGGTGGTCTTCCAGCTCTCATCCGGTGTCTTCGGCTGGTAAATTGCAAGTGGTGAATTCCCAATTTCCCGTTGGTGTCGAAAGGCCGTCTTAGAGGCTGGGCTGGTCTTCCATCTTGTCCCTTGGCCAGCGATCTGGAAGCAGAATGCTCGGGTGAAAGAGCGAAATTCACCTCCGTCTCCCCATTGGCAATCACAGCATCTCCATCGAGGCCACTGGGATGTGCAAAGACCCAGAGCTTTGTCAGAATTCTGCCATCTTGGTCATCAACAGCAACCACACGGTGAAGCAGCTATTTGCACAGTGGAAAGGGCGCATCTTCTTTTCTTTTGCTGAGCATTTCATCCTTCTGCCTAAAGCACCAAGACCACTACGAGACGACAAAGACACAACCCGACTCCGGATCCTCCAGGACATCAGCGTCCAGACCGTGTACGCACACTACTTCCCTCACATCTTCTTCCTCTAGTTCGCCAGCCTCGGTGTTGAAAACAGCGCCCAGCCCCGACACCATCCCCGTGACCGTCTCCATTCCCCATGTTTTCTGCAGGCCGTTCTTCGTGATCTTTGCGAGCCTCACCGCCCAGACAAAATCCCCTTCATGCTCGGCGGTGGCCGTCTCGATTGCCGTAACGCCGAATTGCGCTTCTGGTCCGGCCTCGGCCAATCCTGGGATCTCACTGCAAGCTGTCAGCCCAATTGTCAAATGCCATCGCGATTCATGAGCCACATCTCCAATCCGAGTTACGCAAGGAATTCACACCCACGAAGCACCCTATCCTCACAACCACAAGACAGAGCATCTTCGCAATTAAAACAGCAAAGAAGTCTCAACTCACACTCCAAACCCAACCTCCCCCGCCCCCCCCCCCCCCCCCCC
>Ga0247770_1001297_pt1 | contig 20324 bp, 26 predicted proteins | sample UWRJL136409B6_FD_179943 | JGI IMG/M metagenome (GOLD analysis project Ga0247770, IMG submission 179943) | Plant litter microbial communities from Arlington Agricultural Research Station in Wisconsin, United States - UWRJ-L136-409B-6 | ecosystem: Environmental > Terrestrial > Plant litter >... | reverse complement strand
GAACCGGAAGCTCACGGGAGCCGGCGTTTGCGTAGGTATCAGATTAGGCGTTTAGAGCCTCTCGGGCGCGCTCAGATCAAGACAATTGACTGCTGACAGCAGTGCCGACTCACCGAGCTCGAGCATCACCGCATGGTGTTGGATAACAAGACAAAAAAGAAACAAAAAGCGGAACCAGGGTTGCCCGTTGAAGGGTCAGACAATGAACCTCCCCTAGTACTCTCAATGGCAGTCAAGATCTGACGTATTTGACTCTGTCATTTTGCTCTCTGGAACGCAGCGGTGCCATTCTTACACTTGCTGGCGTGCTGCAGAGTGGCCGCGTTGTCCAAAACCGCCCTATTAGCTTAGGTAGGCATCATTGGACTGCCTATCAAAAAAGATGCAAAAAAAAGGTCGATGGTTACACGCCGAAGAATCGAACAATGAACTTGCAAAAACAAAGCTTGGCTAACCATTCGTATTCCTCAAAGGAGGGTCTTCGCAGTGAGGCCGCCCGGCACTTCAACTACAGCACGAGTGATCGTAGGTAGATGCTTTGTTGAAGAGTACCATCATTGACCTCCCCCATATACCCCCACGCCGTGCCGGTGGTCTTTTCCACTGTAGCATCGTTAGATTTATACAAAATTTGGGGACAAGACGGAGCGAAAAGTCGTCGCCATCTTCCAAACTGCTCCGGGGTTTATTGACATTGAAAATTTCACCACGCGCGTTTCCCATAGTTGGCCCCTACGTAGTACGAGCCATTCTACTGCCGATGAAACCCGATAGTATATGTATTTAGTGTTCAACTCTCAATAACCTAATCTCAGCCCAGCACAACACTCTCCCAAGCTGGCTCCAGCTTCGTCCACGCAAATAAGTCGGCTAGCCCTACTGCCAACCGAAACAACACCCCATTCCTCTCCTCAGCAACCAACACATACAAAGCGAGATGAAACCTTACCCCACTCGAAAGGTTGCGCCATATCGGGTTGCTATCCTCCCTCAGCCGATTCGCCTCCCCTGCTCCCACGACAGCAACGCGGTACTTCTTCTTCAAATCTAGCGTCTTATCAGCCCATTCCCTGTCCATCGACATTGTCTGCCCCACAAACATGGCCGGGTTATCTACACTATCATCGACCATGTCAAAGCACACCGCGTCAGACTTCCCATCACCAACAAGTCGAAGCTGCAACATCGCGCAGGTGGTAGTAAACGCCAAAGACCCCGGCACATTCTCCGCTCGTTTTCTCGCCTCGTCCGAGATATCCACACGCCGCATACACTCCCGCGGATTATGACAGCACCTGTCCCATGCATCATTAATCATGGCACCGTGGACATCCTCAGGCCGTTCTCTCAGCCTCTCGCGCAGCTGCTCCTGGTGCTGTTCAAACTCATCATCCCACATATCCCAGCTCGAAAACCACCATCTCCCTTCCTCCACCCGCCTAACACCCCCCTCATCCGTATACCAAAACGTCACTAAACTCCCCATCTCAGGCGAGTACCACGTCGAAAATGAATCCATCGCCGATCTCGCTCCTTTACCATCCCTTCCGCTAGACGGCACAAACCCATAATCCACACCTCCCTCCCAACCCGCCCAACTCCAACTCGGAACACCCAAGCTCTTATCCCACCCTTTCCTGAATCCCTCGCCCCTCCACAACAAAGCTTGCCCAAGATACCTCTCCGGCAACCCCTTTATCATTTCCGACGCCAAAACCGTCCCGAGCACATTCCCCACCCCCATAAAAGCATTCAGCACATCACTCCGAAACGACAGCTGCCTCGCCGAGTACGGTATCACGAGCTGTGCATATGACGTAAAGCTCTCCGTGACATTCACCCCCGTCTCGACCGTAACATCCGTTGGCACAGCCTCATACTCCTCTTTGATCCGCCGGTCATCGTACTCCCAGAACGTCCCCTGGAAGCAGCTCAGCCATGCGTAGGTGTCTCCCACCAGGAGCATCCTGCGCGAGAGTTTCCGCTCCTGAAAGGTCCATCCGCGGGTGTCCCAGCGGGAGGGGCCGATGGCGGAGTTGGCGAGAGGCGAGGAGGCGGTGCCGAAGACGGCGTCGAGGGGGCCGTCCCAGAGGGAGAATTTAGTGAGATCGGGGTTGCGAGGTCGAGAGGGGGATGCGCCGGGGAGACCGACGGGGGAGAGGGCTATGATGGTGAGGTCGGCCATGTGGTAGATGCTGTCCATGGCGGCGATTTGGCCCATTTTGGAGACGGGGTCGTCTTGGATGATGCAGAGTTGGTCGACCCAGAGGTGTTGGTGGTTGAGGGAGCGGCAAAGGGCGATGGCGTCGGCGATGACCGGGGGAAGGTTTGCAGGGGATAGGGAGTTGGGGAGGGAGAGACTGGGGAGGGTGGAGAGGAGGAGTTGCGTCGTTGGGACGGTGGGAGGGGGCCAGCAGTAAGAGAGGGCGATGTAGGGGACGGGAGAAGGAGGGGAGACGATACAGTTGGTGAAGGTGTCAATGAGGCGGAGGCCAGGGGGTTGAGCCATGGGGACGGTGTAGGTGTTGCATTGGGTTTGGTGGTGGGCGGTGCAGCTGGTTAGCCATGTGTTCAGAGAGGGTAGGGAAAGAAGAGAGGGCGGTTCCCAAGGAGTGATGGACTCCAGGGAGAAACGCGTGGTTCGGTAGGAGAGGGAGAGTTTCAGGACGATGGGCTCAGGGACGGAGGGGGTCGAGGGGTCCAGGATGGCGCCCGGAAGAAGGCAGACTGCGGTTTTCGGGGAGGCTTTGCACGCGGTGTCGGCGTGGTCGAGTGCAAAGGGTCTCCAGGGGCCGAATTTCAACGAAGAAGTGGTGTTGGTCTGTTGACTGTATTGTTGCAGCAGTTCCCTGACCACTCGGCAGAGCATACAGTGCTGGCGGGACTGGTAGTGGGAGATGTCCTTGTAGGGGAGGTCGAGGAGAGTATGGATAGGTCCGTTTTTATTTGGTCGAAAGTGGCGCGTCCCCAAGCCTGTGAGGCAGAAGAGGTAGGGGTCGAGCCAGAGGTCCTGGCTTGGATCGTTCCTAAGCTTTTCGAGCCGAATGCACTGGAGCAGGTGGGTGAGATTGTTCCATGGCTGGCAGCTGTCGCATAAATCCGGGTTCAGCTCGAAATGCTTGTCGCAATGTTCACAGAGGTCGCTGTTGGACGACATCGCAGGCGATTGCGGGAACATGGAAGTTGAGCGGAGGATGATGGTTGGGCACGGTATGCAGTTTGAGAGCTTTTGGAAGGCGCCACTGTGCAAGATCCAATTGGTGGGCGGGAAAGCAGAATTTCAAAGTCTCGGAAGCGTTGCCAGAGATCGTCAAACAGACCACAAAAATGCAACCAAAAATATACAGGCAGAAGCCATCTTGTTTGAGTACCTACTTGGGGGTCCGCTTTGATCAGTACCACGAGCGGCACGCTTCAGAGATATTGCATCAACAGACTACAAGATCGGATAAGCCAACCTAAGTGTCAAATGCTACCTCCCTACTGCCCAAGAACATCACGGGTGCAGTTCGTCTGAGTAATATGAATATCCACTCATCCACATGTCGGTATGTGAGGTCACCGGTGCGTGGAGGCAACCTATGAATGTAATGCCACCGAAGAGATACTAAAAGCAAAGAATGATATTTAATGGAAGTGATCGACGGTACTCTCTACACGACAGGCCATCATTTCAAGCTACCAGATCCAATTCCGGGTGTCGTGGGAATAGCTTCACCTGTGCTTGTCTGCGGCCCCTGCGCCACTGGCGTCATACGGGATGGGATTAACTGCAGAGCAACACCCACGACCGCATCAACTGGTGCGCTGCCCTCTGTTCTCGGCCGCTTGCAGTATCGGACGCTCTGCAAAAGTTCCCAATTGGGTTCTTTCCCCGAGGACGCCCCGTTGCGACACTGCCTGCAGCCAATGTTGGGATGTTGATTGTTAGCACCGGAGCCTTGATGGTGACGACATTGAGGCGGAAAAGCCCCCATGTCGTTTCCGGGAAGACAATGTCGACTAGAAGTAAATAAAGAGATCGAAATAATAAACCAAATGAACCGGGTGTGGCAACTTCGTTATCGTTGTCTCGATACTGGGCGGGCGGTTATGAGCTGAAGGCTCAAAGCCAAGCCCTTCAAATCGCGGCTGCCCCACGCTAAACCAAACCAAACCGGTAGTTTGATTGTAGTCCAGACCGTTGACCTTTTGGTTGATTGTTTCATTCGTCGCCGCGAATAGTAGGGGTTCACGTCGCTGAGATGTTTGCTTGCCTGGCGGGAGATCGGCGGGTCTAGATCAACACTGACGCACGCTGCACGGCGGTCGCTGTGTGACGTCACTGTGCCCGCCACTCGATGCGAAAAAAACCCTTCCCCTGAATCCCCACGCGCACAGCGGGGAGGCGGATCAACAGGTCCGACATTGCTTCACAACGGTGGAGCACTGCTGCGCTATCAGCTTCCAGCTTGTCAATATGAAGAGATGCATGGACACGAAGACCGATTGCTCGGGAAAATCTAGCGGAGCTATGACTCGGTCAAACTCACTTTGGCTCGGGTGACTGGGATGGGATGACAATGGTGGGCCTCTGACAGCCGATCACAAAGGCTCCGCCAGCCGCTGCATCGGAGCCCACGGCATGCAATTTGCAGCTAATCACTGGCAATCGGGGTAGTGACCTCAGACCTCCTCTGGCTACCCAGTTACCCAAGAGGGAAATCCGAGGCGCGGTACGCGCAGTGGCGCACCACACAACCCAGCCAGTCTCACGGATGAAGCGGAACGGGAAACATTGGCGCGGACCCTCCTGACCTCAGATAGAGGCAACTTGGGGGGGGAAGCCTTCCAACTTGTCCTCGAAAACTGTCCAAGGTCGCACAGAATTCCCCTTCTTTTTCAAGCCGAGGGTGAGTTCGCGATGCACAGAATACTCGGGAGTTCAAATCAAGGGCCTAGGTTGTCCCGTCGGCTGCCATGCAGGCTGCAGCAAAGTGATTGAGACAGAGAAGCGCGGAGAACATTTGTTGCGGGTGCCCCACATAAATCTGAAAAGGTGCCGGATGACGCTGTGGCCTACGTCATAGGGGGGGTACCCTGCGCCAAGCCTGGGCCGTGATCCAACAATTTGGTGCCATTGCGGCATCCCGCCAAGACTTCGACCAGGGAATTTGCACTCAGCAGGTCACACGCTACGGGCGAGTTGATGGCCCCTTTTAGACACACCTGGCCGTTGTGAAATGCTTCGTATTTGACTGCATGCTGGGTGGGCTATTGACATCCTGACATCCTGTGCGGCGCGACCGATCAGGTCTCATGTTTCCCGGTTATCTTGCTCTGAAATACGAAAGAAACAACTTGCTAAGCTGCTGAGGTGGAGGCCTGGTCCGAGGTTCCAGACGCCGGCGACCAGAGACTTGAACGGCCAGTGTTCAGCTGCGCCATCACGAGGGGCCCTTTGGGCTGCCTGTCTGCCATTTGCCTGCCACTGCTAGCCGTAAGTGGCCTGCGCCCGATGATGAAAGCGATGATGAAACCGGGTGCCTGAGCATTGGTGAAAGAAAGCCTAGCGAAATAAGAGAAACCTGGGCCCCCACTGCGGCTTTGCGTTCCCCATTTCATGCTGTTTCCCAAGTTGCAATCCCGCCTGCACCAACGCATAATCAGCATCAGCGCCCGTGCCTTGGTTCGGCTATCCGCAGCCACAGTGACCTCAACTTGCTCAATCCCATATTTCGCCCGATCCTGTCGTTTTTCGTGCTGCCATCCTACCGCCAGCATCGTCACTCCAAAAGACCACCTACATTTTCAAGTCGACAAACTGATCATCGCGCCTGCCCTCCCGCTACATTGCAACGACCTACCGATTTTCTGCGTCACGGTCACTGGACCGTCTCGTCATCTCCGCCCCCACCACTGTTTGCCCACCACCCGAGTCTCGCCAGTTCCCCGCAACTGAAAACCGACCCGGCACGCTTCAGCCAACAAGCAAACACGAACAAACTCCCACAGTCGCGTTGGACCCGTGAAAGAGACATCAGACTGCATAGACGCAGAGAGGCGGCTTCGGGAGATTGCTCACCCCCGGCTTTTTTAGTCAAAGTTTGAAGGGCGAGGAAGCAGCGTTTCGGCACATTCCAGCCACCAGTGCCCCTCTCACCACCAGCACCAGAAACTTGGATCACAGGCAGACGGCTGCTGCAAACCGAGACGCAAAAATGTCGACAATACAGCAGCTCAAAAACTTTATCCGGCACGGTATGTACCGCCGTGGCGCCTTTCCCCTTTGTTACCCTTTTGCGTGTGTGGACGATCGCGGCCCCTTGCACAACCGTCCCGACGTGGGGCAACAAGCGAGGAATGCTTACTGACGTCGATGTCATGGCACAGGAAAGCAAGCACGCGCTGCTAATGTCGACGACTCCGCGCGAACAAAACATGAGAATTCCCCGCCGCACAACTCGCAACCGCTCGGAAAGAATAACATGGCACCCGTAGCGGCTACAGAGCCCAATGTTGGCTTCTCCACCCAACACAACGATGCCGACATCCCGGGAGCCTACTCAGCCACCGCAGGAGATGCCCAGAACCGCGGCGCCCAGGCCGCCCATGCCGCCGCCCACCACGCTGAAGCCGATCAGACAGTCAAGTCCAAGAGCAAGCGCGTGCCAGACGATAATATCGCGAAGCTCGTGGCCGAGGAGAACGCGAGCAAGAGCAAGTTCCCTCGGTACCCTGGGCTCGAGCGCTGGGAGCTTGTCGAGAAGATGGGCGATGGCGCCTTCAGCAATGTGTACAGGGCAAGAGATCTTGAAGGGACCAACGGGGAGGTAGCCATCAAGGTGGTTCGCAAGTACGAAATGAACAACATGCAGGTACGTATCGTGAACCCGGGGTTCGCCACTCTTCTTCCCTGCCATTCCCGTTTCTTTGGTTGTCGGCGCTTGCGTTTCAGTTTCCCATCAAGTTCCTTTACCAACTCCAGGGTCTCTCTTTTAGAGCGACAAACATCTCCATCCGGACTTCAAGCCAAAGGCTCCCAAGGCCGCAGAGGTGCGATAATCTCCATCCTATTGTCATGATTCCTACCTCGACACCATGGCTTTGTCACTCTCAGCCATGTCGCATCTTGCCCCCACGTCAAGTGCCAGGGGGGGCGGAAAGCAGCTCGTCTCTTTGAAAGTGTGTGATATTAACTTGTACGACAGCGAGCGAATATTCTGAAGGAGGTGCAGATCATGCGACAAGTCGACCACCCCAACATTGTCAAGCTTATCGACTTTTCTGAGTCAAGGCAATACTACTACATAATTCTAGAGCTAGCACCTGGAGGAGAGCTTTTCCACCAGATTGTACGCCTGACGTACTTTAGCGAGGAACTTTCGCGCCATGTTATTGCCCAAGTCGCAAAGGCCCTGGAATATTTGCACGAAGAGAGGGGCATTGTTCATCGGTAGGACTCACTGTCCTCCCTCACCGCAATGTATTACTAACATTGCGCAGTGACATCAAGCCCGAGAACATCTTGTTTTATCCCATCCCCGTTGTTCCCGCGAAGAATCCCAAGCCGAAGCCACCAGGCGACGAGGACAAAGTCGACGAAGGCGAATTCGTCAGGGGGGTCGGCGCTGGTGGTATCGGGCAGATCAAGATCGCAGATTTCGGCCTATCGAAGATCGTATGGGATAACCAGACCATGACCCCATGCGGCACTGTCGGGTATACGGCACCCGAGATTGTGAAGGACGAGCGGTATTCCAAATCAGTGGACATGTGGGCCTTGGGCTGCGTGCTTTACACGCTCTTATGTGGCTTCCCACCATTTTACGATGAGAGCATAGAAGTACTCACCGAAAAGGTTGCCAAGGGCCAGTTCACATTTCTCTCTCCGTGGTGGGACGACATCAGCAAATCGGCACAGGATCTCATTGCCCATCTGCTGTGTGTCGATCCCGAGAAGCGGTACACGATCAGGGAGTTCCTTGCTCATCCATGGATCAGAGAGCCAGGACCTACACCTCGCGAGGAGAAGAAGACACCTGGCGACGGACATCTTCGTGCTTTCGACGTTTCCAAGATTCTGGATGGCGAGAAGCGCTATGACTTCAGGTCTCCCGGCGCAGTCAATCTTCGGGAAGTGTTTGATGTCGGCTATGCTGTTCATCGCCAGGAGGAAGAAGGCAAGCGCCGCAAGCAAGTGGGCGGCAAAGCCGGCGTGTCCCGTCTCGTGCATCTCGACGAAGAGGAGGATGAGGACACCAAAATGGACGACAGCTCTTCCGGCGAGTACGTCCACAAACCAGCAGTGCCACAGACTACTACTCAACAGTTGGAGAACAGCATGCGGAACGCCCATATTAAAGACCAGCCACAAGAGACTCGGGGTCGGGACCGCGAGAGGAAGGCGCACCCGCCACCGGCAGCGGTTGAGCAGAAAGGATATGGCCAGCACTCAGCCACTGTCACAGCTGCGGCGCGCCAACAGGTCCGTGATCGGAACCGGCAGAAGGGGGCCTTTGAGTTGAACCTAGACGGTGCAACCTTACTTGGACGACGCGGGGTGAAGCCTTCTCCTCAAGCCGTATAGAATGCAGCTAAGAGTTGTGGTGATAAGGAGGCAAGCGTTGCGTGCACATCTGGTACTAAGGAGACCGATGGTGGAGGTTTGGGAAAACTTGTCTCCAGCAATTCGAACTGAGACAAAGAGGCAACGGGCGCGGCATTTCGCCGGGGATATGGCGAACGATACGAGCCAAGAGCGGAAACACGGGATGCCGTTTCTTATATTTCTTATTCCTCGCCCCTCGCTCACTTTTTTTGGGACCGGTGGTATTTCTAGGATGCATTTGCTAGCGGAATGTGTTAGATACCGCATTTCAGCAGACTGCGGTTTGAGCTCGCATGGAAGGTGTTTAGGCAAATATCTTGATCATACTGTCTTAATTATCGTCGTCCTGACGGACACTTACCTGTCGTTGCCATTTTGCTCTAGTGCTGTTTATCTAGATGCAGGGAGTTTGACGTTCTGCAGTACACACATAAACAATATGAGGCATATGCCTGACAACGACATTTGAGGATATGGGGACAGGGTTGTTGGACGGTCTGTTCTATCTCCGCCATGTTATCACCACTTCGAGTTCGTAGCACAACACAACGAATGCCACTAAAATTTGACAACCCACGGATCCCAGCCCACCGGGTTCGCCGTTGGACCGCAACGGTTTGTCTTCCCAGTCCAAGACACTGTGGAACTGGGGGAGGCCTAAGCACAGGGCGGGTGTTTAGCGAGACATGGTGGCTTCAAGACAGCGTCGGACCGAGACGAGGGAGCTGAGTGGTCGATCGTGCGCCACATCTCAGGTTTATTTGCCCCTTCTCTCTCTGGTGCTTCGGGGTTGCGTTTCTACCCCTTTTTTTCTGCCCAATTGTAGTTATGTTTTTGAATGGGCTGCAGCGCGGAGTGCTCTGGGTCTTTAGTGTTCTGTTTACATAGTTTCCGGTGAGGTTCTTTTGCTCGCTGTGAGAGAAAAGCTAGAGTCAATGTTGGTAGAACAGGAGGACAGGTCCGAGGCGGAGCTGCGGTGAGAATGTATGAGCGGGCTCGTGGCTCGTGAGTTGATCGCCGGGACTCGGCACATCCGTGCGGCTTCTGAAGTTTTGAATTATGTAAGAGGGAGGGAGAGAATATCGATGTGAGTATGGGATCATCCATTTCGGCGGTAACCCTTGGATCCAGCTTGGACACTCTGGGCTGTCCGTGAGAGACAGAATTGAAAGACACCATAGCCACCAACGCTCAAGCCTTCCGATTCTCGGTCAAATCTCGTTACGCAGTGCCACAATTCTGGGCACCAAGTTCATGAGCTTCATGGCACGTTCAGGGGAAAATTGGCTGGCCCAGGGAAAGGATCGTTCTGGTATATAACCTGATGTGATTTCTCTCGAAGGAAGGGGACTTGACTCATCACCACCAGCTTTCACTCATTCACCACTCTCTAATAATCTCCATCTTCTTAAACACACACTCTCTCTGAATATATCATCTGAGCCCGATCAACTCCATTCATTCTACTTCTTGGTTAATTCATTCATTCGTTCGTTCATTCAACAATCCCTCAAAATGTCTATCGCCCCCAGAATCGCCAGCCTCCCGGTCGTCCACGGCCCCGGAAATGTCTGCCAGGTCGATCTGGCCGCCATCTTCCCCGTCTGTGCCTCCATCGAGGTCGCCGTCGACCACCCGCACTGGGTCAACGTCCAGCCCTCCGTCATCTACGTGACGCCCACTCCCAACGACCGCCCTGCGCAGGTTGCGCAGGCCCCGGCCCGCTTGACTGGCGCTCCGGGCTTCCCGACAACTTTGATCGCGGTGAGTTTCTCTACAGCATATCCCCCAGCCGACTTTCGTGTCTGACTACCGCAGGCTGTCTCGACCACTTGCACTGACGATCACAAGGACAAGCGCACTTCGCCTGTCTGGCCTGCCAGCACTTGGCAACCTGAGTTTACGATCCCCCAGGGTGCCAACGGAGCCAGTGGCAGCCTTAACGGAGGTGCCGGAGGTGCCGCGGGCAATGGTAACGGGGGCGCCGGCGGAAACAACGGCGGCAACGGCAACACCGGCGGCAACACCGGCGGTAATGGTGGGAACAATGGAAACAACAACGGAGGCAATGGCGGCAACAATGGCGGTAACAACGGCAACAACAACAACAACAACAACGGGGGCAACGGGGGCAACAACGGGGGCAACGGCGGTAACGGTGGAACTAATGGCGGCGACGGAGGCAATGGTGGGAACAACGGTGGAAATGGAGGTGGGAATGGTGGCAACGGAGGCAACGGAGGTACCGGCAATGGCGGAAACGGAGGCAACGGTGGCGGCAACAACAACGGTAACAACAACGGCAACAACGGAAACAATAATGGCAACAACAACGGCGGTAACAACAACGGCAACAATGGAGGTGGCAACAACGGTGGTAACAACGGCGCCTGCTCCCCCGATATCCTCGAAGTCAGCCTCAACCTCCTCGGCCTCGACATCGACCTCAACGCCTACGTCAACCTCGGCGGAATCCTCGACGCCGTCGACAACCTCCTCGGCGGCCTTCTCGGCGGTCTCCTGGGCGGTGGCAACAACAACCAGAACACCATCCTCAACCAGCAATTCACCCCGCGCTGCAACACCATCCTCACCGGGCCCAACGTTCAGACTACCACTGCTAACAGCCAGACCGCCTGCATCCAGCGGTGCCAGACGGCTGCTGTCACGGCTTCGGTTGCGAACCTCCAGGACTGCCTGGGTGTTACCTTTGACTCTTCTCTGAACGTTAACAACTGCCTCTTTGTTATCGGGAATCAGGGCGAGGTCCTTGATTTGGACTTGACTGTTGGCTCAGGCACGCAGAACTCGGTTTGCCTTCTTGGTCTTCTTTGCTAGAGGGGATCCACTGTGGACGACGTTGATTTTGCTGACGGGATAAGAATGGGCTGCGTGATGACTGGTTGGTAATTAGATGGTGCTCATGTGTTTTCTTTTCTTTGTTGGTGTATCAACTTTAACTGCTTTCTCGGGGCCGGGTAATGTCATCGGATGTCTGGTTAGAGTAATTAGTATTGGCTGTTTGAAGATTGAAGGGGCTGCTTAATTGTCAAAGGATGGGCGCTTGTTATTTTCTTTCAGTTAGACGCAGATATGCATATCAAAGACTGGTGTCTTCATCATTCTTCTTCACGCTCGATTTGTTACTAATCAGTGTAGTGAATTCCTACTCATGACCGACGCCATGCTTCAGACGCGGGAAGTTGGTTTTCCACCGGAGCTTGGCAAAGAGTTTAATATTGGAATGCCCTTTCCGCATCGGTAATTGGGGCTGGTTTCCACGGCTCGAGATGCAGGACCCCCTCGCGCCACGTCTTTTTCGGGACCGATGTTCGATGAATTGGATTCGGAGCAGTATGTGTGTGCCCCGCTTGAGCCTGAAGGTCTGGTCCTCGGGTATCATCAAACCTCTCTCATCCGATAGAGATTGTCGATCGTGCGCATGACGCAAGCGGCCGTAGATTCACTTATTCCAGTATAAAAGGCGCCTTATAGCTTCAGCTCTGCGCTTTGTGCTCACAGACCAAAACGCTTCCCCAATAATGGCTCCGAAGACCAGAATCGCGGAGCTTGCCTCCATCATCCAGGAGAACATGGCAATCGTGGACGAATACCTCACTAGTAACGGACTTGCCTCGCCGTCTTTCGACGAGTCATATCCCCCCGGTTATTCAGTTGCCCGATGAGATCTCAACTGCGCGGGACACCGCCTGTGAGGCAAGTGAGGAGCTGAACGCTCTTCTTATGGGTCCGGTGTCGTCGATCTACTTTAAGCTCACGAGGGTAAGCATACACTCGGCCGCCGATCAAGAAGTTGGGAATGTCTTCGTACTAAAACCGTGAAGTCGAGCTTGTTCTCCAGCATCGGGGCGATTGGCAAGCTCAACCTTGTCAACAGCTTCGCGCCGAATACGATCACGAACTTCGCTGAAATGGCGGCCTTCTGTAAGCAGCCGGAATCTGCCGTCCAGCGTATTGTCCGACATGCTATCTATTTTCACTGTTTCGCCGAGCCGACAAAGGGCACTATCGCCCACACGGCAATGTCGCGTGCTCTCGCCAGCTTCCCCCATCTCAGTGACGCGTTGGAGGAATTCCGCGGCACTCTCTGGCCGACCGCCCCGCGCCTTGTCGACGCGATGCTGCGCTGGCCAGATTCGGGCAATCCGAATGAGACAGCCTTCAACTTGTCGGCGGGCACGGATCTGACCTTCTGGGAGTACTACGCTAAACACCCAGAGAAGGCGCAGCGCTTTGCGGGCGCGATGACATTTCTGGCTAAGAAGCCGGGTCGAGAGAAGGAGTTCCTCATCGATAGCATCGACTGGGCGGCGAGCCTATCACCGCCGGAGAGCACTGGCCACGGTACCATTGTTGACGTCGGTGGTTCGCATGGTGGGATTGCTCTCGCGCTGGCCGAGCGTTTGCCATCGGCCAAGCTAGTGGTGCAGGACGTCCCGAACGTAATCTCAGGCGCTCTCAAAGACGCCAATCCCAGCGTCGAGTTCCAAGTCCACGACTTCCTGAAAGCGCAGCCGGTGATTGGCGCAGATGTGTACATCCTGCGGCAGATTTTGCACGGCTGGAGCGACAAGCACTGTCGGACGATTCTCGCGGCGCTGATTCCAGCGCTGAAGCCCGGTGCGCGTATTGTGATCAACGACACAATCTTGCCCGATGTTGGCACTGTCAGTGCGATGAAGGAGGGAATGCTGCGACACTCGGATATGATGATGTGGCGCTGCTTCAACGCGAAAGAGCGCGATGAGGATGACTGGAGGGCGTTGGTGAAGAGCACAGATAAGAGGTTCGAAACTTCCAGAGTCTTTACCCCGCCGGGCACTTATCTGGGGATTGTCGAGGTTGTCTGGAAAGGTGAAGAACAGGGCTGACCGGGGTTAGGTCGTGGTTGCCATTTTGGCAACCACAGCGCATGATAAAATTTTGCGCAGGCTTCCACACTTCGATTTCGATTTGGCCCGGGAAGCCCGTAGATATATAGAGTCAGGTTACTAGATACAACGCAACAGTATGCTAGCATATTTTCTATCGCACACATTAACATCCCCTGTGTCATCTTCTACAAGCGCACAGACCACCTACTCACCCCCTTTTTGTTCCTTCTTGTTTTGGATTGTCGCGAAAGTCTGTGCTTTTCAAGCAGACCGGGTGCCTCGCTGCCTCGGACTCTGATCGGAATATGTGAAACTCGAGATGATCCTGACCAAAATCGATTTCGAAGGCACAACTTCCCAACCTCCATATCTTAACATCTTCGTAATTTCCACCCTTCCCGCCACAACTTGATAGATACCCAGCCGCGATGCTCCAACCCCTCCTAATCGCGACCGCATTCTGCGTCGCACATACAATAGCCTCCTCCATCAGCCACCAAGCAACAGGGCTGGTCCCCGACGACATCTGGAAAACCTCCTTCGCCAACCCAAACGCCACCGGCTCACTCCTCATAAAAGGATACAACCTCAGCTCGCCCTTCCCCAGCATCGAATCCGACTCCTGGAAGTTCACCATCAAAGTTCGCGACGGCCTCCCCCAGAGCCCCGAAGCCCCAGGGAAGCTCGTCACCGGCATCTGGCTAGAGCTCGACGCCCCGGACAATCTTGTCCGGAAGGACGGAAACAGGAGTTTCGTCCCCGAGGATCCGTCGTGGCAGGTGTGTCAAGGCTTTTGGGACGTGAGCACACTGCGGTCGAGCACCGCGCAGACTGTCGATGCATCGTGTGAGGGAGTTCTTCCCAAAGAGTGTGTCGCGGCGATGACGAGACAGTTGCGCACGGGGTTTGGGGCAAGGAGTGGAGGGAGGAGCTTTCAGTGTCCGGATCTGATTGCGAGCGATCCGGCTTGCAAGGATTTCATCAAGGGCGATTATAGCGCTGTTGGGACAGGTAAGGACTTCTGGTTGAGGGAGGGGTGATGTGAGCTGACGGTTTTTAGTCCTGCCGGCGGGAAACACAACGAACTTGACGGATGCGGGCATCTTTGACTACGGGCGGTTGGGACTGGATGGGGATGTTGGGGGGCATGCGCTTGGTAATACGACAGCGTATGATGAGGCCGTTCATCGGGTTTATCTCGTTGGTATCACTTGGGGTTACTCGAACGTTTCGGGGGTCTCGAGGACTGACACGCCATCTGTTAATGCGTCGTTTGGCTGTCTGAGTGTGAACCAGGTTGCGCCTGGGAGCCGGGCTCTTAGTGCGGGAACCTCGGTCTTGAGAGCTGGTTCTCTCCCGTTGACGGGCTTGGCTATGGGGGCCGCGCTGATGTTGCTTGTCAGTTAATGTTGATACGGAGAGAGATCGACATTGGCTAGGACGTGGTTGGCCTCCTCGTGGCTCCCGCTTTTAATGAGAACCTTGTGCAATAGCAGGGCTCGAGCCAGGAGAAAGAATCTCTTTTCTCTGTGCGAAAATGCGTTTTTGAAATTATGAAATGGCCCTGTTCGGGAACGGCAAGGCCTAAACTTATCGCATCACAGGCCTTTTAAAAAAGCCGGAAGGCCATTTTGAAATATAAGAAGGCCTCTTTAACATACGAAAAGGCCTTTTCAGTATTTATGTAGGTTTTTCCACAACCGGAAATGGCCTGTAATAACGAAAATTGCAAGCGGTCTTCCTGGTAAGCATGTATCTTTCACACCTTTAACAGGTCCTTTTCTTTACACCAGAGTCTTCTTTAGCGGCCCCGAGCCCAATATACTGCCTTCTTCAGGGCGAGTGCGCACCCTCAAACTTTTCCTCGCCTTCACCACTATCCCAGCACTTGACCTACCACTTACCAGAGACCACCATGTCTGCACCATCAACGCCTCCAGAACTGCCACAAAGGCGCTCGTCGCTTAAGAGTCCTTCGAAGCTCGCAGACCCCTTCGCTGCACTCACCACAATGTCTCCAAAGGATACACCAGCGGGCGCCGCAATCCCAGAGCGCACAAGCAGTGCACTATGGCAGCCACAGTATGCCAAGAGAACAAGAACCGAGCTCGAGGCAGAAGTTGAGTCCTTGAAGAATGATATCGAAAAGCAGGCGAAGAGACCGAAGCCGTCAACGTCGTGCGAAGTTTATGAATATCCAAGCTCAAGGAAGCACCCTGGGAAGTCCAGGGCAAATCAGCCATAGGTCACACCAGCTCAGGACTACGAACAGGCCATCTCTCATTCCAAAAGAGCCCTCCTGCATTCTAAAAGGCCTACCTGCATTCTAAAGATGCCTTCCTGTGTTTTAAAAGGGCCTTCCACGATGCAGGTAAGGCCTGTAATGTGTGTGGTAAGCCCAGGCCTTGCTGATACGACACGGAGCTGTATGAATATTTTGATAATGTATTTTCGCACGGAGAAGAGAGGCCCCTCTTATTTACCTAGTCTAAGCCTTCGTCGGTACCTTCTTAACAGTGAACCCCGGGTCCCCCGACTAACGAGCTACATATGTGGCCCATCATTCTTGTCCTTCCTCAGATGAGGCCCTCAGCGAGATGAGGAACAATCCGAGCCCCCGTGTTCGACGGGTCAATCGTCGGATCGTACTTGTCAATCCCCGCAATGGGAGCGTACTTCTCGCACAGATAGCACATATTATTATACGCCGTCTTGCGAAGAGTCGTCCCGGGGTGTCCTGCCGAGTAGTTGATCGCTCCCTTGAGACTGTACAGTCGATTCCGATCATCAAACTAATCAGCCGGCTCCGCAGCCCGGTAGCTGTGCAGATACTGTCGCCTGTAAACCGGGGCCCGAAACACATAGCTGAACTCACACCGCCAATGGCCAAGCTCCATCTCATTGTGAGCGAAGTACGACCCTGCGTCGAAGAGCATGGTGTCCTCAGTCCCCTTGCGGATGCCCATGTTCCCTTCCCACAAGTCGCCATGGATGATGCAAGGCTTGATGGGCTCACCATCTGAGGTGCGCAGATTGTCGAGGAGCTTAGGGATCACGACATTACAGACTTGGGCTGTGGCACGTTTAAGTTCTGGCCATGGACCATTCGTTTCGAGGTCAAGTTTGCTGACGCCGAGAAGAAGCTTGCGATAGAAGGAGGCCCAGGAGGCGTCTCAGTCGACAGTGTGAGCGAGCTTGCCATCGCAGGTTTTCACATTGAAGCCAAACTTCCCGGTCGGGGAAACGGAGGCCCTGTGCATTGCCGCGAGGCGGGAGGTCCAGTCGGAGGAATCAGGAGCGATGGTTACGTCCTTATATATGTATTAGCGTATGGGTAAAAGGAGGGGGTCGGGAGGGATTCGTGAGCTACCATGTCGACGAACTCGGAGAGGTAGAAATAGGTTGCCGGGCTGCGGACTTTGTACCTCCCGAAGCCGTATGGGATGGGAATGAAGTCGGGCATTAAATTATGGATCATCTTGGATGATTCCCATTTACTTTTGAGCATGATGCGTCAGTGTTCACCGAAGGCAACCTTCAAGAAGTACGGGCGCTCGCTCCCGTCAGGCCCAAGTGCCATGATCCGACCTGTGACCGTCCAAGCGCTCGTGCCGAATCTCTCGACGGAGAGGAATCGAGTGCCCTTGGGCAACACTTGGGGAGAAGTTGTCAGCCATGATCATGAAAAGGATGTTGTCTTTATGATCGAGTGGAGGGGTACTTTCAACCACAGCCTCGTCCATAGGGAAGACGCCGCCAAGCCCAGTCATCATCTCCTTGATGCTGATCGGCTCACGCTCCTCAGCCCCTTCATTTTCAAGATGAATGTTCTGGTTTGACTGAGGTGCTGAATTCTCGTCGAAGATCAGGTTTTCAGCCTGCAGCTTCTCAAGCCCGAAATCCTCCTGGTTCTTCAAGTCGGCCATTGCTGAACTTGAGAGGCAGCGCCTGCTACTGAATAAGTGCTGAGTGGCAGAAACGGAGGGAGTATGGGATTCCGGATGCAAACAAAATTAGATCTGATTGATGTTGGGATTCTTTGTCATCAGTGCGTTAGGCAGCAGCCGAATGCCCAACGTGCCGCTTGGCAGTGGTTGTTCAAGCAAACATTCTCTCGCTTGATATCAATCAGCGAATGTACAATGTCATTGATGAGCAGTCCCGCTCCGGGTCATGGTTGCGGGACATAGATCACGCGATATCTTGATTGCGTTCCTTCACGTGTCTCTTGTTAGACACGACAAGAGTACAGCATGGTACCGGAGGTCAGGTTACAGGTGACAGAGCCACACAAAGCGGTGGTCCCACAAGGTGACTGAACTCCGTCTCAGCATACTGTCACTGTCCTGACCTTCTTTGCCGCCACTCCATCCCCTTCCACCGACCCACCCAGACCGAACACAGCCCACAGAGACCAATGAGCAGAGAGAATGCAGTGAAATACCAACCGCCCCCTATCGCGTCAACCAAAGGTTGCAACACCGCGGCAGACGCAGCGCTGATCCCGCAACGCAAAATCTGCCCTGAGGCGTATGCAGTGCTGGACTGATCTGGGGAGATGTCGACCAGAAAGGCGCTTGCTGTATGGCTTAACAGAGTTGACATGGCGCAGGATAGAAACTGCAAGACAAGGGGAACTGCAGGGTTAACACGAAAATGCACAGCCCAGCCATATCCAGCAACCAGAAGCATCTGTGCCAGCAGAAAGGGCTCGCATCTACGATGCCTCGCCAGTCCGATAGGAAAGTTGCCAAGGCTACTTCCACGTGTCATTTTGCTGATATTGGGGTCGATGTTGTGCTTCTCCGCCGTCCTGGCGTAGTTGTGGTCGACCAGTCTCCCCGCGATGATACCGCCGATCGTCATCCCTGCGAGGCCAGGGAAGAAGGCCAAGCCAATGAACAGGTCATTGTATCCATATATCTCATCGAATATGGTCGGGATAGCGACCTGAAAGGTGTATTACACACAGCATGACGATGCCACCATCCACAGCACCGCAGCAGCGTCTGGGTGAAGGATGATTCGAAGGGACGCCAGCACGCTGAGGGGCCACCGCTTTGGCTTTTTCTTCTTTCCTCCCAACGATGGTCTTGTAGCTTGTCCTTCGACATCCCGCCACTGCTTCTTTCTTGCACTTGAAAGACATGACCACCAGGTCCGCCAACCCCTCGCCTCTCCCGACCCATTGTCCACAACCGCCCTCGCTGTCTCCGGCATTGTAAATCCAACCAACACGAACGATACCACCGAGATGATTAACAACGCCAGAAACACCCACAAATAACCGCCGGTGAAATTTGCCACCGCTCCAGCAACCACCGGCCCCAGCGCCGACAGGCCATTGCAAAACGACAGCATCGGTCCCAGCATTTTGCCCCGCTCCGCTATCATCGACACGTTGGCCGCAACACCATACCCAATCGCAGGAATCGGCGAGCCACCGATACTTTGAATAGCCCTCAGCGCAATTAGAACCGCGTAATTGCCCCTGTTCAGCGCCAGCCCTAAGCTCGCGACCGCATAGAGAGCAACCAGCCCGAGCAAAACCGGCCGTCGCCCGGTGGTGTCGGCCAAGGAAGCGAAAACGCCCGGCGCAACAGCCTGCAAGATGGCATAGACCGTGACAGTGAGGTTGATGTTCTGTATGGACACCTCGAACGCGTCGCTGAGCATCGGGATCAACGGGGAGTAAATCGTTGCCGTGAGGGTCGAGAGGATCATGACGAAGCCGAGGAGGTAGGTCAGATAGGTGCGGGTGGCAGGTGGGAAGATCGAGTATTCTTCGTCGCCATTGTCGTCCGCTGGAGGGGTGTGAGCTTGGGCTTCGTTTGCTGCGCCGACGCGACTGTCTGATTCCGAGGGGGTGGCGGCGACGTCCTTGATATTCGCGGTGGTGAGCTTCTCGCTGACCATCTCGCTCAAATGAGCCGGCGAGTCTTGGATCCCGCCATTTGCAGCGGTTTGCTTTGGCATAATTTGATGGTTTGATTTCCCGCGGCGAAATCGCGCCGAGTCGTAGTTGTCAGAGAAAGCTCCTTCCCTTTCCTAGGCTGTAAATGGCAAACTGTCGGAAAGATGCGGTGAAGCAGCGGTAGTTGGCTACCTTCGCCGGAAAGGAGCCGGAAAAGAGCGGTGCAGCAAACAGCATTCCAGCATCGCACCCCCGTCTGCAGCGCATCTCGGCGCCTAAACCCCCGAGCAGCACGGCAATCATCCGAGGTCGGTGTGGAAAAACACCAAAATTGACCGATACCGCAGCTGGAAGGATGAAAACAGGGTGAACCATGAGATAAATTATCTGCGTGTGGTGAGAATTGATGGGCTCCTGCGGCCGCCTAAGATGCCGCATCATCATCACTGAGCAGAAGAATTTTTGGCAGGCATTCCCAAACTGCCCAGCCCCTTCGCGTCCTTTCGTTATGCCCTGTGAAGGCTTGCCTCGGCACCAAGTCTTTGCAGTTATGGTTGTTGCCAAAATTAATACGAATTCGGTACCTCTGAATTGTGTCATGGCCCTGAATCGTGTAGACCTAGCCTAGATTTGCAGTTTCAGAACCCAAAGCCCACTATTCCTAGTGCGGGAGCTTGATGACCTGAAAGCCAGAATGGTATCACTTGCCCGGATCACAGAATGATCATATCGATGCTTTTGAGAGGCAGCTCACAAAGATGGAGGCTGTACAGATCAAGGACAGAGAGGTGGAGTGTCTCAAAGATGTGTGGAACGTTTCACTGAGGGTACAGAGCTCATGGGAGCAGCGGAAGTGCAGTTGCAAAGTGACTTGATTAGGTAGAAAGGGTGGGAGCGAAGCTCCCAGACTAAATACAAAAGAGAG
>Ga0247770_1001296_pt1 | contig 20327 bp, 17 predicted proteins | sample UWRJL136409B6_FD_179943 | JGI IMG/M metagenome (GOLD analysis project Ga0247770, IMG submission 179943) | Plant litter microbial communities from Arlington Agricultural Research Station in Wisconsin, United States - UWRJ-L136-409B-6 | ecosystem: Environmental > Terrestrial > Plant litter >... | reverse complement strand
AAAAAAAAAAAAAAGAGAGAAGCCGTTAAAGGCTTAAGACTAAACAAAGTAAGAGAAGTTAAGCTAGGTTTTAAACCTGCAGCGGAAGGCCTTTATAGGACTTGAACTTATAACCTCTTATTAAAGGAAGTAAGTGCGTTACTACTACGCTAAAGAGCCGTTTCGTTTATTAAAGAAAGAAAGTTACAAACTAAGTTAAGAAGACGTCGTAAGCTAAGGCGACCCCTTAGAGGGAAAGTCAGTAAGAAAAGAGTCCTAATCTTAAAAGGCTAGCTCGGCTTAAATAAAGTCTGATACTTCTACTTACTCTTAGAAGGATAAAACCTTAGCTTTATAAGAAAATACCTTTATCGCCTTCGCTTTAATAACGCATCGTTAGGTTTCGATATACTATAATTTCGTAAGGGAGTTACAGTGTTTAATAATTACTTAGTCGTATAAGGTATTTAATTCCTTTTTCCTATCTATTAAAACTTTAATAAACTCGTTAAAGTAACTGAACGCGTTACATAAAGAAGGTATACTAGCGGACTGGTACTTGCTATAGCTGTCAGATTACACTGTAACTTAACACAGTAAGGACTTAGTTTAATAACGAGTATAGGGAGATATCTGTAAACTAAAGGCGTTAAGGGATTCTGTAAGATAAATATAATAGTTGTAAAAAGCCTTTTCTTATTTTCTCTATTTCTTACGCTTTTTAACACGGTTAGAAGACATAACAAAGGTAGGGAAGGAGGAAAACTGACTTAACGATTCTTTATAAGAAAAGAATGTTAAAGAGGGAGAATTATGTAACGACCTTACAGGCTATCATTTAGGCCAGAGCGGCCTGACGATTCTCCTATAAAAGGAACAGTGCAGGGGGACAGTACAGACTGTCTAGATGTATTAGGCTAAGGGTGTAAAGACCCGAAGCCCTTATAACCACTAAGAAAATACTTAATAATCTATAAGGACTGATAACACTAAACACCGTTCAGTTAACTACTTAGTCGTAACTGTATAGTGCACTACTAAGCATAACAGACTAAGTAAGGTATAAGGTACCTTTTAGTCAGTTGGTATAGATAGCTGTAGTTATGCCCATAATTTCCATAAGGGACTCTGGTTCCTTACACTAATATTTAATTGTTTATTTATATCCTACTGTTCAGACTTACCTCTGTGCATTATAGTGATAACGACCTATAGTGACATTAAACCCCCGTCTAGGAGTGCTAGCTTAACAAGCCGTCTTCGGAACGTCCCCTACCTGTTGGCGTCCTGCCATACGTTCTGTCTTAACCTGCACCAGTCCTCTCGAGGCCTGTGTCGGGTGCAGGTCGTAATACCTACTCCGGCAGCGGCGCCAGCGCTAACGGCATTGCTAGAAGCAGTAAATATCTAGCTAATAAAGTACTTGTAATAGCTTCGAGCAATACAGAATGGAATAAATATCAGCACAGGACAATTACAGGCATCACTAATTAGGAAAAGCGTCGACCGTCGATATATTGCCTTCTCTGCGGCGCTAGTAATCCTGCGGCCAATTACGCGACATTGGGGCAATCGTAGGGCCAAGACCGACCCCACGATAAGTTCAGCTTATCCGAGGTAGCCCGATACAATACGTCTCTGACAGAACATCTCGACAACTCGGCCGGAGAAATCAGGATTTTCGATACAGTCAATATGTCGGCGGAATTCCGGGCGAAACAGTGGGAGTATGTCGGATATCGCGGCTTCTGCAACTTCCTCTCATCCGACAACGACTTTTTGATCCTGCGCCGGTTTGGCGTTCTCAGCATCCGGGTCCTGCTCGCGCTCCAAGACGAGCTAGTGGAACTGGAAGAACAGCTTCAGACGCTCGAGAACCAGCTGACGAGCTTTGACGCCCCCGACTACCACAACGGGTCTTTTCGGCAAGAGACAGAAGAATGTCGCTGTGAGCTGATTCGCGAGATTGCCAGCAAGCTGCGGTCTTATAGTCTGTATACCTACTTATCTCTTTGATTCCCGACTCCAAGACAATGCCTACTGACAAAAACAAATAAAAATGAAAAGACGAACTGCTGCTCCAACACTCCGACCTCCTCTCCCGCCCGAGGCCACCAGCCAGAAATGTCAGCGGCGTATCCAACTGGCTGCAGAACCATGGCGATGCAATCCTGGCGCAAGAGACGGCCTTTCTCTCGCACCACCGCGATCTGATCCCCCTCGTCACGAAACCCGCATCGCCCTTACGAAACCTGCTGGAAAAATCGAGCCATTTCCGCCTGCTGGGGCTGTGGAAGAAGCGCACGCTCGACGGCGATACAATTCACTACTACTCCGAACAGCGGATCAACCTGTTTGTATCGCTAACGCTGACGACGCTGGGCCTGTTTATGCTGGTCGCGCCGCTCTGGGTGCTGGCATTTGTCGGCGATAAGGTCAAGCGGCTCTGGGTCATTACGTTGTTTGTTGTGCTGTTTCTGCCTCTGGTGGTCTTTACATCGTCAGTAAAGAGCTCCGAAGCTTCGCTAGCTGCCACGGCCGCGTATGTATTGTATACCTGTGGAGACGGCACGAGATTACAGTTTACCAGTTGCTGACTGATTTGCAGGTATGCTGCTGTCCTGGTTGTCTTTCTCCAGATCTGCCCATAGACAGATAAATTTAGGCTGTCTCGCGAATGGCGAAGTACCCCAGCTGGCTGGCCGTGCTTCGAAATTCGACCTATTGTTCCACTGGATATTTCGACAAAAGCATCAAATATTTCTTCCTCGCCTGCAGGAGATGATGAGGGCGGATTTGAAGGTGGTCGTGGGCGAAGGGGTGGCCGAGGAGGGGAAGAGAGGGGCAAGGGCAAAGGTGTGGGCAAAGGCAAGGGTGAAAGCAGCGGGGAAGGAAAGGGCAAGGGTGAAGGGGGTGGTGCAGTTGGGAAGGGCAAGGCTGGCAAGGGAAAGGAAGAGAATAAAGAAAAGGGTGGTGCCCCAAGGGTGGTGCCCCAAGGCCTGCTGAGCCCGTTTGCGAATGGAAGGGCCATGGTCTCGGTAGGAAACCTCGACCCCTCGAGATGCTTCCACAAGCTGACCAGAACAATAGGTGACCCGTGCCCGACTGAGAATGACTGCAACCACGACTGGATTTGCCGCAATCGCGTTTGTTCTCGGCTTCCCACAGCCTGGTCTCCTGTCTGTCTTGAGATACGACGTACGCATATAGGAATGCATAGGTACCTAGGTACCTAACACATAACAAACTCGATTCGTCGAAGAGGAGTAGGTTAGGAGGAGAAGCGGATCTGGTCCGGACATGGTACGTAAATGAAAAGACAAACACAGCCCCTCCCGAGTCTCCTTATTAAGGCTACGGCGTTGGGATCGTTCTATTTGATATGGGGATTGTGTCGAGAAATTGAAACCTAGCACGCCATTATGTAACATTTCCTCCTTGCTGGCAACCAGGCCCTAATTAGGTTGACAGCGATCTACCTAAACCAGCGCCTGCGCCATGACGACAGGCATCATCGCAATTGTCGTCGTCGCTGTGACAAACTGCCACGACGCAGCGGCGTTCCAGAGAGCATGGTTCGGCTTCACTACTCCCTTGGCCTCCTCAAATGAAAAACGCTGCTTGGGCATGCAGTCAAAGTAGTGTGCTACTCCTAACAGCAAACAGAGGGCCAAGAAAGCAATAACCGTGATCTGCTTTCCCTTACCCTTCCTTTGCGGTGGTGGCTTCGTGTGTGTTGCAGTTATCGATCCCAGCCCGACTGACTGGACTGCTTCTGCATCTGCAGCTGGTCGTCGTCCGCTGCTTTGCTTTCTGGCGGCTCTCGGTAACGACATGATACTGACTGTCAAGTGAATCAGGCATGCTGAGGCCACCAGAATCATGTCGTGCATGAGCGCACCGCTGAAAGAGGGTGATGATGTTGAAGAAGATGTAGGCGAAAGCAAGGCGCGATGCGCAGAGTACCCCAGTCCGGCAGCTAGGTAGAGGAGCATCGAAGAAACTGGAAACGGCGAGCTGCCCAACAGCAGCACCATGGTGGCGGGTCCGGCGTCATTACGGCGGGGCTCAACATCACACCGAATGATGCCATAGAGGACGAGCGATAGTGTTGCGGCATGCTGGAGGTTGAGGTAGCCTGCAAGATATGCGGTGACCAACGAGACATAGAGCACACAGCTCAGGGCTCCAGCGATGAGTGGCAACGGAACAATGCTCTCCTCCATTGTCAAGATGGGTGGTGGCTGGGAGGAATGTTCGATTTCTCGGCGTGCACACTTGGTAGTTTTCGACCGGCCTTTGGCGCTTGGGGGATCCATGGTAGCAAACCCCTCCTTTTCTGCCGTTCTCGTTGTTGAGGAGAAGCCTGGTGTCCAGGGCCCCAGAAAGCTGAAAGAGCACCGTGCTGGGTCAGCAAGCCCAATGCCAGCATAGAAGCAGCCGACTTGTCGGAAGGCATCCATCAGCGGGAAACTGAGGGCCATGCAGGCCATGAATGCAGTCTTGTCGACGCTCGTCGCCATGGTCGGAGAAAATCGAAGGGCGGCGGCAGCGGAGAGCAGTCCGCCGGGCAAGCACAATGTCGGTGACCTCGCCGTTGTCGTGATTTTCTGCCCTCGTGTGCTGCTGGTAGTACTACTATATCTTCCAACAGTGAGCTGCAAGATCGGAGCCGTCAGGTAGGCTCCTAGCAGCCCCGCTGCTACCGACTGAAGCGCAACCCACGCGATGCTGTGCAGTTCGGCCTCGGAGCTCGCTCGGTTACCAGCCACCTCAAATAAGAGAATGGCTGAGAGCTCGGTGCCCACGAGGCCGAAGCCCGTGGCGATGCCCAACACACCGATCTTCCACTTCTCAGCAACTTTTCTCTCGTCAAATTCGCGCGTCAGCCTCTCGCCCTTTACGGTAAGTTTTTGCCAAGTGTCTGAGCTGCAGGTAGGTATTCAAGGCAATGTCGAGATGTGCAAAAAGGGGGGAAGAAAACAAGGTGAAATAAAATGCACATACCCACGAAGGCTGCGGGACGAGTCATGTCCAGCACAAGCAGCTTGGCACGTTCCAATTCCCGTTTTACTACCGTTAGCATGTAGACCATGTAGATTGCCATGCTTCCGACGTTGATGACGAGCGCTAAGCCGCCGAGGCCGCCTTGGAGGACCCACAACATGGCGACGAAGACGCCAGTCATACGGAAAGCGGCGATTGTGAAAGCCATGCCGAGCGACACCCACCAACTCACGCGAGGCGTAAATTTGCCGTGCATTTTGAGGAGGAAGCGGGCGCTGTTGAGGAACTCGGATAGCAGCGTCGCCCAGAGGAGGTATATTTGGCGGCGGGGCACGTTGAATTTCAATATGCTCAGCACGGCGACGAGGCTCGAGATGTGGTGAATGACAATTTCGGGAAAGGGAGCAAAATGAGGCAGCTCTTGGGTGTAGATGATGGCGCGGACGCCCCAGCACATCTGTTCGGCTGTGTTGAGGGGACGAACCAGCCCGCTAATGTCGGACTCGGCGGCTGTGGTGACGACAGCAGCACCGCAGGCGGTGACGGAGGCTACATTGAAGACGATGCCAGTCAGTACGCCAAAGTAGAGGTCATGCCTCTTGCGGAAGTCCTGCTTGAGCTCCTCGTAGAATCGGGGGTTGAAGTGGCTAACAAGGGCCTTGGCACCGAGCTTTACCAGCGCCCAGAGAAGCAGGCCGGCCACAAAGGGGACGAATGGAACCTCTGGCTCGCTGCCGACAAGGAGAGGCTGGACACCCATCACCCTGCATGTAATGAACGAAAGCGGTTGCTCTGGCCTGGCAAAGAGGATGGCGAAGTGGATGAAGAAGCGCAAAGGCGGCGTCGTTCAACAGCGTGGCGGTGGAATATCGAGTGTCCGGAAGAAATGGCGATTCTGCTAGTTTATTGTCCGCTTTTATATCTCTGTCCCCACCGGGGACGTCCCGAGGTTTGTCAGAATGAGAGCGTGCCTTCAGTGGCTGGCGGCCGGAGTATAGTTTTTCATTGACGGTCAATCTCCCGGCGGCATCTTCCGGCGTCGATCTGGCGGCCGAGCGAATAGCTCACCGCCGCGGCAGCCCCACGTATTCAATTGTCTTGACAGTCGGGCCGATCCGGACATCCCCAAGCCCACTTGTGTACCGTTGGCTTTCATCTTCAACGGTCTGCGTCGGCAGGTACGGTCACGGTTGGCTTCGTCGATCTGTCGATCTGCCAGAGGCGCCAAGCGGTGAAAACAACGGCTTGTGCATTTCTGGAGGGGATTGCACCAGAAAGTGGCCAGCTACACAATTCACCGCGTGGGCCCCTTCAGAAGCCACCGACGGAGCAGCTTTTCCAACGTACCAACCTGCCGCCGCATTGGAATCATCTTCGCATCTCTGCTTTTCTAGCCCACGAACCTACGCCAGGAAGGCGATCCCCAACCGCCCGCCCACTTACAGAACACAGCGCCGCATCATCATCAATGGCATGCATGGCCACAGACCACGAGAGGGACGACAAAGTCCTCGACGAGGCATTGAGACCGGTCAGCAAAATCGAATTGGCCTCTCGGGAGAGGTCACCTGAGCTGTCCCCAACACGCTCGCCAGTCAGGGCCGTCTCTCGAGGACGTGTTCGCGCCATCTACGGCTTCATGCTGATTACTCACTTCATGCTCGCCGTTGACATGACGTCGGTGGCCGTGGCACTGCCACTATGGAGGCCCTCTTTGACATCCCATGTTGTGCGGATGACGCTGACTCGGGGGATTATCTGGGTGCTATTATTAGGCGATTGCAAAAGACATGAACGCCAGCAATACAGCCGTTTTCAGCATGGGCACCGTTTTATTTCTTAGCGCCGTTATATTCCAGCCGCCGATTGCAGAGGTATTCCATGTTGTCGGTAGAAAACCCGCCTTCTTGCTGGTGCTGCTCGTGCTTGGCGCCGGGTCTATCGTCGCAGCCATGGCCAAGGACATGGCGACGCTCCTCATCGGCCGCAGCATGCAGGGCTTCGCATCTGGAAGCTCTGTCCTGGCCGCAATCGTCCTGACGGATCTCCTTGAACTCCGTGATAGAGCCACTTGGCTCTCAGTTCAGAATGCCGTAGAGGCTCTTGGTCTCGTGTCTGGTCCTCTGATCGGCGCCGGTATTCTGCAGGTGTCTTCCTGGGTGTGTCACCCCAACTTCATTCACCCACGCCGGAATTGGCTAACACCAAAAAAATAGAGATGGCTATTTTGGATCAACTTGCCCGTTATTACACCCTCGGCCACTGGTTTGGGACTTCTCCTTGGCTTCGACCGACCAGAGGCTGGCGTTATGCGGAGCCTCAAGAACGTTGACTGGGTGGGCATACTGCTGTTCATGCCGTCGGCCGTGTGTCTACTGGCTCCCTTTACCATGGCTGGAATCGTTTTCGACTGGAATTCGACCGAGGCTATTGTGTTGCTGGTTGTCGGTATTGTTGGGCTGGTGCTGCTCGGAGTTCATCAGTGCTGGTTCGCTGGCAAAAACCCCATGTTCAGGGCCAGCCTCTTCTCACAAAGGGTTACCGTCTGCGGTTACTTAGGTCTCTGTATGTTTGGCGTTTGCGTCAACATGATCTTCTACTACCTCGTCGTCTTTTGGTCCGGAGTTCGGGGGTACGGCGCGGTCTTGACAGGAGTTGCCCTTCTACCCGAGACATTCAGCCTCCCGCTTTCGGCCATCCTCTGCGGTTTGGCTATGCGGAAAACAGGACGCCTCGACTAGCCTATGTTTGTCGGATGGCCGCTAGCATCAGCATCCATTGGCTTGCTCTGGTTTCTCGATGCACACACCCCGATTCCGATTCTGATCCTTATCAACATCGGCGTTGGGCTCGGGGCCGGTACCGTATCGCCTGCTCTGCAGCTGATAATACTCAGGACTACCAATCCTCGAGACAACGGACACTCCATGGCAATGTGATGGCTCTTCAGGTCGGCCGGCATGTGCCTTGGCATCGCCATCGGCACGGCCGTCTTCATAGTGCAGATGGACAATCATTTAAGCCGACTCAATGTGCCCAAGACGACGGGCGAAACCTTTCTTCGCGCGCTGATGGACGGCATGGATAATTCTGCAGGGCGGCAGGTAATAGTCGACACGCTGAGGATTCTTTGGATGATATGCTGCGCCTTATCAGGGGTGGCCGGTATCCTGTGTTGCTCGTGCAAGTACCCCAGACTGGAGCGAACAGGAAGCAGCAGCATCAACGAGGGATCATAACCGGGTGCTGAAAGTATCACAAGCGATAATGAAGGTGTGCGTCCACTAGCGCGTGCACTTACTTCTGTTCGAGAGTGATTCTTTTGGTGTAGCTTTGTTCTCAGCCGTTTTCGGCTTGGGGAGTAGGTTGGCTGAGTCCTTGTTCCGGAGTAGCGTGCTGAGGAGAATGGTCGCCCGAGGGCTCATGTTTCACAGGTCCTTGAGCATCAACTCTATTCGGTTGCCAGCTGTAGACACGTTATGGGCCTGCAATGCCGCAATCTATAAGGAAGCTGTTGGACTTCCATCGTAGTACCAACTGTGGCTGTCGGGCCATGACATGGACTTGGCCGATCCGCAAGCAAGACCAACCCTCGACGTTATTGTCTAGCATCGTACCGTGTTGGCGGGACCAGGCTGACCATGTTTACCACGTTGCTTGCTTGAGTGAGCTGCTCGCGGATGTTGCCGCAGTACCCATTGCCCTCGGACGACGCCTACCCCCAAGTGATGGATGATGCACAGAGTGACATGATGCGTAATGGAATAACAGGCTGTGAGCTATGCTAACTCGAGAGCTCTCACATAGGAAGAGATAACCGCTACGTGGCCGATGAGTTGGCTAATATAATCATACCATGTCAAGTGGCAGACAATATGCTGATTCTGACTCAACCGCAAAGATGGCAGTCGTGTAAATAGTGATCATGACCGCTCAGAAGCTGTGTTGAACGTCGGAGGTACCACAACGTCCCGCAGGATCATATTGAACATTGGAGATGCCAGTGTATTCAACAGGCTTGAGTACTCTAGCCTAGCAATTGGACATTCCCCCCAACTTACCGCCGCGCATGCAGCCCAAACCATGAATGACGCAGTTGTCTCCACGCATACCGACGGAACGCGGTATTGTGAACTCTTCATTCCCTGCTGCATCGACACCACCAACCGTACGTCGGCGAGGGGTCGCCATAATCCACCTGTTACTTACAATAGTAACGAAGATATCGGAAAAGCGGAGTAACAAAAATATGGGAAGACAACGGCGAAGCGGAGCTCCCGCTCCGCTTCGGTAAGTAAATTTTTTTTCCCCGAAGGGCAGGTTGGAAGACCGGACATGACCTGCCAACAATGCGGTTGAGTCGGCGATGCATGTCTCGGAGTTTAGATTTGATAAGCAGAAGTATTACTTTGTTGGGCTTAACACTGACCCGCGGAATGGCACGATTAAACTCATCAACACATCTCGCGGCCCGTTTTGGACCTTGGAGCGCTCTCTATCCCCATACCTGCCGGGGAATGAGAGGCAACGGGAGGACTTTTGAAGCTTCATAGAAACGGGACAGGTTGTCGAAGTCCTTCCTCGTCTTGTAGGGGCGAGGCAGTTGTGCACAGGGTTGACGTCAAGAGTGGGGTCTCGTGGCCCGGCAAGGGGTCCTTTTGGCGTCCCATGTCAACTCTGGGCGAGTTTCAAGATGCAATTGAACTAACACGCATGAAGTTTGAGCAAACGGGTGCTGCCTAGTCCGGGTTACACTTTATAAACTCGATCAGGTGCTCTGAAATAAGTATTCTAAGCACTTGTGGAATGATTGTTGGCTATGGCCTCCATTTCCGAAGACATACCCTCTCGAGACTTAGATGGCATCTGCATCACTGTCAACAATGAAACCACCGTCTCAATCTCTTACAACATAGAAAGCACGGGTGCTCCGTCCGCAATTGTTTCCAAACCCCCGAGATGCACAATCGCAGCCCCTGACCATAACAGTTTCATCGTACCAGACTAATGCAACGCCAACTGGGCCTTCTACCCCACCTAGGAATGGAATCTTGGCGTTGGTGAGGCCTTCCGCTTGACAACACACGCCCACATGATTCGAATGTTTCTCTTGCGGAGGTTCGCTCTCTCAACTTCACTACATTAGTTGGAGTGCCCCAGCTGACAAACAGCAGTGGCTCTGTTAGGTTATCGTCACCGACTCTCCCTGCGGGAGCCCCTCTGCTTTGAAAATCTACTTTATTTTCCAGGCTAGTGGAAGCAGGATCATGGCGCAGGCCGATCTGGACCGGGAGCTGGCGAGGACGGGACGGAAGATGTACATGGGCGGTGTCGCAACCTAGCTCTACTTTGTGATGGCATATTAGGTCGCTGTCTCTGTGCAAGTCAGGAGATTGAAGGTTTCGGGAGTAGCAACAAGGAGTGTGATAGTGATGTTTGGGGGTTGGTGGGTGTGCTGGGGTCTGATTGTGGTGAGTTTTTGGGCTTGCTTTCATCTCGGTTCATTTGTTGACGAGATCAAGCTTCGGGTCGTTTTTCGACTGATCGAGTTCGACTGGGGCGCGGGGCATCCGAATCCAATTCTCGCCCACGATCGATATCAGTTGGGACTAGACGCCTTCCCTACGGTCATCGTATTAGCCGTTCTGAACGCTCTGCATCCGGGTTTGGTTCTGAAAGGGGAGTGGAGCAGCTACTCCAAGACAAAGTGGCGACGACAAGTGGTCTCTGTTTCCAACTTTGTGGCCATTCTGAGTCTCTCTGGGGATGAAGTCAACCCGGTACGCGTGGGTGGCTGAAGGAGCTAAAATTGGACGTTACGGTCCAGGGCGCGGGTTGATTCGGCATATATCCTGGCTGCAGGCGGGGCGTGCTCAGACGCCTCTTGTCGAGAACACACACTGCGCAACGCTTTGCCAGTTGTCTGGATGCCTGTTCGGTGACGTCTTCTGCGCATCCGGTCCAGAATATGGACATGCCAGGACCTCTGGATTAAATGTCCATCACCAAGCTTAGGGGACTCTAGGATTAGTAACATAATTCTGCCAGCCTACGGAACCTTTGGATACCTACGGAGACTAGAGCCTCTTTTCAGTTCATATTCTTCAACGGCGTCTTCTCCACCAGGATTTCGCCCTCCTAGATCGCAATCCAGGGCAGACATCGCACAGAACCACATTCATTCCCCGTCTTTGGCTGGCTTTTCCACAACCAAGTGCCCTCCACATGGGTGTTCGACTCTGTTAGTATACTACACTCGGTTGTGCACACCATCGCGCATGAGAGACTAGTGCGACTGCCTTGAACACGCAATACCAGCAGTGAACAAGGGCTAGCAGCGTGACGAGCCATCTCCCAACTACTACGCTTCTAATGCTCAATTCTTGCGAAAGCCTCCCGACTTTAGCGTCTGCCACGCCCCTACTATCCTCTACGCCTTAAGTCTCGCTACTCGACTACGTTGCCGCCTTGTTACGTTAACCAATGCATATTCAGCTACCAAACAGGGCACAGAGGAGTGTTGGGTTCCGAACTTTGAACTAGACCAGTCCAGGGCTCAGATTTATTTTATGTATTTAACGCGAACGGACAATTGTATCCTAGCATTTTTCTGGCTATCAACCGCTCGACCGAACCATCCGCCCAACCCAAGCGTCATAAAGCGACCTAGCACAGTTAACTTGTTTGCCGTGATGGATTGCCTAACCTTTATTGGAGATATACCACCCTAGACAACTAATCACTGGCCTTCCGGCAACAAGCCCAGCATTTTCCCTGCGTGGGTGAGGAAAACAGTCAGCAAGGGAAGAAGCAACTAGCGTCAGAAATGGGGAGAAGCTCGGGTCTTCCTCCTCGGGTCCTTTCTTATTGGCCCATGTGTTTGCGTGATTTGATTTGCTGTTCCTGGGATCTACCCTGATGCCGCAGGTTAACTAGACGCGGCCCCTTCTTGGGTCGTGACACAAAGCTGCAACTCCACACACATTCCTTTTTGACAGAGGCCGCTTTGATCTGAGTTGTTCTCGTGTACTGTTGTAAAATGTATATCAATTTCCTTAGGTTGCTTCCAACAGAAGTTCTTCTCTCAAAGTTCTTTTTTCTTGGATTTTGTTTTAAAAAAAAACCAATTTGTTCAAGCGACAAGGTTATGTGGGAAATGCAGCAAGTAATGGTGATAGTATCACTGGTGTGTGGGAAGAATGGCGAAAGCTGGAGGACTGGCTGGAAGCCAATAGGAAGGAGTCGAGCCACTAGAACGGGTTAATAAAGGATTACAGGCGTCGAGAACGATAAGGAAAAACGAGAGAGAAGAAGAGGGTTAGTTTACCCCGCTCAGCTCGGTCGCCTAACCAGGCCCCTCCCAATAAAGTCTGGAACCAGTTAGGTTAAGGCCGCCCACAGCTAGCAGCAGGCATCCATACTAAGCCATTGTCAGCACGTCGAGTTAATTTAAGCTAGCTTATCCCGGTACCCCCGCTATCTTATCTGAACACACACGTTGGATTAGATTTAATTAATGTTGCTTTTTCAGTCGTAAGTCGCTCCTGTTGGAAGCGCGGCACTCTGGATTCGGTTGAATTAAAAGGGGTTGCAACTGTGTGATTCTATTGCTTGTTCTGTGGCTCTCTGGCAAAGCCAGAGAGCCTTTATTATAGTTGTGAATGGTGGCAAATAGTGGCCCACACCAGCTGAACTGACTGCGTCAGTTCAGCTCCCCTGAGCTCCTTTCAGCTCGGATGCCCACACCAGAGCTCAGCTCTGCTGAGCTCCGTTCAGCTCGGTTATCCACACCTTCGTGGTGTTTTGGCCTCTGGCCAGAACCCCCTTCTTTCTAACAGCTCCCGCGTGGTGTTTTGAAATCTTTTAAATCTAGAGAGCGAATTACTATTTAGCAGAACCCACCTCTGTAATAATATTTAACAAACTTATAGACTTAGACTTAAAGCCTGCTGTTACCTGATAAGAGTTCCCACTTAGAATAATGTGACTCTTACGTTATATTAGTAATAAAGATATTAACTTGACTAAAGACCTTAATAATGGGAATCTTGTGACGACCTTGCAGGCCGTCACTTGGGCCGGGGCGGCCCGACAAATCCCCCGCAGAAGGAACGGTGTGGAAAGACGGTGCACACCGTCCAGGCGCACTGGGCCAGGGGTGCAAAGACCCGAAGCCCCTACAACCAGTAGAAAAGTGCTTAGTGGCCTATAAGGACTGATAACACTAAGCACCGCTCAGTTAACTGCTTGGCTGTAGTTGCGTGGTGCACCACTAAGCATAACGGGCTAAGCAAGGTACAAGGTACCTCTATCTGGTTAGTATAGATAGTTATGGTTATGCCTATAACCACCGTAAGGGACTCTAGTTCCTTATGCTAGTATTTAATTGTTTATTTATGTTTTACTATTTAGACTCACCTCTGTGTATTATAGCGATAGCGACTTACAGTAATATTAAACCCCCTGTTTAGGAGTGTTAGTTTAATAAGCCGTCTTTAGAACGCCCCTTACCTGTTAGCGTCCTGCTATACGTTTTATCTTAACCCGTGCTAGTCCTTTTAAGGCCTGTGTTAGGTATAGGTTGTAATATGATATTAATATCGAGTTCTGAACGCTGTTTGTTAAATTCCCAGACACCACCTCTCTCCTATTAACATATCAACCTTTAGAAAAGGAAAGGAGATTAAGGAGGTATAAGCTTAACCTTAACTCCTTATTATTAACGAGTTAGCTATACACCTTAAAAACTTAAACCTTAATTAGTAAGGACTAGTTAAAGAACTTAACGAAACCTTCCCCAGAGATATTAAGAGTTATATTAATCTTATTAAAAAACTTTAAGCCTAACTTAATGCTATTAAGCTAGAAAATAACAACCTTAAGGGCTTATAGAAGAAACAAGTAAAACTCCTCCCACCCTTACACTTTAAGGGAGACTCTACGTAACTGGAGTCCTAGATAACCTAACTTTAAAGTTATGTCACCTATTACGATAAACAGTTCTTCGAAGAAGAAGGAAAGGTCAGGTTCGCCAGAGCTTTACTAAACAGAGTAACCACTTGCTAATATAAACCTTATATAAAGATAATTAACAACCTCTTTATAGAAAGAGTATATAAGGAGGCCCTTAAGATTTAGGCTCTTTTTAACGACTTTAATATTTTTATTAACTAACTTTAAACTGAGTTTAGAGAACTGGACACCCCCAGGCGGGCTAAGCAACACCTTATAGCCTTAAGGCAGACGTCTTTAATCTTTAAATTCTCCACACGCTTTAAACTGGAAGTAGTAAAAACTAAACTTAGTTAAAAAGCTTTAATAATACTATTTTAAAGTAGTTTAAAGGAACATATTATTAAAGACCTTTACCAGGAAGACTAACCAGACCGTCTTTAAGAGTTAGTTAAAATAGTTATTAAGGCTAATAACTGGTATTATAATCACCATTATTAAAAGAACTATTAAAAGGAACGGACCCTTTACCAGTTAAGTAAATTAAAAAAGGGGAATTAATTAACTGTAACAGGTTATCACCTTAAGTTAATAGATATTAATATAGTGAACTGTTAAAACCGACTTAACTATAATAAGCTTTAATAATAACAGTAGTGGAAACAGTTTAAAGACCTGTCCTAAGTTTAATATTTTAACTATAATAAGAAAGGCTATATAACATGGTAATACCTGTCGTTAAAGTAAGTCGGTTAAAAGCCCGTTCCGGAAAGAGGAAAGTACGTCAGGTTTAACTTAGGAGATATTTATATTAAGATAGTAAGTAACGAAGAAGACTGTACTTAAATAAATAAGTGTAATTTAAGAGATGAGGAAGAAGAGAAAGAACCCTAAGATGTAATGTACTTAATCTTTAAGGGTGTTTTAGAAAAGTTAGCCATAAAGGTGCAGGTTATAGCAGACTGACTTTAAGGTGGAAACTTAAGATTACTAAAGGTGTAGGTTGTGGAAGACTGACTTTAAGAAGAGATGTTTCGGTTAGCTATTACAGGCCTTAAAAACCTTACTTTATAAGCCTAGGAATTAAGGAAGTTTAAGAAGGACCCTGACTTAAAAATCACTAGGATGGTAAAAGGAGTTGAAGAATTAGCCTTTTAAGCCACCTAAACGGTAAAGTAAGCTTTGGAAGGAGAAAGAGAATAAATTAAGAGAATTAAGTTAAAAAAACGAAAGTTCTTTTTAACAGTGCCTTTTAAGACTTTTAAACACTTTAAGCACGTTAAGTGGATTAACACCCTTACCTCCCTAAAGGAAGGACAGCTTAAATAGCTGCCTTATATTAAAGTTGGTATACTTTAGACTAGTACCTTAAGGGTTCCTTGAGAAGGTATAAAGTAAGCATATTAGTAAAGGATTTAGGAATTAAAGGAGAAATATTAAGTGTTAATAGACGAAATAAAGGACTTACAGGTTAAAGGCCTTACTGTAACGTTAAAGGACAGAGTAATGGAAATTAAGTTGTAACTTTATAACAGAGTTCGTTTTATTAATTAGCTTAAACACTGCCTTATTAAAGAAGACTGTTTTATAAAAGAATAAGTTAGGTTGTTACTACCTAAGTTTTAAGAAGAGGTTTGGGAAAAATAACGTACCTAGAGGTAAGTGGAAGAAAAGAAGAAATAAGGCGCTACTTCCTCCGTTCTATACTTTATAACTGTAACACCTATAGTTAACATTAACTATCTTAACTATAGGGACGTATTATGGATTAACTGTGTGTATAATAACTATGTTTTTAACTAGTATTACAGACTTAAGGCCCTTTATAACCACTTCCCTAGCGTATAAAGACGGGACTACACTATTATAAGAGTGGAGTTGGAACCGGCTTATTACCAAGTCTCCTACTCTTTAATAAGAGAATCTGGTAATAAGTGGAAGGTTATTATAATTAACTAAACCCTCACTATATGTTAGTAAGGAGGAATGCTTAATAATTACTTAATTATAACGTGTTTATTATATCTTAATAGAAAAGTTAGGGAATAGTAAAAGTAGGAAGATTATTAACGGATTTAAGAGTAAAAAGACATTACTACAATCTAAGCTTATAAAGCGTATTATTAACTTATTAAGGACTTTAGGAACGTTATACCGTTTAAAGTCGACTGGACACTAAGGTGTGAAAACCTAGGAAAGGTTAACTGCCAGGTTTATTAAAGCTGCCTGTTTTTTTAAAAGGAATTAGGAAAAGGCTGCAGGCCCTTTAGAAGGGCTGGAAATTAATAGTTTGCTGGTTGGTAAAAACCCTAAGAAGAAGGAGAGGTATTTAAAGGTTAGGCTGAGTAAGACCTTAAGGATAGATAATTATTATAACTTAAATGTTAAAGGAGTATAAGCATTATTCCGTTAATATTAATATAACAGACAGGAGAGGGAGGCTATTTAGGGTAAGAGTAGTGATTAATAGCGGGAGTGTTTTTAACCTAGTACACCTCTTATTAGTTAATTAAAGGAAACTCTTTAATGAAGAGTATAAAGAGGTTATCCCCGTTTAGAATGGTGAAGGAGGCCTGTATTAGTATAATAACGGTAAAGTTACTTATTACTTACCACTTTTAATTAAAGTGGATAGGGATAAATAATAAGTGGATTTTAACGTTACACTAGTTATAGGGTATAATATAGTCTTAAGTTTACCTTAACTGGAAAAGTATAACCCTGTAATTAATTAGAGGAGTGGCCACCTTGCCTTTGGCGAGTCCCTTAGCTGTGATTACTAATAGAAAGGAGTTAAGAAGGCCCTAAACCGCTTTAAAGACGTATAAAGTATTTAAAAGTATATTAAACCTTTAGAATTAAGTATGGTTTGGGTTAGATTTATTAAGACGGTTAAAGGATTAAAAGGTTTACTATATTACCTAAATAACGATTTAAAAGGTAAAGGAAAGCAGGAAGCTGATTTACAGATAAGTAAAGAAGTTAATTTGTTTAAAGTACTTATAGAATATAGGAAGTTTACCTTATTTTGAAAAAAGATACTATAATTACCAGATTATAAACTATAAGGTTACGAAATTAAACTAAAGTTAAGAGTGAAGCTTTGTAGCTTTTAGCCTTACTATTTAAACCCTTAGCAGGTTAAGGCCTTATAAGAGTATATTAATAAGAATTTAAAAAACGGGTTTATTATAAAGTCCCAGTCCTTAATAAGGTACTTAATGCTGTTTATCTTAAGAAAGGGAGACGGTAAATTACATATAGTTATTAATTACTAAACGTTAAACGAGGATATAATTAAGAACCGTTACTTATTACCACTTATTATAAAAATGTAAGAATAGATTATTAAGGTAAACTGGTTCTTTAGCCTTAATTTCCTTATAAGGTTTAATTATATTAAAATAAAGGAAAAGGATAAGTATAAGACGGCTTTTTAAACTTATAACAGGTATTACTAATACTGTATTATACTAATAAGATTAATAAACACCCCTGTAACCTTTTAAGGCCTTATTAATAGTGTTCTCCACCCCTTCTTTAATAAGTTTATCTTTATATATTTAGATAACGTTTTAGTTTATTTTAAGACTTTAGAAGAACATTAAAAGTATATATAATAGGTTTTAACAGCTTTTAAGAAGGTGAAGCTAATAATAAACCTGGAGAAGAGCTACTTTTACATTTAGGAACTGAATTATTTAAGGTTTAAAGTAACCCTTAAAAAGCTTAAAATATAACTGGAGAAGATAGAGGTAATTAGGGATTAGCTTACTTTAAAGAATTAGAAAGAGTTATAAGCCTTTATCAGCTTTGCGAACTTTTATTAGTGTTTTATTAAGTACTTTACGAAAATCGTAAGATTATTTTACAAACTTATAGGTAAGGGAAAGCCGTTTGAGTGGACTAATAGATAATAGAAGGTGTTTAAAGACCTTAAATACGCCTTTATTACAGTACTAATCCTAGCCCTCCCTGATTTCTTAAAGCCTTTTTAAGTTAAGACAGACTTTTTAAAATTCGTAATTAGTAGAGAACTTAATTAAATTTAAGATGATGGGAAATGCCACCTAGTTACCTTCTTATTAAAAGGGATTTACAGCCCAGCCTTATAATACCTAATTTATAATAAGGAACTAATGGCGATTATTTAATACTTTACTAAGTAGGTATTATATCTAAGCAGTATAAAAGAACTAGTTTAGGTTTTTTCAGATTATAATAACTTTTAATACTTCCTGATAAAGGAACTTAACCTATAGTAAGTATAATAGGTAGAGTTAATAGCCCTGTTCCACTTTTAAATTTACTATATTAAAGGAAAAGATAATAAGTAAGCTGATGTTTTTAGTTAAAGATAGGATTATAAGGATGCTAATCCGGCCCTAATCCCCGTCACTATGTTTAACGAAGTTAAAAACGGCACATTAGAGTATACGTTATAAGTGTTAGATAATTAAACGCTAAAATAAACCATTAACGTTTATATAAACTTATAAATAAAGTATAATATCTATTAGTAATAATAAGACTTTTAAGTAAAAAGGTTAGTGGAAGGTACCTGTAAGTATAAGTACCCTTTAAGAGGTTTTTTAAGGTATGTGCAGGACTGTGGGAAGGAGTGCTTAAAGTATTTAAACCATGACGAAACTGGTTATTAGTTAGAATAGCTGTTAAAAGGTGTAGATAACGTACTTAAATTAGGAGTAAGGCTTTAGTATTAAGAGAAATTATATATTTATAACTTAAATAAACGAAAGGAGTATATTTAATAAGTTTATAAGTCTTAACTTAAAGGATATATAAGCTAAGTTAAGACTCTCGTATAAGCTTAATAAGTGTACGCCTTCCTAGGAATAAAGAAGCTAGTTAAGGAAGTGGTTAATAACTGCAATATCTGCTATTAGAAACAGAATTAACATTATAAGCTTTATAGGCTTCTTAAACCACTCCCTATACCACAGGCACTATAGAGTTTAATCTCACTTAACTTTATTACTGGGATTTTAAAATTTAAGGACCCTATCACAGGAGTTATTTATAATTAAATCCTTATAGTAGTTAATAGATTAATAAAATAAGCTTACTTTCTGTTAACCTTAAAGGATATAACAGTGGAGTAACTTACTTATATTTTTAAGAAAGAGGTGGTTTTATGACACCTTTAGCCAGATAATATCGTTATAGATTAAGATAAGCTAATTATGTTAAAGTTTTAATAAGGACTAATGTAAAGAATAGGTGTAAAAAGTAAGCTTTTAACAGTATTCTACCTATAGACAGACGGTTAAATAAAGTAAGTTAATTAAATACTTATAACGTATCTTTAAATATACATTAACTTTAAATAAGATAATTAGTTTAAGTTATTACTAACAGTACAGATAACTTATAATATAACGCTAATTAAGTTAACAGGTATGTCACTATTCTTTACTAATTATAGTAAGGAGCCTAAGCTCTATTAAGGCCTACCTACTGGCGCCCCTTAAGTTATAATCTGTGCAGACCGAATATAAGAATTATACGACTACCTATAAGCTGAATTTAAGTTTACACGTGAATAAATGAAAAAGTTTACTAATAAATACTAAACTAAGTAATTAATATTTAAAAAAGGACTTTATTACAATAATGAATAAGTTAAAGGATTAACTCTTTAAAAGGGGGATTACGTTTACCTTTTTTTATAAAACCTATATTTGAAACAACTTAGTAAAAAGCTTAACTTTAAAAGGTACAGACCGTTCTAAGTTAAGAAAAAGGTCACCACCTTTAATTATAAACTAGATTTACCTATTAATATAAAGGTGTAGATTAAGGTTTTTTATATCTTACTTTTAAAACCTGTGTTAAAGGGAGTTCCTTTGGAAAAGAAGATTAAGATCGACGCTAATAAGGACGAATATAACGTCGAGGAAGTTATAGATTTACGAAAGGGAAAGAATACGTTTAAATATCTTATTAAGTGGTTAGATTATAACCTTAAGAGTAACTTATAAAAGCTAGTTAAGAATCTTAAATGCTTAGACCTGATTATAAAGTTCTACTAAAAAAATCCAGACTGACTAAAACTAATAATAAGAATTAGAAATAAGATAAGATCTGACATTTAAACTATTATACTGAAAAGTAAAATTACTATGGGATTTAAAGCCTAAAAAGTGGTAAGAAACTTCTTAATAGGTACGGAAGGATATTTATTAAAACCCTTAGCCAGGGTTATAAGGACCTTAGACCCAGTAAGGAGGCCGGGCCTCTGGAGCCCCTAGAAAGCTTTACACGAAGAACGAGTGCTGTTAAGGAAAAGAAGTTAGTAAAAGAAAATAAGTAAGCGTGCCACCACTGTGTAAAAAAAAAAAAGGGGCCGTTTTCGTCTGTTAAAACAA
>Ga0247770_1001295_pt1 | contig 20328 bp, 11 predicted proteins | sample UWRJL136409B6_FD_179943 | JGI IMG/M metagenome (GOLD analysis project Ga0247770, IMG submission 179943) | Plant litter microbial communities from Arlington Agricultural Research Station in Wisconsin, United States - UWRJ-L136-409B-6 | ecosystem: Environmental > Terrestrial > Plant litter >... | reverse complement strand
CCGTTATCGGGAGAGGGGGGCCGGGGGGTGAGGGCGCCGCGGGAACGCGCCGCCGCCCATCGACCGCGAGGATCCCCCGCAGCCGGCGCCCGCGCCCATGACCCGCCCGCGCCGCCTCCTCACCATCGCCCACTCCTACGTGGTCGCCACCAACCGCCGCCTCGCGCACGCCATGGCCGTCGCCGGGGCGGGGGAGTGGGAGGTGACCGCCGTCGCCCCCGCGCGCTACCCCGGCGACCTGCGGCCCGTCGAGTTCGAGGCGATGGAGGGCGAGGCGTGCCGCGTGGTCCCGCTCCCCGTGCGCTTCGCCGGGCGGCCGCACGCCATGCTGTACGGCGGCCTGCGCCGCGTCATGCGCGAGGGGTGGGACGTGGTGCACTGCTGGCAGGAGCCGTTCACCGCCCCGGGCGCGCAGACCGCCGCGCTGGCGCCGAAGTCGGCCGCGCTGGTCTTCTCCACCTTCCAGAACCTCCCCAAGCGCTACCCGCCCCCCTTCGCGCAGATGGAGCGCTACGCCATGCGCCGCGCCGACGGGTGGATCGCCTTCGGCCGCACGGTGGAGGAGACGCTGCGCGACCGCGCGGGATATCGCGACCGCCCGCGCCGCGTCATCTCCCCCGGCGTGGACGTGGAGCGCTTCCGCCCCGATCCTACGTCGCGTCGAGAAGTGCTGCGGAGCATTGGATGGGAGGATGATGGAACACCGGTCGTCGGCTACCTGGGCCGCTTCGTGCCGGAGAAGGGGATCGACACGCTGATGAGGGCGCTCGACCGCATCCGCGACCTCCCGTGGCGCGCGCTCTTCGTCGGCGGGGGGCCGCGGGAGGCGGACGTGCGGCGCTGGGGCGAGCGCTTTCCCGGCCGCGTGGGCGTCGTGACGGGCGTCCGGCACGACGCGGTGCCCGATCATCTCAACGCCATGGACGTGCTCTGCGCCCCCAGCCTCACCACGGCGGCATGGCGCGAGCAGTTCGGGAGGATGCTGGTGGAGGCGATGGCGTGCGGCGTGGCGGTGCTGGGCAGCGACAGCGGCGAGATCCCGCACGTAGTGGGCGGCGCGGGGCGGATCGCGCCCGAGGGCGACGTGGACGCGTGGACGGCCGCGCTCCGCGGGCTGCTGGCCGACCGGGCGATCCGGGACGGTGTCGCGGCGCGCGGGCTGGAGCGCGCGCGGACGGAGTTCGCGCTCGACGTGGTGGCCCGACGCCACCTGGATTTCTTCGCCGGGCTGGCGGACGCGAGGGGGAGGGGACGATGACGGACGACGATCGGCTGCGCGGGGGCGCCTACGCGCGGCGCCAGCTCTTCGGGGGGCTCAAGCTGCTGACGTGGAGCCACGGGAGCCGCTTCCGCGTGGCCCGCGACCTGGTGGCGCCGCACGCCGGCGCGCGGCTCCTGGACTACGGATGCGGCGACGGGACCTTCCTGGCGATGGTCGGCGACCTGTTCCCGAGCGCCGTCGGCGCGGAGGTGGACGCGGCGCTGGCGAAGGACGCCGCGGCGCGGTTCGCGGACGCGCCGGGGGTATCGTTCGTGCACGTCGACGCGCTCGCCGCCGAGCCGGACGGGAGCTTCGGCGCGGCCGTGTGCATGGAGGTGCTGGAGCACTGCACCCCGGAGGCCGCGGACCGGGTCATCTCCGAGCTGCGGCGCCTGGTGGCCCCCGGCGGCGTGGCGATCGTCAGCGTGCCGGTGGAGACGGGGCCCGCGCTGGCCTTCAAGCAGGCGTACCGCGCGCTCGCCGCCCGCCGCGGGATGGAGGGGTACCGCGACCGCGAGACCTACCGCCCCGGCGAGATGCTGCGGATGCTCTTCGCCGGCGGCGGGACGGCCATCGACCGCCCCGTCTACCACTCGCACTTCCCCGACGGGCGGCCGAACGTCTACCACGGGCACAAGGGCTTCAACTGGCGCGCGCTCCGGCGCCGCCTGGGCGCCGGGTTCCACGTCCGCCGGACCGTCTTCTCCCCGGCCCCCGCGCTCGGACCTCTGCTGAACAGCCAGGCATGGTTCGTCTGCACCCCCCGCCAGGGATGAAGGACGCCGCGCGCGCCATGCGCCGCCGGCCCCCGTGGCTGGAGGACGACTCGGAGGAGATCCCGCACGGCCCCCGCGAGCGCGGCTGGCTGGCCGAGGACTCCGGCCTCGCCGCCGTCCGCCCGGGGCGCGTGGAGGCCGCGCTGGAGGCCGTCCTCGCCGACCACCCCACCTCCATCCGCCTGGGGATCGTCTGCGACTACCTGGACGAGGAGTGGGCCAGCATGGACCTGGCCGCCGAGCTCCTGGCCGAGGCGCTGGCCACGCACGCCCCCCGCGAGTTCCGCGCGACGCTCCTCCGCCCGCCCATGCCGCGGCTGGCCCGCCGCGCCAGCCGCTCCGGCTTCGCCAGGAACGCCGACCGCTACTTCGGGCGATACGTCGCCTATCCCCGCTGGCTCCGTCCGCGGCGGGGCCGGTTCGACCTCTTCCACGTGGTCGACCACAGCTACGCGCATCTCCTGCACGTCCTTCCGGCCGAGCGCACCGTGGTCACCTGCCACGACCTGGACGCCTTTCGCTCCGTCTTCCAGCCGGCGGACGAGCCGCGCCCCGCGTGGTTCCGCGAGACCATGAAGCGGGTGCTCTCCGGGATCCGCGAGGCCGCCTTCGTCGTCTGCGACAGCGAGCCGATCCGCGCCTCGCTGGAGGAGCGCGGGCTGGTGCCTCCCGAGCGGCTGCGCGTGGTCCCGCTCCCCGTGCACCCGGACTTCGACCCCGATCCCGATCCCCCCGCCGACCGCCAGGCCGCCCGCTTCCTGGGCCCCGCCGACGCGCACCCGGCCGACCTGCTGCACGTGGGGATGAACGTCCCGCGGAAGGGGATCGACTTTCTCCTCCGCGTCTTCGCCGGCGTGCGGCGCGCGCACCCCGCGGCCCGCCTCCTCCGCGCCGGCGGCCCGCTGAACGGCGACCAGCGGCGCCTTGTGGAAGAGCTGGGGATCGGCGACGCCATCGTGGAGCTCCCGTTCCTGGAGCGCCGCGTCCTGGCCGCCGTCTACCGCCGCGCCGCCGCCCTCCTGATGCCCTCCGAGCGAGAGGGCTTCGGCCTCCCCGTGGTGGAGGCGATGGCGTGCGGCACCCCCGTCGTCGCCAGCGACCTCCCCGTCTTCCGCGAGGTGGGCGGCGAGGCCCCCGTCTACCGCGACCCGCGCGACGTGGAGGCGTGGGTCGACGCCGCCGACCGCGCCCTGCGCGACCGCGGCGACGCGCGCGAGTGGCGAGGCCGCCGCGAAGCCGCCCTGGAGCGCGCCGACGTCTTCTCGCTGGAGTCCTACGCCCGCGGCATCATCGACGTCTACCACCAGGTCCTCTGGCACGGCCGGCGGTGATGGGGATCGCGGAGATGTTCGTCGGCGGGGGATTCGGATCGCGATCGCGGCTGCGGTTGTGGCGCGGTGGTCGTGGTGGGGGCGATGGGCATGGGTGCGCGCCCGCGGCACCCTCACCCCCCCGGCCCCCCTCTCCCGATAACGGGAGAGGGGGGAGAGCTGCGTGCGCGGAGGCGGATTTTCCTACGAGGAAAAGGTTTTCCGGTCTCCTCCCCCCAGGGTTTTTGGGGGGGAGGCCGGGAGGGGGGGCCGCCGACGCATGCGAAACCCTCCGCCAGTCACACGAATGCGTACGCCGCAGTCCGCGAAGGCGGACTTTGTGCCGTTGTAGCCCCCGGTTTCAACCGCGGGAGGCCAGAGACTCGCGCCATCTCCTCCGAACCGCACCGATGCCTCGGCCGGGAGTCCGCGAAGGCGGACTTCGCGCCGTCGTTGCCGCGAATTCATTCGCCCGTCCATGAAGGTCCTCCACGTTGGCAAATTCTACCCGCCGCACGCGGGGGGGATGGAGACGCACCTGGAGCTCCTCTGCCGCAAGCTCGCCGGCGACGTGGACCTGGAGGTGCTGGTCAGCGCGGACGGGCGGCGGACGACGGTCGAGACGCGCGACGGGGTGCGCGTGACGCGGATCGGCACGGTGGCGACGGTGGCGGCGGCGTCGTTCAATCCGGGGCTGGCGCGGGCGATCCGGCGCGCGGATGCGGATCTCGTCCACTTCCATCATCCCAATCCCACCGCCGTCCTGTCGTACTTCGCCAGCCGGCGGCGCGGGCCGCTGGTCGTCACCTACCACAGCGACATCGTGCGCCAGCGCGTCCTGGGCGCGCTCGCGTTGCCGCTGGTCCACGCCTTCCTGGCGCGCGCGGACGCCATCATCGCCACCTCGCCGCAGTATCTCGCCTCGTCGCCCGTGCTGCGGCGGCACCGGGAGCGCTGCCAGGTGATCCCGTTCGGGGTGGAGATGGGGGAGATGGCGGACGTCGATCCGGCCGAGGTGGCGGAGATCCGGCGGCGGTTCGGGGAGCGGATCGTGCTCGCGGCCGGAAGGCTGGTCTACTACAAGGGATTCGAGTACCTTGTCCGTGCAATGCGCACCGTCCCCGGCAGGCTGCTGATCGCCGGCGATGGGCCGCTCTGCGAGGAGCTTCGCCGCGCCGCGACGGATGCGGGGGTGGCGGACCGGGTGACGCTCCTGGGGGCGGTGCCGGACCTGCGGCCGTACTACCACGCCTCGGACGTCTTCGCGTTTCCCAGCGTGGCGCGGAGCGAGGCGTACGGGATCGTGCAGATGGAGGCGATGGCCTGCGGGCTCCCGGTGGTCAACACCACGCTCGACACCGGCGTCCCCTTCGTCTCCCCCGACGGCCTCACGGGGATCACCGTCCCCCCGGCCGACGTGGACGCCCTGGCCGCCGCGCTCCGCCGGCTCCTGGACGACGCGCCGCTCCGCCGATCGCTCGGCGCCGCCGGGCGCGCGCGCATCGCCGGCGAGCTGAGCGCCGACCGCATGGCCGCGCGCACGCTGGCGCTCTACCACGCCGTCGCCGAAGCCCGACGCACGTCGTCCTCCGTTTCCCGCGCACGAAGCTGAAGCCCGCATGACCCAGCCGGTCTCCTCCCCGCAAGACGCACCGCATCCGCCGACCGAACGAGAGCCGACCCCCGAGTTCTGGCGCGCCAGGCGCGTGCTGGTCACCGGCGGCGGCGGCTTCCTGGGCTCCCACGTGGTCGAGCGCCTCCAGTCGCTCGGCGCCGAGTGCTTCGTCCCCCGCCGCGGCCAGTACGACCTGACGCGCCAGGAGGACGTGGCGCGGGTGATGGACGACGCGCGCCCGGAGATGGTGATGCACCTGGCCGCCGAGGTGGGGGGGATCGGCGCCAACCGCGAGCACCCGGGGCGGTTCTTCTACGCCAACGCCATGATGGGCATCCTCCTGATCGAGGAGGCGCGGCTGCGCGGGGTGGAGAAGTTCGTCCAGGTGGGCACCGTCTGCGCGTATCCCAAGTTCACGCCGGTCCCCTTCCGCGAGGAGGACTTCTGGATCGGCTACCCGGAAGAGACCAACGCGCCGTACGGCATCGCCAAGAAGGCGCTGCACGTGCAGCTGACCGCGTACCGCCAGGAGTACGGCTTTCCCGGCATCTACGTGCTCCCGACCAACCTGTACGGCCCGCGCGACAACTTCGATCCCGCCAGCTCGCACGTCCTCCCCGCGCTCATCCGGCGCCTGCTGGAGGCCAAGCGCGCCGGGAGCGAGGAGCTGATGATCTGGGGCACGGGGCAGGCGAGCCGGGAGTTCCTGTACGTGGACGACTGCGCCCGCGCCCTGGTGCTGGCCGCCGAGCACTACGACGGCGCCGACCCCGTCAACATCGGCATCGGCACCGAGATCCGCATCCGCGAGGTCGCGCAGGTGATCGCCGAGGTGGTGGGGTGGGAGGGCCGCTTCGTCTACGACACCGAGAAGCCCGACGGCCAGCCCCGCCGCTGCCTGGACACCACCCGGGCCCTTTCCCTCTTCGGTTTCCGTGCCCACGTGGGCATCCGCGAGGGCCTGGAGCGCACGGTGGAGTGGTACGTGGCCCAGGGCGGCGGATCGGGATCGTAAGGAATCGGGATCGTAGCAGAGGATCCCGTGATGGGCGCCGCGATTCGCTCGTGGGGCGTGGAAGATGAGGGCGCCGCAGTCCGGTCGCGGGGGCGCCTGAAGACGCCCCCTGGAACCACGGGAAGCCCTCCGGGCTGGTTCCGTGCGGGCGATGGGCCTGCGCGCCTGTCCGCAGGGATCGGCCGATCGAACCGAGGCCGCACCGGGATTCGGCTCGATGCGTTGATGCCGCGGCCGCAGTCCGCGAAGGCGGACTTTGTGCCGTCGTAGCCCCCGGTTTCAACCGGGAGGACGAAACCAGAGGTGCGCGCCGTGATTCGATCGCCCGCCGGGGGATCCGATCCCGATCGACCATCATCCCGGATCCCCGATTGAACTTCATCGCCAGCCCCACCGAGGATCCACCGTCGATGCCGTGGCCGTAAAGGCACCAGAGTACCGCGTGGCGTGATAACTCGTTATATTCCAAGTCTATAATCATCCGCCGCCCTCACGGCACCTTCCCGACAGATCGCCATCCGGCCCGCCGTACCTCGCGGTCCATGCCTTTCCTGACTCGCACCCGGTAGACCCGTGTCCGAGCTTTCCACGACCAATCGCATGCTTCCCGAGCGCTCGGACCGCCTCGAGCGCCCTCGCAACCCGGTGCTGCGCTCGTCGCTGACCCCGGCCGAGGAGGAGCGCGAGGGGATTCCCGTCCGCGAGTACCTCTCCGCCGTCCGGCGCTACGCCTGGCTGGTGGTGGCGTCCGTGCTCCTGTCGTGCGGGCTCGCGGCCTACAAGCTGTCGCAGAAGCTCCCGGTGTACATGGCCAGCACGGCCATCCGCCTGGTGGACCCCGCCGTCCCCATGTCCGGCGACCTCAAGGCCGGCGGCAACACCGACCAACTCCCCGGCTGGTACACGGACCCCATCCTTTCGCAGATCCAGGTGCTCAAGAGCCGGGCGGTGGCGGGCGCGGTCTCCGACTCGCTGGGGCTGCGCTTCCGCCCCGCGCGCCCCGACTTCCCGTACCGCGCCGTCGCCGCCGTCCGGGTGGCCGACGCGGCGCGCACCGGCGACACGGTGGCCGTGGAGTTCGGCGAGAGCCAGGTGACGGCGCGGTCGGGGAAGGCCGTGGCGCGCGCGCCGTACGGATCGCCCATCGAGATCGCCGGCGTTCGCGCCGTCTTCGCCGAGAACCCGGGGCTGGCCACCGCCCGCTTCGGGATCGTCTCCCGCGACGACGCGGTGGGCGGGATCCTGGGCGGGATCCAGGCGCACCCGCGCGAGATGACCAACGTCATCGACGTGGCCTACATGGGGAACGACCCCCACCTGGCCCAGCGCGTGGCCGACGCCACCGCCGTCTTCTTCCAGCGCCAGAACGCCGAGAGCGCGCAGCAGGAGTCGCGCAGGCGCCGCACCTTCATCCAGGAGCAGCTGCGCAGCACCGACTCGCTCCTGATGGTGGCGCAGTACCAGCTCTCCTCCTTCCGCAAGGGCGTCCGCGCCTTCAGCCCGCGCGAGAAGTTCAAGGCCACCGAGGAGGGGCTCTCCGGCTTCCGCGTCAAGCGCGAGGAGCTGGACCAGGAGCGCCGCGTCTACGCGCAGATGAACCAGGAGCTGGCCGCGGGCGGCCGCCAGAGCGCCGACCAGCTGGCCGCGCTGGCCGCCAGCCCGGCGGTGGCCAGCAACGGCGGCTTCGTCTCGCTCTACCAGCAGCTGATCCGCTACCAGACGCTCCGCGACTCGCTCACCACCGGCCCCTGGTCGCGCGCCGGCACCAACCCGGACGTGGTGCGCCTGGACTCGCTGATCGCCACCAGCCAGTCGCGGCTGCTGCGCGCCGTGGAGGCGCGGAGCACCGCGCTGGCCGCGCAGGTGCGGGTGCTGGACGAGGTGATGGCCGGCGACGCCGCCAGCATCGCCGGCCTCCCCGACGCCGAGGCCGAGGAGCAGCGCCTGGGCCGCCAGGTGGAGACCCTCCAGCGCCTGGCCGACGACCTCCTGCGCGAGCAGCAGAAGGCCCGCATCGACGAGGCGGTGGAGGCGGGCGAGGTGGAGATCGTGGACCACGCGCTGGTCCCGGCCGGCCCCATGGGGCGCGGCGGCACCAAGCGGATGCTCTTCGCGCTGGTCATCGGGCTGATGATCGGCGGCGGGGGCGCGCTCCTGCTGGACCGCATGAACACCGCGCTGGTGCGGCGCGAGGACCTGGAGGGCTTCCTCCACCTCCCGGCGCTGGGCGTCATCCCGCGCATCGACGCCCCCGGCGCGCCGGCCAGGAAGCGGCTCAAGGTTCCCGGGATGGCGCTCCTCCCGCGCCGCCCGGAGGCCGTGGACACCACCGGCGGCGGGCTGATCACCGTCACCGACCTGCACTCGTCGGGATCTCAGGCGTACCGCAAGCTGCGCACGCACCTGATCTTCTCCACCGCGGGCGATCCGCTGCGCACGCTGATGGTCACCAGCCCGTCGGCGTCCGAGGGGAAGAGCACCGTCTGCTCCAACCTGGCGGTCACCTTCGCGCAGCAGAACATGCGGGTGGCGCTGGTGGACTGCGACATGCGCCGCTCGCGGCTGCACTCCGTCTTCGAGGTGGCCCGCACGCCGGGGCTCACCGAGGTGCTGGCGGGACGCGCCACGCTGGACGAGGCCATCCGCCCCACGGCGGTGGAGGGGCTGGACCTGGTGCCGGCGGGAACGCTGGTCCCCAACATCTCCGAGCTGCTGGGCGCCGCCTCCATGCGCCGCGCCCTGGCCGAGCTGAGCGACCGCTACGACATCGTCATCGTCGACACGCCGCCCGTGCTGGCCGCCGCCGACGCCGAGATCCTGGCCGTGCAGTGCCACGCCGTGCTGATGGTGGTGCGCGCCGGCCAGACCGAGCGCCACACGGCCCAGTACGCCGTCCAGCAGCTGCGCGCCATCGGCTCCCGCGTGGTGGGCGCCGTCCTCAACGACCCGGACGAGAAGGTCCCCGGCCACTCGCGGTACACCTACTACTACGACTACTACTCCGACCAGAAGGCCTGACCGTCGCGTCGGTGGATGACCAGAAGCGCCGCCCTCCTCCACGGAGAGCGGCGCTCTCGCATCTGATTCGTAGATCGAGTACGGCGGGCTCGGGAGAGCAGTCCATCCGGGAGAGGAAGCCCGTGTCTCGCCGTGGAACCACAGGCGGCGATGAGTATCGAAATTTTTTTGAGGAGGCCCCTTCGTCCTCCCTCTCCCCCGATCCGCGTCCGAACCCCATCGTGCGAAGCAGAAGGGATCGTGCATCCCTCCAAGCTCGCAAACAGCGTCATCAGGAGGAACGGCGCGGAAGGCAGATCCTGCTCCACATCCACCCGATGACGCAGTTGCCACGGCCTGGGCGAGCAGGAAACCCGGAGCGTGGGCGAGATTCACGACGCGGCAGCGACGAAGCCGCTCGAGCCACGAGATCCGAGGATCACCCGGATGTGTGGGCGATCCCCATCCACCCCGGGCTCCCGTGGTGATTCGCGACCGACGGCCCTCACGATCGCGGGGCTTTCGGTTATATTTCGCGTCGTGAACGTCGGATTCGACGCGCCGCGCCCGTGGACGGGTCCGCGAAGGCGGCGCGAAAGCGGACTTCGTGCCCCCGGATCGCCCCGATTCGACCGCGGGAACGAATGGCGGAGGACGATCGGGAGATGATCGGGCCTCACCGCCACTTGCGTCGAACGGGTCCGAATCGCAAAGCGAGCGGTATCAATCTTTCGTATCGTAGCCGCGTGGCGTAGATTCCCGCCGGTTTGCAAAGCTTGGACGCTCCCACGGCTCCCTGACCAATAGAAAGGCACATGGAACGGTACTTCGACGAGAACCACCTGATGATCCGCGACATGGTGCGTGATTTCGCCCAGAACGAGATCGCGCCGGTGGCCGCGGAATTCGACCAGACGTCGGAGTTCCCCTGGGAGAACGTCAAGAAGATGGGTGAGCTGGGCCTCCTGGGCGTCCCCTGGCCCGAGGAGATGGGCGGCGCGGGGATGGACGGGATCGCCTACATGATCACCATCCACGAGCTCGCCAAGGTAGACGCCAGCCACGCCATCACCGTCAGCGCCCACACCACGCTGGGCACCTCGCCCATCGTCAGCTTCGGCACGGACGAGCTGCGGGAGCGCTACGTCCCCCTCCTGGCCAGCGGCCAGGTGCTGGGCGGCTTCGGCCTCACCGAGCCGGGCGCCGGGAGCGACGCCGGCGGCACGCAGACCACCGCGGTCAAGACCGACGGCGGCTGGGTGCTCAACGGGAGCAAGATCTTCATCACCCACGCCGGCGTGGGCGAGGTCTTCGTGGTCACCGCGCAGACGGACAAGTCCAAGGGCACCAAGGGGATCACCTCCTTCGTGGTCACCAAGCCCACCACCGACCTGGAGAAGGCGAAGGAGGTCGGCGCCGGCCACTCCGACGAGCTTTCGTTCACGAAGGGCGTGCGGGCGGGGAAGAAGGAGGACAAGATGGGATGGCGCGCCTCCGACACCCGCGAGCTGGTGCTGGAGGACGCCTTCGTCCCCGACGACCACGTCCTGGGCGAGGTGGGGATGGGCTTCGTCAACTTCATGAAGACGCTGGACGCCGGCCGCATCGGCATCGCCGCGCTCTCGTTGGGAATCGCCGAGGGGGCCATGGAGCAGGCGCTCCGCTACGCCACCGAGCGCCAGCAGTTCGGCAAGCGCATCTCCGAGTTCCAGGGGCTGCAGTTCATGCTGGCCGACATGGCCACCGAGATCGAGGCCGCGAAGCACCTGGTCTACCACGCCGCCTGGCTGAAGGAAAACGGAAAGCCGTTCGGCACCGAGGCCTCCATGGCCAAGCTGTTCGCGTCGGAGGTGGCGATGCGGACCACCACCAAGGCGGTGCAGGTGCACGGCGGCTACGGCTACACCAAGGAATATCCGGTGGAGCGCATGATGCGCGACGCCAAGATCTGCGAGATCGGGGAGGGGACCAGCGAGATCCAGCGGCTGGTGATCGCCCGAAACCTCCTTCGCGATCTCACAAGGTAATTTTCGGATAGATCCGCCCCCGCGACCGCGGGGACGGCGGAAAAGAGGAAGCATGACCGGACAGAGGCTGGACGGGGGGCGTACCGACGCCTCCCGCGCGCGGCCCATTGCACTCCGGGAGATCGCCGCACGCCCCTCCACCCGGAGGGGCGAGTGAAGCGCGAGATCCTGATGAACACCACCGCCCGGGAGACGCGCGTCGCCATCCTGGAAGACGACGTGCTGGTCGAGATCATGGTCGACCGGCCCGACGCCGAGCGGATGGTGGGCGACATCTACAAGGGCCGGGTGGAGGCGGTCCTTCCCGGGATCCAGGCCGCCTTCGTGGACATCGGCACGGAGAAGGCGGCGTTCCTGCACGTCTCCGACGTGGCCGTGGAGGAGGAGGGGGGCGAGGAGGGCGACGACGACGCCCCCGCGCCCGCCCCGGCGGCCGAGGACGACGACGCCGGCGGAAACGGCGGCGGGCGCCGCTCGCGCCGCTATCCGCCCATCCAGGACGTGGTGAAGAAGGGGCAGGACCTGGTGGTGCAGGTCTCCAAGGAGCCCATCGGCACCAAGGGCCCCCGCGTCACCGCCAACATCTCCCTCCCCGGACGCTTCCTGGTGTACATGCCGGGGAGCGACCACGTGGGCGTCTCGCGGAAGATCGAGGACCGCGAGGAGCGCACCCGCCTCCGCGCCCTGGCCCGCGAGATCCTCCCCGAGAAGGCCGGCGGCCTGATCGTCCGCACCGTGAGCGAGGATCTCACCCGCGAGACCTTCGACCGCGAGCTCAAGAGCCTGATGGGGCTCTGGAAGCAGATCGGGCGCAAGGCCGCGAAGTCGCGCGCGCCGACGCCGGTGCACCGCGAGGCCAAGCTGGTGGCGGGGATCATCCGCGACCTGTTCAGCCAGAAGGTGGACTCGCTCATCGTCGACTCCCCCCAGGTCTTCGAGGACGTCCGGCTGTACCTGGAGCAGGTGGACCCGTCGCTGATCGAGCGGGTGAAGCTGTACAGCGACCCGCAGCCCCTCTTCGACAAGTACAACATCGAGAGCGAGATCCGCGACGCCTTCCAGCGCCGCGTCAACCTCCCCTCGGGCGGCTACATCATCGTGGAGCCCACCGAGGCGCTGGTCTCCATCGACGTCAACACGGGGCGGTACACGGGGAAGAAGGACCCGGAGAAGACGATCCTCAAGACCAACGTGGACGCCGCCCGCGAGGTGGCCCGCCAGCTCCGGCTGCGCGACATGGGGGGGATCATCGTCTGCGACTTCATCGACATGGAGTCCAAGCAGAACCGGGAGAAGGTGCTGCAGGAGCTGCGAACGCACCTGGCCCGCGACCGGGCGCGCACCAAGGCCTTCCAGGTGAGCGAGCTGGGGCTGATCGAGATGACGCGCCAGCGGGTGCGCCCCTCGCTCTACCACACGCAGACCATGGCCTGCCCCACCTGCGCCGGCACGGGCCGCATCTTCACCCCCGAGACGGTGGTGCGCCGCATCGAGCGGGCCATCCGCCGCGCCTCGTTCGAGGGGAAGGAGAAGCAGCTCCTGGTGCGCGTGCACCCCGAGGTGGCGCTCTACGTCATCGAGGAGGAGCCGGGCTTCGCCAAGACGCTGGAGAAGGCCCTGGCGCTGCGCGTCGCCCTCCGCGACGACCCGCTGATCGCGCAGGATGACTTCCGGCTGGTGGCGGCGGGGAGCCATCAGGACCTCACGGCGAAGTTCAACCTGGGATGAACTGAAGTCCTGAGGCCTAAGTCCTTGGTGCTTAGATGAACAACGGAGCCCCTCCGCCGACTGCCGGCGGAAGGGCTCCGTCGTTTTGCGCCCGATCGACGTTCGCACGATGATCCGATTCGCGCGCCGATGCCCGAGGAGCAGTCCGCGAAGGCGGACTTCGTGCCGTTGTAGCCCCCGGTTTCAACCGGGGAACCGAAATCGAGGCACGCCCCGCACTCGCCCGGCGCACCGATGCCGAAGCCCGCAGTCCGCGAAGGCGGACTTTGCGCCGTCGTTGCCGCGATGCCGCGATTTCAATCGCCCGCCGGAACCCCGCGCCTCCCTCGGCGTATTCCCCCGCCTCGCCGCGATCACTTTCGCACTTCCGCACCCTCGCACTCTCCCGTCCGGCACGGGGTTGACAGGGGCGGCGCTCTGCGCGAAATTGGTTGTCTTGCTTGTTTTCTGAAGATCTTCGTTCCGTTGTCACGGGAGCAGCGCTAAACCATGTACGCCATCATCCGGGCCGGCGGCCATCAGTACCGGGCCGAGCCGGGGAAGACGATTCGCATCCAGTCGCTCGACGCCCAGCCGGGCGAGACCGTGCGCTTCGAGGAGGTTCTCCTCGGCGCCGACGGCGACAACATCAAGATCGGCGCGCCCATGGTCTCCGGTGCCGCCGTGACCGCCGAGGTTCTGCGCCACGGTCGGGGCGAGAAGATCATCATCTTCAAGCACAAGCGCCGCAAGAACTATCGCCGGAAGCAGGGTCACCGTCAGGGCTTCACCGAGGTGAAGGTCAGCGAAATCAGCCTCGGCTAACAGGAGGACTCACCAATGGCTCACAAAAAGGGCGGCGGCTCTACTCGTAACGGCCGCGACTCGAACGCGCAGCGGCTGGGCGTGAAGAAGTTCGGCGGCGAGTTCGTCCTCGCCGGCAACATCATCGTCCGTCAGCGCGGCACCAAGTTCCACCCGGGCAACAACGTCCAGCGCGCGAGCGACGACACGCTCTTCGCGCTCGTCGACGGCGTGGTCCAGTTCGGCCGCAAGGACAAGAAGCGCAAGAAGGTCAACGTCCTCCCCGTGGAGCTGGTCTCCGCCGAGGACGTGGAGCTCGTCGACGCTTCCACCGAGGTCGCCGCGGACTGACCTCCGCCGCGTCCTGGTCGATCCGAAGCCGCCCCGGCACTCGCTGCCGGGGCGGCTTCTTTCGTTCGGCGTCCTGAGACGAATCCCGATCGGTCGAGTCCCGCCGCCGCTCCTCCCTTTTGCCCATCCATCTTCCTAAGTGCCATCGACTTCCCCGAGATTCCCATCGATCCACGTCCCGATGATCATCCCCGATCGATAGCGAGCCGTCGGCCGGAAACCTGCAACGGCGCGCGGGCCGAATCCCAGCCCACGCAGCCAGAATCCGAGCCGAAATGTCGATCGAGACGTCCACGTCCGCCTGGCCCCCGCGCTCCGCGGCCGACTTCCCGCGCCTGGCGCATCTCCCGCCCTACGTCTTCGCGCAGGTCAACGCCGAGAAGGCCGAGCGCATCGCCGCCGGCGAGGACGTGATCGACCTGGGGATGGGGAATCCCGACCTGGGGACGCCGAAGCACATCGTGGACGAGATGGTGGCGCACGCCTCCGATCCCAGGCACCACCGCTACAGCGCCTCGCGGGGGATCTACGGCCTGCGCGAGGCCATCGCCGAGCACTACCAGGAGCGCTACGACGTGGCGCTGGACCCCGAGCGCGAGGTGGTGGTGACCATCGGCGCCAAGGAGGGGATCAGCCACCTGATGCTGGCCATGCTGGAGCCGGGCGACACGGTGATCGTCCCCTCGCCCGCGTACCCCATCCACTACTACTCCGTGGTGTTCGCCGGCGGGAACGTGCACTCCATCCCCCTGGTGGGCGACGACGACGGCTTCGTGGCGGGCGACGCGCTCCTCTCGGCCGTGGAGGCGGCCTGCGCCGCCACCTGGCCGCGTCCGAAGGCGCTGATCCTCTCCTTCCCCAACAACCCCACCACCCTCTCCGCCACGCGCGAGCTCCTGGAGCGCGCCGTGGAGCTCTGCACCCGCGAGCGGCTCCTGCTGATCCACGACTTCGCCTACGCCGACTTCGCCTTCGGCGACGAGCCGCCCAGCCTGCTGCAGATCCCGGGCGCGAAGGAGATCGGCGTCGAGTTCTTCTCGATGTCCAAGTCGTACTGCATGGCGGGGTGGCGCGTGGGCTTCTGCGTGGGGAACCCGGCCATCGTGGGGGCGCTGACCAAGATCAAGAGCTACCTGGACTACGGCATCTTCCAGCCGATCCAGATCGCCGCCGCGCACGCGCTGCGGGCGCCGCAGGAGTGCGTGGGGCACACGCGCGAGATCTACCGCCGCCGCGCCGACGCGCTGCTGGAGGGGCTGCACGGCGCCGGCTGGCCGGTGCCGGCCCCCCGCGCCACCATGTTCATCTGGGCGCCCCTCCCCGGCGGCTACGTGGAGATGGGGTCGATGGAGTTCGCGCGCCTCCTCCTCCGCGAGGCGGGCGTGGTGGTCTCGCCCGGCGTCGGCTTCGGGCGCGAGGGCGAGGGGCACGTCCGCTTCGCGCTGATCGAGCCCGAGGACCGCCTCCGCGAGGCCGGCGAGCGCATCGGCCGCGTCCTGGCGCGCGGGAGGACGTAGGCGCGGAGATCTCGATCCCGGGCGGATCCGATCCGCGCGACGGGCGCGCGCTTCCGAACAGGGGCGCGCGCCCGATCTTCGTTCAGGCCAACGCCCTCTCCGTAAACAAGCGCATCGTAACGATGCATTGCATGGTGCAACGAAACGTTGCAGCGCGCGGCGGCGAAGCGTGAAGGTGGGGTGGATGCAAGTCGTTCCGCCACCTGGATTTTGGGCGGATTCGGGAAGCGGAACGTCTGTTGCCTGCCCCGGCCCCCGCAGGAGAGGGGTTCCGGTGACCGGTTCGTTCGGGGGATTCGTGGCGGGCCGCACTGCGCGGTTTGGCGCCTCACGCTCGCAAATGCGTGCAATCCCTTGACGTTCCGCCACCTTTACTAGAGATTGTGGGGTTGATGACGTGCTACACGTCCGTGGCGCAGCCGCGCCCGGGCGATCCGTCGTTTTCTCCCCAAGCCGAATTCCCTCCCAGGCGCCGCCGCTTCGTCAGGCATCCCGGCTCCCGGTCCAGTCCGCATTCGTTTTCCGATCCGCGTCTCCCCTTTCGGAGCAGGTCGTATCATGCAATCCATCCGACGTTCGCTGTCATTCGCCGGCCTTTCCCTGATGGCCATGGCGCTGACCTTCGCCGCCTGCACCGACGACGGGCGGTCGCCGCTCGTCCCGGAGCCGCCGGTGATCGCCCCGCCGACGTCCGGTGGACCCCGCGAGGGGGTGGCGGTCCAGTGCCGCGCGACCATCGCCACGCGCGAGGTCGTCTGCGGCGCTCCCCAACCGTCGGCCGGCGGGGCGCAGCTGGACGCGGTCGTCATCGGCGGCCAGCACCAGTACGTCGAGCTGATCTCCAGCAACATCGTGCTGACCGACAACCCGGTCACTCCGGAGGCCGACTCCATCTTCGGGTTCGACGTCCGGATCCAGAACATCCTCCGCCAGCCCGTCGACGGGCGCCGGCAGAAGATGGGGACCAGCGACCCGGTGGGCTACGCTCCCGACCCGGAGGGGATCCGCATCTTCTTCACGAGCCTGACCGGCCAGGGCGCCAACGCGTCCCTCCTCAACGCGGACGACGTGGGGACCTTCACCACGGCGAACCAGGAGTACTTCCAGTACAACGCGGTCCTTGACTCGGGCGATGTCTCTTCGCCGAAGCAGTGGCAGATCCTCCTGAGCCCGGGCGCGACCAGCTTCGACTTCACCGTCCTGGTCAACACGCCGCTCCCCTTCCGCGAGGGGTGGATCGACCTGACGCCCAACGTCGTCGGCCTGGCTCCCACGGAGACCCAGACGCTGACCGCGACCATCCGCAGCTTCGTCGGCAACGCCGACCCGAGCAAGTCGATCGCCACGTGGAGCTCCTCGAACGAAGCCGTCGCCACGGTCGACGCTTCGGGGACGGTGACCGCGGTGGGCGTCGGGACGGTCAAGATCACGGCCTCGACGGCGTCCGGCCGCGAGACCGGCTCCGCGACGATCACCGTCAGCAACGCCCCGGCGGTCGCCGACACCACGATCGACGCGATCTCCAACGTCACGATCCCGGCTACGGGACTGCAGGACCGGATCACCGACCAGGACGGCGGCGCGCACGTGGTGGCCGCAACGCTCGCGACCGCGAAGGGCGGGATCGCCCGGCTGCAGGCCGACGGGAGCTTCGACTACCTGAGCCGGTCCGGCTTCGTGGGCCAGGACACCATCCACTACCAGGTCACGGACGAGGTCACCACGCGTTCCGGGCGTGTCATCGTGAACGTGTCCGGCGCGAAGTACTGGTACGTGAAGGCGGACGCCACGGGCGACGGCCGCGACCGCTTCCCGTTCGGGAGCTTCGCGTCCGCCAAGGACTCGGCCGACGCGGGCGACGTCATCCTGGTGCTGGGCTCGGCGATGGAGGGTCCCGTGACGCTGGAGTCCGGGCAGTCGCTGATCGGCCAGGGGATCGCGGCGCCGATCACCGAGACCGTGAACGGCGCCCCCGTCACCGTGCTGGCCAGCGGCACCATGCCGACCATCACCCGGACGGGTGCGGGGGCCACGGTAGCGCTCGCGGACAACAACACGCTGAAGGGCATCCGGATCAACGCCCCCAGCGGCGCGGCCATCAGCGGGAGCGCTTTCGGCACACTGACGGCGAACGAGGTGCGGGTCTACGCGACCGGTCCGGCGCTGCACCTGACCAACGGCAGCATCAACGCGACGCTCGACTCCCTCTCCTCCACCGGGAGCGCCGCCGAGGGCCTCTTCCTGTCGAACGTCGGCGGAACGCTCGTCGCCGGCGGCGGCTCGATCGCCAGCGCGGGTACCGTCGGGGTGAGCATCACGGGCGGCGTGCTCACCGCCACCTACCCCGGAAGCATCGGCAGCAGCGGGCAGGGCGCGCTGATCAGCGGACACGCGGGTGGCGTGCTCTCGTTCGCGGGGAACGTGACCGCGCCGGGTGGCGTGGCCGTGTCCGGGACCTCGGCCGGCAACGTCACCTTCGGCGGCACCATCACCACGGCCGGCGGGATCGCCGTGTCGGGGACCAGCGGCGTGGCGAAGGTCGAGTTCAAGCGCAAGGTCACCGAGAGCGGCCAGGGGATCTCGATCACGGGGAACAGCGGCGGCATGGTCGCCTTCGCCGACAGCCTGGTGCTCTCGGGGAAGGGGATCGGCATCGGTCCCAACCTCGGCGGGAGCATCGAGTTCGCCGGCACCCACAAGTCGCTCGCCACCGGCGCCAACGTGGCCGTGTCGATCTCGGGCGACGCCTCCGCCGTCCTCTTTGGCGGCGGCGGGCTGGCCATCACCACGAACGGCGCGCGCGGCTTCAACGTGCAGGGCGGCGGCACCGTGCAGGTGACGGGGCCGAACAACACCATCTCCACCACGGGCGCGGAGGCGGTCTTCATCGCCAACGCCTCGTCCGGGGTTAGCGGCATCACTTTCCGCAACGTCACGGCGACCGGCGCGGCGAACGCCATCTCCCTGAACACGCTTGGCGGGACCGGCTTCCAGGTCACCGGCGACGGCTCGGCCGGCTCGGGCGGGACGCTGTCGGCCTCCAACACCGCGGTGGTCGTCTCGACGGCGGACAGCGTGCGCCTGAACAGCGTGGCGATCACCGCCCCCAACGGCATCACCGGCGCCGGCTTCGGCGGGCTGGGCCTGCAGTCGGCGTCGATCACCGCGACGGCCGGCGCGGCGCTCACCCTGACGACGGGCCGGCTCCACGTGTCCGACGTGGCGGTGTCGGCCACGAACGGCGCGGCGCTCAGCACCAGCGGCGTGGCCCTGGACGGGGCGCTGACCTCGCTCACCGCCACCACCAACACCGGCAGCGCCGTGTCGCTCGTCAACTCCACGGGAAGCCTGAACGTCCCCACCGGCACCATCGCTGTCAGCGGCGCGGGGGGGGGCACGGCCGTGTCGGTGAGCGGAAGCACCGGCGTGACCTTCGCTTTCGGGGGAAGCGTCACGCAGGACGCCAACGCGGCGCTCCTTTCCGTGGCCGGCGGCCACACCGGCACGCTGACCTTCAGCAACGGCACGCTGACCGCCAACAACGGGTCGGGCCTCCAGATCACCGACGGCGACGGCGTCTACAACTTCAACGGCACGCTGGACCTGAGCGGCGGCGACGCCGGGATCGACCTGGGCGCGGGCTCCGCGGGCGACGTGAACGTGGTTCCGGCGGGCGGGCACACGGCGCAGATCCTCAGTCCGACGGGCGCGGCGGTGGCCGCCGCGGGCGGCTCGGCGGACCTGACCTTCAACGGCACCATCACGCAGGACAACGCGGTGGCGCTGCTGGACGTCACCGGCAACCACTCGGGGACCCTCACCTTCGCGGCCGGGACGGTGAACGCCAACGCGGGGACGGGCCTTCAGCTCACCAACGCGGACGGCGCCTACAACTTCAACGGCACGCTGGACCTGAGCGGCGGCGACGCGGGCATCGACGTGGGGTCGCTCTCCTCGGGCGCGGTGAACGTCAACCCGGCGGCCGGGCACACCGCCTCGATCATCTCCCCCACGGGAGCGGCCATCGCCATCGCCGGCGGCTCGGCGGACCTGACCTTCAACGGCAACGTGACGCAGGCCACCGCCTCCCAGCCGCTGCTGAGCGTGGCCGGCGCCCACACGGGCGATGTGAGCTTCCCCACCGGGACGCTGACGGCGACCAACGGGACGGGCCTCCAGTTCAACGATGCAGACGGCACCTACGCCTTCAACGGCACGCTCAGCCTCTCGAACTCGGTTGGCGGGGCGGACGCGGGGATCGACGTGATCGGCGGCTCGGGCGGGACCTTTACGTTCAACGCGAACTCGGCGGTCACCAACCCGGCCAACCAGGCGATCAACATCCAGAACGGCGCGGGGACGCTCGCCTTCACCTACTCGGGCTCGTTCACCAAGAACAACAACGCGGTGACCGGGATCCTGGTGCAGAACAACGCCGGCGGGAGCATCGCCTTCAACGGCGACCGCACCACCGAGACCAAGGTGCTGAGCACCACGACCGCCGCCGCGGTGAGCATGGTGAACAACGGCACCGCGTCGATCCTCTTCAGCGGCGGCGGGCTGAACATCACCACGACCACCGGGAACGGCTTCAGCGCGACCGGCTCGGGGACGGTGCAGGTGACCGGCGCCGAGAACACGGTGGCGGCGGGCACCGGCACGGCGGTGAACATCCAGAACGTCAACGTCGGCAGCAGCGGCGTGGTCTTCAAGAGCGTCTCGGCCAACGGCGGCGCCAACGGGATCGTGCTGAACACCACGGGGGCCACCGGCGGCGGCTTCGGCGTCACGGGCGACGGGGTGACGGTGGGCTCGGGCGGCACCATCCAGGGGACCACCGGCGGCGACGGCGCCGTGGCCGGCAACGGCGTGTACCTGAACGCCACGCGGAACGTGAGCCTGTCCTTCATGAACTTCAGCGGCCATGGCAACCACGCCATCCGGGGGC
>Ga0247770_1001293_pt1 | contig 20339 bp, 19 predicted proteins | sample UWRJL136409B6_FD_179943 | JGI IMG/M metagenome (GOLD analysis project Ga0247770, IMG submission 179943) | Plant litter microbial communities from Arlington Agricultural Research Station in Wisconsin, United States - UWRJ-L136-409B-6 | ecosystem: Environmental > Terrestrial > Plant litter >... | reverse complement strand
CGGTGGAATCCGGTAAACCATCGCTTCGATTTAAAGCCCCAACGCTATCGACAACGGCTTCGACGGAGTCTGGCTCCAAAATACACGATGGCCTTCAACCAGAGACAAACGGCGACCTGTCAGGGGCACCTACTCGCACAAGCAGCCCAAGTCCAGCCCCCCGACCACCCCCAGAGCCTGAGCCCATCTTGAAGGCCGCCATGGCCAAAGCCCCCAGCTTGCAATTCTTTGTTTTCGAAAAGGCAATTCCAGATCAGCTGAGCCAGAGATTCCTGGATTTGAGAGTTCTCTACTCGGAGCCCCTCTGGAGAGTTGTCTCCAAAGGAAAGCCAAACCCTGGAGACATCTCGATGACACTCAAGTACCTCGGCGAAGATGAGACCCACGCTGCGCTGTACATTGTGATCCAGTGCGAGAAGGTCGTGTCCAAAAAGGTTAAGCGGTTCTTCGCCCAGGCCCATGTTCTGGAGGAACTCCGATCCGACTTCCAAGTCCATGTTATCGGCGTGCCTCTCTTACGGCTCTCTGTTCAAGATGACTTGTCGGTCTTTAGTGACTCGGTTAACCACGCTTCGCTGATTGGTGTACCACTGAAGATACAAGCTACAGATGGCACCTCTGTAGAGGCTACTCTCGGGGGCCTAATAGCTGCTCAAACTGGCGATAAATTGACCATCTACGGCATCACGGCGAGTCATCATCTCGGGATTCTCGGGTCACGAGACCCTAGCCCTCCAGTCTCCTGCCCGCCAGACTCGAGCTATTCAAGTGACTCCAGCGACGACTCCGACGATTCTGATACGCACGAGTTCATTGAGATCCCACGATCCGAGGAGCAAAGCCACCGAAACACGGATACTCCCCCGCTCACCATTTGGGGAACGCAGCCTATAGGGTCGGTCTACTGCCACTCCTCACAACTTCCCGAGAACCGAGATTGGGCTCTTGTATCGATACCGCCCGAAAACTGGCGCCCAAATCTCTTTTTAAACCGCCGAGTACGAATGGCTCCCCCTGACAGTTCCGATCACCCGTCCTCCAGTGTCAAAGCATGGGTCAGCACACCTCGTGGGCTACAAGGAGGAACGTTGAGACCCAAACAATCGTGCTTGCTGGTGTCCCCGGGGAAGGGCTTTGTCAACACGCTCCAGTTCATTCCAAGCAAAACATCTTGTAAGTTTCATGTCCTTTCTGGCTTGAACTCGGAACTCCCTGTTTCACCAAAACTTACCACCATTTGAGGCCTTCTTCCTGGAGATTCGGGCTGTTGGGTCATTAGTCAACTAGCGGACTATGGCGCTGTCTCAGACGGGGCATATCGTGTCTACGGTCATGTGGTGTCTTTGGACATATTTGGCGATGCGCTTGTAATGCCACTTCAAGACACCTTTCGCGACATCAAGTTGGCCCTACAAGCAAGCGACGTCAACCTTCCTTGGGAGAATGAACTTTTAGTTGCTCGACAGCAGATCCAAGAGAGAAATACACGGAATTTCTACGGCTATCTATTCGAAAACACGAAGCCCATGCCCCGTCCAACGCCAATCCTCGAAGCTCTCCTGCGAGCCATCGCCTTGGAAATCGTGAGTTCAACATGCTTATTCATGCACCGTACGGAATTCTAACACCCAATAGCGAAATAGGTACAACGACTCAGAGTTCACAGAGCCATTTTTCACACCCACCGTACTTGCTTCTTTCTACAGAGCTGCCGGCCACGACTATGACAGTCAGTGCTCCACATCCTTTATTGAACTCTATGAATCTGATATTGAATAACTTCAGGCCTGTTCAAAGAAATGCCGCATGGCAGTATTTCGTTTATTTACCAGATACAGTCATGCCAACACATTCTAATTGCTGACGACGATTCATCTCCACCTTCAATACCCGCTCTGACAGCTAAGGGGTTTGTAAGGTGGCAGGCCATCCAGACCCTTCTGGACCCTCCCACCCACGTTCCTGTGATACAGTACGCCCTCCGAAATTGGAACCTGAAGCATCCAGAAGACGGCACGCCATTCCCGGTTGACCTTCCAGCAAATGCCTTCCCAACCGAAACGGACGCCGACACGGATGCATGGTATTTCAACTGTGCTACTCGCCTCCGCGAACAAGCTAGTCGGGCACAAGAATTTATCGCCTTCCAAAACCATCTAGCAAGCCCTACACAGCAACAGACGCGGCGCGATTCACCATATCCAATGCACAGAACAGTCCGTCGCACGCCCACAACCCCCATCCCCCCTAAGCGCTCGGGCTCCCGCTTACGAGATAATTACAACGCCCCCGAATCACCAAGCATGGCGCGTCCACGCCGGACAACCTCCAGGCCTGGATCGCGTCCCTCCTCCCGACACTCCGCGCACGAGCTGCGCAGCCACAGATCCCGGAACTTCGACGACGGGCCCCAACAGTCCCGACAATCACGTGAGTCGTCACGCGAAAGAAGTGGCAAGGGGCGCTGGGGGCGGGAGTTCCATGGTAGTGATGATGAAAACAAGCTGGGCAACAAGGACTACTCCAAATATGACGGTTCGACGGCCGGAAATTCGAGGTCTACCACGTATGATGCCGTCTGGCGGCCGAGGCGAATGAGCGGCCCTATTGCTGCCTCTGAGCCTCCGATCTCACCGATGGAGGATGTTAAGGGTAAAGGGGTCGATGGTGCGTGGGCGGAGCGCAGGCTATCTCTGTAGAAAATGTACACCTGGAATACTATATTTCTCTTGGTTAAAGCGCACCTTTTCCTCTTTCCCAGATGACTCGAACAATGCCATCACGGCGATGCAGTTCTTTTGGCTGTGGGCCGCGGCGCTGTGATTGACGAGTGGTTGAGAGGATGGCATTGGTGGGACTGGGCGAGAGTTTGGTGGTAAGTTGGGCTAATCGTCTTGGGTACAAAGGAAACTTGATTGGCCTGTGATGGTGATCCGCCCAATAGTGAAGAGACACACATGGATATTTGCCACCGTGTCCAGCACGGTCGTGACTTGGCCTAAGATAAGGGGGCGCTCGAGTCGAAGCAGTAGGCCTCGGTGCACTGTGTTGAAACTTGACAGAGTTTTGTTCGTTGATGAAGGCGGAGACATGCGTTTTCAGTTTTGGGCTCTGCTTGAGCCAGAAGGCCAAAAGAAGCTGTTCTGTGGGTGGGTGTACCAAAGTCGAATGAAGTAAGGTACCTTATTTAAACTCCACGTCTCGTCTGTATCTCATGCACTGGTAGACTTTGAACGTTAGCCAAGCCAGCTGCCCAGCAATTCTCCCTCTGAAACAGCCAGGACCGAACTTTTCTCCTAACGGCAAACAAAGAATTCCGCCTCTCTGTCCTCAGGTTACTTGAGAATCAACACCCCTCCACCCTTCTACTTCCTCTCACTTGGCAACTCCTGGCGACAGGTACTTCCCTTTGGCCAAAAAACTGGAAGAGGCTCCGTGTCCCAAAGTATTTCCAATCCCAATAACGGTACCCGGACATCTAAAGCGAGCATGGCGGTCGCTCTGTTTCGCCAGTTCTTTGCCGCGATCAACAACTTGCGCGCGCCACGAGGACCTTCATTTGGTGCGAGCACACCCGACCAGGATCCAAAGAAGCGAGACATCACGTCTCTGCAACCACCGGCCACAAAGAACACAACAAGTTCCCCTGGGGAGCCAACCGCATGGGGCAAACCATGGCCCGTTGTCTTGCAAGTTGAGGATGGAGCCTGGAGGAACACAACAAAGACCTCCGCGGAGCCAGCCGGGTGGGGAAAACCAGGGCACCTTGTTCTGCAGCTTGAGGATGGAACTTGGAGGGAGCCAGGTGCTGTACGCGTTGACATCAAGAGCCTTCCGATACGGGAACATCTCCCCGAGCCTTTCAACGCCGAAGGGGTCGCCAACCCCTCAACCGATGACTCCAGTAGCGATGCAGAGTCGCAGAGTGGGAGTGACCAGGGCCCGAACCTGTCTCCGATCAGTACTCCGGATTCATCACCACGCATTGGTTCGCCTTCGTTCAGGTGGGCTAATCAAACCGCCTTCAAGACCCAGCTCGCGCCGGTCGACACCGCACAAAAAACCGGTAACCTCGCCACGCCAGGATCCAAGCCAACGGCCAAAGAACCGATACTTCCCAAAGTGGACAGCTCGTCCTCCACCCCCCAAGGGCTAGGGCTCGTCATCGAAACACAGCGGGCGGCTCCATCCCAGCAGGCGAATCCTTCCCAGCAGAGGACTCCCTCTCAGCAGAAAATTGCGCCGGCAAACCTGGTTGTTGAGGGAGCAGACAAAGCCGCGAAGAAATGCAAAAACAAAGAGCCCGCCAAGCCGTCTCTCAGTTTGCCAACAAGTAACACTGCGGCCCCGAAAAAGGAGGCTGCACCGCCAAAACCAACTGAGTCCCTTTCGAGCAACTTGAAGGCCTCGGAAAAGAGCCAGGGTCAGGTATCACCGCCCACCTCGCCCTCGAAGAAGAAGCCGCAGAAACAAACTCCCGCTCCAAAGGAACCCGCCAAAAAACAGCCTCCTCCTCCTGTGCAAAACCCTTCTCCGAAGAAGCAAGCGCCAAAGGCCCAGTCTCCTCCTCCGAGTCCACAGAAGAAACAGCAGCAGCCGCCACCGAAGCAACCTCAGGCGCAGACAAAAGCCCCAAAATCCCAGACTCCTCCACCCAAACCAGAGGCCAAGAAGGCGCCGCAGTTCCAAGGGAATGTGGTGCTCGAGACGACAGAAAAGGCCTACGTCCACGCCCGCCTTGCGAACGACCCTCCGCCAAACAGAAACTCGAAGGCCGCCACTGACTTCGGCCCGCACCACTTGGTTCTCTGGACCGACGCGAGCTGGACCAACCACACCACGACATCATCCAGGCCTGCAGGCATCAGCGTGGTGTTTCCTCGCAGCGAGCAGGACAGACAGCGCAAGGGCGTTGGTGCCTACCCTGATCTTTGGTATGTCTCCTTCCCTCTTCCCCTTGCCCCGTTCTCCACCAAAACACATTGAAGGTGATACTGATCACTCTGCAGGCAAGACTGCGCCTACACAATCTCCAACTCCCTCCGCGGCCGCGAAAGCTACTGCGAGATGCTCGCCATCGAAGCCGCCCTCGCCATCGCCGCCGACGAAGTCAGCGAGCGCAACTCCAACACCAGCTCCAAAAGCCCCCATTCCACCACCGCCGCAAATAAACCCCAGAAGATCACCCGCGTGACCATCTTCTCCGACGCAAAAAGCGAGCTGCAAGCCATCCACAACACGAAGACGGGCGGCTCGAGCTCGGGGTGCTTTGCACGGGGTATAGCGCATTCGCAGAAGCTGAAGAGCTTGGGCGTCACTACCGAGCTGCGCTGGGTGCCGGGACATGTTGACGTTGAAGGCAACGAGCGCGCAGATCGAGTGGCGAAGTTGGCGAGGTGTTTTGGGCCGGATCCTGGGGAGATAGGAGCAGCGGCGAGAGCGGAGCCGGTGGTGATGAGGGTTTCGGTGCCGCTTTTGGAGGCATTTGAGGGGATGTTGAAGACGGTGGGAAATTTGGATGGTGGCGATGGAAGGGTGAAGGAGCTGGTGGGGCTTTTGGAGAGGGATGTTTCTTGCGGGTTGGGGAGGGTTGTGAGGCAGGAGGGGTGGGTGATTGATTGTAACGAGGGAGATGGGTTTCCGGGGTGGTGATTTTGGCTGGAACTGGGAGATTGTAATATGATTTAGTTTTTTTGTTTTGGTTAGCGAGCAGGAAGGTGCACGGTGCACAAAACCTGTTAGTGGAGGCGGTGAACATTGGATCGATTCAACAGCGCATTTGAACCCAAACATGGAACTGCCAAAACAAGAGATGATTTCAGGTTCAACTTACCAAAAGGCACTAGTCAAGCAGTTGTGTGTTTCGCTCCCGCCAGTCTAGGAAACGCACTCCTTTTTAGGAAGGCCTCTTGGGGTCCGGATTCAAAGTCTTGGCGCAGACGGACCCCAACTTACGCCACTCCTCCTTTTCTTTCTGGCCTTTTTTGACCACCGCCATGTTGTGTGCCATTGGCGGAGGACGCTCCTGGCCAACCGCTCCGGGAAGCTGTAGGCTATCTGCAAAGATCGTGTGCGGACTCGGGAATTAGATGAGGTTGTCAATGGCAGTATCAGTAAAGTTGTTCCTTCCACGACGGCAGCCTTGCCCCCACAGCGGTCGGAGGAAAAGGAGGGTTTTGTTGACTGACAACTTAAAGTCGGAAGGCGCCGACCACCAATGACATCACTTGCCAATCCCATAAATGCAACCCGATGATTTTAGCTCTTGCACGCCGCACTCTAATGGCAGGTCGGGAGATCTGAAAATAACGACTGCATGTCAGAAATGCACGTCAAAAATCGCCGAACTTTCAGCTGCAATCACACGTTTGGGTCACAGTCAGCTCCTTGCTTTGCCAAGTGAAGTTTTCAGGCATCTCCCCATACTAGTACGGCTATGGTTTCTGAAAGCATGCCCGGGTAGCCTCAGGTAGAAAAGCCTCACATCTCCAATCACGCTGTTTCCTTGATCATGGATTCGACATTATGTCTTGTCTTTCACATCACCATAAATGGCGGTCTTGGTGAATGTCTGCCTGCTTGGGCTCATTGCCCAAGTTGCGCGCTGTGCACTCCAAGCCCCGCGACGAGTCGGCATGCAAGGCAAGTGCTCCCTCCCAAATTCTGATCTCTACATTGCTAACCCTCAACAGCTTTCCGCCTGATAGACACGCTCTGGATGAATGGGGGGCAGTTTCTGCACGAAGACGTCTCAGTTGCCACAGAACTGGGTCAGTGGTTGCCATAACGTCGTTCCGCCCGACCAAATGCCTGACGAAACGCAGAGCCCACACCCGTGTCATATGACTTGACCAAAAACTTCATTATTTGGGACGGCCCCATCAAGGAGGAACATCGCGATATATCGGGCACCCCCACGGTTACCCACGGTTTTACCTTTAGCAATCTGGTCGATCGGGCTTGGCTATTCGGAGGCAAACCGGTTGGTAACGGCACCCCGACGGCTATGGCAAACGATATCTGGCGCTTTGAGCCGCAGTCTGGAGACAGTCCATGGACTCAAATACCACCAGGAACGAATTCTACCCAGGAAAGGCCCTATCGAGGAACTGGGTGTAACGTGCCAGACTTGAGGAGAGGATACTACCTGGGAGGTATAACTGATGACCCGAAGGACCGCCAGATTCACCACTACCACCACTGGTTATTCGAATTTGATATGGAGAGCGAGAAGCTACAGGCGTTTCCTGTCCCACAGTTCGTTCCCGTCGTCAATCAAAGTTTGGTATTCCTGGACACGGGGACCCGTAGTGGGGCACTCGTTGCTCTCGGTGGTTCGGTGGAAACTGGAAATGGAACACTCTCCAAAGCCCAGTTGACATCTGTCTTTATCTTCGACATTGAATCGCGGACATGGATCGAACAGCCGGTGACTGGCTGGAACGGAAATCTGGACGAAGACGGCACTCTGGATGACAAGTTGCCTGATGGCGGTATCCCAAGATCCCGCGTCTCTGCATGCGCTGCAGTGGGTTCGGCACAGGACAAGACATCTCACAACATCTTTTATCTCGGGGGGACAAATGAGACCAGAGGGACAGGTGATTCTTGGATCTTAAGTCTGCCCAGGTCGGTACTCTTACCATCCAATACTCGAGCTTGACCCGGTGAGATGCTAACGTTTGTAATAGTGCGGTCTGGATAAAGGCACGCGCCGACACAGATCTGAACGGGGCGAAGACTGAAAACTCGTGTACCGTCATCAACGGCCGATATCTCTGGATGACCGGCGGGTGCTTCCTCGACCCCCGGAGTCATATTCCGTGCATGGGATACTCGTGGAACACACTAATTTATGATATGTGGCAGCTACGCACAGCTCATTACACAAGTAGTGATCAAGGTTACCTCATTGCTGATAATATCTCCGCAATAGTCGGAGGCATGTAAGTTGACCACAACCATAATCCCACGAAAGCTAACACTTTGCTTCTAGCCTCACTGGAAGGGCAACTTCGCGCGCTCCAATCTTCACCAACTTCTCCAATTCCATCCTCAAGGAACTCTTCACCCCTCCAGATAACGATCCCTTTGCGAGGAACGGCGCCTTTACATACGATGACCGGACTGCAAAATATGTCATCACGTTTCTCACACTCCCGGTCGTGGTGGCGATGATTCTGTGCCTCGTCTCCCTAGCTATGAGGATGCGTCTCAACGCTAGATCAGGAATGTATAAACCGTCAATGAGGAAAGCGTGGCGCCCATCCGTGCTTAGCCCGGCATTTCTCATCTTTATAAACCTCATTCCGCTCCTCGTTATCGCACTCATCGCTCTTCTGGAGTACACCAGTCATCTCCCTGACGACTTTGCTGAACGTGAGTGCTATGATATCGATCTCTTACCCGCACGCACACGGGGGGACGCCTCGTGAACACTTTAGACTAACTGATGCCATACCCAGATTGGTCTGGTGGATTGGATTCAGATGGCGTCTGGACGGGCCGTCAGTTCGAATCCAAATTTATTCGGGCTCCGACCCTCGCCCGCCCTCCTCAGGGGCTAATCTCATTCTATTATGACCAAAAACCAGCCGGTACCTGGAGCCAAAGGAACGCTATCGAGAGGATTGGAGCATATAACTACTTTGCTTTTACCTACCTCCCAACCCTGATCGCCGTCTTGTACGGCCGACTATGGAAGGTTCTGGATGATGAGGTCAAAAGAGTCGACAAGTACATCCGCCTCAAAAACCCGAGCGGCGAAAAAGGCAAAGACTCACTTTTCCTGGAATATCACACTTTTTGGATTCCACTGTGCATATTCCAGGCGCTGAGACGCGGGCACTGGCATGTGGCAATTTCCAGCCTAGGTCTCATCCTCGGAGCGGTCGTCGCACCAATCGTCCAGAACTACGTTTTCGTGTGGACTCTTTACTCTGGGGCGCAATTTCCCTGGCAGAACAGGTACTCGTGGCTGGTAGCTTTGGTTGACCCGTTATGGTCAAAGGTGCTGATCGGGGTCCTCGGAACCATGTTCCTCTGTTCCCTCTGCCTCCTCGTCCTCCTTCCGTGGCGCAACACCGGGCTCCTTGAGGATCCAAAAGGTCTTGCAGCCGTGGCCAATCTGATTCCTGCGGGGCCTGGGGCATTCCAAAAGTCATCCAACAAGCAGAGACTGTCTGAATTGCGGAAGGATCTCGGAGGCAACCGCTTCCAACTGGTCTCCGAGCGGAATCACCCCGCCCCTGTGCTGAAAGTCATGGCCCCGGCGCAAGCCATACCCGCTCGATGGCCATGGCTGAGGAACAGGCCAACAAGCACCATCACCTCCCATCTGAAACGCACACTCACAACAACAAGAGCCACACTCAAACCCCTAACCCACACCTTCCACCGCTATCTAATCGACTACCCCCTCTCCTTCGCCTTCCGCCCCGAAATCCTCACCTTCTGGCTCCTCCTCCTCGCCGCCCTCCTCACCCTCACTGCCATGATCGCCTACGGCCTCGACCAAAACTACAAAGACTTGCAATGGAACTACACCATCCCCCTCAGCCCCTCCGTCTACCTCATCCTCGCCATCATCATCCAATCCATCGCCGACGTCTTCGACTACTCCGTCCGCGCTCTCCACCCCTTTTACACCCTGCACAAGGGGGCACAGTCTGCTTCGATCTTGTTTGAGGATTACACTGTGTCGCACCCGCACTCTGTCATCCCAATTGTAGACTTATTCAACGCCTTCCGTAGGGGGCACCACCTCATTTGCTTCACGGTGCTAGCGTCCATAGCCACTGCCATCGTGGCGGTTTTCCTCGGCTCCCTACAGCTGTCCTCGTCGTATTACGGCGCCACATCCTTTTCGAGCGACCAGCTTGCTGCGACGGGGTCGTCATGGCTGGTGGTGTTCATTTTCTTAGTGTATGCGGGGATTGGATGGAAGATCAGGGTGCTGCGGAGGGGGATGAGGAGGCCGGTGGAGACGGTTGGGGGGGTTATTCCGTATGTGGCGTTTTCGAGGGAGCTGAGGGCGGATTTGGACAGTGTGAGGGGGTTGGGGGATGTGAAGGAGAGGGTGAGCGTGTTGGAAGGGATGGGCGGGAGGTATGCGTTGGGGAGATGGGTGGATGAGGATGAGGAGGTGATGTTTGGCGTGGAGAGGCAGTATGAGGAGTTGGGGAGGGTTGATACCGAGGGGGTGCTTCAATGATATGACGGGGTGGGGATGGCGGTGGCGATGGTGGCGGCGAGAGGGGATTTCGGGGGGTGACACGAGGGGAAGAAGTTAATATATGCACAGGGTGGAAAGCCAGGGAGGGAGGGACAAAGCGGCGCGTCACTGCCTAGCTGGAGATGCATTTGGATCGGCGCAATCGGACAAGAACCACGACATGCGAGACGGATCGCTAGACGGGATGGAGAAGTTTGATTGAGGGGGACGAAATGTCAGTCGACGGGATGGAGGGTAGGTTTGTCAACGGAACTTGCCTTTGTCTTGCATGGTGTGCTCGAGGCATCCACGTTTAAGCACTTTGATTTGACGTTGGGGCAAGGCGTTTCATCGATGTGGCCATAGCCAACCGCGTCTTAGTGCACAGCAATTTGAAGCGGGAGAAGAATCGACGGCTGCCTACGATCGCGTCTTGCAGTCCAGACCGCCACCAAGACGGCAAACAATCGTCGATGGCTTGGCAAACATGAGGAACACGAGCCGCTGACCAACCAATCACAGGCAGTTTGCCCGAAAATGGGAGAGATTTCTGTGATACCACCCGACCAGTCATTCTTCGAGAGACTGCCGGCCCCATAATCAGGTCTTTATTTTACACGTGCATTCATTGCCGACAAGCGCGCCAGGAATTCCTCCCCTCCAACTAGTAGTCGTGCTCAGGGCCATGGGCCGGCAAGCTCCGCTCCATCTCCGACAGGTGAAATAACGCTGCCGGGGATAAGGCCCAACATGAGGCGAGCGGGAGGAGAAGAAGGGAAGTAGCCCTGATAGGCTAGAAGAGTGGTGAGTTTGTGAATTACGGCGGGTCCGAGCCTATATTAACTTTAATTTTATGGCTGTACTAGCTGTTTACCTCCCGTGGGGGCTTTGTCAAAGTAGTGCGACCACACTGTTGCGGATAAATCGTCGCAAGGGTCTTGCGCATGCGATTATGGCCTCCTCCATCATTGTGCGGTGTTCTGGGAATGAGAAGGTGAATGGCTGCCATGGCAGCCATTGCAGGCCCCCAAAAAGTATATTATAACAAAAGCCATATCCCCCATCGTGGTGTTGCCCCGTTGCCCGTCTTCAACTTGCAGCTGCTGCCTCCATATCTACCGAACTCCAGAAGCTGGTCGCGGTTTTCTAGAACCAGCATTGGATTTGTGCCCAATGGCTACCAAGCAGATCAAAGAAGGGTTGGAAGTTCTGGTCGGTCCAGCCGACGCAACTGTCGAGTAAGTCTCTTTCCGCCATTTCCAAACCAAAGACGACATGCTAATTTCAGTCCAGCATTGTGGCGATCCCCAGCCTCGGGGCCAACCCGGCCAAGAGCTGGATGTGGGATGAGAAGGACGACAAGAGCTTCAACTGGCTTTCGCACAACGGGGGTCTCAAAAAAGACTTCCCCAAGGCTCGTGTCATGCTCTACTGCTACGCGTCTGCCTACAAGGGGCCCTACAAGATCAAGCAGTACATGGTCAACATTGCCACAATGATGCTTAACGCACTGCAACTAAGGAGGGAGGTATGTTGCCCGCCGATTCCACCTGAGTATTCTCCAAGTCTTGGTCAACAGCTGACGGAGATAACCCGACAGGAATCGTCCCGCCGACCAATTGTGCTGATCGGCCACAGCATGGGAGGCCTCGTGGCAGCCAAAGTTTTGACCATGACTGAAGTTCTCCGTGATATATATCCGAACATGTACGAAAGCATCGTGGGCATCTTGACCTTTGGCACGCCCTTTGGTGGCGCACCAGTTGCCGAGATTGCTAGAGAACGGGTCAAGATGAACAAGGCCGCAGGCCTCGCCGTCGAATCGAAGCTTCTGGAACTCATGAAGCCAGGCAGCGAGTGGCTGCGGGAGCTGCGCAAGGAATTTGTCCGATCAGCGGGGAAGCTGGGCCAGAAAGTGGACCTGCATTGCTTCTGGGAACGTCTACCCACGCCATGGGACGCCATTATCGACAAGCTAGGCGGCACTGCCTTCCCGGACGCAAGTTTGAACAGGCTCCGCCTTGATGTCAGTAATTTCCCGCTGTTGTCTGGCTGATTGAGCTGCGCTTAAAAATACGTGCAATAGGAATGTCGAGACTTTGTCAGCAGAGAGTCGGCCACCCTCGACGGATCACAGGAGACAGGTCTGGCTCGGACGCACAGGAACCTCGTCCGGTTCGAAAGCTTCAAAGACTCGGCGTACCAAGATGTCATGGCGCCCCTGAAGAGAGTTGTACATGCCGCGTCGCTGAACGCCAAGGAGCGCTTCAACTCGACGCGCCAGTCTAGCATCTCGCGTTCCGATCTCACGTCCGTTATCAACTCTCTGGAAGGCGCCGATGTCGAAAGGCGGTTTCGCTACATCAAGCAGCGACTCGGACTCTCACCCGACCCATGGATCCTCCATGAGCCAGAGTGCAAGGCGTGGTTCGATAGTGAGAGAAATATTAGTGATGACTACCTCTGGATCCACGGCCGCGAGGGGAAGGGCAAGACAGCTGCGGTGACGGCAGTCATCAACAAGATCCAGTCGACTATCAGCAGAGACGAACTGAACCACACTGGCCGTTTTCCGGATCTGTTGACTTATTTCTTCTGCGACCAAGCACCCGACTACTGCACGGCCGAGGACGTGGTCAAGTCTCTCCTTCGCCAGCTTTGCCAGCAACAAGATGTCCTCGCCACCTACGCCAAACAGTTCATCAGCAGAAATGACCAAAACAGGAGCAGTGGAAACAAAAAAGCCGCGCTTGGCATCGAGAATCTCTGGCAGAGCCTCATGGACATGCTTACCGAGACTACCATCGGGACAATATACTTTGTCCTATGCAACCTCCATGAGCTCTCCGAGAACGACGATTCCACAAATAAACTCCTTTCCTTCATCCACAAAGCCACCCAAGACTCTGGGCTGGACGCCGAAACCGACACCGGAACCGAGTTGGCGCAACGCAGGAAGCGCGTTCGGACGAAGTGGCTCTTCGCAACCAGGGACCGCTTACCCATCCGTAGAGTGCTCGACGAAAACCCCGCTGTTCGGAACATCGATCTCAGCGATGCAAAATACGGGGACAAGGTCCAGCGCGAGCTGCAGCACCATGCGTGGACAAAGGTCGATGGCCTGCAGAAGCAAAAGGGCTAGAACAAGGCCATTTCCTACTACGCCGGCAGCGTGCTCGGCAACCAGGCCGAAAGCACAAAGTGTATTGATGTCGCCATCGTGCAGCTAGCTGCGCTGCCGGATAATGCAACCCATATCAGGGTCCGGAAGCTGCTGGAGCGAGTACCACAGAATTTCGCCACCCTTCTCCACCAAGCTTGGAAGACGGTAAGTGCGCCTTGTAACCCCACCCCCGCCAATCTTCCTTCCCAACACTAACAAAACTAAAAGATCCTCGGGCCACACGACGGCAACGTGGATACCATCAAGGAGCTTCTCCGGGCCCTGGCGTTGACCTACGAAGACCCAACCGAGAGCGAGCTCCTCGTCCTCGCCGGTCTTTCATCCGATGACAAAGAAACTGCCGAAGGCCTGCTCCGCGAGCTGATCGGCAAGTGCAAGCCACTCCTGAAGCGGATACCACAGCCGGCAGCAGGAGGAACGGCGAGAACGGACCATTTCAAAATTGGCTTCCTCAACCCAGACGTGAAACGACATTTTCAGCGTGACTCGGAACTGAAGGAGCTTCTCGATCTCGATAAGGATGCTGTCAGGCTCCAGCACGGCATCCTTGCTCTGCACTGCTTCTCGCACATTATGGATTCGGCCGCCTCGGAGATTGATTCTGTGCCGGACCAAGCGCCGCACCAGGAAGCAGCGCAGAGCGTTGTGGGAGCCACTGCCGGAACGGTTGCCGGCACTGTTGCCGGCACCGTAACTGGTGATCTCGACACTATTAATAATGGCTATGCTCTTGAAGAGAGCCAGTCGGATGAAATGAACGAAGAAGATGAAGAAGAGGAGAACTCGGATGAAGACTACTTGGCCGCCGTGGCAGGTGCCCACGACGGAAACAGCACCACCGAAGCCAACTCGAAGCCGCCACCGACGGCGATGCTGCCGTACGCAACCAAGCACTGGCTCCAACACGCGAGCGAGGCCAGCCCAGACATTGCGGAGCGGCTCAGTCTCGAAAGGGACTTTTGGGAGTCAGGCTCCGAGATCCGGCAAGTGTGGCTGACCGAGTTTCAACGGCTCACCGGCCGCTTTGACGGGCTCTCGGTCGATAAAAAGCTAAAGGCACTCCACGTAGCCGCCACGGTTGGTTTTCCTCGCTTGGTCGAGTCTCTGGTCAATGCGGGCTACGCTAAGGAGGTGAACGAATATGATTCATATGTAAACACGCCGGTGGGTGTCCTCCTTATGTCCCTTTCTTATCACCCGTACCTTTCTGTTTCCTGATCTCTTACCTAGCTCCACCTCGCTGCGTACTTTGGAAGGACCGACAATGTCGAACAGCTGCTGCTGATCAAAGACGTTAAGACGGACGACGCCGGCCCGGATGGCACAGCAAGCACTCCGCTCTCCATGGCAGCCGCCGGCGGCAAGACTGCTGTCATGGCACAGCTCATTGGCCATGGGGCTGACGTCAACGCCAGCGACACCAGTTGGGTCGGCCCAGTCATCAACACAGCTATCTTGTCGGGCAACGGTGATGCCGTCAAGTTGTTGCTCGAGCGCGGCGCTAAGCTCAACCGCCTCATCCTACCAAACCGCCAGCCACCTCTTGATCTCGCAGCACAATACTCCGACATCACCATGTTCGAAATTGTCCTAGCCGCCGGGCGCGAGAGCCTGGGCAGCGACGAATACGGAGGGGCTCTCGTGTCCGCATGCACGTCCGGCCGCATCGAGGTCGTCACCCAACTGATTGAGTTCCAGCCGAATAGAGTGCATTTCCAAGCCAGCCTCGACCGCGCCTACCCCGAAAAGAATTGGGATGTGGTTGAGCTGCTGCAGCAAAATATTCAAGGCTTGGACTGCAACAATGCCTTCTTCGCAGCCGCAACTGATGTCGAACACCGGGCGGACGTGCTCGCTGTCATGTGGGACTATACATCGGGCGCTATTGACAAGGCAATCCTCGACAAGTGCCTGTACAAAGCCACGGACAGCGAAAAGGAAACCACGGTCACGGCGTTGCTAAAAATGGGCGCGGACCCCAACGCTCAAGGAGAACTGTATGCCCCCTCTCCCCCCTACAACCCGAGTTACATCAACTAACATCAACTAGATTCGGCAACGCCCTCACCGCCGCCGCCAACGACGGCACCGTCGCCATAGTCCAAGCCCTCCTCGACTCCGGGGCAACCCCCACCTCTCCTTCCGGCTGGGCCCTCCAAGCCGCCGCCCAACAAGGCCACACATCAGTCGTCTCCCAACTCCTGCACCACGGCGCCGACGTCAACCACACTAGCACACAACACCCATCCGGAACAGCTCTCCAAGCCGCCTGCGACTGCGGCCACTCAAACGTAGTACACATCCTCCTCCAAGCGGGCGCCAACCCGAACCTTGGCGGCGGCTTCTACGAGCGCCCCATCTTCATCGCCGCCGATACCCGACCCGAGGTGCTCCCTCACCTGCTCGCTGCCGAGGGAATCAAGCTGAACATTGTGGGAGGGCCCGTGAAGACAAGCCCGCTGTGCTGCGCCGCTCTGTTCCTCCCCGTGGATTGCGTCAAGATGCTGGTAGACACTGGCGCGGACGTCAACCTGGTCGACGATGATAGGGAAACCGCGCTGATGGCAGCTGCTGCGGTTGGTGAGAGCAAGTGTGTGCGGTTTCTGCTCGAGCGGGGCGCGGATCTCGTGACGGCGAGCCTGGAGGAGGGGTATGGCACCGCCCTCGAGGCAGCGCTCGAGAAACTCAAAGAAGACGAGGAAGAAGAGAAAGAGTGTGTATGGCTACTCGGTAAGCGAGCTCTGGTCATCTTGAAGGAGCTGAAGAGGCGTGCGGATGCAGGGGATCCGACGGCGCAGGAGATCCTATCGTTTGAAAAGCAGACTCGAGGCCAGGACGTGGCTGATGAGTCGGCGCAGGAAGAGGGGGAGCAGACGGAGCTGGAAAATGGGCTCGGGAATTTGAATTTGGGTGGCGGTGATAGCGACGGTAAAGGTGGTAGTGGCGATAGCGATGGTGACGGGAACGTTGGTGACGATGGCGGTAATGATGATGGCAGCAGTGATGATGATGGCGATAATGCCGGTTAATGGCGATGATAATGGAACCCGGGCCTGCATGCGGGGAGGGACGAGTGGCATGCGAGGGGCATGCAAGCGACAGCAAGGAGTCAGAGGCTCCAAGGGAGACTTACGAACAGCAGTGGTCATTACCTAGTGGGCTTTAAATGTTCAAACTCCGGCAGGGTGGCCGCCTAGAAAGCTTTTGAGTTCAACAAGCCTAGGGTTACAAGCCAGTGTGAGATAATAAGAAGGATTGATGTTAAATACCAACCCGCCCAGTCGAAAACTAGAAGAAAAAGCCAGTAAAAAAAAAATGTTACGGCCTGGACCCAATAGGGGTCAAAACAGAGTCGCGGGGTCGAGTAACGTCTAGGGACGAGAGGCTCGAGTGTTTGAGCACTGAGAAGGGTGTAATGCCCTTCCCTGACGAATATCTCTCCGGGAAGTTTCTGGAATTGGCGCCGCAGGAAGGCATCGAAGGTCTTTGAAGTCAGCGTGTCGTACTCGTAGTGAGGGAATTGTGTAGCATACCGGCCAATGCCTATAGAAAGCATGCTGGAGAATATATCACCGCGCTAGCACATCCTCAAAATTGATATTGTCGGACAGAAGTAACATGGGTTCTCTTCTGAATACAGCCAACATTCGTGAATGAATATAACGAAATATGGGAGAAGGTTACACAATCCGAGTACGAGTGACCGCAAGTCACGGACGGTGGTATGTATACTTTGATTGCGGTGTCAGAGGCAATATTCGTTGGATGATACCTTAGGGTGTTGAGACTTGCAGCTTCAATAACAACGATATGAATGTTTCATCCGGGGAAAAAACCTCTGGAGCGACAACTCTGTGGCCCTCCAGGGGAGCATGGCGTTTGCCATTGATATCAAGGGGTGGCCCTTTCATCAAATCAGGGTCGTGTATCAAGGCTTCCGGGGTCTTTGTGTCAATGGCGGGACGAAGTCCATATTCCAGGATTCTGTCATTTTGGTCTTTAATAGCATTGAGAGTCGTAAGAATTGGGCCGGAAGTTGGGGAGAACTGCAAAGGGTCAGCTGCTGTGAAGAAGATAATACACCTGTTGTAATAGCTGCGCAGAATGCACGCACAATTGGTCAAGTTGAATGATTGTGTTTAAAACATGTAGTTGAGTTCCAATTCTCAAGCGTAAGCCTTCCACATGCTTTGAATAGAGGATATCCCAATGCGCTTTCCTGCCGACATGGCAATACCATTGGGGAGAGGCGTTAGGCCCGAGCATGTTGTTGAACTTGGATATCAGACTCAGAAACTCGGTGAGGGCTGACAGTGTAATTTTCGCTTGTTGTTCTGCGTAGGATGTGAGTATGCTGCTGGGATTGGAGCTGGATTGCCGAGACTGCAACTGCCGAAGAACTTGCTGCAGAAGGTCTAGTTCCGTGACGACTTGTCGGTAATTTTCCGATGCACCGCCGGCATTTTTTAGAGCTTTGTTGATGTCGACAACGAGATTGACGGCACTGATAAAATCACCCGCCGAGAAGCCAAATGCTGGCGCTGCTATTGCTGTCGAACGAACTTGGAAGTTCAATTTGGGAGGTCTCGGGTTGAGACTGGGATTATCCTCACACATGTATCGGACCAGCCCAGGTGGGAGGGCGTGGAGGCTGTGCAATCCCAAAGAGGGGGAGGTCATGCAGGACTTGCACAATTGTGGTAGAGTCCATGCCATGTCCGCCAGAACGCTGGCGGGCCTATTCTCATGTTACACAGGGACAATATTGTCGGGCCAAGCTTTTCAGCCCCACGACCCATCACGCCAATATATACTTAAAAGAGGCACCCAAATATTTTGGAGCGGGTGTCACATTCGTTTAGCATCAATAAAGCTCAACTACCCGGATGGTCTGATACCAACCATAACAACTGCGACTCCCAGCTGCAGTTAGTCGCTGCGCCTGAGCATAATGGTATTCCCTCGAAGTTTTTGGTGGCACCGCGCACGTTTAGACAGCTGCGGTACCCCCGCTAAAGGACGAGGAGTCGCGGTCCCGGGCGGACGCCGTAGAATCAAGGTATGTATACAGAACTGAGACCAAGTAGCTAGGGACTAAGTACAAGGAGGATGCGCCGGAGTGCGAGCCAAAGGGTGTCCACTTCAAGTTTCGCCCCGGGGCAAGAACTAGGCCGCTGACATAGTGAACCCCCCGTCTGTGAGGACTTGCTTCAACATCCTATCTTATATACCCCAACCTATAGGGTGTCGCCCCTCCATGGTGGTCAAGCTGCTAAACTCCGGTGGGAGGGCTTCTCTATTCCTGGATGTGAGTTCACCATGTCAGTGAGGCTCCGATTAAAGAATGAAATCGACAAGGATGGGGGGCAGCTCAAGAGATGCCCGTGGGCAAACTGCCGGGGCGGACACATGACAGTCTAGGCTCCGGGTTCCTTTAACTGTTCGAGATGCAATATCACCTACTCCAGACTCTTCCAGATCGTCTACAAGAAGTTAGGATACACGCTCACATACCCCCGCTTTTTACAAACTGAAGCACCCGCTGGGAAGCTCCGTCTAGGAATTGATGGGCAAAACGGATGATTTCGGAAAGCATTTCGGGAGGCATCATTGCGACCAAAGAGAGCGCGCTGGGGATGGTGCTGCCATTGTGGGCTAGATGGTCTAGATATGAGCATGTTGGTTGAGGACTGCTGTGAACAGAATTGTCTTCGCAGCCGTTGCATGGATTGCACTGTTCATGAAGTAGATCTGGGAGCCGGTTTAAAACTCGAAGCTGCGATCATCGAGTGCAGCAGGTAACAGGGCAGCAGTAGGACATCATCTCGATTCCCCCAGTAGATACCTAGTGGATCGCATTTCATAGTTTGGTATGGTCACTAAAGCAGGTTTCAACCAACGACTTGAGATTTCGTGCCAGTCACCCGTGAAGCCAGCTACGCGACATCTCAACATAAACATCTCATCAGGGCGTGTGGCTCAGTTGGTAGAGCGTTCGCTTAGCATACCCCAGTATGCGAAAGGTCCTGGGTTCAATTCCCAGCTCGTCCAGTCAATCATGAAATAAGGGGTGTGATCTACAAGATCATCACCTCTTCTTTTTGCACTTTGACATCCTGAATGCATGTTGGTAGGATCGCTTTTTGGTGTGGGAAAGTAGGCGGCCCACTCAGCAGGGAACTTATGCAGCGCACATATGGGCTCAGGGGTTTGTTTACCATCCTTGGCGGGTCAGGGGTAAAAGTGGGGTCGGGTGCTTCCAGAGTTTGGTAATTCAATGCCCTTAGCTCACTGCTTGACTCTAGCAAATTTCACCATATCGCTTCGGTTAATCTCACATTGATATGAAACAAGCGAACGAGAGCTCCCTTGATTTTACTTGCGGTTGCGCGTGATGCTTGTGCCACACCGCAGCATATTGTGCGCTGTGCCCCCGGATCATCCCCAGAGTGCAGATCTGCCTTGCCACCTTGGTCATTTTCTAGTCAAGCCCACTCCCCGTGAATTCCTTGACTGGTGCTCAATCACTCCTCAACAAGCTGAAAATGTGATTGCCAAAGCGGTCCAAAGCGGCTCACGATGGGTCCGATACAGCGCATCGGCGATGCGTCATTCGAAGATCCAGGAGATGCGGATGCGAATGCGGATGTAAATGGCAACTTCTCCCAATCTTTGGACGTCAGTCCCACACTCCTCCACATTTCAAATGAAAACCTGCCGGAGGTCGTGGACGACAACTTCCCCCAGGTTGTCAACGATGACTCGCCCGAGGTGCGCAAGCTAGACGACGATACTATGAAGCATCCCCGCCTCGCGATCGAGGAATCATGTAAGGAGGTAGTCTTTCAGCGAGGCACTTCAGAGCCATCCCCAGCCTCTTGGGCCTGGTGGCGACAAAAGAAGCGTAGACTCCTTTTGGCAGCAATCGCCGCAATCATTTTG
>Ga0247770_1001292_pt1 | contig 20369 bp, 5 predicted proteins | sample UWRJL136409B6_FD_179943 | JGI IMG/M metagenome (GOLD analysis project Ga0247770, IMG submission 179943) | Plant litter microbial communities from Arlington Agricultural Research Station in Wisconsin, United States - UWRJ-L136-409B-6 | ecosystem: Environmental > Terrestrial > Plant litter >... | reverse complement strand
CGAAGTAGCCGTGGGCTGCGACGATGTTGTAGGTTTCTTCTTCTTGACCGAATTTGTAACCGTAGTTCAAAGATTCGGTTTCGGTTGTTTCACGAACCAAGGAAGATGTTACCAAAGAACCGTGCATGGCGGAGAACAAAGAACCACCGAAGACACCAGCAACTCCCAACATATGGAACGGGTGCATCAGGATGTTGTGCTCAGCTTGGAACACGATCATGAAGTTGAATGTACCGGAGATACCCAAGGGCATACCGTCTGAGAATGAACCTTGTCCGATCGGGTAAATCAAGAATACTGCGGTTGCTGCTGCTACTGGTGCAGAGTAAGCGACGCAGATCCAAGGACGCATACCTAAGCGGTAGGACAGTTCCCATTCACGACCCATGTAGCAGAAAATGCCGATCAGGAAGTGAAATACTACCAATTGGTAAGGGCCGCCGTTGTACAACCATTCGTCTAAGGAAGCTGCTTCCCAGATTGGGTAGAAGTGCAAGCCAATGGCATTTGAAGAAGGAACAACAGCACCTGTGATGATGTTGTTGCCGAACATCAAGGAACCTGCAACAGGTTCGCGGATGCCGTCGATGTCCACTGGAGGAGCAGCGATGAAGGCGATGATGTAGCAGATGGTTGCAGTTAGCAAGGTAGGAATCATCAAGACTCCGAACCAACCTACATAAATGCGATTGTCGGTTGATGTTACCCAGTTACAAAACTGTTCCCACAGATTGGCGCTTTCGCGCTGTTGTAAAGTGGTTGTCATTTGTTTATGATTGCTTTATTTGGTTGTCAATGTTCGGATGATGTCTCTATTATTAACGGTATCCTTAGTGTTTGTAAAGGGGTCTAGCGACAGTTAAACTGATCGAAGTCATCAGGAAAGCTGATGAAATGATTGACAGGGACGATCGCCCGCGCGCGAAAAGATATGCCAGGGTGCACACGCGGCGCACCTCAACCCTAACGAACGGGAGCGATGGGAGGTGGAGAAGGTAGAGAAACAGGAGCGAGGGCAGGTGGAGAGACTGGTCTGCGACGAGGTGAACCACTGCTGAACTGCTGGAGTTGCTGCGGGGTGAGCGATCGCAAAATTCTTAGTCCGAGAGTGTCTTCGGAGATGCTTAAAGCGTAGGAGGGCTCCAAATACGGGCGGAAATTTGATTTGTTGTTCAAAAAGCTTTCCATAAAAGCTAGGCTGAGTGCGCTGACGTAGCGACGGGCTAAAGCTGGTTCGGGCCCGATCGCCTCTGCTGGTGGCAGAAAGAGGCTTTGAGGGGATTCCTCGATCGTTGAGAAGTGAGTCCCGTTGTTCATCACTACCAGATATTTGTTGGGCGATGTCAGCCAAGTGAACGGTTGAATTTGTTCGAGCAAAGCGGGGGCGACGGTATCGGCGCTGCCTGCGATTAGCATGACTGGGATTTTGATTTTGCTGAGGTTTGTCTCTCCCAGAATGCTGCTGACGATCGGGTTGATGGCGATCGCCGCTTTGATGCGCGGGTCGCTGAAATTGTACTGGTTGCGCTCTAGGCCGCGGGCGCGACACTGCAACAGCAGGGAGAGGTTCCAAGTTTCGTTTTCGAGCTCGCAGTCGTTCTCTAGCTGTGCAAAATTAATCCCCGCCCCGGCTAATGCTAAAGCCGTATAGCCGCCGAAAGACTGGCCGATGACGCCTACTCGCTGCAAGTCGAGCTGCCCTTGGTAGGCCGGATCGGTAGTAGAAAGTTTGGTTAAATAATCGAGCAGGTCTTTGATGTCGAGGGGGCGGTTGATAAATTCTGCGGGTGCTGCTAGTTGATTGCTTCTGCCTGTTACTAAGTTTTGGATTTGTTGGGCGTTGCTGCCGGGGTGTTCGGGGACGGCGACAGCAAAGCCGTAGGAGGCTAGGTGTTTGGCTAAATACTGGAAGGAAATGCGATCGGAACCTAAACCGTGGGAAATTACTACTACTGGGGCCGGTTGCCTGCTCCGCTGTGGCAAGTAAATGTCCATATTAAAAGTGCGATCGCGATTCGGACTCGTCAGAGTTACCGATGATTTTTGCCAAGTATAGGGGCCCGGTAGCTGGGGCTGCAGCCTTACGGCGGGCGGTATGGTGGATTGTAAGGCTGCTTGTGCTTCCGACAACTGGGCGATTCCGGCGATCGTCTGATTGGAACGGTTGATCAGCGATGTCAGCTCGTTGGCGATACCCAAGCCGCGGGCGATGTCAATCCTGATGCCGTAAGTGGGGAATTTCCGCATCACGTTGACGATTGTTAGCCCTTCTGGATCCGAGGCTGCTAAAATCAGGGCGGCTCGGATGGCATAAAATCCCGGCTGCCGAGCTTTGGTTTGAATTAGTCTACCCAAGCGTCTCAGCAGCACTTCTCCTTGAGGCGTGTACAGGAATTGGGCGATAGTCACCTGGCTGATTTCAGCTTTCGCTTGCAGGGCGCTGCGAATATCAGCTAGCTGAGATTCATTGGCGTACTGAGCGAAGCCGTCCAAGTTCGAGTCTATTTGGCCTTCTTTGGCGAACAGTGCCAGGGATTCGATCGGCACAGATACTTCTACCGGCCCGTAAGTTACGTAAATTCGCTCGGCTCCCAAAGCCGGTGCGGCGGTGCAAACAGCCGTGAATGCAAACAATCCTAAATATTTTGGCGCGATCAACCGCCGAGTGCGAAGGGCAGCAGTGGAGAGACTGGGAAACAGACAGTTCATAACTTTCACACCTAGAACTTCTAATAATTAGTCGGTGAAACGATGTAAAATTTTTCACCAAAATTTAATGCCCAAAAATCGCTCTGTTACTTCGGAAATTAGGTTATCTTGGGAAGCATAGCCTAAAAGTAATTTTCTGACTTGACAAGGCTAGCTGAAATTTAAAATTCAACCCCGAGGGGTTAGTCGATTTGAAATTTTAGACGGAGGCGTGAGACGTTCGGCGAGCGCGAGCGTCGAGTCGCGCGAGCGTCGAACGATTTGATATTTTAGATTTACTCAACCGATGAATCTGGGAGCTTGAACAAGAGTGTAAAATTTTGGGATCTTCACGACTCCTGTCGGCGGCTTGTATGCGTCTTTGGGCGAGGGGTCAAACCTAATGGAATGCCGATTGATTACTTTTTCAGCTATGCAAGATATTTTCGATCAAGTTTATAACTACAGCCTGAGTGAGAGGATTTATGATGTTCAATGCAACTGCTATCCTGATTGACGCTTTTGTTCAAGAGCTGCAGGCCGGCTACCGTCGTACCTACGGCAAGTACAAGCCTGACTACCCTGAAATTATCGCCTGGGCAGGGACTATGGCTCTGGAAAATATCGCTAACTGCGATGCTCTATACCACAATGTGGAACATACAATGCTGGTGGCTTTGGTGGGACAAGAGATTCTCCGCGGCAAGCATATTCGCGAAGGAGGAGTGTCGCCGGAAGATTGGCTGCACTACCTGATCTCACTGCTGTGCCACGATATCGGCTACGTCAAAGGTGTTTGCCGCCAAGACCAAGAAGCTGTGGGACTCTACGCTACGGGTATTGACGGGGCCATGGTTCCTGTGGCTATTGGTGCCACTTCTGCCAGTTTAACTGCTTATCATGTCGATCGTGGAAAACTCGTAATTGACGAACGCTTCGGTGGCCACACATTAATTGATGCCGAACAAATCAAGCGCAATATTGAATTGACTCGCTTCCCAGTTCCTGCTAGCGAAACTCATCAAGACAGAAACAATTATTCTGGACTCGCTAGGGCCGCCGATTTGATAGGTCAGTTGAGCGACCCCAATTACCTGCGAAAAATAAGTGCTCTGTTCTACGAATTTGAGGAAGTCGGCACTAATAAAATCTTGGGCTACAAGTCTCCGGGAGACTTGCGGCAAAATTACGCCAAGTTTTATTGGAATGGAGTTTTTCCCTACATTCCAGCAGCTTTGAACTACTTGGAATTGACCCAGGGAGGCAAACAGATTATTGCCAACCTCTACGCCAACGTATTTCAGGTAGAACACGCTGAACCGCTCGCTTTTACCAAGCCGAACGCTCAAGAATTAATCAAATCCCGCGCCAATAGCAATTTGAATGGCGAAAAAGATAGTGAGAATCTTCAAGCTGCCATATCCGGGGAAAACAAGAAATTTGGGGATTTTACCGACTTGAATTTGTAATGATTTACGCGCCCAATTCTGCCGCTATAAAGGCGAGTCAGTCGATGTGAGATTTTAAACTTCGGCGTGAGACGTTCGGCGAGACGTTCGGCGAGCGCTAGCGTCGAAGGATTTTAGATTTACTCCACAGATGAATCTGGCAGCTTGAACTAGGGTCGAAAATTTTGGGTCTCGGGCGGCTCCTGTCGTTCGCAAGTATCCGTTTTTGGGCGGGGTTATAATTAGGATAAGTTTTGATTTTCTAGTTGGTGGCTCTTTTTTTAGCTCAAATTGACCTTGATAATCTCAAATCTAAAATCCCTCTGGCAGCAGAGAGGTGGCTCGCTCCTTTTTTTTTGAGCTAAAATCGAGAGTTATAATCAAAAATCGAAAATCAAAAATCGAAAATCTATATGGCAGCAAATATTCAGCAGCAAATTCAACAATTGAGGCAGCAGCTACAGGAAGCTAGCTATGCTTATTATGTTCTCGATGCGCCGATTATGCCAGATGAGGTGTACGATCGACTTTATCGCCAGTTGCAAGAATTAGAATCAGATTATCCTGAATTAATTACTGCGGAAAGTCCGACTCAGCGCGTGGGAGAACAGCCGGCCACTCAATTTTTTAGCGTCAAACACAATATTCCTCTCTACAGCTTGGAAAATGCTTTTAATTTTGAGGAATTTGCTAAATGGCAGGAACGCTGGCAAAGAGTAGCACCCCCCCTAACCCCCAAAGGGGCAGGACTAGATGGAAATGCACCCCCCCTAACCCCCCCTTATCAAGGGGGGGGACAAGAGGGAATAACATCTTCCATTAGCAATCAGGAAAATAGGGAAATTACTCCCCCCCTTGCTAAGGGGGGGTTGGGGGGGGTTTCCTATGTTTGCGAGTTAAAAATTGACGGTTCTGCTTTAGCGTTAACCTATGAAAATGGAGTTTTAGTTCGCGGTGCGACGCGGGGAGACGGCATAACCGGAGAGGAAATTACTCAAAATGTCAAAACGATTCGCTCGATTCCTTTAAAGCTCAATTTAGATAATCCGCCGCCTGTTGTGGAAGTCCGAGGAGAGGCTTTTTTGTCTTTAGCTGTGTTTGAGGAAATTAATCGGGAACGGGAAAAAGCGGGGGAACAATTGTTTGCTAATCCTCGCAATGCGGCGGCGGGTACGCTGCGGCAGTTGGATTCTAAAATTGTGGATAAGCGACGGTTGGATTTCTTTGCTTATACTCTGCATTTAGATCAGGGTAACGAGGGTAACACGCAGTGGGAATCGTTGGAATTGTTGCAACGAATGGGGTTTAAGGTGAATCCCTATCGCAAAATTTGCTATTCTTTGGATGAGGTTCGCGAGTATTACGAATATTGGGATACTGAGCGGCGGAATTTGCCTTACATGACGGATGGGGTTGTTGTTAAGATTAATTCGATTTTCCTGCAAAAACAATTAGGTTTTACTCAGAGGTTTCCGCGTTGGGCGATCGCCCTGAAGTATCCCGCTGCCGAAGTCCCTACAATAGTAGAAGCTGTCACCATACAAGTAGGGAGAACCGGGGCTCTGACCCCTGTAGCGACACTCAAACCGGTGCAGTTGGCGGGGACGACGGTTTCGCGGGCTTCTCTCCATAATAGCGATCGACTTGCCGATCTGAACCTGCACATTGGCGATACTGTAATTGTCAGAAAAGCTGGGGAAATTATACCAGAAGTTGTGCGAGTTTTGCCAGAACTTCGCCCCCAAAATGCTCAACTTTTCCAAATGCCTAGTTGCTGTCCCGAATGCGAACAGCCTGTGGTTCGGGAAAAGGGGGAGGCCGTTACTCGCTGCATCAATACATCTTGTCCAGCGATTTTGAGGGGTTCGCTGATTCATTTTTGCAGCCGAGATGCTCTGGATATTAACGGTGTTGGGGAAAAGTTGGTGCAGCAGATGGTTGATAGCAATCTGGTGCATTCTGCGGCGGATTTGTACGATTTGACGCCGGAAAGATTGATGAGTCTGGAACGGATGGGTAAGAAGTTAGCAGAAAAGTTGGTAAGTGCGATCGCTCAATCGAAAAATCAACCTTATTCGCGCGTACTTTACGGCTTGGGCATCCGCCACGTCGGCAGCGTGAATGCTCAATTGCTGACAGAAAGGTTTGCAAATGTAGAAGAGTTATCAGGGGTATCGGCGGCATCGATTGAGGGGGTTTACGGCATCGGATCGGAAATTGCTCAAGCTGTTTATCAGTGGTTTCGAGTGCCGGCAAATCAAAGTTTAATTGCACGGTTGAAAACGGCGGGCTTACAATTGCAGTCAGAAGTTAAAAATCCCAATTTAGCCAGCACAAATTTACAACTTGCAGGCAAAAGCTTTGTGCTTACCGGAACTTTGCCTACTTTGAAACGAGATGAAGCTAAAGATTTGATTCAAAAAGCAGGAGGTAAAGTCACAAGCTCTGTGAGTGCTAAAACTGATTATGTGGTTGTGGGAGAAGATGCGGGTTCTAAGTTAGAAAAGGCTCAATCTTTGGGGATAGAACTACTTTCGGAATCTGAGTTATTAGAACTGCTATCGAAGCCATAAATGATTGGTGAAAGTCAATATATATCTCTCTGCTCTTTCTGTGCGCCCTCAGCGCCGTCTGCGGTTCGCAAAAAAAGCTGATTCACTTCAGCCGTTTTCAAAGAACATCGACAACAATTCTATTGCCCTAGGTGCAAAATAGCCGCTCGCGAATTGGGCAATACCTCAAAAGGCATAGAAATCGCGTTAGCGAAGCCCTCGAAGAGGATCGCACTTGGTGAATATACATACTTCCCCGGCGGTTCTGCCCGAATCAGTTGTCGGTACAGGCTAGTTTTGCTAAAATTTGATAAAGTTTGCAATAGCGATCGCAACTGCGAGCTTAGCCAAATCCCAGCAATCATAGGAGATACATTATGTCTGAAATTCCAGCAGAACAAACACGAACAAACTTGACAACTCCAGAAACAACTACCGAAAACTCAATTTCTGGAGTGGAAAACGTGAAAAATAGTTTGGGAAACGTCCTAAATAGTTGGAAGTTGAAAGCAGGATTAGCCGTTGCTGTACTGTTTGGAGTGTTGCTATTTGCTTTCTACTGGCAGCATATGATTGCAGTCGTAGGTATGAAGAGTTGGTCGGCGCGATCGGGAGCTCAGCCGATCGAATGTATGGTAAGAGATACTAATAACGACGAGTATGTCAGTTGCAGCGCCCTCCTCGATCAGCAGATCGTCCCTCTTGAGTGCAGTTCGAGTTTGTTCAATATCGGCTGTCGAGTCAATTACGGAACTGCGGCACCAAATCCGAGACAAATCAACCCTAGATAGAGCATTTGCGGGTTAGAGATGATTGTTGAACGAACAGATTTGCTAATTAAAATAGGGGAATTAAAAAAAATCTCACCGTGAAAATACTCCAGCAATAAAGATCAGAAAAATCTTGTTTTTCTCGTTGTAAAGTAGCAGGTAAGTTGACTTACCTGCTATTGCCATGAGGTAATCTGTGATAGATGATGTGCGGCAGTATATTAATGTGAAGATTTCACCTTTAGCATGGGTATCGAAGCATCCTCAGTTACTATAATAGATCGGTGCGCTCGCTCATAATGATTGCTGACGATCTTTAATAACATTTTCTTCTATCATTGAAACCTGAAAATGATCGAGATTAACGGCTACGAGATTCTCACTCAAATCTACGAAAGTGCCAACTCCACTGTCTATCGAGGCATCCGCCAACAGGACAATCAAGCCGTCATCCTTAAATTCCTCAAAGAAGACTATCCTACCCCCTCCGAACTGGTTCGCTATAAGCAGGAATATGAAATTACCCGAAATCTGAATCTCGATGGAGTAATTAAAGCTTATGAATTAAAACCCTATCAGATGACCCTGTGTATCATCCTTGAGGATTTTGGCGCGTCATCTTTAAAACAGTTGATGGATGAGCGTAGGGAATCAGGCACGGGAGTATTGCCCCTACAAGAATTTTTGAGGATTGCTATTAAAACTGCTGAAATTCTAAGCACTATTCACGCTGCGAATATTGTCCACAAAGATATTAACCCTGCCAATATTATTTTCAACCCAGAAATCGGGCAACTCAAAATTATAGACTTTGGTATTTCTACTCAATTCACCCGCGAAAACCCTACTCTAAAAAATCCTAACGTCTTAGAAGGTACTTTAGCTTATATTTCACCTGAACAAACAGGAAGAATGAATCGTTCCCTAGATTACCGCACCGACTTTTACTCTCTCGGTGTCACTTTCTATGAGTTACTGACAGGACAACTCCCTTTTGAAACCACTGATGCCCTGGAGTTAGTGCATTGTCATATTGCTAAAGTGCCAATTTCTCCTCATCAAGTTAATCCAGAAATTCCCAAGGCCGTGTCAGATATGGTAATGAAACTGATGGCAAAAACCGCTGAGGAGCGATACCAAAGTGGTTTCGGAATCAAAAATGATTTAGCAGAATGTTTGCATCAGTTACAAACCACAGGAAATATATCTGATTTCTCTTTAGGGGCTCAAGACATTTCCGACCAGTTTCAAATTCCCCAAAAGCTCTACGGACGCGAAGCCGAAGTAGAAGCACTACTAACAGCATTTGAGCGAGTAGCGGACAATTCCCAATCCCAAATAGAAATGATGTTAGTAGCGGGTTATTCTGGCATTGGCAAATCATCCCTAGTCGCCGAAATTCACAAACCAAATACTAGACTGCGTGGCTATTTTACGGCGGGCAAATTTAACCAATTTCAAAAGAGTATTCCTTACTCGGCTGTTGTCACAGCCTTTAAGGGATTGGTGCGGCAACTATTAACTGAAAGTGAAGCACAACTTCAACAATGGCGCGAAAAACTTAGAGGTGCTTTTGGTGTTAATGGTCAGGTGATTATTGATGTAATTCCCGAAGTAGAACTGATTGTCGGCGCACAGCCACCCGTGCCAGAATTAGGGGCAAGCGAGTCGCAAAATCGGTTTAATATTGTCTTCAGTAACTTCATCCGAGCCTTTAGCACAAAAGAGCATCCCTTAGTGATATTTCTCGATGATTTACAGTGGGCAGACTCCGCGACACTCAAGTTAATTGAACTGATGATGACAGATGCAGATATGCAATATCTGTTTTTAATTGGAGCTTATCGGGATAATGAAGTTAGCCCAACGCACCCCTTGATGATGACGCTGGATGGATTGCTCAAAGATGGAGCCATTATCAATTATATTACCTTAGCACCTTTAGAACTAGAAAATATTAGCCAACTGATTGCCGATACATTATATAGCGACACTGATTCGGTAAAACCCTTGGCAGAATTGGTAATGAGGAAAACAGGTGGTAATCCATTCTTTGTCAATCAGTTTCTCAAAACCCTGTATGCGGAAAACCTGATAATTTTTGATTTCCCGGAGCATAGTTGGCAGTGGAATATTGACAAAATTGAGGCACAAAATATTACCGACAATGTTGTAGAATTGATGATAGGCAAGTTAAAGAAACTGCCGGCGCTCACACAGCAGGTTTTACGTTTAGCATCTTGTATAGGTGCTTCTTTTTACTTAAACACTCTTGCGGTCGTTAGTGAAAAACCGAAAGAGATAATTTTTTATAACTTACTTGTGGCAGTTCAGACCGGATTCATCTTGCCCACATCAGAGTTAGATGAAAACCTATTAATTCACAATTATAAATTTCTGCATGACCGGGTACAACAAGCGGCTTATGCTCTGATTGATGACAATCAGAAAAAAGCGGTTCATCTTCAAATTGGACGGCTGTTGCTAGCGAATGTATCTGCTGAGGAACTACCGGAAAAAATATTTGAAATAGTCGATCATTTAAACTTAGCTTGGGAATTGATAACTGATGAATCGGAACGGGTGGAATTAGCACGATTGAACTTGGAAGCGGGGAGAAAAGCCAAAGCTTCAACGGCTTATGCCGCTGCTTTAGAGCAATATTTTATTACTGGAATAGAGATGTTGCCGGGAGATGCTTGGCAAGAGCATTATGATTTGACCTTTAGTTTATATCGAGAACGGTCTGAATGTGAATATCTCTGCGGTAACTTTGAAAAAGCCGAAGAGTTATTTGATTTGATATTAACTCAGGCTCACTCTAATTTAGAACGAGCCGAAATTCAGAATATGCGCATAATTTTATATGATAATACAGGCAAATATTTAGAAGCTATACAAATAGGTTCAGACGCCTTAAAAACTTTGGGAGTCAGTTTACCCACAGCTAATAAAGCAGAAATTTGGTCAGAATTTGAATTAGAGTTACAGTTATACAGAGCTCGTCTCAAAAAAATCAAGATAGCAGAGCTAATTGATGCACCAAAGATGATTAACTCAGAAATAATAGCCTGTATGAAGCTTTTAGAAAATATTAGTGGACCTAGTTATTTTACTAACCCAGACTTGTGTGCTTTGAACTCACTCAAAATGGTCAATCTTTCTATTGAACACGGCAACTCCGAGCCCTCGGCTTATGCTTATGCTTCCTGGGGAGCTATGGCAGGTTCAAGATTAGCTGATTATAAGGTTGGTTATGAATTTGGTCAATTAGGCATGAAGTTGGTCGAGCATTTTAATAATGCTAGTTTATCTTGCAAAGTTCTCGAGGTGTTCGGTGCTCATATTAATCCCTGGCGAAGCCATATTAAAAAAGGTATTCCTATTCTTAGAAATGGCTACCAAATAGGTGTAGAATTTGTAGATATTTGGGCGGGTTATAATTCTTACCATTTGGTTCTCCAAAGAATTATAGCTGGGGAAAACTTTGACAGTATTCTTGATGAGTCTAACAAATATCTTGAGTTTAACAAGCAAATCAAAAATTCTGCTTTGGTTGGTATTCAGCAATTATATCAGTATTTTATCTTAAATTTACAGGGATTAACCCTGGACAAATTTTCTTTTAGCGATGAGGATTTTGATGAATATCAGTGCCTCCAAATGTGGGAAGAAAAAAACTTTATGACGGGAATAGTGCCGTATAATCTATTTAAAACACAAATTTTCTTCCTATATGGAGATTATAAAAATGCTCTGACAGCAGCAAAAAACAGCGATAAAATTATCTTTTTTATTAGAGGTATTCCCAGTCAAGTCGATCATTATATGTACTATTCTTTAATTTTAACGGCTCTTTACCCAACTGCTACCAACTGGCAACAGCAGGAATATGAGGAAATTTTAAAAGTCAATCAACAGAAGATGAAAATTTGGGCAGATAATTGTCATGAAAACTTCCTGCACAAATATCTACTAGTAGAAGCGGAAATTGCTCGCATTACTGGTAAAGAAATAGAATTAATCTGGGACTTGTACGATCGCGCTATTGCTTCAGCTCATGAAAATGAGTATATTCAGAATGAAGCTTTAGGTAATGAATTGGCAGCTAAGTTCTGGTTAGGGAAAGGCAAAGAGGAAATTGCCAAACTTTACATGAACAAGGCTCACTATGGTTACCAACTTTGGGGTGCTAAGCGTAAAGTAGAGGATTTAGAGCAGAAATATCCGCAGTTAATCCCCAAGGTATCTGCCAAGAAACAAATTGATTTGCAGACTACTGCTATTGGCACAGCTTATTCAACAACTGAAGGAAATTCTCATATAGACTTGTCCACAGTTATCAAAGCTTCCCAAGTTCTGGCTGGTGAAATTGCGAGCAACAAATTGTTAGAGAAGTTAATGACAATTTTACTGGAAAATGGCGGAGCACAAAAAGGATTTATTGTCTTATCAAATAAGGATAAGTTAACCATTGAAGCTAGAGGGGAAGTTGATAAAGAACAAGTACAAGTTTGGCAAAGTATTTCGATTGAAGGCAGCGAGAGTCTTCCTGTAGGAATGATAAAATATGTAGCGAGAACTCAGGAAGATGTAGTGCTATCAGAGGCTACGAAAGAGGGTGTCTTTACTAGCGAACCCTATATTATAAAAAATCAGCCTAAGTCAGTCTTATGCGCTCCTATTATTAATCAAGGTAAACTGCTCGGCATTCTGTATCTAGAAAATAATCTGACTACGGGAGCTTTTACGCGCGATCGCCTAGAGATTCTCAAAGTCCTCTCTTCTCAAGCTGCGATTTCTATTGAAAATGCCCTGCTTTATCGCACTTTAGAAGATAAAGTTCAAGAACGCACGGCTCAACTAGCTGAAGCGAATCAAGAAATTAGCACCCTCAATCAGAAATTAAAAGCAGACAATGTTCGCATGAGTGCAGAACTCGATATTGTCAAACAACTGCAACAAATGGTGTTGCCAAAACAGTCAGAATTAGAGGCTATTGAAGGCTTAGAAATAGCTGGTTTTATGGAACCAGCAGATGAAGTTGGCGGCGATTACTACGACGTATTGCAACAGGATGGTAAAGTCAAGATTAGCATTGGCGATGTCACGGGACACGGTTTAGAAAGTGGCGTGTTGATGATTATGGCACAAACGGCTGTCAGGACGCTTCAGAAAATGAACGAAACAGATCCAGTGAAGTTTTTGGATGTCCTCAACCAGACTCTTTATGATAATCTCCAGCGCATGGACTCGCCGAGAAATATGTCTTTAGCTATCTTAGACTATGCCGGAGGTGTCCTGAAATTAAGCGGACAACATGAGGAAATGATTGTGGTGCGCGCTGAGGGAAAATTGGAGTGCATAAATACGATGGATTTAGGCTTCCCCATTGGCTTAGTAGAAGAGATTGGCGACTTTATTGCTCAAGAAGAAGTGCTGTTAAATCCTGGGGATGTGGTGGTGCTTTATACTGATGGAATTCCCGAAGCTTTCGATATTAATAAAGCGCAGTACGGATTAAAGAGGTTGTGGCAAGTGGTGGTTGAAAATCGTCACCGCCGGGCCCGAGAAATTCGGGAAGCTGTAATTAATGATGTGCGGCAGTTTATTGGCGCTATGAAGGTTTTTGATGATATTACTTTGGTGGTGATGAAGCAGAAATAGAGTTCAAAACCCCCGTGAGCACTCGGCGGTTGAAATGGGGGATATTCAGGGGGGAACCCCCCAACCGCCCCAAGGGGGCATGGCTGCTACTGTAGAAACTTTCGTCCCGTCAAAGCGGAGACTGAAAGATAAAAAAGGCAGCTTACCAAGGGCTTCCGATCATTGTGAAACTACTCCAGTAGTAAGGATGAGAAAAATTTTGGTTTGCTTGTTGTAAGTTAGCAGGTAAATTTAACTGGCCGCCTGTTGTTACTAGCTGTCCGTTTTCCAGTCGCACTTTACCGGAAATTATTGCTTGTTGAGCCCGTTGCAAAGCGGATGCCTTAGTTGTGGCTCCTCGCAACTGCTGGTAAAATTCGCTCATCAGTGCTAAAGTGCCTCCATCGTCAACATACCACAAACTCCCTAAAGCAGATTTGGCGCCGGATTTTACTGCTAAACCTCCAAAACCTAACTCTGCTTCCCGATCGCCCAAGGCTGTTCTGCAAGCACTTAATACTAACAAGTCTACCTGCGGATTGCGCCAATTCAAACTCTCCATGCGATCGAGCTGCAATTTGGAGTTCCACAGTTGAATGTAGGAATTGCTGGCTTTTCCGGGTTTGAATTCAGCGTGAGTTGCTAGGTGAACGATCCGAAATTCTCCTTTGACGTGTTCGGAGTTGAGATTATCTATAGTGAAAGTTGAATTGAGGAAAGATGGGCCGTGCCACTGAGCGGAAATCCCCTGCAATTCAAGCGGCACACTGGGCAAGGGCTTTTGGTCAACAAATTCTGACCTTCCCATTGCTAGCACTGTGGCGTTTCTAACAGTTTTATAATCGCTATTAGTCAAGCTGAAACTCGGAATTAGACTCAAACTATATTTTTCAATCAAGAAGCCTTTACCGTCGTGCAAAGCGGCAAAGGGCAGGCTCCGCAATCCAGGATCGACTGACAGCAACAACGTCTCAATTCCTAAGTTATGTAAGTCTTTTTCTAGGGGTGCGATCGCCCATTTATATAGTTGCTGGGCGGCGGCTAGATAATTGGTAGTACTGCGTTTTGCGGGAGTGGTGATTTCCTTGCCGAACTCCTGGATGGTGGGGAAAAGAGCTGCTCTGTTGGCTGAGGGGACGCTGTAGTGAATCGGCTGCCCCACGGGAGGAACTAAAATTAGTTCCAATCGATCTTCTCGCGAGACTATGTAGATAATACCAGACCGCTTGCGGGTTTGCTGTTCGATATTTTTTAAAGTTTGTTGGAATGTCGAAACCAAGACTTTTTCCTCTGGGAGGTTGCCTTTTACCCCCAGGTATTCTCGATATTCTTGGTTCCTCATTTCTTCGATTCCCCAGACTGTTTTCTGTATGTCGTTTCCTTCAAAAAGTTGATCGGGAGACGGAACATATCCCAGAACTAAATTAGAAGTGGGGTTGAATGTTAGCGGTAGTTGTGATCCTGGTGAGGGTGGTGCTAAGCCGCTGGGTAATTTACTGGTGATAGTGCGATCGAGGGTTAAAAGTCGATCGACTACACTACCGGACTTGTCTAACGATGAATTTTTGCCACGGCGTTCCAAGTCTCCTGCATCTAGGGTTGAGGGTTGCGGTGCGGGCTCTTGTATTTCCGTATTATCGATCGGAGGTGGAGTTACAACCAGAGTTGGATTTTCACTGGGAGTGGGAGTGGGAGTTACAACCAGAGTTGGATTTTCACTGGGAGTGGGAGTGGGAGTTACAACCGGAGTTGGATTTTCACTGGGAGTGGGAGTGGGAGTTACAACCGGAGTTGGATTTTCACTTGGAGTGGGAGTGATAGTTACAACTCCAGTTGGATTTTCACTGGGAGTGGGAGTGGGAGTTACAACTGCAGTTGGATTTTCACTTGGAGTGGGAGTGGGAGTGATACTCAGAGTGGGAGTGGGAGTTACAACTGCAGTTGGATTTTCACTTGGAGTGGGAGTGGGAGTGATACTCAGAGTGGGAGTGGGAGTTACAACTGGAGGGGAAATGACACTCGGAGTGGGAGTTGGAGTGACACTCGGAGTGGGAGTTGGAGTGACACTCGGACTGGGAGTGACACTTGGAGTGGGATTGGGAGTGACACTTGGAGTGGGAGTTGGAGTGACACTCGGACTGGGAGTGACACTTGGAGTGGGATTGGGAGTGACACTCGGAGTGGGAGTTGGAGTGACACTCGGACTGGGAGTGACACTTGGAGTGGGATTGGGAGTGACACTCGGAGTGGGAGTTGGAGTGACACTCGGAGTGGGAGTGACACTTGGAGTGGGAGTTGGAGTGACACTCGGAGTGGGAGTTGGCGTTGGCGGCGGGTCGATCGCGTCATCAGTCGAAAACACAATATTACCAACTCTACTAGAACGCGGAAACGACTGCGATGTAATGATGGATTGTCCCGTTGTAATTGCACCCGCCGTACCGTTGCTAGCAGCATTTCCCACTACAAACGGTTGAATCGGCGTCCCTCCATCTCCCCCAGCGTGGACAATTGTAATTTTGCCACCGCCGACGCCGCCAGCAGTAGAAATGCTAGCAAATCCCGTCGGCGACAGTGGGGTTGAAAAAGTACCCGTAGCGCGGAAAAAATTGCCTGTTATTGCTGTCACCTCGCCACCGATGCCGCCTGTACCGCCTTGGGCATTGATAAACTCTACTTGAATATCGCCGATCGGATCTAAGAATACATTGCCGGCATTTCCGACTATACCGCTAGAGTTAATTTGTCCGGCCGTAATTGAAGTTATCGCCTTAACAGTTATGTTACCGCCAGTGTTTCCCGATGTATTCAAATTGCCTGCGGTGAAATTGTTACCGCTTGTAAATAGAATTTCTCCGCCCTTAGCAGTAATATTTTTAACGGTTATATCGCCCTTGGCAGTAATATCGACTTTGCCGGCGGTGACATCTCCCGATAAGTTGACTTTTTCTGTGTTTAGTGCTGTCAATTGTTGCGTGTTAATTGTCGAGTTGGCTGTTACATTGCCAGCATTTGCGATCGCCACATTTGCTAACTGTTTGGTGGCGCCGACGGGTGCGCTGAAAGTGATGCTGCCGCCACCGGAATCCAGATTTAGGCGAACGGCCGCATCAATACTGTCGATCGCACCTCCAAAGGCAATATTACCCCCGGCCGTACTCAATGTCGCATCTTTCGTCAACCCGAGAATACCGTTAATATTGATATTGCCCTGATTAGTAGTAACATTGCCCCCTAACAAGGTGTTCGCCGCAGCAATATTAAAACCCGAATTGCTCGCAATATTACCGTTATTGAATTGGGCCTGCGTTGCGGTAACATTCAAAACAGAAAGTGGTGCTGTTCCTCCGATATTTCCTTGCACCAGCACATTGCCCTCCGCTGCATCTAAGTTTAACAAATGATTCCCGTCTAGCGCACCAATTATCTTAATATCTCCGCCACCGGTACTGAGATTAATATCGTTTCCGAGTTGGACTGTGCCGTTGAGCGCGATCGGATTTTTATTGGTATTGATGCCTGAATTCAAGTTAATTCTGGCAGCGTTGAGAGCAATGCTGCTGTTGTCATTTCCGGTAAGATTTCCCTCAAGTGCGATCGTACCCGTTCCCCCTTGAATACTTACGGGGTCTAAAAAGGTGAGATTGTAGGGTATGCTAACCTTGGCGGTGCTATCCGAGCGCCCGATCGCGATCGAGCTAAACCCATTTTGAATCAAATTAATTTCCGATGCCGTCAAATCTAAAGCGCTAGTATTGTTATCAATTCCGCCAACCGCAATATTTTGTCCTGCTGTTGCTGGTTGTATAGTTAGCGCCCCAGTACCCGAAACGTTCCCGGAAAAATCTATTTCACCTGCTGTTAAAGTCAGCGGGTTACTACCGGCAGATAAAGTAGAACCGAAAGCAATAGTTGCATCTCCCACTGTAAAATTTACAGAAGTATTTAACGTCACCGGGCCCCTAAAACTAATGTGATCATTAGTTGTGGTGATATTTCCGCTCAGGGCAACGCTTCCCGCGCCATTTTGATTAAATGCACCGTCTAAGTTCAGATTATTTAAAATATTGAGATTGCCCGTATTGCTAATTGTTAGCGTACCGTTATTGGTGGTAGTCAAAATTCCTTGCTGATTAATAGTATCAGCCGAAATCCCAATATTGCCAGCTACGTTAACCGCTGAATTCGCAGTGATAGTTTTCCCGCTAATCTGTAACTTGCTTAAAGAATTAGCATTGCCAACGGCACCATTGAATGTAACATTACCGATATCGGCATTCAGAGTCAAGTCGCTACTGCCGTTAACTGTATCATTAAAAGTAAGAGCATTCCCTGAAATAATCGGATTGTTGGCAATGGTGACGGCATCGTTATAAGTTTGGGCACCAGTAGTTGTGACATTGCTATTGAGTTGAGTTGTACCGCCAGTGTTGGTGGTGACACTGGCAGCATTGACGGCATTAAATGTAGTGGTTTCTGTACTGTTGGCGTAGATATTACCGAATGGAGTTGTGCCACCACCTACTGCACCCGTAAATGTTAGATCTGATGCACCAGCATTGGCAGTAATATCGCTGTTACCATCTAAGGTGGAAGCAAAGGTAATGCTATTACCAGTTAAAACGGGGCTATTGGCAATGGTGACGCCATCGTTATAAGTTTGGGCACCAGTAGTTGTGACATTGCTATTGAGTTGAGTTGTACCGCCAGTGTTGGTGGTGACACTGGCAGCATTGACGGCATTAAATGTAGTGGTTTCTGTACTGTTGGCGTAGATATTACCGAATGGAGTTGTGCCACCACCTACTGCACCCGTAAATGTTAGATCTGATGCACCAGCATTGGCAGTAATATCGCTGTTACCATCTAAGGTGGAAGCAAAGGTAATGCTATTACCAGTTAAAACGGGGCTATTGGCAATGGTGACGGCATCGTTATAAGTTTGAGCACCCGTAGTTGTGACATTGCTATTGAGTAGAGTTGTACCGCCAGTGTTGGTGGTGACACTGGCAGACTTGACGGCATTAAATGTAGTGGTTGCTGTACTGTTGGCGATGATATTACCTAATCCTAATGCAGTTGTGCCACCTACTGCACCGCTAAAAGTGATGTTTCCTGTGCCAGCAGTAGCGGTAATGTTATTATTACCATCTATAGCTCCATTTAAAGTAATGTTGCCACTACTGCCTGTATTGAGGGTGACATTATTACCCAGTAATGTATTTCCATTGATGGTGATATTTTGATTAGAAGTGCTGATGTCAGCATTGAGAGAAGTTGTAGTGGCAGAAAGGGTAATTGAAGCATTGTTGTTTCCCGTTATGGGACTGTTAATTGTAATTTTACCGGGTGAAGTTTGCAGAAGGGTAGGCGGATTTAAGGTAATAGGGCTATTAACTGAAATGTCACCACCGCTATTAGTTTGAATGGTAAATGAACCTAAGCTGGGCTGTAATAATCCTAATTGTGTGGGTGTTAAATTTAATCCGCTACCAGGAATACCACCGATGACAATTGGCGCACCTGTTGTTAATGGCTGTAGGGTTAAATTACCTGTACCAGATACATTTCCTGTCCAATTAATTGAGTTACTTGTAAGGAGAATATTGTTGGTAATTGTGGCTGGGCTATTTAAGTTAATACTGCCGCTTGCTGTTACGTTCCCGGTAAGATTGGTATTGCTTGTGGTATTGATTGTGAGATTTCCCAGGGGAATAATACTACCGATCGCGCCTGTAAAGGTGACGTTGCCTGCACCTGCATTGACTAATAAACTTTCAGTGTTTGCTGTAGTGCCATCAAGGGTGCTATTAAAGGCGAGATTGCCGCTGCTGGTAGTTCCTGATGTTGTCAGGGTAATAGTTGGTTGAGTTAGTACAACAGGTGATTGGAAGGTAATATTACCACCACTACCTGCGGTGGTTGAGGTATCGAGAAAACCGTTAACAATAGTATTTGCTGAACCAGATTTTAGGGTGATGTTTCCTCCAGCACTTGCACCCGAAGAAGAAGAAGTGAGATTGCCAACAGTAATATTACTATTAACCGTGAAAAGTGCGATCGCACCTCCATTTCCTGAACCTGAAGAGGACACTAAACTTCCAGCCTTCGCGTCGATCGCGCCTGGTCCTGGAGTAACAGAAAGAGTAATATTCCCTCCCTTACCTGCACCATAAGAACGGGAATCTATACCGCTAGTAGTAATGTTACCGCCAGCAGTGGAAATGGCGATCGCTCCTCCATTTGCTGCACCTGCAGTGGACAGTAAACTTCCAGCCTTCGTGTCGATCGCGCCTCTTCCCGCAGTAACAGAAAGAGTAATATTCCCTGGCGTACCATAACCATAACACTGGGAAATTATATCGCTAGTAGTAATGTTACCCTCAGCAGTAGAAATGGCGATCGCTCCTCCATTTCCTGAACCTGAGGACCGTAAACTTCCAGCTTTCATGTCGATCGCGCCTTTTCCCGAAGTAACAGAAACAGTAATATTCCCTCCCGTACCTCCACCATAAGAAGCGGAATCTAGAGCGCTAGTAGTAATGTTACCCCTAGCAGTGGAGAGCGCGATCGCACCCCCATTGCCATTAACGGAAGAAGCAGCTAAACCTCCCCCCTTCGTATCGATCGCACCTGTTCCTCCAGTAACAGAAAGGGTAATATTTCCTCCCGTACCTGAACCTGAATAGGACGCCAATCTAGCAGTAGTAATGTTACCCCCAGTAGTTGAGAGGGTGATCGCTCCTCCAAAGGCATTAATGAGACCCGCCGCGGTGTTGATATCATTGGTACTGGTGAGGCTAACATCTCCGCCGTAAGTAAGAAGCTCGGTATTGACTGATATTGCATTACCAGCCTTTAATGCGATCGCGCCATTTCCATTATTAGTAATAGGTTGATTAACAGTAATATTATTATTTGCTTGCAGCGTCAGAGAATTACTTTTATTCCAAGTAACGGGAGCAATAACTGTAATATCACCTGGATTTCCAGGAACTGGCCCAGCCGCAGTAGAAATAGTAACATTTCCCATCTCTAGCTGATTTTGCAGCGTCACATTTTTAATCGTAGAAGTAGCACCCGAGGGCTGAAATACTCCCCCTGTGGAAAAACTGGTGCCTGCAGTATCCGTACCTGTGCTAATAGTAATATCCGTAGGATCTAACAATAATGTGCCAGCAATGCCAAAGGTCGATCGCAAATCCACCAACCCTTGAAAATCCAGCGATTGCTTTCCCGACACTTCCGCAAAGCCGCCATTACCA
>Ga0247770_1001290_pt1 | contig 20400 bp, 17 predicted proteins | sample UWRJL136409B6_FD_179943 | JGI IMG/M metagenome (GOLD analysis project Ga0247770, IMG submission 179943) | Plant litter microbial communities from Arlington Agricultural Research Station in Wisconsin, United States - UWRJ-L136-409B-6 | ecosystem: Environmental > Terrestrial > Plant litter >... | reverse complement strand
TATTCTGCTGTTCTTCTGAGAGCATATACACTTGGGTTATGGTAATTTATCTGCTTTCTATTATGCCATCAACTTGGCAAGGCAATTACTTTAGTATTTATACTCATTGCAAAACTGGGATGCTCCCTCGATTTTTGATTGTTTTCAGAAAACCAAGATAATTCGATGCTGCTTCCTGAGCGTTTTCGATCAACAGCAAATGTCCTGCTTTGGGTAATTGAATAATTTGACTCCCTGGAAGACAGCGATGTGAGCGATCGACATCCCGAATATCATAGATTTTGTCTTCCTGACCCCAAATTGCCAGGGTCGGAACCCGACTGTGAGGCAACTGACAAAGCACATCATCATAAAGATTCACAATGTCCCAAGTCTGCTGATAATTTCGATTACGATTCACATAATCGTTCACTTTCTCGGTTTTGACCTCATCCGGAATCGTAGGAGGCGTCACGAAAAGCAGACTGATTTCTAGATCGAACTGCTCTTTGGTAATCGGAATAAAGGGATTGATGCCCTCAATAATCGATTTCCTGACGCTAGTTGCCCAATTCGTTACGCCTAGCGGTGAACCGATAAAGGCGAGGCTGCGAACTTGGTTGGGATAAAGCTGGCTGTAAAGGGCTGCGATCGTGCCCCCCATCGAGCTACCTGCAACATCAAGGGATTGAATCTTTAGCTGCTCGACAAACTGGTGCAAGAGGGCTACCTGATTCTCTAGTGCATAGTCTTTCACGGTAAATCCAGTACTCTTGGCATAACCGGGTAGATCGGGTGCGATCGCTTGATAGCCTGCTCTAGCCAACTCGCACATCATGCCATTCCACTGCTCTTTCTCGGCAAATAATCCGTGCAGCAGTAAAATCGGTTGTCCTGTCCCTGCTTGATTATAGGAAAGCGTTCCACTCTCGATTTTTGTAGAGCGAGTTGCGATGTCACAGGTGGAAGCAGGGGTTGCACGATTCAACCAACCAGAGCCAACAAGCCCACTGACAACCAGAACGATAATAACTAACCGAAGAATGAACTTTCTCATGAATAGTTTTTCCTGACTATTCCAAATCCCAGGGTAAACGCATCTAAATTTTATTGACAAAAGTCGAAGCGATAAGGCATTGGAATCTCCTATGAATGCTGCGTCGAATTCTCGTTTGATTTAACTTAAGCGTAGTGAATTTCAAGGCTCGGTTTCTTTCAGATTCTTAGGGTGTTTTGTCAAATTCTTGCGCGATAACCTTTAGGATACAGCGCTGATCAATTCCTCGCTTTTCGCCCAAAGCTGCTTAGCTTTGTTAGCGTCAAGCGCATACGACCTTACGCCGTCGGCAAACGGGTTGGGCGTGTCATTGATCGGCGCGATCGCACAATCTTCGAGATAGTGCCCACCGATCTCGTCTTTATTCGCCACGACTGCTGCCCAGACCGACGTCGCGGCTGCCTGCGGAATTTCTTTCAACTCTTTCGGCGGCAGACCCGCTTCGGTGCGTGCTGCGTCAACAGTCTTCAAAAGTCCCTGCAAGTCCTCCGGCGAGAAATGGCGGGGTAGATCCGTCAGACTGTTTCCGGGCATCACCGAAGCAGCCCGAATGCCGCGATCTCGATGCCGCCTGTCAAACTCCACAGCGAACAGTGAATTGGCGGTTTTCGACCGACTATAAGCGACCCATGGATCGTACACCTGCTGCTCGAAATTCGGATCGTCCAAGTCGATATCGGCACCGCGATGCGCGAGCGACGACAGGACTACCAGCCGTCCATTATCGGCGAGCAACGGCTCGCTCTGATTGATCAGGGCGAGATGACCCAGATGGTTCGTCCCGAACTGGACTTCAAAGCCATCGATCGTCCGACCGAATGGAGTTGCCATAACGCCAGCGTTAGCGATAATGGAATCGAACGGCTGACGGTCAGCCAACAGTTTATCCGCGCAGGCGCGAACACTTTGCAAGGATGCCAGATCGAGATTGATCAATTCCAGGCAGCCACCTCCTTGCGACGCGGCATCACGAATCGATGCAGTGGCTGGCTCAGCTTTAGCAAGCTCCCTGACCGCGCCGACGACGCTAGCGCCGTGAGCGACCAGTGAGCGGGCGGTTTCAAGCCCAATGCCCGACGATGCACCGGTAATGAGAAATCGCTTTCCCTTGAGATTAATGCCGGAAAGCACCTCGTCGGCGGTCGATTTTGCACCAAATTTTTCAGCCATTTCTTTTCCTTTCGTTAATTGTGAGTGTAAAAGTTTTGAGCTTTTGCATACCCTATGATCGCCGCTCCTAAACCGCGAGAACCACCTGTTACCAGTGCAACTTTGCCTGCAAGTGTTGTCGTCATGATGGACTCCTTTGGATGTATTACTGCTCAATCAAACGCTGCTTACTATCGGGATGCCCTTGAGGAACCAACGGCACGGAGAGTGATCGAGCGGATGATGCAGGTCGATCGCCACTTGGTCGCAACGTTTCGCACTGCCGATCGACTACTGCGCTACATACCCACCATCTATCATCAACGTTTCACCTGTTACGAACTATGCCATGTCAGATGATAAAAACAGGACTGAATTTGGAACTTCAAGCGGTGTTCCAGCTCGTCTCTCTGTCTTGTTACCCTAGCGGAACTTAAGTTGAACCATGCCCGCATATTTTAATTGTTTAAGAGTGGCGACATTTGCATTCCAATCAATTCAATGGAGCGCATCAGTTGGGCGTGGTTCATCTGCGCGTTGTCCATTTGAAAAGTTACTCTCGAAATGCCGCCGAGCGATTCGCTGTGACGGCGGATTTTCTCCGCCACTTCTTCGGGACTGCCGACCAGTAATGCGCCGGTTGCGCCGCGCTGCGCGTCAAAATCGGCGCGCGTAACAGGCAGCCAGCCTCTCTCTCTGCCAATTTTAGTAAAGGTTTCGGCGTAGCCCGGAAAAAATTCTTCAACGGCTTGTTCAGTCGTGTCGGCGACATAACCGATTGAATGCAATGAAACTTTCAATGTTTCGGGCGCGTACCCGGCGCGCGCTCCGGCATCGCGGTATAAATCTACGAGCGAGCGAAAGCGATGCGTTTCGCCGCCGATAATGGCAACCACGAGCGGCAGTCCAAGCATTCCGGCGCGGAGGAAAGATTGCGGCGTACCGCCGACCCCAATCCAGATGGGAAACGGCTTTTGCAGCGGACGCGGATAAATTGCTTGGTTTTCCAGCGCGGGGCGAAATTTGCCCGACCAATCGACCGTTTCGTTGTCCCGAATTTTGAGCAAGAGTTCGAGCTTTTCAGCGAAAATCTCGTCGTAATCGCCGAGGCTAAATCCAAATAGCGGAAAGGCTTCGGTGAACGAGCCGCGCCCGACAACCATTTCGGCGCGACCTTTTGAAATCAAATCGAGCGTGGCGAATTGTTGAAACACACGCACCGGGTCAGCCGCGCTCAGCACCGTAACCGCGCTGGTTAGACGGATGCGCTCGGTGCGTGCCGCGGCAGCGGCGAGAATAACCGCGTTTGCCGAATCTAAAAATTCATGCCGATGGTGCTCGCCGATGCCGAAGATATCCAAGCCGGAACGATCCGCCTGCTCTATTCTCTCCAGCAGTTCGGCGACGGACTGCGCGGCATCCGCCGTTTCGCCGTTTTCACTCGTTCCAACCGAGGCAAAACTGTCAATTCCAACTTCCATATCATTTCCCACGCGTTTTGCGAATGAAATAGACTAATCCGAAATAGTAGAAAGTCTTGCTGTACGAGTTAAGCTGCTGTTCTCTCGCTCAGCAAAGAACGCCTAACCATCATCAACTCAGAGGGGGCGCGCTACTACCGTGATCTGAATTATCAGGGAGCGGAATGAATTCAGTTTCACCGGGAACCGCCGGGAAGCGGCGGTCTTGCCAATCTCGTTTTGCCTGCTCGATACGCGCTGAGCGGCTCGACACAAAGTTCCAGTACTTTGTGCGATCGCCCACTGGTGCCCCGCCGATAATCATTGCTTTTGCCTCAGCCCCCGCACTGATATTTACTGATTCATCCGGTGCTAAAACGGCTAGACGATATGGCTCTAAAGGCTTTCCATTTACGAATAAGCCGGATGTGACGCTATAAACTGCCCTTTCTAAACCTTCTATTGGCGCTAGCTGAAATTGACTACCCTCCGTGAAAACGAGCGCTAGGTAAAGAGTAGCAGAGTAGGTTTTAACTGGTGATTGGTGAGACTGATAGCTACCGGCGATCAAGGTCGCGCTGGTGCCTGTTTGAGTCCACCTCGGTAAATCAGTCGCCGAATAATGTGAAAAGCTGGGTTCAACTTCTTCAGCGATTTCGGGGAGGGCAATCCAGGTCTGAATGCCGTGAAGAGTAGATTCTTTCTCTCTAAAGCTCTCGGGCGATCGCTCAGAATGAACAATACCTTTGCCCGCTGTCATCCAGTTCACCTCGCCCGGAAAAATCTCTTGTACTGTACCTAGACTATCTCTATGCAGAAGGCTTCCTTCAAACAAATAGGTAACCGTCGCTAAATTGATGTGTGGATGGGGTCTAACATCGACGCCTTTTCCAGCCGGAAAAATAGCTGGGCCTAAGTGATCAAAGAAGATGAAAGGTCCAACCATTTTTAGGGTTTCACTCGGTAAGATGCGCTGTACGCTAAACCCCCCTAAATTGTGCTTTTCAGGCGTGATTAATTGCTGAATACTCATTTTCGTACGATCCATTCTTAGTTGACGCTGTGGACGAAGATACAATCTTAATTCTGTTGCTGCTTCAGATTCTTGCCTAACTTAACTTCAATGTAATGAATTCCAAGGCTCGATTTCTTTCAGATTCTTAGGGCAAATTTTCAGATTTTTATGGTGCTAACGAATCTGCTTGGGGGTCTTTCCCGTGAATCGCTTGATGTGCTGCGTCAAATGGCTTTGACTGGAGAAGCCTACTTGTAGGGCAATGTCTGCGATCGCCAAATCTGTTTTCGATAGCATCAACTTTGCCTGTTCCACACGCTGTTGAATCACGTACTGACGTGGAGAAATTCCCATTGTTTGCTTAAACAAACTCGCAAAGTAAGTCGGGCTAATATTAATCACTTCTGCAAGCTCAGTCAGTGACAAATCTCGATCAAGGTGAGTACGAATATAGCCGAGCACTTGCTGTAATCGGATGTGCGTTAAGCCTTTGCGCTTGGCTTCAAGGGTTGGCGTTGTAATTGTTAGCATGGTTCAAAGATTGGCAATTTGCTCAACAAAACAGGCAAAAGCTAGCCATCGCGCATTCGATCACTGCAATATTTTGCATTGCCGATCGACTACTGTGCTACATAGCCACCATCTACCATCAACGTTTCACCTGTTATGAACGATGCCATGTCAGATGATAAAAACAAGATTGCATTTGCAACTTCAAGCGGTGTTCCAATCCGTCCGATCGGGTGAAGTCCTGCCATGTAAGCTTTGACTTCATCCTGCCCACCTGTCGCTGCTTCAAACATATCTGTTTCGATTACCGCTGGTGCAACGACATTGATGCGAATACCCGCTTTGGCATATTGGAGCGCAGCAGCTTTTGTTAAACCGATTACCGCGCTTTTACTCGCGGTGTAGAGGGGGAAGGTAGGAAATGCAACGACTCCATTTGCAGATGCCATATTGACGATCGCACCACTTCCCTGTTTCAACATCTGAGTAATTTCATGTTTCATTGACAACCAAACGCCTTTGACATTGACGTTCATCGTGCGATCGTATTCCACTTCTGTTTGCTCAATCAATGAATGATTTTCGCCGATAGTTCCTGCATTATTAAAGGCAATATCTAACCGACCAAAAACGTCAACTACTTTATCAACTATTGCTTTAACATCGGCTTCTTTCGTGACATCTGCTTGCACAAAAATAGCCTCTCCGCCAGCTTCCTGAATCAATCGAACTATTTTTTCACCTTCATCCATTCGACGACCCACTACTACCACCTTTGCCTGTTGTTTGGCATAAGCGATCACTGTTGCTCTGCCAATTCCGGATGTGCCTCCAGTGACTAACGCCACTTTATCTTGCAGTATCATTCTGTTTCTCCTGTTTTAATTTCATCGGTTTGTCTCAGGTAAGTTTGTCTCAGCAACTCAGTGACTTCTTGCGCGATCGCAATCAGGGCCTGGTTAACTGAAGAGTCGCGAAGAGAACCAGTCTGAGGTTTACCTTCATGCCCAGGATTATTCTTGCCTTGTACTAGTGAATGCGTCATAGAACTATCCTCAATGAAATACTGATTTGTAATTGACTAAATCAATACCCAGGAATTCAGTTGTTGGCATGGTAACTGTTGTCATAGTTCAAAAAATGGCAATTTTGTTCATTGAAACAGGCAAAATCCTAGCCATCAAAATTAGATAACTTACAGCACTTACAGACAAGTCAGATATGAATTGGGAGCAAAGATCGGTGAACTTAATGACTTGCAGCAATCATGGCTGCCATCAACTCCGTCGTGTTCCAGTGCCCGGTATACTGAATTCCATTGATAAACAGGGCTGGGGTAGTCGTCACTCCACTCTCTATTCCGCCTTCGATATCTTCATTGATGCGATCAACATGCACTTGTTTAGACAACTCTTTGAGAAATTGAGGAATGTCAAGCCCTAAATCATTCGCGTACTCGACAAGATAACCGTTCTCCAACCTTTGTTGATGGTCAAATAAAGTATCGCTCATTAACCAAAACTTTCCTTGGGCGGCGGCAGCAAAGGCTGCTTGGGCTGCCCGTTGAGCATGGGGATAAATCTGTGTTTGTGGAAAATGACGGAAGATGAAGCATAAATAATCTTCTCCAAAAGCAGCACTAAGCTCTCGTTTGATCGCTTTAATCATCTTGTAAACGTTCGCACTTCTAGAGCATTGATAGTCTCCATACATCACCAGCACTACCTTGGCACTCAACACACCTTGAATCCGATCTTGGGCTGAAGGCGGTACAAGTAAAAAACTGCGGCTACGATCGTTGCTCATCTTTTTACATTTGTATCAAGCATGGAACTGTGCAATTTACTTGCTCGATCCATTTGCATGACTGTTTGCATAAATTCAATATAGGCGATCGCCTTCAAGCCGTCGTCTATACCGAGTTGAATTTTTTACAGTACAAATTGATAGAGTAACCATTCCATCGTGGAGTAGAAGGCTGGCTCTAACTCAAGTTAGAATCCCAATTCTATCGAAAGTACATCCTACAAACTAACAATGCCACGTTTAACGGCAACAATCACAGCTTGGGTACGATCGCTAACATCTAACTTATTCAAAATCCGATTGACATGAGATTTGACAGTGCCTTCACCAATACTCAAAGCAGCCGCAATATCGGCATTGCTCATTCCCTGCGCCAGTGAGCCGAGTACTTCTAGTTCTCGTTCACTCAGTTCTGGATTGCTGAGGCGCTGTACCAACTTTGCTCCTACATCGGGCGGAATATACTTCTGACCCCGATGAACGGTACGAATAGCATTCAGAAGCTCGTCAGGTTCAGTTTCTTTCAACAGATATCCTTTTGCGCCTGCCTGCAATCCCCGATAAATATCTTCGTCACTATCATACGTGGTTAGTACAATAATCCGAGCCGATTTAGCCGTCGCACAAATTGCACTGATAGCGGCAACTCCTTCCACTTCAGGCATTCGCAGATCCATTAGCGTTACATCTGGTTGGTGTTCCCGAAATAAGGCGATCGCCTGTTCCCCATTTTCGGCTTGGGCAATCACGCTCATATCTGGGTCACGGTTAATAATCGTGGCTAATCCTTGCCGAAAAATAGCATGGTCGTCCGCAATTAGAACTCGAATGGTTGTGGCTTGGCTCATCGTGATACTACTTCCGATTGACGGTGACAATAATTTCTGTTCCCTGTCCAGGTTGACTCCTAATCGTGAGTTGTGCGCCGATGCGCTCTGCCCGTTCGCTCATGCCTAGTAAGCCAAAACCCTCAGAGGATGGAATACTCCCAACTCCAAAACCTTGTCCATTGTCTCTCACGCGCAAGCAAAACTGATCGCGATCGTAGACTAGCTGCACTCGAATTTCGTCAGCATTGGCGTGTCTAATCGCATTGGTTAATGCTTCCTGCCCCATTCGCAGTAGGTTAGTCTCGACTTCAGCCGGTAGAGAATACACCGTACCCTCAATCTCATAATATAAAGTGGTATCCATTGCGGCAGTTCTGATTTGAGCGATGAGACGATGTAGAGCGCTCTGTAAACTGCCCTCCTCCAAAAGCTGAGGGCGGAGCGCAAAGACCGATCGCCGCGCTTCAGTCAGTCCAGTTCGCGCCAATTCTTTGATCAGGTCCAGATGTGCCCCAGTTGCTTCTACATCATCCGTTAGCACCTGGTTTGCAGCACCTACCTGAGCCAGAATACCTGTAAACGCCTGAGCGAGTGTATCGTGAATTTCGCGTGCCATGCGGTTGCGCTCCTCTAAAATTGAGGCTTCTTCTGCTTGCTTCAGCGCCGTAATATCTCGCGCCAGCCAAATCACCTGATCGTGGCTGATTGGGGCAATGCGAGCCGCAAACCAGGCTTCTCGTTCATTTAGAAAAGCACTGTACTCGACTGTGAGGATTTGTTGGGTTCTCAGCACCTGCTGAATATAACTTAGAAATTCATCAGCTTGTTCCTTTCCGAGTTGATGCATGGTTTGACCAATCATCTCCTCAAAGGGTTGCCATAGCAGATTTGGTTCCAGTACCATTATTTCAAGGAATCGCCCTTCAGCAGACAGTACAAACAATGGATCGGGAATTGCCTCAATTAGAGTCCGTAGCTTTGTCTCTGAGGCTTGTAGGGCTTCTTCTGCTTGCTTGCGTTCGCGTAGCGCAGCTTGCTGTTCGCTAATATCCGCAATCACCCCTTCAATGTAGTCATCGTCTGCATTCAGATAAGCAGAGAAAAGTCCCCAAAACACTGTCCCATCTCGTTTTCGCCCCTGTGCTTCATAGCTTCGCACTTCCCGATCCCGCTTCAGCACCTCAAGGAATTGTTGGCGATCGCTGGGATTTACATAGTAGTCTGTGGCGTGTTCAAGCCCAATCATCTCCTCTGATGAATCAAAGCCAAGCAGATTGGCGTAGCGTTGATTGGCATCGAGAAGTAATCCATCCGAGAGGCGGGTGCGGAAGATGCCAACCTGTGAGTTTTCAAAAATATTGCGGAACTTAGCTTCACTGCGTTGTAATGCCTCTTCTGCTTGTCTGCGCTGGGTGGTGTCATTGCCCACCGATAAGATTTCAACGACATCTCCCTGGTCATTGAAGATGGCTTGATTCGACCAGGCAACCCAAACCCGTCTACCGTCTCGACAAAGGTTTTCATTCTCGGTTTGCAAGTAAGCTTGAGGCAAGGAAGCTTCAAGATTGTGAAACAGATTGTGAACAAACTGCTTGAGATCACGTCCAGATATTTCGGTTTCTGGAACGATTGTTTCCAGTAGGGTACGCCCTAAAATCTGATCTTCCTCATAACCAAAAAAGCTCAGTCCATAGTCATTCATGTATCGAATTCGTCCTTCCCTATCCGTGCGAAGGATGATTGAATTCGCAGTTTGAATCAGGTTACGGTAATTGGCCTCACTTTGTTGTAACGCAGCAGTTCGTTCTGCGACCTGTTGCTCTAAAGTGCAGTTGTAGTCGGCTAGGAGTTTCTCGGCTTGTTTGCGTTCTGTAATATCCTGAAAGGTAGCGATCGCATAAGCGATATTGCCCTGTTGATCAAAAACTGGTGTTCCCCGTGCCTCAATTAGAATTGTGACATGATCTCGACGAATTTCTATATCTTCAGTCCTGATGCGTTCGCCCCTTAATGCCCGCACAATAGGCAAGCTCTCCGCTGGATAGATTTGATCCGTTCCCGCTATATAAAGCTGATAAGCCTCTGAGAGCTGCTCCGGTGCTATGGAAGTATCAGTTTCTTTGCCTATGAGTTGATTGCCGCATTGGTTGGCATAGTAAGGGCAACCCGTCGCATCCACGATCGCAATTCCCACTGGAATCGCTTCGAGGAACTGGGTGATCTTGCTTTCCTTAGCCTGCAGTTCTGAGTAAAGGTTGGCATTTTCGATGGCGATCGCTGCTTGAGTCGATAATAGCTGCAAGACCTGCGATCGCTCTGGTGTAAATACTCCAGTTGCTAACTGATTTTCTAAATACAATACACCGACCAGCTTGGCTTGATTTAGCAGCGGTAAACAGAAAACAGATTGAGGCTGGTTCTGTTGAATATATGGCTCATTAATAAAAGCACCTTCACGAGTCGCATCATTTAAGGTGACAGGCTTCAGAGTCCGAATCACATATTGAATGATTGATTCTGGCAATTGTTCGGCAATTGGAATAGACTGTAACACCTGAGTCGCACAAGCATTTTCATCGGCATTGAGTTCACAAGCCGCTTCGATTAACCATTTTCCTGAGTTTTCTAAAATCAGATATCCGGTTTGTGCGCCAGCATTCTCAATTAAAGTTTGCATCAGTAATCGCAGCAATTGCTTCAGTTCAATTTCACGAGAAATCGCCTGTGAAGCTTTCATCACTGCTGCTAAATCGAAAGCGGTATGGAAGGGATTAGAGATAGTTTCAGCAGTAATAGGAATTGATGTGGAAGCGGCTCTAGACGATTTAGGAAAGAACTGTGGATAGCGTTTTTCTAAGTTTTTAACTTTAGCGACCGCGCCCCAGCGATCGTAACAATAGTGCGCCTCTTTCATATAGGTTTGAGCAATTTTTGACCGACCTCGCGCCAGATAATGTTTAGCCGCTAATTCATACGCGAGTGCTTCTTCCTGGATATACTCATTTTCAGCAGCACCTGCGATCGCCCGTTCATAAAACTCTTCAGCCTCAAGAAATTGGCCTAAGACTCGCGCTTTCTCTGCCTCGACTAGATAAAATTTATGTAGATAATTTATTGGGGCATGTTCTGCCCATTTCTGCATCTTTTCTTGGTTAGTATTAACAGAGTTTAGCCAAGCTGATTTTTCAGAGTTTGCAGCATCGAGCGATAGGCTCAAAAGCGCCAGAGAATGATAGAAGCAGAATACAGGTAAAATCGTTATTGCTGTCACCTCTTCAAAATGTTGCCTTGCTAAAATAGCAATTTGTACTGCTTGATGATATTCTCCAAATAGATAACATAATATAACTTTGTATAAATGGAGTATTTTAATTGCACTTCCATCTTTAACTGCAATAGCGTGTGGTAACGCCTGCTCTTCATTACACACCCGACCAACTAAGCGGCTGGGATTCTCAGACCTATTTAGCAAATTAAGAATGGTCTGCCACAATATTGCAAGCCAATTCGAGGGGCTTTCCCGTCTGATTTGGTTGATCGCTTTGCTATAAGTTGCTGTTTTTTGTTCTAGTTGGGTAAGTTTCTCTCCAGCAAAAAATGAGTTATGGCACACGAAATATGCAGTATAACCAGCAGATTCAAAGTCTCCGGTTTCCACCGCATTTTGATAAGCATCAACCAGAAATGTTATTGATATCCTAAGATGCACCTTCCAGTGCAGGATATGGAAACTCGAAAACATTAATGTTTTCGAGTTTCCTTTTTTGCTATGCAATCGTTCTGCCAGGCTGAGAGCCAGTTGTCCAAATTTATAACCGAGTTCAATGTCTTGAACAACTCCACATAGAACAGATCCGTAAGCAACATAACTATGTGGTGACCAGGTATTACTACCGTAGTTAACTGACAGATTTACCCTCTTACATACAATCAGTATCCACAGTGCTGGTAACGTTATAAATACAGCAGACCCCATATTCGCTAGGATTGACATAGCTGCCAGTGGTTCTGGTGCAGTCATCTCTGGTAAATTGATCAAGTCTTCGATTTCTCGTTCAGCAAGTAGTGCAGCCGTTGACTCCAATTCCCTTTGAATATCTGCCTGACTTGGATTTTCTATTAAATCTATTCCCAAGAGCTTTAACGCTTCCAATCCAGTTTTTAGTACTTCTTTCAGGTTGCCCTGTGACAAATATCCTTGAATTCTGCTATCGTAAGCCTGCACTTTGTCAACCACTGTTTTGCCACGATCAAGTACCACTTCTACCAACTGTTCCATCTCATCAAAGTGACCCTGGAGATACGCCGCTTCTGCTGCTTCTGAGTACAGCGCTAAGGTAAGGTCATACTCACTCTGCCAACTCTCTGAATTGAGGAGGTGAAACCCTGTAGTGAAATACTTAAAAGCTGCTTCATAAGCCGTTGATGCCTTTGCTTTCTGACCTGCCATTAAATTAAATCTGGCAATTTCAGTTCGTTCTGATTGAGCAGTGACTAGCTCAAGTCCTTGATTGAGATGATCGATGATTTCAAACAACCGATCGGATCGTTGCTCTGGTGAAGTTTTTTCGAGCAAATTGCGACCGATTTGGAGATGAACAACCTGTTTCTGCGATTCATCAATCAAAGCATAAGCCGCTTGCTGAACGCGATCGTGCGAAAACTTATACTCTTGAACTAACAAATCTTCGTCCAATTCAGATAGAGGTTGAATTAATCCCGCTTGTATTGCTGCTAGTAGATCCTGGAAAATTGCTTTCGGTGATTTTTCGCAAACGATCGCCAACGTTTCTAAATCAAACTCAGACCCAACACAGGCAGCTATGGAGAGAACTTGCTGTGTTGCTTCCGGCAATTTCTGCAACTGATGCAGCAGCAACTCCACCACATTATCAGTGATATCTTGAGCTTCAATCTCAGCTAGGTCCCACTGCCAGCTCAACTTTTGTGCATCGAAAGTCAACAGATGTTCGCCATACAGCATTTTCAAAAATTCACCGACAAAGAAAGGGTTGCCCTCGGTTTTACGTGACACAGCTTGGGCTAGGGCGCGAACGATATCAGGATTGTGATGTAATGTCTCAGCTATCAGTTGACTCAACGGTTCCAGGGTTAAAGGGGTCAGGATGATTTCCTGAAGTACTGCTCCCTGGTTTCGCATGCTCTCTAGCGTTAAGACCAACGGATGCGTTGGAGTCAGTTCGTTATCTCGGTAGGCTCCGATCAAAAACAGATACTGGATTTGCTCATCAAGTAAGATGAGTTCGATTAACTTCAAAGTCGCAGAATCGATCCACTGTAGATCGTCTAAGAAAATGACTAGGGGATGCTCTTTTGCACAAAACGCCCGCACAAATCTTTGAAACGTGAGATTGAAGCGATTCTGTGCCTCAGTTGCTCCAACTTCGGGTATAGGCGACTGCTTGCCAATGATTAACTCAACTTCGGGGATGACATCAATGATGATTTGTCCGTTGCTGCCCAGAGCAGTGAGCAGGCGCGATCGCCACACTTCCACCTGCTCATCCGGTTCGCTCAAGAGTTGCTGCACTAACTTTTGCAGGGCATTCACAATGGCGCTGTAGGGAATGTTGCGCCCAAATTGGTCAAATTTGCCAGAGATAAAATAGCCTTGGTTTGCTGTGATCGGTTTATGGAGTTCCTGCACCAATGCCGTTTTGCCGATGCCAGCATAACCGGAGACCAGCATCATTTCACGATGCGGTAGTAGGGTAATGTCTTTTTCTGCTCCCCCACTTCCCCATTCCCCTATTCCCTCATTCCCTGCCACTCTGTCGAAAGCCGCCAATAATGCTGCAATCTTCGCTTCTCGCCCATATAGTTTTTGAGGAATGCGGAACTGCTCGGAAACATCTTGCAGTCCCAATGGCATAGGTTCAATTAAACCCACTTCTGCCAGTTGCTGGGCACAGCGTTCTAAATCTGCTTTGATGCCCCAGGCACTTTGATAGCGATCCTCCGCATTCTTTGCCATCAGTTTCAAAATCAGATCTGAAACAGGTTGGGGAATCGTTGAGTTTAATTCATGCGGGGGAGCCGGCGGTCTGGCAATGTGGCAGTGGACTAGCTCTAGGAAATCTTTAGTGGGAAACGGTAATTGTCCCGTCAACAGTTCGTAGAAGGTTGCACCCAGTGAATAAAAGTCGGTGCGATAGTCGAGCATACGGTTCATTCGTCCGGTTTGCTCTGGCGACAAATAGGCGGGGGTTCCTTCTAGAAGATGGAGACTTTTGAATGTCGGATTGGTGCGACTGAAGCGAGTGGCAATGCCAAAATCAATGATTTTGACAACGCCAGTCCTCGGATTAAAGACAATGTTGCCAGGATTAATATCTTTATGGATGACATGGGCCGCATGGATTTTGCCTAGAGTATCAGTAATGGCGATCGCCATATTCAAAAAAACCGACAGCGGCATGGGACAGAAGTCTAATTGTTGCCGCATCCAGCATTCTAAAGACTCTCCACCAAGGTCTTCCAAAAGAATAACCAGCGTGCGCTGGTAGTCTTGCTGGCTGTATGCCTTGACTACGCCTTCAATGTTGAGAAAGCGAGTAATTTCATACTCTTGCCGATAGCGAGTTAAATCCTGAGGAGAGGGATAATCCTGCTTGAGAACTTTGGCAATCACTGCACAGTTATCTTGCTCTCTGATACCCCGATACACCAAAGAAGCTAAGCTCTCATAGATTTTGCTGTGAATAGTAACTCCAGGCAGGGTAATCATTGAACGCCCCCCGGCGAAAGACTGTCATCCGTTTCCCAAAGTATATCGCTTGCCAAACTCCAGAATATAAAGCTCCTTGTGTGGATCTTTATATCTTGACTTGTAATTGCTCAACTCAGTAGCCAATCAGACTGGTGTGAGGCAAGGGCATGGGAAATAGCCTGGAAGGCAGAGATACATTCAATATCTTCCACAGGCTACCTCGGAATCGAGAGCCGTATTGCTGAAGCGTTGAGGCAGCCAGGGTCTGTCGTCGTCGGTTCACGGCAATAGCTCGTAGTGACAACCGCTTCATCCGGGGGGCAAACAGGTCATCGCCCGCATCAAAGGTGTGGGACATCGCTACCGGATTTTGCATTCAGACATTGATGGTCGATCAGTTGTATGAATGTACTTTCGATCAAATTCGGATTCTAACTTAAGTTAGAGCTAGCCTTCTACTCCGCGATGGCATGGTTAATCTATCAATTTGTACTGTAAAAAATTTAACTTGCTATAGGCGACAGCTTGAAGGCGACCACCTATATTGAATTTATGCAAACAGTCATGGAAATGGATCGAGCAAGTAAATTGCACGGTTCCATGCTTGAAGGCATAAATATTCAAGGTGCAACTGGATTAACGCACGCTCAAGCAGCGACGTTGAAAGCATTAGGAGCAATCGCACAGTGAAGCGAATGCCCTTTGGGCACGCGACGCGAAAATCTTAACTCTGTGCTTAACTTGCGGAGCTTAAGTGATGAAATTTGGCGTTGTCTTGCAGACTCAGTTCATGGCGCGATCGCTTACGTCATCAACCCTTGAGGGTAAACAGACGTTTCACTTAAAAGCACAAGCAGAGATGTTTAGCTTTTGATTTCATTCTGCAATTCCTCATTCACCAATCGCTCCAATAGGAGAATTACCTAATGTCTACATTCAAGTACAATCGTCTAGACAAGAATAATGCTGCTGTTTTACTGGTGGATCACCAAACTGGACTGTTCTCGCTTGTGCGTGATATTGGTGCTGCCGACTTCAAAAATAATGTGTTGGCGCTAGCAAGTATAGCCAAGTTTTTCAACCTGCCTACTGTTTTGACCACTAGCTTTGAGGATGGTCCCAATGGAGTCATTATGCCTGAACTGAAGGAGAAGTTTCCCGATGCTCCTTTTATTCCGCGCCCCGGACAGATTAACGCTTGGGACAATGAGGAATTCGTTAAAGCCGTAGAAGCAACCGGTAAGAAGCAATTGATCATTGCTGGCATTGTCACTGATGTCTGTGTTACGTTTTGTGCGCTTTCGGCATTAGAGGCAGGGTATGACGTTTTTGTGGTTACTGATGCCTCTGGCACCTTCGATGAAGCCTGTCGCGATGCAGCGTGGGATCGGATGTCTCGTGCTGGAGTTCAGTTGGTCAATTGGTTTAGTGTTGTAGGTGAATTGCACCGTGACTGGCGTAACGATATTGAAGGGCTAGGTAATCTCCTTGCAGGGTTTATTCCTGACTACAAAAACCTGATGACTAGCTATGTGGCAACATCAAGTGCTGGCTCTGCCAGTCGTGAGCGCCTGATGACTCCTGTGTAACTGAGTGGGTGTTGTCATTGCCAAGTGATCAACTTCATTTGCAATATTGCAACGACACTTGATGATTTCGTGAATGGCTAGGATCGATTGCCATTGATCGATCCTAGCCAAGGTGGTTGCTGCCAAAATTACCAAGTAATCCGGTGTTTCGAGGGGATTGATTCTCAATGAAACTTCTCTTTCAGTCGATTCTCTCATCGTGTCTGATCTTTGGAGGCTCTCTGATTTACCCATCCCTGGTTGAGTCTGCCATTGCCCAGGATACCTTGCAAGGTCAAGTCCCCTCTGTGAATCTACTGGCTGATGTGCAACCGACCGAGATTCACCCATCCCTGGTTGAGTCTGCCATTGCCCAGGATACCTTGCAAGGTCAAGTCCCCTCTGTGAATCTACTGGCTGATGTGCAACCGACCGATTGGGCATTTGCAGCATTACAAGCCTTAGTAGATCGCTACGACTGTATGGTTGGTTATCCAAATCAACTATTTCAGGGCAATCGAGCCATTACTCGTTATGAGTTTGCTGCTGGGCTAAATGCTTGTCTAGATCGGCTAGATCAGCTACTAGCCAGTGCAACAGTAGATCTGGCGGAAAGAGAAAATCTACAAACACTACAAAGACTTCAAGCGGAATTTGCATCAGAACTCTCAACATTGCGTAGACAGGTAGATTCCTTAGAAACCCGCACAACTCGATTAGAGTCTCAGCAATTCTCCCCTACAACAAAATTGACTGGAGAGGTCGTTTTTGCTGTGAGCGGTGCATTTGGCAGTGATAGAGCTGTACCACCAGGAGAAACACCTGGTTCTAGGGGTGAGATCGGTGACACTATCATTTTTAGCGGTCGTGCGCGGTTGATCTCGGACACCAGTTTTACGGGGCAAGATTTACTGAGAATTCGATTTCAGGCTGGTAATATTCCAAACTTTAGAGCAGCCACAGGAACCAATATGGCTCGCCTAAGTTTTGATGGTAATACAGACAATCAGTTCATTCTCAATCAACTTTATTATCAATTTCCCATCGGGTCAGATACTAGGGTGACTGCGATCGCCCAGGGCACTTTGTTTGATGTGGTTGATACGATTAACCCTCTATTGGGAAGTGATGGCAGAGGTTCGATTTCCGCATTTGGGGTGCGTAGCCCTATCTATCGTGAAGAAACAGGTGGGACAGGTGTTGGTATCAACCATAACTTTAACTCAGCCATCAATTTGACACTGGTTTATCTTGCTAGTAACGCCAACAACCCGACTGCGGGATCTGGATTATTTGATGGTTCTTACTCTGCCTTAGCACAACTGACACTCAAACCCACAGAATCCTTAAGTTTGGGCTTAACCTATGCTCGTTCTTTGAATTCAATTGATATTGGTACCAGTAGTGCCATTACCAATGATCCCTTTAATGGAAACAGTACCAGCATTGTTGGGGATAGCTATAGTCTTACGGCTTCCTGGCTTGTTAACCCTGCTTTCAGATTGGGAGGATGGATAGGATATCTCCGGGCATCGGCGCAAGACCTCTCCAATGCTCCTACTGCTGAGATTTTTTACTACGCAGTTAATTTTGGATTTCCAGATTTGGGTAAGGAAGGAAACTTATTAGGCTTTGTTTTTGGACAACCGCCTAGAGTGATCAGCAATCAGTTTGGAGTAAGCGATCGTAGCACCTCATTGCACTTTGAAACTTTCTACCGGTTTCAAATGAACGACCATCTCTCAATCACTCCTGGTGTAATCGTCATTACCAACCCTGAACACAACAGCAATAATGACACGATTTTTGTTGGCATTATTCGGACGACGTTTCAGTTTTAGAGTCTATACAGGCACGGTAAGAGCTGTTTTTCTGTTTTAACCATCCAATTTCCCGGACTGTTAAATTCTATGTTGGAAGAACCATTGGCGAGCAATACCAGTCAAGAAAACTATCTAGTCACCGCCGTGATTTCTCATATCGTGAGACCAGGACGTGAACAAGGTTATGAGGAATGGTTGCACGGAATTGCGACGGCTGCTCACCAATTTAAGGGACACTTAGGAGTCAGCGTGATCCGACCCTGTGACCACACTCATCCTGAATATGTGGCAATTCTCAGATTTGATCATTACGACAACCTCAAAACCTGGCTGGAATCCAGTGTGCGGCAGGAATGGCTGGAGCGGTTGCAGCCCTTGATTGAAAAGCCTGAAACCATTCAAACTCTAACGGGTCTGGAAACCTGGTTTACGCTTCCTAACAAACCCATGAAGGCTCCACCTCCGCGCTACAAAATGGCGATCGTGACATGGCTGGGAGTATTTTTTACGATATCTATTCTCAACCGTTTGCTAGTACCGCTCCTGGTTGGGCTTCCGGTATTGCTCAGAACCTTGTTGGTTACAGGTCTAACGGTTGCCCTGCTGACCTACGTGATTATGCCGCGCCTCACTCAACTCTTTCGCAAATGGCTGTATCCCATTTGAGCAAGTACATATCTTGCACATTCACAGGAATCTTCCATGTCTTGTCAACACCTGAACGAACTGACGCTGGAGAATATGATTTCAAAAGCCAATTACCCGGTATTCCGCTGTGAGGAATGCATGCGAGTTGGCGATCCCTGGGTTCACTTGAGAATTTGTCAAACCTGCGGCAAAATGCTGTGCTGCGACTCGTCTAAAAATCAACACGCTCGCCGCCATTACGAAGAAAGTGGACATGCGGTGATTAGTTCAGCCGAATTGGGAGAACAATGGCTGTGGTGTTTTACCGACGAACAACAGAAGAACTATTGATCACGCGCCCCTTTTCTACTCGCGAGGAAATCATGATGTCAAATCAGCCTGCCCTAACAGATATTTGGCCGAGTTTACCCCTGGACGCATGGCAAGAGACCTATGCCACCTTGCACATGTGGACTCAAATCATCGGCAAAATCCGATTTGCCCAAACTCCGTGGATTAATCATTCCTGGCATATTCCCCTCTATCTAACCGTTCGGGGACTGACCACTTCCACGATTCCCTATGGCAGCCGCATCTTTCAAATCGACTTTGATTTCATTGATCATGAGTTGCTGATTCAAACCAGCGAAGGGGCAAGACGGGCGATCGCCCTCTACCCTCGCTCGGTCGCTGATTTTTATCAAACCGTGATGGAAACGCTCAGAGCATTGGATATTCACATCACAATTAACACTAAACCAAATGAAGTCCCCAATCCAATTCGATTTGAGCAGGATGAAACCCATGCTACTTATGATGCGGATTATGCCAATCGATGCTGGCGAGTGCTGCTACAGTCCGATCGCGTCTTTCGAGAATTTCGCTCCCATTTTTCCGGCAAGGTTAGTCCGGTTCATTTTTTCTGGGGGAGTTTTGATTTAGCAGTGACTCGCTTTTCGGGGCGATCGGCTCCTGAGCATCCGGGAGGGGTGCCAAATCTACCGGATGCAGTGGCGCAGGAAGCCTATTCCCAGGAAGTCAGTAGTGCCGGATTTTGGCCCGGAGCCGGATTATCATACCCAGCGTTTTATTCCTATGCGTACCCAGAACCCGATGGGTTTAAGCAGGCTGAGGTTCGTCCTGATGCTGCATTTTACAATAAAGAGTTGGGTGAATTTATTTTGCCCTATGATGCTGTCCGTGAGGCAGAATCACCGGATCAGACGTTGTTAGAGTTCTTACAAAGCACCTATGAAGCTGCAGCCAGGTTAGGCAACTGGAATCAAAAGGAACTTCAGCAGTTGACGTTTAAGTAGCAACTGCATTCCTAAATTGGCGTTTAACTGGCAGATATTAAGTGGTGAAATGTAGGACAATTTCGCAGACTGGTTTATTGGACGCTTAAACCTTGCTCGTGAAGGTCAATTCCGATGAACCTATGGTAATTACTCCAATTTTGGGAACCTGTCAGAGCATACTGGCGCGATCGCTCCCCTGAGAGTGCAGATAAACTCAAATTTCTCCTCACCCTGGTGGAAGGAACTCGTTGGCAATACACCAATGGTGTTCAAAATCTGGTAGCCATCAGCCTCAACACCTTCCTCAATACTGGACATTTCGCCCTGGAAGAGTGTGGAGATGCGATCGCCACACTTCCATCTGTTCGTCTGGTTCTCCCAAGAGTTGCTGCACCAATTTTTGCAGTGCATCGATGATCGCGCTCTAGAGCGCCAGTCCAGTAAAAGAGGTTGACAAAAAACATAAAGTATGGTATTAAGCGAAAAAAACCACTCTGTGCTGTAAAATGCGCCCACCAACCTGGACCCCCCCAATCGAGTTGTCTGCT
>Ga0247770_1001289_pt1 | contig 20402 bp, 22 predicted proteins | sample UWRJL136409B6_FD_179943 | JGI IMG/M metagenome (GOLD analysis project Ga0247770, IMG submission 179943) | Plant litter microbial communities from Arlington Agricultural Research Station in Wisconsin, United States - UWRJ-L136-409B-6 | ecosystem: Environmental > Terrestrial > Plant litter >... | reverse complement strand
CCCCCACAATTCCGGTTGAGGTGCCTGCTCAGCTCTCCACATTCTGCCCCGTCGTCCCAGATCGGCGGGTAGCGGGTAGTTGGGAAGCCAATGGCTCAATGTCTGCCACATACGACCATACCCATTGGAAAACTCGGGATCCCGTCCGCTCTCCCATCGATAAACCAGTGAGGGCTAGACTAGTAGTTGGGTCGGTGACGACTAGCGAATCCCTGGTGTTGTATGTCTTTTTGCTGTTCTTCCGCATCTAGTCGTCTCCCACGGGTGCTGCATGCCGAACTCGAGTGGCCTGACATTTCCGGTGTGGGAGCCGGAGCCTTACAAGTTGCGTCGAATTCGTTTACGTTCTTGGTCGCCGTCCGTTAGCATGCAAGTTGATGTCCGTCCGCCAGCCAATTGAGTGTGCTGGATAGCGCTTCTCATGCATTCCCGTCAAGACTGATATCAGGAGCTGTCAAATGAAGAATCTTTATTGGAGATAGAACATACATCAAAAACTGCCACTTCAACTTCGTGGTTTCTTCTCCTCTTAGGGCTCGCAAACTTGGGATGCTGAGATTAGCAGCAGACTCCAACATCTCATGTATTGAGCCCAGCCGGACCCTAAGGAAGGTTTCCGCCTTACGATTGACGAGGTCGCTGGGGCCGAACGGCTAGTAAGCGACACCAGCCATTGAATCCGACTCCAACGATGCATGATACCCCATCATTTTAAGACACTCCTACGATGTAAAATAGGCTTTTGATACCTGTTTTTAATCAGCGAGCTTCCGCAGATGCCGCCCACCTCGGTTCAGATCGAATCGGGTTCCATACCTCTTTAAAAGCCGCGTCCAAGTTCTCTTCTTCTCGACGGTCATATTCGACGTATGCGGTAATCCCTCCTACGCCTCCCACCAAGTTCTCCGCCCTCTCACGGTGCTTTTGCCGCTCTTCGTGCGTTGTTTGCTGAGTGACAACCCCCAACAAGACTATGAGCACACTAGTATGACAGACCCGTGTCACGTCAGCATACCATTTGGCTGTTACGTTGTCGAGATGTTGCCCATTGCCGACGAAAGTGAAGAGAAGAAATACGTGGGTGGTTCTGAACGTCATCGCTCCGGTAAACGTCCACGAGGTGGGCGACTCCGAATCGGTGAGGTGCCTGACAGTCAGATAGAACCACCAGTCATTGACGAAACTTGCATAAAGTGAAGTTAGTGTATGTTTGGGCGATGTCGCAGGGAGGACTTGGGTTGGTACCCGTGATGGACGCGGTATTCGCCAGCCAGGAGGCCTTCGTCAGCTTCGCCAGTTCGCGTTTGTCTATCAGCCAAGATCACCACCGAGATTAGCGCATCATCATCATCAATGGCAAGACATCTCCATATGTTAGCTTTCGGTCAGAAAGGCATTAGCAGTGACGCGACGAGCTGCGAGGCATCGTTTTTCTCACGAAGCACGAAATGCGATTGAAGTAACGTAAGACTCCTATATCCCGCGGGGCCCTCGGGGAACAAACGCCAAAGCTAACATATCGAGACGTCTCGTTATCGATAACGACGACAGGTTAGTGTAACGGGAGCTCGTCCGCTTCTCCACCATCACTATTACCGCCCCGGGTGGTGAAGGAGCGAGAATTCTATGTGTGTCGGTTGTGAGACCCAGAATAATGCCCTCGAATGTTAGTCCCGTGCCGAGTTCGAAAATGTCGTTCAGCGTGATGGGCAGCCGGAACACCGACAGGGCTGAAATTTCGCTGAGGCTTTTTCCGCTCAGGATGCTCTAAGCACCCGACCGTGCTACCGAACTCTGTATAGATTTACCGTCGGTCTCATTCTTCCACACGCGAGAGTACACCCATGAAGACTGCAGAGCAATTTCGAAATCATGCCTTGTTGGTTTCCAAGGACCGTTCGTCCCCAAGTTTGGAAGACGTTCGGTGTCTGCGGCACTTGCACCATTCGAGGGTGTCTAATATTGGCCCAATCTCTAGGTGGTGCCTCCACCTGGGCGAATCGTGGACCCATCGTCGAAGAATGTGGCAGACTAATTCTTCTAGCAGTAGAAGCCTTCGATGTTGAGCAGACGCTGTGCCATTATTTCGTTCTGCTGGCGAATCTCGTCGATAGTTGATTGAAGCCTGACACTGTCCCGTACTGCGCCGAAGTGGGATTCACTGCGAGATTTTAGAATCCCCGCACATGCAAGGTGAAAAAGCAGTAGGTACCTTTGAAGCACAGTGACAATCAGTGCCAAGGACGTCTTTTGCGATTCCAGCCGTGGTACGAGACGCGCCACTTTGCTTTCTGCCCGAATCCAATTGATCCTCTCGAGGATGCCGTCAGCAACAACGACAACAGACTCGAGCTCCGAAAGGGTAAGAATGCGATTTGACAAAGTGAGGGCGAGATGATCGAGCCGTATCAGCGTTCTCCGCCAAGACGACACCGATGCGATGGTCTCAATGAGGTGCTGGATTGCTTCGAGAGCTAGTTTTGTCTCGTTGACCGTGTTGAGAACCGACCGCATCAGTTGCGGTGCGTCGTCGATACCGGAAAAAAAATCCCACATAATCTTGGTGACTTTCCCCGCGATCGCGGCGAGACCGGCGACTGAGGCCGATGACCGACCTAGCTGTGACCTCGGTGGTTCTTGCCTTGAAAATTCAGAGCCTTGCCAAAATTGGGGAGAAGGGGCACGTGATGTTGCGCTCCTCAGAGGGAAGGAGCCATGTCGTTGATAGTCCAGGAGTGGGTGTGCAGCTCGTTGGTAGGCGTCCCTGTACGCCTCGTTGGGCTCAAGATGGACGGGAAGCGTTTGGTTGGGCTCGGAGCCCAGTGATTTGCCCTGCAGGTTGCATCGCCACTGCCCCGGCAGCGCGATGCTGTAGGTAGGTACTCACTCACGTGATGATGTTTGGGGGCTGAGCTGAGTGGTGTGCCAACCGCGGTTTCTCCACCTGCATCCATCAACCCCGCCCACATCATGGCTGCCTTTTCACCTTTGCGACTTTCGGGGTCGTTGCCTCGTTTCCATCCCCGATTCAAATCCATCGCGAACAGAGCCACGGCGACCATGGAGGCACTAGCGGCACTCGGCTTGGCCGGCAACATCGTGCAATTCATCCAGTTCACGTCGTAGTTGATGAAAGATTCGTCGGAGCTCCGCAAATCGTCGGTCGGGTGCACTGCGAAGGTGCTGGAACTGGAAACACTTTACGGACATCTGCACAAGCTGAATGCTTCGATCAAGACGAGTTTACGCAGCGCGTCCGTGTGTATATCTAGCTCCGGCGCCGCGTCTTTCGGGAATCTCTCGACTCTTTGCAAAGAGGATTGTGTCAAGCTGCTGGAGACCGTGAGTCAGTTGCGATTGCAGAAAGGCTTAAACGCGGGATGGAAGAGCTTTTGTGCCACCCTCCAGCTCCACTAAAAGAAGGGTAAGATCAGGGACCTGGAAGAACGGCTTAAAAAAACAGAGTCGACGATGACACTTCATATTTGCACAATGGCAAGGTGCGACTCCTGTTATTTTATTCCTCTCGAACCCGTTAAGCTGATTAAAACAGTCTCGCCCACGAGACTTAGAGCCGTAAGCTCCAGCAGCTATAAGAGGAGAGTCAGCTGCTCCAGTGCACCCAGTCGGGAAAGCTCCCTCAAATTCTAGTGTCGCTCAGAGATATCAAAGCAGAAGTCGACCAAGTCTAATAAAGAGATGTAAACTCCCCCTCTTTATTTGCCGATAAGGTGAAATCACTGGAGTAGCGGCTCTCTTCGCTTTCCATCTCACAAAGCGTCATCGGCGAAGAGCAAAAAGTGCTGAAGAGCCTTAAATTTTCTTCGCGACCGATACGCCATCAGGGAATCTCAATGGCTCACCAGAGAACATTCAAGTGGGTGTACCATTCACCAGCTAACTCAGCTTCAGCGGCGACATATCTCGGCATCTAGTTAAAAACTGACCACGGAATATTTTAGACGTCCGGAAAACCTGGGTCTAGGAAATCAACATTCATCAAATTCGTGGCTGGCGAGCCAAGAACTCGTCATCTTTTGTCACAGTGGGCGGGAATAAAGCCAGTCGCTATTGCAAGCCACTACTTCTAGAGCGCCGGCAATTCGCTTCAAAAGTCGGCGGAAGGGCTTCTCCGCGCTTTACTCTATGACATGTTCCAACAATGTGCCAAAGTGAGGGAGTTGGTGCGCGCTCAAGTCATATGCCAACAGGAGAGCGACTGGGACTGGGGCCAAGGCCTATTGTGGAACCAGGGTAATCTCCAATCCGCAATTCAGCTCGTGGCAAGTCAGGAGATCCTCTCGACCAAATTTTTGTTTCTTCATTAACGGCCTAGACAAGTACGATGGAGATCAGCTAGAGCTGTGTGAGACCCTCAAGGGCTTTGCGGCGTGCACAGATATCAAGATCTGCCTGTCAAGCAGGCCGTGGAGCGTATTCAAGGATGCGTTCAGATCCAGCCCTCAGAATAAGTTATACATATAGGATCTAACTCGGAACAACATTCTTAAGTATACGCGATCTCGCATGCACGAGTATCCTAGGTGGCCCTTATTAGTCGCTGCGAACCCATTTCGAGGAGAATGGCTGATCCAGGAGGTGGGAAGTCGCTCTTCAGGGGTATTACTATGGGTCTTTCTTATAACAATTTAAATTACATTTTCCAGTTTCCCGTTCGACCTTACACGGGTGAAGAGAAGCAGGAATTAAGGGAGCAGACATTATGGCGGCTGGACAGCAGAACACGCAGCTTACTTAAGATGGACTAAATGTCCAGTTCAGTTACCTTTATACACCGGACCGTTCTGAATTTTCTAAGAACCCGAGAGATGGCAGAATACCTTGCAGGAAGTCACCTAATAGGTTTCACCTGATATGCTCTCTGTTGAAGATATACACCGCCATCCTGAAAACGGACCAGTTTGATGAGCCTGCGACATTTCTGTATAACACTGCCAACCAGACAGTACAGGGTGAAAGCGAACTGTCGGTTAGGTTGCAGACGCTCATAGCTTCTGCTCTGTCGCGCGCCACAGAAATAGAAACCTCGAGTTCGGCTACCAATACTGCATTTCGGATACTCAACGACCTTAATCGAGCCCTGTTAGAGATGTTCGCACGGAATTAGGCATTTGTCGTCAAGCTATGGTATTCACTAGAGTTCTTTTTTCGTGGGCAGTTATTAGACGGTATGCACGCTGGTTACCTGTTAACAAGCTCTCGAGTGATAAGTATTACTTTACGTACCTCAGTCACCTTACAGTCCCACTCATACTAACCGACAAGCACTACTGGAGATACCACGGCAGTTGCCCTTATGACGTCTTGTAAAGTTTTCCCTGGGACTACAGTAACCAGAATGTCGCAACATTACGTCTCGCTCTGGAAACTTAAAGCTTGAACCATAATGCCTACGACTCGGGTAACTTGAGAGATCCTGTCGTTCAGTCGCCATGGGCCTGGCTGCTATATAAAATGGCTCTCACGGGGAGTCCGCTTAGCATATCTGATAAGGAGTTTTAGGAGCTTATCGATTACGACATCATCTCCCTTATACTTCATCGGGGAGTAAATTATAAGATTACCATCCGCAGCCAGGGCGCTAGAACATTAGGGCTTGGTCTGTACATGTACCGGGGATGGAGAGTGCCCCTAACAGAGAGCCTTAAGGAGAAGTACCTCCAGGACCTCAGGGATTTCCTAATTAGCGGCGCAGCTTTCACCCAGATCTTCAACTGCCACATCACATACTATCTGGCTTCCCTTGTGGGAAAGAGTCCCTCAGAGTTCCTGCCCAAGGGCGATGACCGAGTCTATAGAGGTAGTGCTGAACCATATGGCTGAGAAAGAGGGATGTGACATTTCGTTTGAGAGGCGGCTAGTTGATGGTCTTCTCTCAGTTGCTAACACTAGTTTTCCGCGTGAGGTGTATCCCGGTCTAGAGAGTCGTTTTTCGTCAATACTTGATAGAATAGCCGCGAAGAGGAAGAGAAGGGCGGCCGATGATACGGGCTTGGGAAGGGACCCACGGAAGACGAGGAGGGGGGGCCAGTGACAGACATCAGGCGATCAATAAAGCTTTTGCCAAAGTTGGGAATTGAAGTCAAACAGACGCCGACTGCCTGAAACTGAGGAAACTGACGGAACAGCTTGTATTCCCCCCCATGGGATCCAACACTGGGATCCGATATTGTAACCGTGGAAGTCAAATCCTCTCTGCGGTGGACAAAGACTCATTATGAAGTTCTCCGCTGGCGGCCTTGTTGCCTTCATCATCACCATTGCGGCCAAAAGCTGGATAGGAGCCCCAGCCACCACCGTCGACCCCGTCCAACCCGTCACAGAAATGAAAATCAGGGATGCCAATACCATCACCGTCTAGAATATAGTCGCGATGATCCATCACCCCTTTCCCGGGTCGCAACGATTGCACGGATGTCTGCGTATTGCGGATAAGGCCACTTTCAATGATGTGTTATGTTTTTTGTGAGGTAAGAGCCACAATTACCAACACCCATGCAGGTAGGTACCTTCAGAGAACACCACCACTCCAGCCCCCTCCCTCAACGACACTCAACCCCCTCCCTCCCTCAAAACCGCAACAACACTCCCCACGACCGCTTCCTCAGCCTCCCTCGCACAATTCTTATACACCTCCGCAACATCCTCCCTTCTCTCCTCCTCCGCACCCACAATCCCATCCGCAACACTCTCCAAAGCTTTCATCACCGCTGCCGCAACCACCTCCCTTCCGGAAGCCCTTGTAGCGAGTATTGCTAACCCAATGTCGCATTTCATACGATAATGTTGTATGAAAACGTCTGCCGAGCTACGATAGATGCTGCCGCTCATGGCAGCGTCAATAGCATCGCCAATGTCGTCGTAGATGTCAGGGATGCAAAGGATGTCATCAGAGGTGTAGGAATCGTCGAGGGGCTGTAAAGTGCCGCTGGCTACAGAGGTCATGATGTGTGCAACAGCTTTCTTTGAGATTTTGGCAATGGTGGGGAGGTCGTCGGCTAGAATTTCCCCTAATAGATCTGCGAAGCTGATGATGCCGCTGACCAAAAGCTGGACTGCGCCGGAGGCCTTTTCGGAAGGGAGGTTGAGTGTGGTGGTGGAGATAGCGGTCGAGATGGATTTGATGGCTGCAATATCAAGTGTTGTGTATTTTTCGGTTGTAGAGCATGAGCATTTATCGTCTGTGTATGCAATTTCTTTCGGGAGGGGTTGGACTTCGGTGTAGGGCGGAGGTTGATCGTTCGCCCCGACTAACGCAGAGTCGGTGATGCTCGTTCGCTGGGGTCGCAACTGGCCGAGCAAGGCACGCAAGCCTGCGGTGAATTTTGCCATGCTAAATTTCACGGCAGAAGAATTGTGCCCCTTCTGGGAATTGGCGCGATGGCTTGGCTGTATTTCATGTCACGTTTTATGGGGAGATTGAGTTCAGTGGCAGCCTCGCGTTAGGTGTAGAGTTTGCCGACTCGGCCGAGAGATAAGCACGGGACTGCCATAGAAGCTACATAACTATCTGCTCTACCAGTCCACCAAATCTCGTCTTCCCTTGAACTTAGTGTCCAACAGATAGATATCCTGGTCTTCCACCTCCTAGCCCTCAAGCAGAAGCTCCCATGACCCACCACATGGGCACTTCTTCAGGTTCGTAGCAATAAATAAAAGGTAATGATTTAACTCATAGCGCATATTTCCCATGATAGATGTGCATCTCACACACCGATTCCATCGCCCGGAGCTGTTGGGTAAAATGGTGTCGATAAAACCGACAACGTTAACATGAAGATGTTGCTGCTCCCTTGCGGACAGTGATGCCGCAATGTCAATGGTCTCAAGTACCTGCAACTCCTCTGGCTGCGGATCTTGCGACAACTTCCACAAACTTGGGTAGCGTTGGTAGGGATATCCATATCCAGCTCTTGATGGAAAGCCCGAGGTAACGAATTGATTAAAGGCGGTGAAGAAGACCCGATCGACTCCGGAACGAAACAAGAGGTCCAGCTCTGCTGAACGTCTAGATAACCTCTCTTCCGATATTGAGGCATACGAATGTATCTGATTAAAGCTCTGCTGGATGTGCCAATCAACCCGTTGAAGGAGCTGATTGATTTGCGAAATATCGACCGGGATAGTGCGGATGATGTCCAGAAATTTCTGGTATTCCTCCATATTGTACAACGGGACATTGTTCCCGGCGTTCAAGCGGGACGAATTCTCGATGCGCTCAATCCGGTAGCAGAGTGAAATCAAAGCCCTACGAGTCGATGAACAAAAAACAAGCCGAAGAGCGGGAAATGACTTATCCCTCATGAACTTCATACAGCCGTGGTAGTCATTAGCATGAAGGCTGTTGCGAAGATCTTGGTCCCGTATTAAGTCGGAAAGGTCTGTGCTGAGCCGGGAGAGAACCTTAATCGCCCACTTAATGTAATTGGTGAGCTTATCGGCGACATTGGGGCTTCCGAGGAAAATGCTGTCCGATGAAATGCTATCCATGGCGACTAGAATCATGTCCACATTTTCGACGTTCAGAGCCAACGTAGCAAATCTGCTGTCGAGAGTTCGCAACTTGTATTCCCCTCCGAATCCCAGCTGCTGCATAACACCAAAGCAGGAATGCAGGTGAGTATTGCGGAGCAGTTTGCCAGGGGTTGACTCGTCCAGGAGGTATGGAACAACGCCCAGGGCATCGGCCACGCCCTTGACGAAATCCCGAGGAAAGGCTGCGTGAGAAGTTAGAACAATCCCTTCATTCAACATGATACTGATTCAAGCGCAAGCAAGTGGGTTCGACTTACCTGGATTACTCAATTTTATATCCTGAGCTATGGATAGCAGATCATCCATGTTAACTTCGTTTGCCACCGCTGTAGCAGCGGCGATGGTCAAAGCTGCGACGCGAGCTTGGTACAGGGCTGATCGAGTTTTGAGATTAGCACTCATCTCTTGAACTCCCGCGAAAAGCGGAGAAAAGAGGGAGGCGGCGGCGGCTCACAGGTATTTGCGTCGCATCGTTTGGGTGACATCCAGAACAGCTGGTCGTTGAATATTTGAACAACAGAGCAGTTTGTAGGGGAGAATGCAGTCCGATTCCCTTCACAATTAATTGTCAGCTATGTCACGTCCAACATGGTCACTTCACGTAAGATCCAACATAACCTACCAGGCACCCCGGAGATCCCAAGGCTGAGTGGAGCCTCTGCTTCATCAAGTATCCTGATACAATCGAGGCCCGAGCTGCCAATGATCTGGGCTCTAGACATTCGGCCATAGTACTGGATAGAGTCATAGCACTGAATAGAGGTAGTTGTGAAAGTAATCCGGATAATGCTACCAGAATGGATCGGCGCAAGGCCAGTCACAATCCTCACTTTGCTTCCTTGACAAACAGTCGTACCATCAAGTTTCAACGCGTCTCCCTAATCAGGCCATGTTAGCTTTGTCTGGGGTTCGTTTAGGAGAACTTCAAGGTGAAGGCCAATACAAACCTTGTCCCCGGACCCGATGGTCCACCACTGAATCTCGGGCAACCCTGTAATAGTGTTCACATAAGCTGCAACCACAGTCATCGGGGCTAGCGTTTTGCCGGTAATATCAGTGTAAGACGGAAGCACTTCGACATGTAGCGAGTCCGAATTGCAGATTGTCTCGGGGGTCAAGAAATCAGATGCTGTGTTCAGATAGGTTTTTATGACAGGCATCTTCGAGGCTTGTGACCAAGTTACAGTGATTTGGGTAAGTAGGATCCTTGCCCCAAAGCTCGTGACGGCGGCCATGCAAATGGAACCTGTAGAGTTGTTAGCTGCCGCTGAACACCCTTGCTCTGGCATACATCAGGCTGGACAGCTTCTCACCACAATCCTTGTATAAAGATCTGTAGATAGTATCACGCGCGGTGGAATAACTTAGGATTTCACGCGCCATAGTCTGACGCCAACTCCCAAAGCCTTCATCCCAATTCACTCTAAGCCTACCACCCGCTGTGAAGCAGATGAAGGCGCTTTGAATACGGGCAGGGAGCCAGGGCCCAAAATCTGGGATGATATTCTTTTGGCACTGATAAGAATCGCCTTTCTTAACCGCAGGACCGTACTGTGTGTGGAATGGATCTGTTCGGCCGTCTGGTTGGGATTCCTTCAATGCCGGAGGTGGTTGGAGCCATACACAGCCAACAACCTCGTTATTTCCGGCGGGTAGATACTCACCATCCCACCTGCGACTGATTGTTGGGTCGTTGAGCGTTTCGGAAAAGGTGAGAATAGCAACTTGGCCGATAGAATCGATCACAGCAAGCTGAGGCGGGCTAGCCTCAGACCAGGCCAGGTGAACAATAGGGTTGGAAGGGGTGGCGGTGAGTCGATCAAAGGTACTGGGCTGACTCAGACCCCAGCACCCGTCTGAAGGATCGGCTCGAAGGAAGCTGACCTGGACGGAGCACGAGTCTGGCGAGATAGAGGCGATTGTTCCAGATTTTGACCACGCAATGGATCTAATGAGACACTCTGTTAGTCCCTTCATCCCAACGGAGGCGAGAAAGAACTTACCTGTTGAAATTTTGCACGCCTATATTGGCGTCTATGCCGGGATTTACGCTTTCTCTTGGTGGCAAAGCCTCAGCATCTACCTTAGGGCCCCCTTCCAAACCCCCACGTATGTCTTCCCGAGGCGTGAGCTTGGTATGATGTTCCTCATCTGTCCCGGCAAGCAGGACTTGTTCGTCCAAGTAGGGCTGTGGATGTGGGGATGGGCGAGTTGACGTCCGAGGTGACAACATGGGATGCGAATGAGGCGATAACGGAGGGGTTTGACTTTGCGTTTGTTGGGCAACTGGAGAGTGTCCAGCCGTTCGCCTCAGCTGCTGTTCCGTCATTTTCTGGGTACCTTCGACATAATTCTTGAACTGCTGGGACTGTAATCCGATCAGTTGATCCATGAACACCGATGAGAAATCACTGTTCCCGTCCACAAATGCCTTTAGTTGGCCCCACTCTCTTATATCACCAGGAACTTTATCCTCTAGATGAAACAAGATTTCCTGCGGGACATGGGTGATGTCCATCCATGGCGGGACTTCCATCGTTGCCTGAGCTTCGGAAACCTGGTGGGAGTTTGTGAGACCTGGTCTGGGCACTTCTTGCTGGGGAGTGCGACCTGTTGTGACCTGACGTCTTGTCCATTTGGCCAAAAGCTCCCGCAATTTGGACTCTGGGATAGCCGTCAGAGAAGCGCGATGTTCAGGCCCCATGCACGACACCATGAGCGCAAATGCCGGATTTTTCATAGTCAAATCCTCTCCCGATTCGATGTTCAACTGGTGGTCGGCCGGTATGTTGAATAGGCCTTTGGGTGGTGGGTTGTTCTGCGATCGTGGAATATCACTAGATGGGATGTTTTGTTCTGTATCCGAGTTGGAGTCGGGGCGGTTCCTGACTGTACCCTGATGGCCAACCTCATTTCTTCGGCGCTCCGAAGACCCTGGAACCGCTTTCCTCATCTGAAGATCTGATGGCGTCCGAATTTTGATGCTTGGCATACCTTGGTTGTGGTGCTTGATCTGATGGTTCTTTAGTGCCTGCGTGGAAGGAAATGGCGGGTATTGGCAATCCGGTACGTCACAAGAGACACGAGGAGCATGTGTGAGTTCGTGTTTATCTCGAAGATTTTTGTTCTCGAAACCAATACTTGCGAAGGGGCAGGTCCAAAATCGACAAGTGAAGGCCGTTGACCGGAAGTCCTGCTTGAACTTCTCGAACTCCTGAATGCCAACACCCGGGAATCTCCAAAGTTGGAGGATGGCCTGGACAGAGTGTTGGTAGTTTGACAATAGCGTGGGAAGGTCGGTGATCTCGCAAAGGCCGGGCTCTGCTTGTAGAGTCGATGAAACTGCTAGCTCCCTCTCCGCCCTCGCGGCCCTCTCTGCCAAAATACTTCCCGCGGCATTGAAAATTTCGCTGTGGCTTTCCAAATGAACTAGCCGACTGTCTAGCGTCTTTGGATCCAGCGCTGGATCTTCTGCTTGCCGAACGGAGTTGAGATGCACAGAGAGCTGGGTCGACCGAGCAAAGAACTTTGACGAAGTATCAATTCCATCCTCTAACGCGGCAATGGATAAAAGGTATTCGACCCAGGAATCGGAAGCATATACATGCAAGCCGTGGAAGCCCCGCAATACTTTGAGCAAGCGATCTTGTTCTGGGAATGTGGGACAGAGAACGACAAGTCCCGATTGTAGACAAGATACCACGGCGAGACCCTATTCGTGGGCCACAAGGCGCTCGTTCAAACCAACGTTGCTCTCGGGGCTCTGAAGAAATCTTGGTGAAAAGTCAGCACTAATAAAACACTGTAACTGGTAGCAAAGGTCTTACTCCTTCACAGAGACGTGGACGAAGGCGAAGGTTGAGTCGCTCCGCTCCTCGACGAGTGGCGCACACATGGCAAACAGGTAGCTTGGTGCCAGTTCTTGAACGTGTACGTCTTCCTCCTCAGGTAGAAACGAGATGGCTGAACGAAGCTCTGCCTTCCGAAGTGGCCGCTTGGCGAACGCGATCCAACCCAGTATTGATTGCAATCGCGACACCGAACGTTTGTCAAAATAGGATATGAGCTGCGTGAGGATCTGTCCATAACTACGGATGACGTCAGTTTTAGTTCCACGTCCGAAGGCCTGGAAGCGAAGTCAAGGGAGGAACACACAAGTCACTCAGCTTTCGAGGTAGAGTATCGACTGCATCCATCACTTCGCTCTTCCTGACAAACATGTTGGTTGTGAGATATTCCAGGACAAGCCTTGCCCAAAGGAACATTCCTGTACGCTGTTAGTACCTCGCAAAATGTGGGAATCGCCAGACAGACCATCAGCTTTCACCGCAAGTCGCATCTCGAGTTCCTTGAGTTCAACATCCGTGATCCCCATCTGATGCCAGCGAGATCGAAATTGGCCCAGCCTCTGGGCGGCGTAAAGTGCAATCGCCTTTCCGAGAGCCGCCTTTTCCTTTGACAACGATACTATGTGTTTCTGTCGCAGCTTCTTGGCCACAGACACAGGCATGCTGCTTGTGACAAGAACCTTGCAGACAGCCGAAGTTGATGCGAACGCCGCGGACACCATGCGTTCGAGGAGGTTGATAATCTTGACTTGCTTCTCCTTTTCGCATTCGTCCACCCCGTCCAGAATGATATGGACGTATTTTGTTTCAGCTGGGTTGTTGGAGATAGAGCCGACAGTCTCCAAGACCAGTCGCTCGATGGCCTGCGGGGTGACACTCTTCTTCTTGAGGATGAACTCCTCGTAAATGTAGGCGATTAGGTCGGTGTCCGCCCGAACAAGTTGGAGGAGGATGGATCGGAGAATCTGGTCGTATTCTGTTGACGTCGTCTGCGAGTACGTGCAGATGTGGGAAACCACGAGTGACTTTCCAGAGGGCTTGAGGAAATTGGCAATCTTTGTGGCCAAAACACTCTTTCCGGTTCCTGGATGACCGTGAAGGACGAGAAACGCTGACTCCTGGCTGCATCTCATCCATGCAATGATCTTTTCTTGGCCAAGTATCCAGTCGCAGGTCTCGGCGTACTTCCGGGGTTCCGTCATCACTGACTCGAAGAGCTTCGCTTGCTCGCTGTCATCCATCTTCAGCCAGCCGACAATAGCGACAAACTGGGTCGCTGTGCGTTCCTCCTCCTCCTTGCTGACTTGGTCAAGAACCTCTTGCCTGAGAGTAGCTAACTCCTCCCTCATCTTTCGCGATTCGGAAAGGCCTACTGCGTTGGCGGTTTTGTCGACAAGACTCTCGTGTGCTTTGAGATCGTCGATGATGCTGTCGAAACGACGCTGGAAGCGTCCCCATGATGTAATGAAGAGCACCTTCCACCCTGGGAAAAGTCAGCAAAATGCAGAACAGGGCCAATACGTAATATCGAACTCACCGCTTCGCTTCACAAACTTGTAAGCTTCCTTATGGAACTTCAAGATATCCGAATAGAAGATGGCCAGAGTCTGCTGGACCTCAGCGTTGTTCAGGTACGTCTGATCGAAGATCTTGAACCTAGCAAGGGGCTCTGCAATTCGAGCGTATGCCGTGATGATCTTTTCGAATGCATCGACGAAATCGGACGCGATCTAAGAGCTGGTTAGCTGCGTGCTTGTATAGATGTTACAAATGCGGCATTGACCTTCAGAATCAATTTGATCGGCGCCCAAATCCAAGGTAGGTATGGCGTGCCATTGCAGGCAACCTCGATCGACTTTGCGTAGTACTCCAATCCGGTGAAGAGTGGTGTAAGCCGTCGCATGTTTCGTAGCAGCTGGCGTGCGGCGAGCTGGTCCTCGATCTCATGAGCAGCCCTGATCACATTGTCGAGGGTGGTGCTGGCGAACCCCGCCCGGTCCTTCTCCGAGACAGTGCGCTCAAGGTCATGGAAGGCTTCACGGATGGTGCGCTGTGCCGCAAGCGAGATCCGTGTTGACAGTGGCATCGTGAAATGGCGCTACGGCTGTGAAGCAGAAGCCGGGGATGATTGTCATGAGAGAAGCGCAAGATCAAGAAGTGCTGGTTGCGAAAACTCCCAGCTCGACGCGTGCCCGACAGAGGCGGGGAAGATGCTGCGCCCGGCCTAACACAGCCACAATGCAGCGCTTCACCCGGTTGTCTGATTTGATTTGCTGAAGTTAGACCAAGCCATGCTATGCAGGGTCGGCGGCAGCGGCGGTGGAACACATCCCCTCTTTGCCCGCCTGGGGGGCGAGTGCCTCAAAAGGCGAGCCAAACCCCCTGTCAAGGGGCTTTCTTTGTGAAACTAGGCTTTCACGATAGTTCACTGGTAGTCGCACACTGGGCGAGAGAAGGAGCCTTGACAATTGTATTCGGAGTCTGCCTAATGTCGTGTCGCAGTCTGGGAACCCTAACCCTTATTCTCAGCCTTGCGAGCCCCGACCCACTCCGCATTCCGGTCCAGAAGAGTTCTAGATTAATGCTCGAAGACGCTGTAAGTTGTCAGTGAGATGTCGTCAAGTCGTATGAGTACTGCTTGCCTCAAGGTGCCCAAAGTCGCTGACGGAGGTCCCGCTAAGAAGAATACTGGCGAGATCTCTTTTTGACTGCTGGTTCTTGACGACGTTCTGCCAAAAGAAAGTGCCAGTCAGTAAACAGAATCTGCGGATGGTGAACTGTTTAAGGCAGCACGTACCTCTTCGAAGGAGTCCCGAACGTAGAGGCGCAAGGTTGTGACAGCTTGTTTCTGGCCGATTCTATGGATTCTTGCCAGTGCTTGATCTTCAATGGTCGGGTTCCTGCAGATTATAAGCCATAGACCATCACATAGTTAGATTCAACATACCAATGTGGCTCCATTAGGTACGCCCTTGATGCTTCAGTCAATGTGAGTCTGTTGCCATGTCAGCATTCCCGATAGTTAATGTGGGGATGCCAGCTCCCTACCCAACCGCTCCACAGGAGAGGGTCAAGAGTATCACCCGAATGGATGAATCACTGCGGAATCGATCAATGACGCCTTGTCTTTCGCGCTGTGGGACCTTCCCGTCGAAGCGTATGGCTCGAATGTCTGCTTGTTTCAGTGCTGCCTCCACCACATCAAGAGTCATGCGCCAAGTCGAGAACACGGCACTGTAATGAGATGAGCATATGATAGAGCGGATTGAGAATGGAGACTTACGATTTTACATCAGAAGACTGGCCCTGTAGATCCTCGATGAGTGCTTTCACCTTGGTCGGGTAATACGATATTTCCCGAAGCTTGTCCAACGACAGGGAAAGGGGCGACTCCTCTAGCCTCAAAGGGCTGGCTGAAACTGGTGCGATTGAACACGGTGGAACGTGGCCACAGTTTGATGCTGCAATCCTTCGCGTCGCCTGTTGAGCACAGCTTGAACAAATGAACCGCCAACACCGAGAAAAAAGCGGTTTGACGGTCTCAACATCGGCAAATGGATTACATCTTTGGTCGAGAGCAAACGAACACGAGTGGCATTGGACAGGAACCATATCAAAGTGGTAATTGAACGCACTTTGAGCCAGGTCCTGCCAGTCATCTGATTCGACCGCTCTGCTAGGTTCGTGTGGCGTGTCGTGCCTGCTAGGGTAAAGCAGCCCCAGGTTGCAAATCATACGCATGGCCTCGATCTGCTGCAAGATGCTAACGAACGAGGAGGTGACCTGTGTCCCGATTCTGAGGGACTCGTCGATTCGAGCGATGACTCGTGTCCTCGCCTGGTCGTAGAGTTCCCGCTCTCGATGATCGAATTCAACATAGAGGGCTTGATCCTGTCTGGGCGGAAGTTGAACTATACCCTTTGGCCTTCTCAGTAGGAGACAGCCGGCCAGGCGCTTGAGTCGTTTAACGGCTTCGTCAGCCTTTCCGGTCTTCCAAAGGTGTGAAATGTCAGCATCGAAGACACGCTTCTCGCTATATGGGTAAATGCCGAGAAACCTAAGAAGCGCAGCCAAATCGTTGATGTGGTTCTGAATGGGGGTACCGGTGACAGCCCAACGAGAAACCGAGTTCAAGGCGCAGACGGCACGTGCCATCTGAGAGTCACTATTTCGAATCAAGTGCGCTATCAAGATCAGCTTGGGTTGGCCTGACCGCAATGGAGATGTTATACCTTCGTCTAGTACCACTCGTCTCCACAGAGTCGTGAAGAGCATCGACGATTCGCGGCTGGCCACACTTCGACCTTCCATTGACACCGTGTGGTATGTCGTCAATACCAATGCCGCCTCTTCAAGTTCCGCAGGTTCTTTTAGTCGAGACTTTCCGTGGTGCAGGCGCCATGGCAGCCTTCCAGGAGATACATGTCTATATGCAATCATCAGCACAAGCTCCGAGGTCGACTTGGAATATCGATGACGCACATCTTCAGTTCATGTTCCCAGGTACCCAACACTAGATGGCTGTCAGCTCCCTCGATCCATCCAGCGGACACCTCCTGGACTTCTGTATTTGAGCACTCACAGGCTGGAGGGACGATGACCAATGTCAAGCCACATGATTTCTCATCATTGACCCCAATAGGTGTCGACGAGTCACCAAACGTTGGGCTATGTACGTCTGACGCTATCAACGCGATCATCGTCAACGTTTTACCAAGGCCCATCGGGTCCGCAATGATGCCACCGTAGAACGAAGGCGGTTCGTCTGCCTGCCGTGTGTCCGAAATTCGGTTAAGAAAACTTTTAGCCGGTGTCAGTAATTCGATATGCAGCAAAGTGTAGAGGGTGTAATACAGATAGCTCCCTCCCTGGTCCACTGCCTCCCATATATCTGGCCGCGTTCCGTCAAATGACCACCCTTGCTCTCTTCGTAGCATAAAGGTCAACGCCTGCTTTTGGTGCCTATGGGAGGTCAGACAGCTTTCAGGCCAAATCCGGAATGTGAACGTACCTCTCGAGAGCTGTCGCGATAGCTGGCGGCTGGGGTGCCTCTGGCGGATCCTCCTGGGAATCCAAAAGTTCGAGAAGCTCCGGACGTGGCTCAATATCCTCCAGGCCAATAGGCTTGTTGTTTCTGAGGGATAGCAGATCCAATGTAAGCGTATCCGGGGCTGAGTCGTCCAACGGGGGCAACCTTTGAGGATTGCGATACGGCACATTGCGATCGCAGCCGGCAGGGTCCTGTAGGTACAGCTTCCGTCCATCCTCAAGATGTTCGTTGCAATCCTCAATGAACTCGCAGATCGGCTCGGCAAGTTCAGGGGGGCCATAAAGGATAATTTCGATGGTGCATTTCGGTGTGGCTCCGGACACTCGAAGACGCTTGCCGCTACTCAGAACCTTGGGCGTGTCAGCCGACACGGCGCATGTGGCTTGTAGCTCGAGGTTCGTCTCGTCAATGAGCGCAGATGTGAGAAAAACCGATTCGGGTGCCACTGATCCTCTCAACTTTGGGTCATTAGTCCCAACAAACGCTTCCGCTCCTTCGAGCTTGATGGGATACCTCAACGACTCATCCAGCTCATCCGAGCGTCTCACGGTGCCCAGGACGCCGATGAACTAAATCAAGCCAGTCAGCCGTGATGCATAAAGCCAGTCTATTGCCATTCACTGACCATTCCGAAACATACGACCGTTGGCGTTGCTTCGGTGGATTCCGCCTCGTCCACGTCCTCGTCCTCGGTTTCGGAAAGAATATCCGTCATCGATACTTCAACATCATCGCGAGCCCTGGTACGCACGCTGGAACTCGCAGCTGGTTGGTCAATGAGCTCGAGAGAGGGTAGGATTGTATTCCGGGTGACTGCTTGGACCGCCGCGCTTGCGTGAAATGACTGTGACGGGGTTGAAACTCCATCGCAGAGTCCCCAAGGCCCATTTTGGGAGGTGTCGAGGGTTGAATAGTTGAAGCCAAGGGCGCCAGAATTGCTCAGGAAGTGAGATCCGAAGTGGGATCCAACCCAAGGTGAGGACGATGGATTGTGACGGACCGGTGCGTTGGTGTCCCCCATGGCCATATCGCAAAATCCGCTGGCAGCGGCAGCGTTGCCACTCGTGTTGACGACGCCAAGATCCCATGGATCGGGGACAACATAGGGGAACAGTGCGGGTTGGAGGGTTGGAAGGAAGCTTGGTTGCACTCCTGGCGCCCCAGACAATGGACCAGAGACCTCGAAGTTCAAGTTCCCGGCGGCGAGGTGAGGAGGATTCCCTTGTATGGTGCCCCATCCCTGGTGCGCGAAACCGAACGCGACATTGCTGGTGGATTGCTGTCCAATGGAGGCCTGGGTTTGGGGCAAAAGCCCGAATTGATTGATGAGAGACCGCTGGTGATTCTCCGGCCCCGGCAAGGCTCCGTCGGCGGGCGCTTCCTCCTCGCGTCTCGGCGGTTGGACCGAGTACAAATGATCGTAGGGGGTGCGGTTGGCCATTACTCAATTGTGAGCTCGTGGGTCGTACACTATAGTGACATGTCAGATCAAAAACTGATGATTCTGTCGAGCTGAAGTTCGGGACACTAACGCCGTTTCCATGGGCTCGTGCAGGCAGCACCGCGTGGCTGTGTTGGGCCGCAACCACCAGGCACGGATGCCACTGTCGGATCTGCGTTGCCATTGGATGATGTCGAAAGCTGTTGTCGAGAGCCGGGAGGTTCCGTTGCCCGCCGTGTTTGTCCTGGCTCTGAAGTTGTCGCGGTTTGGAATTTGTCTTGGGCAAAGCCCGGCGAAAATTTCGCAGTTGCCAGCCCCGCCATCAGGGCAAAGTCGTCTACGAAGGTTGGATGGAGCCGCCCAACTCCGAATGAGGCACCTTTTCAGCCGCACCAGAAGTAAATAGTCCCACTCGTTTTCCACCCCTGCCACTGACAGACCCGCTGCCAGATCTTTTGCGATGTCAAACCCTCGCCGCCTCTATCGCCACCCAATTATGGCGTCGCTTTATGTCCATGGACTGCAAGCAGGGCGCATGGCGATAGCGACACTTAATTGCGCTCCTCAGTTAATCATTTCCTTTTGTCGAACGCCAATTGTCAATTTCTGAACTGCAACCCGTGGTCCGACCTTCTATGACCTCGAAGCTCGAAGCGAACAAACCCCGCCCGGAACGAAGACACGCGAGACACTCGAGACACCCAAACAGCCTCGCTGAAAAATGGCCACCTAGATAATAATCGCATTCTGCAACCTTCGTTCTCAGTGTCACCCCTCTCGAACAACTCAGGCTGCCTCTGGCTGACGATCGCAAGTCCGGGTAAGAACCCACCTATGGAACCCCTCCACCCCTCCTGCGACGCCAAAACGCACAGGCTACCTTGAAAGCTAGAAGGCATCCGCAATGGCTGAAAGGCAACCCTTCGGTCTGGGCGGTGACTCCGTTCGAGGCCCAAAAAAGGGGGGTCTCTGATCTCCATGCGAAAAAAACACGTTCTTGGAATCCTCACATGCTGGAACAGTAAGGTCTAGGCTTACCGCTTGATAGGACTCTCCAGGATATGGGAACGCCTATTCGGAATGCACCAAAGCCCTTTCAAGATGTATCGGACCACACGTGGACTCAAAAGAGAGCAATGACTGGTCGATGGGAGCTAGGCGACATCGCACAACATGAGAACACCAACCACTACTTCCGTTGTCACCCGAAAGTTGAAGCCGAAGCCACAGCGGGGTTTGAAGGGAATGGCCAGTTCCAGACGCGAGCTGAACAGTTCCATTCGGCCACCCCGACAGCCGGCATGCGGCGGACGGCTCCACGGCAACGGGACTGGCCCAGGTACGACTCTGAACGGTTTGACAGCTTGTACGACCTCGGTGCTCAATCCCCGATCCCCGATCCCTTTGGGATTTAAACGCAACTGAGCTCGCCACGACATGGGACTCCCCCCGACAACTATCCATTTCTCATTCATACCATTCTTAACTCGAACATCAATCCCAACTT
>Ga0247770_1001287_pt1 | contig 20428 bp, 28 predicted proteins | sample UWRJL136409B6_FD_179943 | JGI IMG/M metagenome (GOLD analysis project Ga0247770, IMG submission 179943) | Plant litter microbial communities from Arlington Agricultural Research Station in Wisconsin, United States - UWRJ-L136-409B-6 | ecosystem: Environmental > Terrestrial > Plant litter >... | reverse complement strand
AAATAGCTCTTCTTTTATTTTTTTTCTTTTTTTTTTTTCTGTTCCGTTTTTTTTTTTTGGCAAATGGGGGGAACCGCTAGAGCTCGCGCATGGTGAAACGCACAAAATGAGTCACTTCCGCGTTAGCAACGAAGCCAAGCTTTTCCCCGGCAACGATGGTGGCAGTCGAGGTTCCTGGGCGCATCTGGTGGCAGCGGAGGTCGACACTGTTGATATCGCTCACGCCTGGCAGGGTCAGCAAAGCGCTCTCGAAGGGGTGAAAGCACTGGATGTGGTTGAGAGGTTTGCACACCTTGGTTGCCCTGGTAGCCCTTTGTTTGCCTAACCGCAGTCCACTCCTTTGACTCCGCTACCCCATTTAGAACAATCTTTGAAAATCGGTCTATTGTCGATCAGCAATGCGGGCAACCTAACTTTCTGCGAGAGTTGACGAACAATGAGCCTCGGTGACAGCCGATCCTGCCAGTAAAAGTGTAAAGAGCTTCATGTTTGATGTATCGGAAGCGGTTGTTCGCCCATGTACTGGTCTGCGACGTGGCGGCCGTTCTGATATATGTTTGCGACAGTTGTCTTTATAATACACTACCTATTTCCCGAGACTGGGATCCGGAGCCATATGCCGAATAGGAATATATCGAGAACAAGTCCCGAAGCTGGCCCTCCAATGACAGACTTGTGATATTTAGCCTCAAATTGCAGAGGAATTGTCTGACGAATCAACTCGCTTGGCATGCGACTTGGTTCGCGCATTGAAGTCATGGGGCTTATAGAGCCAAGGCTCCCCGCCGTGTTTGCAGATGTTCATATTAGAGTTGTAACGCTGCATCCTTGAGAACTTAAAGCCCAAGAAGAGACGCATATGCGGGCGGTCGTGTACATCCACGTACCTTAGCCAGTGAGGTGGCACTCGCACATAGTGAAGAAGTCGAGCTCGTCCTCCAGCATTTACTACAGTACTCCTGCCGCTCACGCCTTATGGGATAATAGTATCATGTGAAGCTTCTCCCAAAAATGGGTGGTGGTCTTTGTTTCATTCTAATAAACCTTTGTTGCGTAGAATAATTCTCAATTGTATTGGGATAGGCGGGGGATAATGTGGGGAGGCGTCTCGAGAATGCATTGTCTGATGACCTCCAACATCAATACCATGCCTTCAATGACCAACAGGGATGACTTTCCGCAAAAGCTTTCACTGTTGGTACAAGGCCGAATTTCAAGTCATTGATATTTCCACAGCGCATATTGTTACGCGCAATAGTTGCTCAACGTGCCAGGTGCGGTGTCAACCCTGGATGCATGTTGTTCAGGGGACTAAATGGGCTTTGACTGCACGTGTGGTCAAATTGGACCTGTATTCTCAGGCCAACAAATAACATCTGCAAAACATCAGCACCAGAAATGAGTACTAATTTCCTACACAACGTGGCACGTTTTTGCAATGTTGTTCGAATGGCTCGAAGTGTCTCCAAGTTTTGAGTGTCAGGGGCTTCATTGAATTCCGGGAATTCCGGGGACGCGCCTCAGCGGTCTGGTACAGGGGCCAGGTACCCGTGCTCTCCGGGCTGGTGGAATAGTTCGGGCAGAAGGTGGAGAGCAAGACAAGAATGTTCACAACCGCCAAATGGCGGAGCGACTTAATTACATAATAGAGCTTGGGGGATCTCCGCTTTGTGTCATCGCACCATAACGCGGCGCGGCACGGCGCGCCTTCATTTGGTACACAACTTCGCGCCAGTCCCAATGCAGTCGAAGAGTGTGAATGCTTCACCCCACGTCGCTTCTGCTTTCGCCATTCTGGCGGGAATTGCGAAATCAACACGCTAGGCCGAGAACTCGCTAGAGAGATTGCCCGAAACCACAAAGGTTGAGGGCTGGGGGGAATTCCGCCATGGACTTGAAGTCATAACATCCGCTTCCCTTTCGATCAATATCCCACTCCCTCTTTGTGGACATCTTGTAATAACAACATCTTCCCCGAGGACTTACAGCAACGACAGACCTTGACAATGACATCAGTCCGAATTGCATCGCTCGCGAGGCAGCGCCTCAGCCAACAATCCTCCCTCTATTTCCGACCGTCAGGCAGCCTGGTTCGCCAATTCTCCAGTTCGGCGGCCAGATTTCAGGCCATCCCCCTTCGCATCGACGGCCACGGAACCGGCACAATCCAGACCATATCGGTCGAAGGCAAGCCGTACGACTTCAAGGCAGACACATACACGCTTCTCGGCGGCCTCGACTCGGCCCCGTCCCCGGTTTCGTACTCGCTCGCGAGTCTGAGTTCGTGCAACCAAGTCACTGGCTTCGTGGTCGCCAAAGATCATGGCATCATTCTGGGCGAGTGGAACATGACCGTCAACGGGCTGCTCCCAACGGCGGTGCTCGTCAAGGGCGAGCAAGGGAATCCGAACTGGGAGAGCATTTCGATCGAAGCTCGGGTGCAGACCAACATTGAGGGCGGAAGCGAGAGCCCAGATTTCCAGCATTTCGTTGCCGAAGTTGAGCGCCGATGCCCTATCACGCAGCTTTTCAAGCTCAGCGGAGTGCCGTTTTCGAGCAAGTGGGTGAATGAGCCTCTCTAGGCAAGACAAGGACAGCTCTAGGGCTTGGAGTAAATACCTAAGGGCAACTTGTGTTGCAGGGAACGGATTCAGATGTCAGAACTTGGGTTCAGTGAATGGCGATTCGGATGCAGGGTACCCTCAGCAATTTGTTGGAAGCCGAAGCTCTGTCTAAAAACCCAGAGATGAAGACGGTCAGCGGGGGAATTTTGATACCTTACCGCCGATTTTTAGCATCAAAATCAAGTCAGGCAGTTATTAGTATATCAATCAATATCATGGTATTTGCTCGTGGTTCTCTGATTGCAGGATACCGTTCCCTTCAAGTTCCCCCGGTCAGAAAGGTCCCAGCCGCAACCAATGACTGGGGTTTCACCCTCCCCACAATGCTCACCAGCTCAAACAAGAGAGCGATGTTTCGAGGGTCAAAAGAGAAAATTCAAGTTATTGATCTGCATTTGTTGACTGACTGAAGAGAAGTGGCCGGCCAGGCAACACACGGTACCCCAGGTCGAGTTATCGAAGCAATGCCCAGCGTGCGGCCTGCCTCCTACCTTATCTGCCGAATCTCGGCCAGGACCCTCCCCACAGCACGCCGTTTGAGAGGACAAAGGGAGGAATGTGAACTGTGTTGGTGAGCTCGACACCCACGCGTTGCCAAGATACCAAGACCGTTGCTTCGTATATCCGTGGGACTGCACCCACGTTTCTATGCATTTTCCCGGCCCTTGGCGTCGGGTCTCGTCCTCGAAAGCCATGGCCAAACCTGGTCACAATATCGGATACCGGTTGGATAAATTTGCGGGAACGGCTCCACCATAGCAGCCGGGTGGAAATGCCACGCTAATGCGTCACTATCACCGCGCGCCTCGTTCTCTGGGGCGGTTATGGGCGCCAGGTGCTTGTCTGGGAAAGTGAAGCTTTCGCCGATATTGGCTTGGCCTTGGACGCTGGCGTAATGTAGCGTTTTGGCGAGAGTGCCAAGTTCCGTATGGGGAAGGGTGAGGTGAAAGATAAATCGGGCGGTTTTCTGCACCTTGTCAGTGTCAAGCTTTTGGTGTTTCTTGGACGTTTCTAGTTTCCGCCCACCGCAAACCATGGCTCGTATGCAAGTTGCCATCGGGGTCCTCGCGGCCCTAGCATCGCTTTTTCTCCATGAGGCGGCTGCTCAGAACTGCGCGGCGCTGACGGCACGCTTCCAGCCCAAGCTCGGATCGGGATACAAGTCGAGCGTGATTGCCACTGGTCTGCGCTCGCCACGGCATATCGTTGTTGACTCGGCCGGGAATCTGCTTGTGGCCGAGGGAGGAAGCGGTTCAGTAAGAAGACTGGTGTTGAAGGACAATGGCGATAGCGTCTGTGTCGAGTCAAACACCGCCCTCACCAATGACCGGAGTGTAAGTCCGGAGGAAACTTACCAGGGGCCATCTCACAGCGCGCGATCTAACGAGCGGCAGACGAACCACGGGATTTCCCTCAGTGCCGATGGCAAGACGCTTTTCACATCGAGTTTGTCGAGTGTGACGGCCTATGCCTACGACGCCGCTGCTGGCACTATCGGGACTGGCAAGGCCATCATCACCGGCATGTCCAACAGCGGGACTCACCCGACTCGGGCAATCCTCGTGTCGAAGTCAAGCCCCGACACCATTCTGGTTGCGCGCGGTTCCAACGGCAATATTGACACCGCCACCACATCCCTGTCGACTGCACGCAGCGTTATCAAGACTTTTAGCCTCAGCAAGGTCATGTCGTCCCCGACCGACTTTGCCTCTGGCGGCGAGACACTGGGATGGGGTCTCCGGAACATCGTTGGCATGGGCGAGGACCCGATCTACGGCGGCGTGGTATGATTTCTCACCGTTTTCCCCTTCATTCTTCTCCACTGCTGCGTCCACGCCCGGGATTCACTAATACTTTGTACCCATGCAGTGGTCTGTCGAGAACTCGATGGACGATGTCCGGCTGGGCGGCAAAGACGTACACACCAACAACCCCGCCGAAAAGGCCAACTACCACGGTGTTTTGAATGCCACAAGCAACAAGCTCAAGGGTGCTAACTTCGGCTACCCGTCGTGCATCCCGGCTTGGGACCCCAGTGTTCTTGGCAGTGGACTGCAGGTCGGGAGTCTCTTCAAGGCAGATAATACGCCGGCCGCCACCGACTGCGCTTCGCGCCAGCAGGGACGCCTCCACTTCCACGCGCACACGGCGCCTCTCGGGATGGTCTTCAACTCGAATGCCACAAGCGCTTATATTGCGTTTCACGGGAGCTGGTAAGTCTACCAAAATGCCGTCAAAGACTGGCATGTCAGGTCTAAAAATCAGAACCGCATCTCACATGTGACTTTCACTCCTTAGGAACCGCAGTCCCCCGGATGGCTACAGGGTGATGAGAGTCGACTTCAAGAATGGCGAGCCCGTGGCCGACTTGACCAGCAAGACAGCACAGATCGCAGTGATGGAGAACCAAAACACGGCGTCATGCCCCAACAGCTGCTTCCGGCCGGTTGGCTTGGATATTGACAAGAAGGGACGTCTCTATGTGTCGAGCGACTCGTCGGGAGAGATCCATGTTATCTACGGCGCGTAGATTTTTGGCACTGGTGTTTCGATGGAAGCAGCTAGCCGTTTTGCGAGGGAGCCGAGCTGATTGTTTCCAATAATGCGCTCGATTTCATTCGAGGTTCATGCTGTGGAACCCTAATCATATGCTCGCTTGGTGTCCCGGTAGCTCAGGGAGTCTTTGAAAAATCCCTCGCATGCACTGTGTCCTTGTTGTCCGTTCCACTGTCCGTTCCGCACTTATTTTGGTTTGCCTTGGACATCTCAGTGCTATTCCACGCTGGGTCGTGGCCAGCTGAACTGTCCTTGTCGTCAAGCCCGATACCGGCGTTTTCTCCGAAAGGTTCACCAGAACTACGAACTGCGTGTTGTCCTGAAAAGGCGTGTGTAACCCACCTGGAAGCCCCTGTCCTGAATGCAGCACCCCCTAAATGGACATGAAGAAATCTCGGGGGCTCCGGTGTTGTGGCCCAGAGCGCGGTAGCCTGCACTGACTTTCGTGACACAAAGTACCAGGCGTGATGAAGTGTGGCCAGTGGCCGCTTACCAAGCGGAGTTTTGGGTAATGTTTGCTGCATTCGCACGGGGGTCGGGGCTGGCTGGCCGGACAGACAGTGCCAGCACGAGTCTTGGGACGCCGGAATAGTGGAGCTTCGCGCCCACTTACACAGTGTGCGGTCCGGAAGACCTCGGCCGTAATTGGCGATCACTGAATTACAGGAGATTGGCCTTCCAGTTCTGGCTACCGACATCAAGATTCGAAACGGCGTGGCGGTCCTCTATGTTGTGATGTCTCGGGAGGCGCACGCCACCCCTCGGCCAGACGGGACCCATCGGAGATTAGGGACTTGGCCCTTCCATTCTAGCTTCTAGAAGACCAACGGCATTTATATTGTTGACGATGCTGTGTGCGAGTTGAAGTGTTTTCTCACACTCGCACAAACTCGCTGCGTGACCCGCAGTATTGACGCGACACCGGTTTCGTTTTCACATCGCCACTGCTCCCAAATCCACCGTCAAGACCTCTTGGTTGATTTCGATCCACCACCTAATACTAACTCACATTATATACATACCCACTTTACGCCGCAACCAACTGTCAGAAATGGCCAACCCCTTCATCAGCAACGGGACTTGCTACATCGGACCGAGTGTGAGGGCAGACGCGTCGTTTATTCCTTGCGGCAACGATGCCTATGGCCACAAAACTTGCTGCGGCATCAACGACGTGTGCCTGTCGTCCAAGGCATGCTACAATAGCGCCTTTGGAATTACTTACCTCTTGGGATGTAGTGACCCCGAGTACAAGGACTCGAACTGCCCAAAAAAGGGCGCTTTCCCCGGTAAGTTGGCTCCACTGGATGGCTCCCTCGCTTCCTCGGCTCACTAAATGCCCAACAAAGACAACCCCTGGCTAGGGCTATCGTACTGCAACGGCTCCTCAAACAAGTGGGTGGCCTGTTCGCAAAAGGCAAAGCCAGCAACGCTCACCAAGCCCGACTATTGCTACTGTCCTGAAACATCGCAAAATGTCGCCTTTCTGGATAAGTCTACGCTGGAAAATATGGCGACTTTGCCTGCAGCCGTTGGAGCGAGTGTCAAGTGGGAGACAGGCTACTTTCCCACCGCCGTCGTACCCTCAACGAGTCAAGCACCCCAGAACCCGACGGCATCCAGCGCGAGCACTGGGACACCACCGTCACAAACAGGTCAGCCAGCACCGCTCTCCGAGGAATCCGGTCTGTCGAGCAGTTCCAAGATCGGAATAGGGGCCGGAGTCGGAATTGCAGGAACACTTGCGGCCGTGGCCGGCATGTTTTTTTTTCTCCGGCACAGGCGACACAACAGCAAAGGCCAAGCAGCACTGCCAGTGACCGATGATGTGCACCAAGAAAGGGAGCCTGGGACTGCCAGCCATCCAACCCCACAGCCGACCAATTCGTCCGTCGTCCCGGGGACACCAGGCACCCCAGGGACCGTTGCAGTTTCCGAGCTCGAGCACACGGCCCAACGTCCGTGGTCGATCAGGAGCGAACTCGACCACAGCAAAGTCACGTCGATGGGAGAAGCAGTGCACACGGAAAGCGAGCAGGATGGCAATATCACCAGGGGTTCCTCCCCTGCCCAGCCGGTGTCGCCCTCCACCGGTTTCTCTCCATCGAGTCGGTTCGCATCCCGCTTCGCGATGGAACTTCCTGGATAATCTCGTCGACCTCGAGAGTACTCTGGGTAACTGTGAGGGGTGGAATATCAAATTGGTAATGTGGTCATAAGGGGCTCTTCAGCCGACCGGTAATCTTGTGGTAATCTTGTGGTAATCTTGTGGTGGTGTTTGTTGACGATACCGACCTGCTTGTACCTACCAACTCACATACTTGTTGTGCATGCCGTTGCTGTGCGAGTTTCGTTTTGTACGCGCTTTGGGTACTCGTGCTATAGTCTTGTAGTCCAATGCATATTGTTTTCGGGAATGCCGCTGCTTGAAGAGCAAGTTAGAGAAAAAGGCCTGTATTGTACGTCGGTACTTGCGAGACAACCCAACTTGATAGGTACTCCCACACCAATGATACCTATGCCGCTGCTCGACTGGCTGCAGCCCTCATTCATGATTAGGCAATATATGTAAAGTAGGTATATCGCGCCATCGTATGCCCCTCTCACTATTAGTCGGCAATTTCGTAGCGGTCACGCGGACTCAGCTGGCCTGAATCGATGCGTAGCACAAGAGGGCACTACCACCCCCCTGATGCCACTATTCTAGACGCGAAGGAGCGGCTCCATCAGTAGACTTTGTCTTGCTTTGTACTAGTCACAGCTCCCTAGGTACGAATCAGCAACGAATGGGGCCTTATGAGTCCACAGACAGTATCTATAGCTCAAACCTTCATATCGTCCGACTTGAGCTCTTGATGAGTGATCTACTGTTCGGATGGCTTGAACATCCTGGGTCTCAAAGCCTCTAATTCAAATCCACAATCTCCAGCAAGTTCAAGTTGTGCTTCTGTTGGCCTCCCGTTCGGAGATGACCTGTCACATGAGCGCAGTACAGCGATATATTGCAAGGCTAGTAGTACTTGATCCCCGACATAGCTTCTGCAAAGTACGGAGAAGAAAAGGGGCCTTTCCCTGAGATTTCAGCGTAACGTTCTACTGTTTTTTTGTACTACTAGTACACTGAACTCCAAGTCGTCTTGGTTTCCTTCACTTCCGGACAAACCCCATGAATGGTGGACTTGATCTCGGCCGTTCAAACTCATTTCCATCGAACCAAAAGCTGCACTGCCATGCATCTCAACTATGTTAGGTAACTAACTTTGGGGAGACGGTCCCATCCCCTTCAGAGAGATTTGTGAGATTTGGGGCTTTGCAACGCTTCGTATATCCTGACCTAGAAATCTGACGTGACTTTTGATGTTCTGTGGCCTAGAGTCTAAGTCAAGCGGATTTAGCAAACGTGGTGGTGCGTATTGGGCTCTATCGCTGGTTGGTGATCGTGATTTGGTTGGCTATGAACCCCTGCCCACGTGTGTCATCTCTCGCGATATTTGGGTGCCAGCAGGCTTAATTCGGGCTCCATTTCCGAGGCTCCCGTCCTTGAGCATACCTTGATCCACCGTACTGCTTCTCCAGTGAATGGAAATGAATCAGCCCGTACCTATTCAGCTTTGCCGCACGTACTCAGTGAAAGGCTCTTTCTCGTGCGTGGTGATATGGCGCAGACTTCCGAGGTTGACACCCTTTATTTCCAATCCTTCAGAGTGTGGCAGGGGCTTCGGCTGGCACGTTGAATGGGTGTGTCAAAGGCGCAGTCCAGGCTGCCATGCGGATTGCGGCACAACCCCCAGTCACCTGTTGGTGACTCGTATCCGCTTCTGCAGGGGTCAAATCCAGGGCCCAATTTCCCCGCGGTTTTGGCACGCTATTTTTGCTTTCGCTCGTGCTGCATGGCCTCGATCAATTCATATTAATTACTAGCAAACAACCCAACTCCCTTCCACTCACCACCATCGCCTGGTCCTTGGTCACGCAACGCGCCTCTTGTGGAATTCTGGCGCGCAGCTTCCATCTCAATCGACAAAATGGCGCCATCAACAGTGATAGCCGGCTTGCTGACTCTCGTCGCAGGGGCTTCTGCGCTGCAGATCCGGGGGTTTCCAGGTGCAAACGCAGGCCCCGGCTTCGTTCGGGTCCCCATCTCTGCACCACAGCACGATACGGCTCTACGGAAGAGAGCCGATGTTTCCGGAGCCGCCGAGGTCGAAATCGCAAATTTCAGAACGTCTGGTTACACTATCGACTGTCAGTTGCCCCCCTGGAAGTTGTTGTTGGTTTCGGGTCATCTCCCTGCAGCCACAAACGCTTCCCCCAGGTTTCCGGTGCTTGGCGGATGCCCTACTGACGCGCGATGAAGTAATGATCGGTTCCCCTGGCCAAAAGGTCGAGGTCGTTGTCGATACAGGCTCGTACGAGCTCTGGGTCAATCCCGACTGCTCCAAATCATCGCGTGCCAAGAATACGACGGTTGATGGGAAGGTCACCATCACGGTTGACAGCCCGCTGAGCGACCCGGAAGCCTGTCGGAAGCGCGGCCGCTACGATGGGTCCAAGTCGTCCAGCGCGAACAAAGCGGACGTCAAGAACACCGTTTTCACGTACGGCGACCAGACCACAGTCGCCATTGAATATGCGAAGGACAAGATTGCCATTGGAGGTACTTGATGTCCCGATATCTCTTTCCTCGGTAACATACAGCATGCTGATTGTGTCTCGTTGTAGGAGTGAGCGTCGATGGCCAGGTCTTCGGCGTCGCAAAGTCGTCGAACCAAACCGGAGTCGGGATTATGGGGTTCGGCCCGCCACCCTTTGGGTTCAACAACTCGGATTCGTACCCGTTGATCCTCACGAGCATGGCCAAGCAAGGGGCCATCAAAAGTCCCGCCTTCAGCTTGCATCTGAATGATTTCAACAACACGAAGGGCGCTGTCATCTTTGGCGGAGTCGACAAGAAGAAGTACAAGGGCTCTTTGGCCAAAATCCCCTTCAAGACGGTGCAGTTCAAGACCGACGATGGGCAGAAGTTTGACCATACCAGGTGAGCAGACTGACACTGCCACGCATCGACCTTGGTGGACCTTTTCGCTAACACAGCAGCCGCAAGTTACTATGTCACGGTCAAGTCGATGAAGCTGTCCACGCCCGGATCCACCGACACCAAGAGCTACGACATCGGCGGAAGCTTTGTTGCCTCGCTCGATTCCGGCTCAAGCAGCAACTTGCTTCCTCCCGGGCTCGGCGCAAAGGTCTGCGCTGATCTCAAGGGCACCATGAGCTCCGCTGGCTCGACCTGTCGTGTAGACTGTGCCGTGCGCCAACAGACCGGTGGAATGACATTCGAGCTTGATGGGAAGAGTATCCTTGTCCCCTACAACAACCTCATCAACGAGGAACTCTTCCAGGAGACATCAAGCTGCTTTCTGATGATCAGCGACAACACCGTCTTCGTTGACCCACCAACGCATATTCTGGGCGGTGAGTTCTGCCTTTGGCTTTTATTCCAAGAGGGAACATGACACTGACTTGACATCTTCATGAACTACCAGCCCCATTCCTCCGATCCGCATACGGTAAGTGAAATATTCTCACTTGATTCAAAAACACTGAGCTGACCATGTGTCTTACAGCTGTATTTGACTGGGGCAACGGAAACCTCCACATCGCCCAGAGTGCCGACTGCGGAAGCAATGTCGTGGCTATTGGCACGGGTGTAGATTCTGTCCCCTCCGGGAATGGAGAGTGCTCCCTCGGGACAAACTCGGTTGTCAACTTCGGCCTGATGGCAGGGGCCGCCTTAGTTTCCAGTGTGATGTTGCTGGTTTAGGGTACACGGACGATTTCCAACTCGAGTTTCTTCATATCGTGGTTGCGAGTCTGGTTTTGTTGTCAATGGGTGGCTTGGAGGCAATCGCCGTTCATGTTACGGCAGTGATGTCGACTCTCCAAAGTTAGACATAAGGTTGGATAATATTAGGTAGATACCTGGGGAGGTGAGTATGGTGAGAATTAGGGTAAGAGGTAGGAAATATTAGATATCCTGACCCCAAGATGGGCTGAGACTTTGTTTGCAAACTGTACGATCCTCTCAGGAAAAGCTCCCTTACACTCACCCAGAAAGTGACATCCCAAAGTCCCGGGGAAGAGAACTGTAGGTATCAACGGGCCCCGTCCATCCGCCACTGTGCCGCAGTGCTGCAGCGTTGGCTCAAGGGTTCTACCATCTCGACCCATCGTCACACTCACATGAAATTGGCTTCCAAAATCAACATTGCTCATCTTTTTCCCCCACCCCATTTCCTCGGCTTTCCCTCTCGTCATCTCAACTCGGAACAATGAGACTTCTTTGGTCGCTTTTCGCATTTTTCCACAGCTGGCCGGCGCCCCCGGACGACACTTGCGACCTGGCCGGTCCCTCTCACCAGCTGCAATTGCGGCCGACGCATCGGAGTGACATCTTGTCAATACCCACGGACTGACCCGGGACACTCAGGAGAATACTATGTATGGAAGCGGAGTGGCGGGCATCGAAGTGTCTAACGTGAATGTAGACGGTCTTGAAGGCCATCCCCCTCGGATGCTGCATCCTCTGCCTGCGCTGGATTTTTCGATATGGAGCATCAAGTCTTACCGGGCACGCGAGAGGTCGGGGTGGGTACAGATAGGTACTTAGGTAGCGATATCGACAGAGAGGCGGTGGGCGCTGCCAGAGAGCCGAAGCCCTCTGACTGCGTGCCATGGAGGTAGACACTTTGATTTGATTTTGTGCGAGTGGATAGGTAAGCTGGCGGAAATACGAATCCAAACATCGGGTCCTATGTGGACTCGTGTGAGGCCTCGCCGGTAGGAGCCCTCTCTCGCCTTGCTCACTCGGGGGCCTCCAGGACGGCTGGAGGCTCAAGGCAAACAGCGCAACAAGAATTACAAGACTTGCAGCCGGCGGGATAAGCAGAATGAGCGTCTCTCCCTGCTGTGTTCCCAACTGTGCGGCTTCGATAACGGCATTGGCTCTCCCTCCGTAACTCTCCTCCGCGTCGGCGACAACGCCGCCCCGGGATATTGGCAGGTCAGCCACGACGAGCGCAGTCATCAGTCCGAGAATGTCTTCCAGGGGATTTTTGCTGTTGGGGAAGGCATACGATGACTTGGAGTGCCGGTTCGCCTTTTTGTCGATAGTGAGGAAATACCCATCAGACCCGTAGTTCTCCATCATCGGTCGATAGAGGGCCGTAGCGGCGATGGTGAAGAGGACGTCGCCGATGGTCGGGCTCCTCGGGATACAAGGGTCTCCTCCGGATAGGTAGTACCCATAGTTAGAGCCGTTGGCTTTGGAGGTGCGCATGTCAAGGACTACTTTGTGGTAGGCAAACGACGCTCGAGGGTTGAACTCGCAGGTGACGGTGTACTTTAAGCCAGGCTGGGTGCCTGTCGTGTGATTCGGCTTGCTGATTGTGTTTGCGAGATAGTTTGCAAAGGGGGTTTTGCTCTGCGGGTCGGTGATGGCGCCGATCACAAGGACGCCTGCCCCAAGGGACTTGACCGTGTCGTTGGAAAGGGGCCAAAAGTATTTCAGCATGGCGCTGTCTCGGGTGAGGTTTCTACTCGGATAGTAGCCTTCGTACTCAAGGTTGCAGCCTGCTGGCTGAACCAAAAGGCGCTGATCGCCGAGGACGGTCAAGGTGCCCCCTGGGAAACACCGCAATGGATTCGATACCATGACCGGAAGACACTGTCATTCCGAAGCGCCCAGCGAAAGGCCCAACTCCCGTCTCTGATATTAGGGGGCACCATTCCCACGCATTCTGCCGGCCCTCCAACAGAGAACTCGGAATGGTTTCCGTCAGGGATCAAAGGCCGATGTTCCACCTGGCGTTCGGCGACAGTGGGGGTGAGAACGGTTGCGATTACCGCGGTGATGAGGCCGCAGAGCGTGAAGATGATGGCGAAGACGAAGTTGGGGAATTTGATCTTTTCCAACACACCGTTGATACCGAGGGCAGCTCTCCACTCCGAGTTTAGAGATACTATTTCCTCTCGATGGGAGTCTTCTCCGTTCTTGGCGGCGCGCTGAGTCGAGATGACGCGACGGAGACGAGTTGCGAGACGCCGAAGCAGGGCATGTTGGATGCGACCGCCGATGAAGGTTGTCAGCAGGGTGGCAGATATGGCCACTCCCGTTACCAGGTATTTGGTGTTGGCCGACGACAGAGATCCCCATTTGGTGAGAAAAGAGCCTGTCTGTTGCACGGTTATGATAAATAATTATCATGACACCAACCAGTGAAAAGATTGCGATCAAGTCTAGAGCAATTTGAGATGAGTAACACGCCATTTTGTTCGGAAAAGGGGTACTTCTGAGAAGGAGTTGGTATCATAAAGGGTGAAAAAGAGGTCGCCTCGGCGCGAGCCCCTTTTGACGGAAGAGCGAAGAGCATATCTTTGGGCACCGGTTCAACTAGTGTACCCATTTGATAGTAGGAATGGTCCCGCAGATTAGCAGCTGAGAAGACTTTCGCGAGGAGTGGAAATGTCTCAGTTGTCTACAAGGCTTCCAATCCCATCTCGCAAACAGAGCTCAACTCTGTCAGCCACTGATGCGGTGCTGCATCATCATTATTTCTAGTCCAATCGCTGTCACTAGAACACCCGGGTTTGTATCGTTCCGAGTCTGCAGCGAGGTTACTGATAAGAAGCTGCAGTTTGTTGCGGAGGGACCCCCGACCCCGCAAGGAAGTTTTGGAGTATAATAACTAGGTAGACGTAAATCTTGCCATCAATGAAGGTACAGCTAACAAGTGTTACTAGAAGTTAGGTTGAAAGCTGTCCTCGCAATAAAGTCGGCCAAGCTGTCTCACAAGGACTTGATGTACGTGTGGCGCTTCAAAGCTGACCCTAATTGGGGGCCATTAGACGGCTCGGTGAACTGAAAAGTCGTGCTGCACAGAGGTGCCCACGAGCCAACCAGCGAACGAGCATTTTCAGCCCTGACGTATGTCTTTGCTATTGATAATGGCCTAATCCATGGGAGGTCCAGCGCCAAGCATGGCTGTGCTCTGTCGAGTGCCAGGCAATGTCACAGTATGCAAGCTTTACATAGCCTCAAGAGTTAGGTCAGCGGCGTGTGTTTGGAATCCCGGCAGGTAGAGTTCATCTCGACTCGTATAAGACATGATCATTCGTGATATCTACATGGACAGTTGTCCAGAATTAATTACTAGTACTATCTGCTTCCAACAATTTTTCTCCAGCAAGCAAAGCGGCCACCCCGGTTGTTCTATCTACCTGGCAGTATGCATCAGCGTAACGGCATTCATCAATCATCATGACATGGACATGGACCCTGAGTCCCGAACTCTCTCTCTCGCTCTCGCACTCTAATCTATTTGCACATGAACGTCTCACCCACGGGTTCACCATAAAGGGACTCGTCGGAAAAGAAATCAGTAGGGTACGGGACATTGATACATTTCCCGCCCCCTGTAGGTCCCACGTGAGGACAGTGTACCTGGTGGCCACAAGTTAGCAGTCTGCGCATGGACAGCAGAGAGAATCAGACTTACATCCGGTCGTACTTGGGTCAGCACCAAGTGGATGCTCCGGCAGACGACGTTGTCGCCCCATGCAGCGTCGTAATTTCCATACGGCTTCTGCGTCAAGGCGCCTACGCATTCGCCGATGCTCGACCATTGCGTGTTTGCTCCCGTGCATCTCATCTGTGTGAGGGCACAGATGACCTGGATGCTTTGGGCCTGGAATTGCGGGTTGGTGACAGGGGCAGCTTCGGTGGCCTCGACCCAGTTGTTGAGGTTCGGGATCCATGCGTCGTATTTCAGAACAGCCCCCTCGTCATCAAACTTCCAGAACGCCACCTAGACGGACATGGTCAGAACGGAGCACACACGAAGCGATATTCCCGCGGGAAAAGTCACTAACCTGCTTCAGGGGCGCAAGGGCCTTCCCGTGGTTTGGTGCGCCGGGGTTGACAACGCTGCAGTACAAGTACACGACCGACGCAGCCACACCCTTGCAGGCGGAGCTGAACTCGGTGATCTTGTAGCTCGTGATGGCCGACGACGCCCCGTTTCCATTGGGAAGGGGCGCGAGGGCGAAAAAGTACTCGATCGAGTCCTCAAAGCCGACAAAGTCGCCGACGGGGTCGACTCTGCCCACAACATCTTTTGCGAAGAGCCCCTTGGGCACGCCGGCCCCGCCGCCCTGGATGATGGGCAGCTGGTGGGGAAAGACGGTGAGGTTGTAGATGCTGGAGATGGTGTTGAAGTTGCGCTCCTTCCAGCTATCATCGACCGGTTCCGGGGATTGGTCGTCGCCGTCGTGGCCGTGATGTCCCCTCCATGGCGGCCACCAGATCGGCCAGCTCTGCGTCGTCGAGATTAGGAAGGCGAAGACATATGTGATGCGTAGGAGATGTGCGCCAAACAGCTGCATGATGGCGGCCGTGGGTGTGTGAATGTGCTGGTGTATGTTGAGAGACTTTTGCTCGTAGTGGGCATGCAGGAGCAGCAGGAGAAACGGCGCCTCGCGGGAAGGAGGAAATAGCGGTGTTTTAATCCATCGTGTCGGTCAGTGCAGCCCAGCCTCCCGGTGACGAGCGACTACTGAATGGCGGCGCCAGGGCAGCGCCAGCAACGTGGCGGGGACGATATGCTGGCATGGCGCACATCAGACATGGGACATGCGACATGGGGGACATGGATAGTCCATATGGGGCATGGATGCATCGCAATGATGCAGCCGAATCGTCCAAGCCAATGTTGGAACCATTGGTTTGGTGCTCCGTGTCGCTGTCCATTTGCGATTTGATTTTTTTTTTTTTTTTTTTTGCAAGGAACCCGAAAAAATCCAAGGCGGTGGATGGGTGGCACGGTGGCTGCGCCAACCGCCTCGCCGGCGGTCCCAGCTGGCGGCACGGGTTGGTCGGCGCTAGGCCGAGACGGACGCTTGGGTCTGCTGCTCGTCGATGTGTCGTCGCCGTATTCGTGGTATCCCGCCGAGCGATGCATCAGAGGCATCCTCGCCAGCGGTGGCCAAGGCAGCCGCATGCAAACCTTTCTCACCCCGCATGGCCGGCTGTCCAAATGACGTGTTCGGCAATGCTGGAGTGGATTCGTAGCGGGACTTTCGGGCAACTGGCAGAAACACGGCGTGCTCAGTGGTTGGGCCGCGTCGGCCCCTCTTTCCTTCCCACACGCCGCCAAGGCGGTCAGCCTGGGCAGGCAATCACCCAGCCCTGGGCTTTGACGCGCCCGCCCACATCCCTGCAACGAATCGGTTCCAGAAGACTTCCGTGGGCGGTCAAGGAAAAAAAAATTCTGGATCCCCCTCCCCCTCCCGAAATTGGGTCCCCAAAAATGCGTCATGCCCCGTCCAGAGTTCCCTTCGCATCGTCAAAGCTTTTCGGTTTTCCCGGCGTGGCCATGGCGACAGAGCGATATTTGCACACGGTCGTTGCGTTGCGTGGCAGAGCGGCCATGGCTGCAATTGATGGTTGGGCTGGGTTGCGGACGCGTTTTGGGGTTTGCCGAGAGCCGCCCGTCAAGGACCAGTCGGTCCAGTCGGTCCAGTCGGTCGAAGCTGGCGCCACGTGCCAGATACCATTTGGACAGTGGCCGGTCGGGCTGCCCAGCGCCCGAGCCAGCCCTGGGCGAGACCCGGCTCGGGAGCTCGCTGGCCGGGCAGCAGACGCCAGCGCTGACGCAGCCTAGCAATGTTTGACATCACCACCGGAGGAGGAAGTCGAAGCGAGAGTTGAAACGAGAGTTGGCGAGATCCATGGCGAGACCGTGACCGCCCTGTAAATCATGGTCCGAGGGCTTGAAGGGGCGCCCAAATCATATAGGGGCCTCCGCGGCCACACGTCTGGTCTTGTGGCCGTCCCCGTGATCAAGAATAACCCACCATCTGGGGCAGTGGGGACATGCTTCCAAGTTCCGAGACTTTGTCCACACCACCGCTGGGCCAGTCTCCCTCCATCTCGCGCGGGTTGAGAGACGCGGAACCCTCCAGCCGGATGCGGGCCTTGCATGGTGGCTGGGCGTGACGGCGAGAACACGCAGAGGCGAAAAGCGATTGGTTCCTCGTTGTTATCTGCTTCGACATGGTCAGGGGGTGATTCGCTCTGCCCGTTCCTGTTTGCTGTGGCGAGCTCGAGTATCAGGGGTATGTTATTGGCTGGGAGCCCTGCTTCAGCAAGCCACCGTCACTAGGGTCCACCTCCCTCTTTCTCTTTCCCTCTTTTGGTCGTCACGTCGTCTCTCCCACCTCCCACGATGAGGGGTTTTGGAGCGTTTCGGGCGAGGTTGGTCAACCGATCCGAAAACCTGGGAATTCAGGAACACTCCAGGCGTTCGCGACAGACCGCATGATAAAGCTGGGGAGGGAATCCGTAATTAAACCAGCAACCGCAGCCATCCTGTTTTCGACCGTTCGGATTGGATTTATCCCTCCTCGTGGTTCCTGGCCCCCGCTGCTACCATTGCTGAGCTCAGTCCCAAACCCGCTGGGCCATGGGGGCCACAGCTCGCAGCTCATATGCCGCGTCTCCCCGCAGCCCACAAAACTGTCGGGTTCGTATATATGTGTGATGGCTTTTACGGGGACCCATTGGCGATTGAGGGCGCGACCTGGCACTGGGAGACTGGAGTCGAGGTCGTATTGGCGGGCAATTTGGTAGGGGGGCGAGGCAAAAGATGGTGGTTGCATCCCACTTGAGTGGTTGTGGTGCCCCTGCGGCCCCTGCCGCATCACCGCAAATCAGTCGAGCCCGCGGACCAGTCAGACGACAGAGTTCCGGTTTCTCGGCCTTCACACCATATTAATTGGCGTCTCGTCAGGACAAGTCGGCCTATGGTGAACGGGCGACTTTCTTGATCATACCGAGCACGAATGCTCCAGCAAGTAGCAAGTCATGAACCCCCTCCCGAGCAGACGTTCTGGCCCTCTCCTGAGCCGATATTGCAGCGTGACTGCCCTGTCGGAACCAGCCAGTCACGCGCGCCCTCGGCCCCTGAATGAAAGGGCCGGTCCTTGAGGCAAATGTCGTGCCCTGTCTCCACCATCACCATGCCATGTTGCGCGATGTTCCCGGTGCTGTGCGTGTGTCTTATATAGCGGCACGGACCCCCTCGCCGTCTTCGATGGCGCGTCTTAGTTGCAGGAGCCACGCTGCACGAACAAGTCGAACATCATGGCCGCCGAAGACAGTGGCGCCCTGCCTCACCGATCCCTCCTGGCGCTAATATGGACGTGCTTTGGCGTCGCGGCGCTCCTTGTCGGGCTGCGAACCATCACACGCCTCAAGTTCACCGTTCGGCGGTTGACTGCCGAGGACTACTGCATGTTCGCGGCCCTGGCGGCGTTGTTGACGTTGTGCGTCCTCGAGACGATCCAGCTCCCGAGCCTCTACCACATCACGGCCGTGCTGACCGGCTCCATCCCCTTATCACTCGAGCTGATAACCAACACCGAGGACTATCTGCGGCTTGAGTTCGCCATCATCATCCTGTTTTGGACCGTCCTGTGGTGTGTCAAGGCGAGCTTCCTGGCCCTCTACTTCAAGCTCTTCCGAGAGCTCGCCCTCTACCGTCGCGTGTGGTATCTCCTCGCCTCCTTCACCATCCTAGCCTATGGAGGATGCGTCATCACGCTGTGTGTGTCGTGCGGCGAGATCACCAACTTCTTTAAGTTCAATCAGTGCGCAAAGCCCGAGTACATCTGGGCCTCCAACCTGAGTGTCTATTACAGCACCGCCATTGATGTCTTTACAGACCTGTGTAGTGGGTGATCCTCGAGCTCTCTGTCGTGTTGCTGTGCTTGTTGCTAACACTCACAAGTCATGGCCATGCCCCTGCGTTTGATCTACAACGTGAAGGTGTCGCTGAAGCAGAAGTTGGGTCTCGTCTGTGTCTTCGGTCTGTGTTTCGTGATGATCGCCTTTGCCATCATCCGAGCAAAGCAGGTCCTGGTTCAGCAGCAATTCGTCGACCTCAAGCTCTTGATGATCTGGTCCACTCTTACTGCCTCCATCTGTAGGTCTCTCTCTTCGGTTGCACGTGTTTTGCTGTTAAGGGACCCCGGAACTCAATGCTGACTCTTGTGCCTGTCGCAGCCGTTGTTGTCGGCAGTCTCCCCGCACTCAAGATCCTGGTCAACAACCGGCCAGCAACAAAACATTCTCTGTATGGTTCTGCTGGTGGTGTGAAGAAGCAGCAGTACAGCCACGGCAGCGGCCACCGCAGCAAAAACCTGCCCATGGGCTCCATCTCTAGCGACAAGAGATCGATCAAGGCGCATCGGACCGACACCAGCGATTCGCAGGAAGAGATCCTCCAACCAGATAACGGCCGATTTGTCGTCGTCAAACATGATATCGTCAGTCGTCCCCGCATACTTTGTTGTGAAGAGCACCAGAGTTCAAACTTTCCCCGAGACAGTACGCTAACCTGCTTGGTAGACGGTCTCATACGATGACGTTGACCATCCACGCCCAACCTACCCAAATCGTCAGGAAGATTCTGGGTACGGGAGAGCCGTTTGACAGCCAGAGAGGGTATGGTTCGTGCCTGCCAAAGTCCTGTGATACATAACGCTTGTAATATTGTTGTTCCGCCCCGGGGCGAGGGGACGTTTTCTTTCCGCCGATTTGTTTTTTCGGTGTTTTATAATGGTGAAATCCTTCCTCGACGGGAGTACTTAACACGGGCTGTCAGGGGAGGCGTATGGCGTGCTTTGAGATATGGCCGGGAGAACCACAGGGTACGGGGGCATAAACGGAGGTTCGAACAGAGAAATAAAAGTTCCCTCATTTGCCGTTCCTTGACCAACCGCTCACCCAGACACAATGCAAACAACGAGAATGGCGGATTGGATCTGCGCCGCAAAGTGAAGCACCTTACTCCCAGGACTGGGCGGCACTGGCAGCAGCTCGTCCTCTTCTTCCTTGCGCACAAACTCCTGTGTAGCTGTTGTCCTCGGATTCGAGCACGGGTGCTTGGTGAAGCCGGTCCTGAGGACAGCTATTTGCGGTGGAACATGCCACAGCCCACGAACAGCTTCTTGTAGGACCTGTGAACGTTGGTTAGCGCGAGCGGCGTCGCGACTTTGGGGTACACAACAGGGCCGCCGCTTACCCGGGTCCGTCTACACAACTGCGGATGGAAGACCCTATGAAACTTCGACTCTACTACCAATTCGGATACCCTTCCGGCATTTCAGGGGCTGAGCAGTGGCTGTGA
>Ga0247770_1001286_pt1 | contig 20463 bp, 23 predicted proteins | sample UWRJL136409B6_FD_179943 | JGI IMG/M metagenome (GOLD analysis project Ga0247770, IMG submission 179943) | Plant litter microbial communities from Arlington Agricultural Research Station in Wisconsin, United States - UWRJ-L136-409B-6 | ecosystem: Environmental > Terrestrial > Plant litter >... | reverse complement strand
TGACAGCGCAAGCACGATGTCGTCAACAGCCACCGAGGGCTTGTCGCTCTCGAGCAGCCAGCTGGACCATGGCAGCAGCCCGCAGAAAGCGTGGAACCCCTGCCCCGGGAAGACATTTGCCCCCTGGACACCCGATCGGCACGTGTCGCCCTTGCCGTCCACCTATAGTACCTGTAGGTACCCGGGCGCGGCGTCCCTCGCAAGGACGGCGCAGATGACTAGCACAATACCGGAGTATGATGACGAGCCCCCATCCGCGGAAGATGCTTTTTACGGAGGAAATGATTTCTGGGCGATTCAGGATATGATACTGGTGCGGCAAGGGCATATGCTACACAGCGATCTGCAACAACAACAACCTTCGAACCGACACACTTAGCATGGACCTACCTCAATGCCTATGGAATTTTAAGCTCCTCGCGCGCGAGAGGTTGCTCGAGCATGGTGGTGCGACACGATGATTTATGGGCTGGATACGTGTGCTCTTTGTATCTCAAGGTTTGCTAGACGCTCTAGCTGAGGTCTCTCTCGGCGGCACATAACTTTGTCTCTCTTTTTCCTGGACTTGTGCACGGCGGGTGGTTTTCTGTGGGCTTGAAGTCATCGACCTGAAGATCATTGGCTGGAATACAGTGATGTGGCGAACTCCAATTCTTGTACTATTGGTTGATGGATGGCTTGAACGTATGGGTTGCTATGACTTCGACTTCGTTTCTTTACTCGCTGCGACGGTTTACTTGGAACAAGAACACACGAGAAGAGGCTCGTCCGCACGCCCTGGTTTCCGATATAGCCTACACGAACATTGGAGTACCGAGAGGACGTGAATCACGAGCAACGCCTTCAAGAAAGTGGGAACACGGTCTCGGTGCTGCGTACGGGTGTGGCGCTCGCCAACCTATCTAGACGCGAGGTTGTCGGATTGGACTCGCGCCGGCACAAGCAGAACCCGGTGACAAAATCTACATCCGTTGGGCAGAGGGGGCGGCACAAACTCCTCTAGCAATGATACCTCCACGGCTTGATGGACGGCGAAGGGGGTGTACTGGTCGGCAAAGGGGAGGGCAGTCCGCAACGGGAGACGATTGAGATTTCCTGACGAGGTACAAGCTCCAGATCACTCGCCCGAACTCTAGCCATCGGGCCGCTCCTCAACAACCACCGCCATCATCATCGGCGATTCTCAACAACGAACTCTCCGATTTCTAACCACCCCCCTCACCAAGGCAACTGCTTCCCTGTGTACCAAAAGAATTTCCCGCTATAATCCCGCTTCAACCCCTCCACAATCCTCTGCACCCCCTCGGCACTATCCCTCGGCTCCACCACCGCATTCGGCCCTCCCATCTCCGTCTTGCAATGCCCCGGATCCACAAGAACCACCACCATCCCCTTGGGCAGTTGCTTCGCCTGATGTACCGTCAACATGTTCAGGGCCGCCTTGGAAATGCTGTATGCCGTCGAATCCGCCGGGATCGTCCCGTCGCTGAGGAGTTGCATGGACGCCAGACCCGACGTGACATTGACGATTTTGGCGGTGGGGGACAAAAGGGGTAGGAGAGTGGAAGTGACGAGGGCGGGGCCCATGACGTTGGTGGTTATGTGGGAGAGGAGAGCGGCAGAGGTGAGAGACAGGGAATTTTGCGAGCCCGAGTGCAGAATGGCGGCCATGTTGATGAGGACGTCGATTTTGATGGAGAGGCCGGAGATGGATTGGATTTGGGAGGGGAGGGTGGCGATGGAGGATTCGGAGGAGGTGTCGCATTCGAGGATGTGGATTTTGGCGGAGGAGGTGGATTGCACGGTGTGCAGGGCGGTGATGTCGGCGGTGAGGCTGCGGACGAGGGCGAAGATGGTGTTGGAGGGGTTGTGCGACAGGTGGCGGACGTTTTCGAGGCCGAGGCCTGTGCGGGCACCGGAGATGACGAAGGTGGGCATGTTGGTGGCTTATGGGTGTAAGTTGGGAGTTTGTTTGGCGGCTCAGAGGATGTTCAAACTAAGGTTTGCGATGTTGCTTGATGGAATTGCCGCTTAAGGAGCGATGCTGGAGGATGCTGGAGTGGATGTTTAGGGTCTCGAGAGTGCACTGGTCGATCCTTATATACTTTGACGCAGAAGAACTCCTCATCAGGAGCATCTGGTGATGTCGATGTCTCCCAGCCCTGGTCGGATGCCCGGCCCGACATTTGGACACTTCGGGAGGAGCCGCAAGCAAGGCATCATCTGGGTTGTGAGAAACTTCAGGAGTCAAAACACTGTTTGTTACAGTCCGGAGATAAGACGGACGCGACTCGCGATGTTACTCTCTAAATCCCGGTGTTTAAGCGGAAAATCTTTGGGAAGGAGTCATCTGAAAGCAGCTACAATGACGCTGCGGCCCCTCTGAAGCGAGAATTGCCAATGCCAAGAGGACTGTACGCCGTTGGTGCGGATGCATAAACAGGATCTATGTATGATTGACTTGTGGATTACTAAGAGTGCCATGGAAGGCATTCGAATAGCTGGACTGCGGGCCGGCCCGGACAGCCGGGACTGGAGCGGGAGAATTGTGGGGCACGGCGTGGGGTCGGGCTTGTGCGGAGATACCTGGGGAAGACGCGAGACCGGGGCCGTAAGATGGAAGAACACAGCTCCGTCCTTTTCCACCTTCCCTATCTGTGAATAGACTCATCATGCAAATGTCGCTGACGCATTTGCGTCTTCAAGTTGAGTCATTGCTTTCAACCGATGTACACGGGATGCTTACCACTGGCCTCGTCATCATGCCAACTCTTCGGCCCCTTTTCGTGACCACTACATCCGGAGTCAAGCTCCAGGTCATGTCACTATGAGATAAAGGGGATATCTTCGTGACCCTCGTGCGTACAATAAGGAATCTAGATTAATGCTTGCGTTCTGTTCAGCCTGGCTCGTTCTAACTTCAGAAAACCCAAAGGGTCAAAGTTTAATATGGTCGGAGAACTTGACGATCCACCGAGGGGCCACCTCCTTCTTTGTCTTTCCTACCATGGGATGTGTGGTTATTATATTGATGGGAAGGGCAATGGCAATGCTCTGCTTCGATCGCAGTGCTCTCCCTTGACTTGTGGAGCCTGTTTCTTCCCTGCTGTGCGAAGGCCTTGGTGAGGCCGGAGCCATCCGATTTTGCGATGCCGTGGTCAGAAGTTTATAGGGAAGAAGTGTCTAAGTTTCCATGTCTCAGGATGGAGAAACTTCGGGGTACCTGTAATAGAAGGCGAAAGGGGGAAACACAAGGGTAGGCCCTACCTTGACGAGACGAAGACAGTGTCGTTCACAAGGTGATGGATTGCCTTGCGATCGAATTCATTGCGAGGCAACGCTCCACCATTGGTTCATTTGCAGTGGCCTTAGAGGAGGTATGAGAAAGCCTGCTAAGCTAGTTGCTTCTGGTAGAGTATGGGGCGTCCGATAATTCGGCTCAAACTCTTAAGATGCCACTGAATGTACATTGCCTAAATCAACTACAGACCAGACTAACTAGTATGCTACCTAGGTTTTTACTCTAAGTTGGAGTTTATTTCTGGATTTACGGTTGAGACAACTAACTGCCTTGGACCCAGACGGCCGGGGTCACGTCCCCCCGTCTTACCGGCACGCCCAAGCGGCGCAGCAGCGGTTTTGGCCCTGATTGGCCACATACACTCGATGCCATGTTTTGTGTATCTACCCCGCAGCCCTCTGTCTCTGATCACCAAACGAACATCAACAAGACGGGTTAGTCAGGAACCAGACTCACATCGACGCCTCATGCTCTAGTCCTTCAGCCCCGAAAACAACCACGGTCAACATGACGGCTCCGACTTGGTGCGACAACCGTTTGACGCTGGTGACACGCGTCGGCCCTCTCACCACCGTCTTTACACCACCGCCTGGTTGCACAGGGAATCCGCAGTTTCACCTTGACGACGCGACCTCCGTGTCACCCATCCCGCCCTACGGCCTCTTCCACATTGGCTATGTGGACAGACCCAGCACTTGCGAACCGTCTTGGAACTCAGCGTGGACCAATGGCTACCCGGTCCAAACGGTATATTTTTACTCGCCAGGTGTGTGTCCGCAGGGGTACACCACGGCAATCCACTCGCCTCGCCTCGATTGCCTGGCCGAGAAGCTTCGGCCTTCCGAAACCCTCATTCTCTGCTGTCCGACCGGATACTGGGCCGACCCCAAGCTAGATGAGGCATGGAACATTTGCACTTCGACCTTCACCACGCCCAAGCTGCTCACTATTGAGTGGGGGTCTGGCACTAATCGAGGCCCCTTGATCACAGCGACTGTTACTCCCACCACCGAGCTTGCACTTTATGACAATCCACACCTGATCATCGTCACCGGCACGTCTCAAGCTGGGGGTGCGGGTGGGGGTGCGGGTGCGGCCGACACACTATCCGACTCGGACTCTTCCTCGTCGGGTATGTCCAAGGACGCCAAAATCGCCATCGGAGTGGCTATCCCCTTGGTCGTGATCGCCATCGCCGCAGCTATCGGATTCTACATCTTCTTCCGCCGACGTCTGGCCAAAAAACCCGCAGCTGGGGAAGCACCAGTGCCAGTCACCTTTACAGGAAAACCCGAACTTGAGGGTACAGCCATCGCTTCCGTGGGCAAGAGAGATGAAGACTCCAAGCCAGGGTTAGGTCAACCTGGTATTGATAAGCTGGAGCTGGATTCTACGGCGCCGGCGGAACCACCTGTGCCGGAACTGTCAAACCAACCCCTGGAATACGAACTGGCGGCGACTTCGGGGCCGCTGTATGAGATGCCCCCTGGTATTCCAGCCGTGCCGGAGCTAGAAGGGAACGCCTGTAGGAGGAAGCCAGTGTGACTTCCGTACACAGAAGAGAATATCACAAAAAAGGGAAAAACAGTAAGATAAAGGAGGGGGTCTATCTCTGGTTGGAGCACCGCCCAGCTCTTTTGATTGGATTTGGCAGCAGAGGGGACTTTCCCACTTGTTTCCGTTGTATTTAGGGGGTAATCGAGCTCGGGAGTTGGACGTAATTCGCGGCTGTGTACATGTTGATACGATACCGTCACAAGGACGAATATATAGCACCTCGACCTTTGTATCTTTGGGGTTGAGATCTGCCGAGCGTCCTCGAGCGGCGCAGCAGCTGTTGTCGTTTCTGATTCGCCACGGCAGCTCGACCTCGTATTTACCCGCCTCAAAGTTCACGTGCGTCACTCATTGATCCTGCGTGAACAAACCTGTGTCGCATCTCAGAAACGACATAAGATTCTCTCCCACCTACCAAGTTAACATCTTGCTCAATCGGCTTATAAGTCAAATTCCCTTCTTGCCCAGAGCCCCGCCGAAACTCCCCTACAAATTCTACTTCGAGCTCGGATCCAGCATGCTATACAGAGACGCTCAAATCGCCATCGGCGTGCTTGTGCCCGTGGTCGTCATCGCCATCGCCACGGCCGCGGGCTTCTATATTTTCTTCCGTCGACGACTGGCAAAGCGGCTCGAGGCCGGCAGGGCGCCTGTGCCAGATGCTTACATGTTGGGTACCTTGCCGCCCAAGTAGGGGACCCAAACTCGACGACACGGCTGTAACTGCCCTGGGAAAGGAAAAGGGGGGCTTGGGAAACCGAAGTTGACGGGGACAGAGGAAAACAGCGTGATATGAAGATCGGGTCAGGTCAGATGTTCTGGGACTTAACTATTCCATTCCACAAGGTCTTAATAAACGAATGCTTCAGCTCATGCCTCGTCCCATAGTTTGCGTGGACATGTGCCCTAAGGCAGGAAAAGTCCTGCGTTTTATAACTTGTAAGTCTCATCTGAGTCATACAGCCTTGATCTAAATCATAGGCTGGCTGCACCTCCGCTCCGCGAGCGGGCCTGCCAAAGATCCGTGCAGTCGGAAAACTCACGCAGCCTCTGCTCATGCAGGTCGCACCCCTCGTCCCACCTCTGCCTAACCTCGCCATCCACTTCGGCCCACTCGAGGAACTGACGAGGATCCCTTTGACTCATGCCGCCATCTTTAAGAATCGACAACCTCTCATCCACCATACCGCGGTGAGCAGAGAAATGTTTAACGATGGCGTTGTTCCATTTATTCTACATTTCTAGATAGCCCTTGAACTCCTGAACATACGACTTCATCGAAGACGCTGAAGGGTTGAGACCGATGGTGAAGGCTAGCGGCGGCGAGGGCGGCGAGGGCATCTCGGGGAAGTACAGCGGCGTCTTTTTCTCGTCTCATGCCGGTGTGGTTGGGAGCTTTTCCTTGGGCTTGCTGTCAAAGGGCAAATTCTCTCCCAAGTCACTCAGCGAACCGAGTCCTGGTGGGGGCTGCTTCTCGGTGGGAGGAGGTCGCGGAATTGTCCAGTCGGATAGTAGCATTTCCACAACGCCTGAAGGCCCGTCGGGATTGTCCAGGATGTATTGCATGTCTTGGGCTTGTCCCACTCGATATTTGGCACCGATCGAGGAAGCCCAATCCGAACCATCAAACAACCTGTCGGCCGTTGATGCGGAACCGTCCGTCGATATGAATTCTAAGACCAGCACCAATGACGATTCCAAGCCCAACAAGTACCGCGTTTTCCCGGATACTTGGTTCTACCCAGAGGAAATCAAGGGGGATCTCCGAGAGACAGATCCTCCACCTCGGTTCGTGGACGAGACGCTGAGGACAGCGTGAGAGTATACACGATGCATTATACCGCACTTTACCAACTGGGCTCGCTACCTTGCTTATGTGCGCCTCATTGCCATCTCCACCGTGGCGGAATACAACGGTGCGCTCATAGATGTGGCTGTCCAAGACCCGATCATCCTCGGCTACAACATCAACCAGCTGCTCGACCAGCTCTTTGGAGGCACGCCGGTGCGTGAGGAGATGGCGCGTGAGTTCCACGCCAACCTCCTCTTTACCGCGGACAAGTCGTGCGGTCGGCGAAACTCGGACCTGTTCCGCCGATACGTCAACGCGCTCGCCAGGGGGCCCAAGGCTTGGTTCCGGCTGCGCAACTGCGAGGGCCTCGCCCGGTTCACGATTGCGGCCGCGCTGGCGTGCAGCGACATGGACGACGGATGGCTTGGCGAAGAGCAGCTCCAGATGCTCGGGGAACTGAGCCTGACCATGTATGATGCCACAGCATATTATAAACACCGCGCCGAGGGCGAAGTGCACAACACTTTTGCGTACGCCGGCGCCGAGGCTCGAGTGGCGGCTTACCACCGGTGTCGTGAGGTGCTCTGGGCCCTGGATGCAGCAGCAGCAGCAAAACAGCCCAGCCTACAGTGCGCCCTCAACTTTACGCGTTACGTTGGCGGTCCGATCCGACTGATGATGCGGCGGTACCGTTTCGTGGACGATGCCCTCACCCTTGGCAACTCGGAAACCGAGCAGGTGGCTAGCGACGCCTGCGAGTATGTTAAGCTTTGGAACCGGGTGGATCGATGCGGGGAGCTGGTGGACGAAAGCCGCTATGCCGTCGTGACCTCCCGCAGCGACGAGCTCCTGTTCCCTGGGCTTGCCGATATGCTGGACCGAGGCGCCGAGGGGCACTGCCATGACTGCACCTTCCGAGCCGTCTACGGAGCCGACACCTTTGGCGAATTTGGGGGTGTCAAGCTCTGTGGCGCTTGTAGACTGGAGTGGCAGGGATACCTAGGAAGCCTTGCCGCACGCGCAGCGGAAGCGTTCCCTTGTCTTCTCCCTTTTAGCTAGGGGCTTACCAGCGCGAGAAGTAATTCAGTCTGGCAGTGGTGTTGGAATACGAGGAATGTCAGAGGCTGGGTCCAGGAACCCAACGCACAGACAGTCCAATGAGCTGGGCCGTCTTCTTTTGTCAGATAGAGAGGGGGTGCATCGCGTCGGAAAGTGGCCAACTCAGCTTATCAAATACAGTTGGCCCGTGTGCCGAACTAGCCTTTTTTTGACCTAATCCGTACCTACCTAGTCGATTCGTAGTAGCCTCAGATTCTCAGCCCCACCTCTGGAGGCTGGGGTGAGGCATTTACCACCTTGTTTCCAATCTCTAGGCTCGGCGACATCGTTACCCACCACCATCATTCAAGAGGCGCGGCGTGTCCCATGATGGCAGACCCCTCCGAATTAAGTCCCGATGCAGAGCCCCAGGGAAAGGATGGAAGCGTCCATGACTCACCACCTGGCACCCGCGCGCCCACCGAAATCTTCACGCCAGAAGAGACGGCGGAGGCAAACTTTTTATACCCCCCCTCCCCAGTTTGGCATCCAAGCGTTGGCATCCACGATATTCTTGGTCCTATCAGTCATCACTACTGCCCTCCCTGCCGGAAATTCTTGGATGGCCGAACACCCGTCTATTCCCACCTGAGATCTAAGCCGGATACCCAGAGCCACCAAAGGAGTTCTGGCGATGCATACACAGCTCCGGAGACCTCAAGGAGTGCGCCGGAAGCCATGCGACCCACCGCTGCCCGCTTTGTCGTTTGCTGTTGCGTGAGAGACACAAACGCCAGGATTCCGGCGTGCCCCCGCAGCCGAGCGGCTCCGCCGGCTGGGTCTGGTTTGCGGTGGTGCGCCAGGTCTGGATCGATGCCAAAGAGAAGGCCTACGAGAGCGAGGTGATACTGCTGAGCTTTGGTGCTAGTCCTGGGTCAAACAGACGCCGCGGCGGCCCCCTGGGTGGCATTGTATCGAGGCTACGGCGCCGGTTGGTGCGTCAGTCGGGCCAACGTGACGACACCCAGGCAGAGCAGGTCCTGTCCCAGACCAGCGATAGTTTGTTCCACAACAAGGACTGGCCGTTCCTGCGGGTCCTTCCTATTGCCGGTTCGTATATATTGTCCAGACCCATTAGGCATCGAACCCACCCAGCTGACTGAGAGCTTCGAGAATCACACGTCCCCACAACATCTTATCCCCCGGGCTCCTGGACCTCGTCCGCCGCCTCCCTCAGCCTCATCAAGCTTTGGCTCCAGCACTGCCGCGCCAACGACAATACGAGCCATCAAAAATGCTCTGACGAGACTCGGAGGCTCGATGAAGAAAGACTCCTCCCGACGCGCCTCCTCGAGGTGGGCGATGGCTCCAGCTCTCAGATTCGGCTAGTGTATTCGTGCGAGCTCAAACCGCCTGTTTGCTACACAGCGCTGAGCCACTGCTGGGGCAGGTTGCACATCAAAACCCTCCTCGAGTCCAACATGTCCGAGTTGCAACAGGGCGTCGAGCTCCGGGAGCTACCCCGGACGTTCCAAGACGCCGTCGGCATCGTCCGCACGCTCGGCATGCGCTACCTGTGGATCGATAGCCTGTGCATTGTCCAAGACTCCAAGGACGACTGGGTGCGGGAGGCCGCGCGCATGGGTGACGTCTACCGGCAAGCAGAGCTGACCATCGCCGCGGCGGCTGGCGAGGATGGAAACGCCGGACTCTTCTCGCCCCGGGAGCGCGACTGGGAAGCCTGCCTCTTTGAGAGTCGCGCGACAGGAGAGAGCGGCTGGGTGGGTATTGTGCCATCGGACTGGGATCGCGAATGGGAAAAGGCCTCGGGCTCCCATCTGCAGACGAGAGCCTGGACGTTCCAGGAACGCGTCCTCTCCACCCGCGTTCTGCACTTTGGCAAGGGCGGCCTGTTCTGGGAATGCAGATCTAGTTGCGCCACCGAGATCTGCCAGCGGGGCCTGCCGCACGCGAACCTGTACAGCGGCGTGGACTGGACAGCACCGAACCTTCGGCCGGTGAAACCTGCCGTGCTCACGCCAAAGGAGCGGCGTTGGGATACGAACCCGAGGGCGGCTGTCACGCGCTGGTTCGAGCTCGTTGAGGAATACTCCAGCCGCGACCTGACCGTAGCGACGGACAAGCTGATTGCCCTGTCGGGTATTGCCAAACGCATCAGGCAGCTAGAGTACGCAGAGTTGGAATACGTCGCTGGCAACTGGGGCGGTAAGTGGTTCGGCCTGTGCCTTTCTTGGGCCTCATTACGAAGCTACGACAGCACGGCCTGTGAGCGGCCAGCGTCTCGGCTTGCCGGACCATCGCCCTACGTCGCGCCGTCATGGTCTTGGGTATCCTTCAACGGCCCCGTAGTTTACCCCTTTGAGAGGATGGTCCGAGGCATTGAGCGCGTCATTGGGAGCGCGCTGGTTTCGGTGGTCGGCAAGACAATCGGCTACGCTACGGGCGACGACGCCGGCCAGGTGACCGGCGGACATGTCATTCTCAAAGGAAATGCCAAGGCGGCCATTGTGGGTGCCGTTGCTGCGAGCCGCCAACGCGTCCTGGTCGGGCCGCACCGCAAGTTCATGCCTGCCTGGGAGCTCGTGCAGCAGAATGGAGGTGCGTTCCCTTACCCGGCCGATGTCCTACTAGACGAGGGGTCATTGAGGACTGGTGCGGGAGAGGTAATATGCCTCCCGCTGGTGGGTTTCGAAGACGAATGCCGGGATGCGCTGGAAAAGAATCCAACTTTCACAGTGGCTGTTTTGCTTTTGGAAGAGACGAGGGACCGAGAATACAGACGGATCGGGATAGCGTACATGTGGGACGTCCCGCAAGCAGGGAGCTGGTTTGACGACGAGGCGTCTCGATCCACTATTACATTGACTTAGAGCCCATATGCACAGTTAGGAACTTGGCGTGCTTAGGGGGACAGAGGCAGGAGAGCCTGTCAGGAAGCACTGCACCTTTGAAACTAGTGGAATTGAATAAAGTTGCAACTGCTTGATTGTATTGCTTCTGTCCCTCATTCACTAGCAGGATTTGTCGGAAACCACTAGGCTCTTGGGTTTGGTAGATTTGATAGGGTTGCCACTGCTTGATTGTATTCTTCTTGTGACCCGAGGTACCTGATGCTTGTCGTGGTCCTGTGCCTCCCGTTACTGGACACGATGACGCCGCTGTTCTTTCTGCCGACGTATGCTGTGTCACGGGGGGTCAGCTGCCTTCACCGGCTGCACCAACGATCCCCGGAACGTGGGCACATACCTCGTCGGTTGCTGCGCTGATTGGCCCTCCCATCAACGGCGTGCGTGCTGGTGGAGCGGTATGCCGGGTTCCAGCAGGTCTCTATTTTCAGCGGCATCTTGTTCGAGCTGGACCAAGAGAGACATTAATTATCAGTTGAATTTTGTTCTTGGGATAAAATAACGGTTCAGATTTCTTGACTTCGCCTCCGCCTTGACCCATGAGAGCAAAATCAGCGTGAGATCTACCTTGGAGCTTCCGTTGCCTCGCAATGCTATGCTATGCTATTGAGAAGAGATACATATGCCTTTTTGAATTTATTTTTTTTTAAAAAAAAAAGAAAAAGAAAAAGAAAAAGAAAAAGAAAACGGCTTATGCATAGACAACCCTTTTGCCGAGCAAATAATGAATCCCAACGTCCAAAGCCGAGGGTTGACTCCGGCGAGCCTGCGCTGCTTTTCTCTAGTGCCCTTTGAGGTCGTCACTAACCTCGTACTGCGTCGTCAACGGAGGAGAGAGGGTTGGCAGATCGTCGACAACGGGAATGTTGGAGTCGGCCTTTTTGCCGCCTCTTCTCCACGGACCGACGCCGGTTCCCTCGAGAGCAATCCGCAGCAGCCAATACTGATGGTCAAGGTCCCTCGCGAGCTCTCTCTGGCGGCCCTCCTGGGTCACCCAGACGTGGTCACGGACGATCCTGACGAGGGTCGGGAGAGAGAGGCTGACGACGATGACGAAGACGCTCGGCAGCACGATCAGAAAGACGACCCAGGCGCGGAAGTTCTGGTACTGGCCCGTCGCCGTGATGCGCATGCTGTCGCAGCTGTACCGGACGGCATCGCGCTCCGGGCCGGGCGGCAGCGAGTCGTACGGCTGGTACACCAGCGTACGCTCGTAGATGGGGCTCGTCTTGTCGATGCGGTCGAGGAAGCGCATGATGTGGGCCTGCAGCAGCGCGAGCCGCGACTCGAACCAGAGCTGCACCTCCTTCTCCCACTGATTGGCCGGCAGACGCAGCGACCGCGTGTCCTCGACGACCGACTCCCGCGCCAGCAGCCCTGACGCCCCCAGCGTGGCGAGGCCCATGGCCCCGACGTCGGTCAGGCCGAGCAGCAGCGCGGACCGCTTGACCGCCGTCGCCTGGAACGGATTGAGACCCAGCTCGGCGACGGCCTGCTCGTACGCGCCCAATGCATGGCTGAGGTCCGTGCACCGACCGTTGGCGGGGTTGCAGAACTGCACCTGCTGCTCGCACGCGATGACGTTGAAGTAGTTGCTTCCGTAGTAGAAGGGAGCCGAGTACCTGCTCCCGTTGGCGAGGAAGAGCGGGTCCAAGACCGGCTCCGCATATCGGACCGAGTTTTGCGACACAAAGCAGGCTGTCACGTCCGAATCGCCGTTGCTGCTGAGCTTCTCGGGCCACATGGTGTGTCCCCCGGCCCCGGGCCACCAGAAGCATCTTTTGGGGGATGAGGTCAGCAACAACAACCAAAAAAAAGGAAAGAAAAAAAAAGAAGAAAAAAAAAATGAATGAAAAAAACGAAAAAATGAAAAAAATAAAAAATAAAAAATAAAAAATGGAGGAACCTACTTGGTGCTGTAGCCGGTCAAGAGCGGCTCTGGGTCTGCCACGTAAGTAAGCGGCTCTGTGAAGTTGGCGAACCCGGATATGTTGAAGCGGACAAAGCCGCCGTTGTCTGCTGCCAAGGGCTTGACCATGTCACTCACGTCGATGGGAGCGCAAGCCATCCGGTGCCTGATGCCAGAGCGGTCGCGCGGGGCCGCGTTGATGCCCAGATGGGCGTGCGAGTCGAGGATGCCGGTGTCCAGCACAATCGTGGTGTCCGACGAAGTGGACGTCGTGCCGTCGTTGCTGTTCGACAAGCACCTGGCGCCCAGAAACGGACACGGCTCCTTTGTGGTGGTGTTGTATGGCAGTCGCGGGACGGGGAAGACGGTCTTCGTCTCGGCCAGCGGCCGTCTCGCCATCGAGTAGAACGACGTGGCGTATGCGCGCGAGCTCTGCGCGTCATCGACCTTGGCCTTGGCGGCTTCGATGGACACGGGCAGCGTCTGGTCGAACGAGACAGCCGTCTGGTTGAAGTCCCAGCCTCCGCAGTTCGGTCCTGGACGCACGAGGACGTGGCCGCCCGTGTCGCTGCGCGTCGCGACGGTCGATGCCAAGATGCTGAAGGCGCCAAAGCCCACCACGATGCATCCGGCAGCCAGCGCCGCCGGGAAGAGCGTGCGAGCGGTCGGGTATGGCGTCTGCGCCCATGCCAGCTTCATCCAAAACGTATCAACAAGCGCCGATATAGGCGTGGCGCTGTTGCGGAGGAGCGTCTGCACTTGCTGTCGAAGAGGATCCGACTGCCCGGCGCGCTGCACCCGCGTCTGATGAAGCAGGTAGGCAATGATACGCCATGTCGCGCCGCCCGCGAGGGACACCAGGAGCGCGAGCACCGAGATGAGGATGTTGCCCCACCGGAGCGGAAGCGTGAGAGTGGCCTGGTCGAAGAGGCCCTCCGAATAGTCTGTCCACAAGCCGACGTAGACGGTGATGTTGCTGGACATGGCGGATGGACGGATCGATGAGAATACGCGGTCGCTGATGAGGGCCCGCCGCGAAGTCCAGCGGAGGAAGTGCCGGATTGCAACATGAGAAATTCCGTTCCTTGGATCGATCCCAAGCACGCAGAAGGATTCTCTGACAGGGGTTGTCATGCAGGGGAGGAAACGCCTTTGCGACCCTGATTGCAGGGGTTGGGACCAAAGAGCCTCCCTGCACCTCGGACTCTGAGGCGCAAAACCGAGGCGTCATAGAACAGCATGACCAGGTAAAATTTGGGGGCCTGGCCAATGCATAAGTAATGCTTACTTGTGCCCTGTGTTCGGTGATGATGCCGCGAATTTTCCAGTTTATGTCCAAACACCGGACGTTGGCCAGAAACTGGAACCTATGATTCTGGGGCGTCCTCGACTTTTTGCCTTCGTCGCGAACGCCATTAATGGACGCAGAACTCGTTTGTGCATCCCTCGCCAGGTTTCGCGCAATATCTGCAGCTCGATTTGCAGCATGTCTCTCCATATGCGCACAGCTTGGAGGCGCATAGAGGTATCTCTACAAGCACACCCCTATTTTTAAGCTGTGGGAGCCGTGGGAGCCAGGGGGTTAACTAAAGGTGACTTCTAACAGAAACTTGCCATCTACATTCGTCGCGGGGCTGGGATCTTCAACAGGCGCTGTCTTCTGGCGCTTTCCTTGGCGCTTCTCCCAGCAATCAATGTTTTCCTGCGTGACTTTACGGCCCCTGACAATGACCCGGGTCTCCTTGCCGCTCTCGAGTTTACGCTTCCGCTGAATCCGAACGACGTGGGCCATTTCCGTGGTGCTGATGTTCTTCTTGAGTTTCCACTCTCCGATTTTAGATACCCATTGCTTCTTGCTGCGCACCATCATTGCTAATTGATTGGTTCGCTGAAACAACAGGAGGTGGTGGGATGCCGCGCGTTGCGCAAAAGTGGTGCACCTCCCGTATAATCCTCATGGTATCCTCCAAGGTGTGGTCTTTGACAAAATAGAGCTGGCAGATTGCATCATAAACCCCATTCCAGTCCTCGGGAGTGAATGGCTTGACGGACCTGGCGAGAGCCTGATCGGCCATCGAGTCCAACAGAAAGATAATGCGAAGTGAAGATATTGCTGTCTGGCAAAGAGGTAGATTGAACAAAGTAGTCGATTCTTTGTGTTCCTACAACAATAGCCGTGACCATCGCTGACTTTCGAGTTGGAACGACGCGCAGATGGGAAAAAGGAGAGGAGTGTACGGAGACATTTTCCAGGTTGGTGTCACCGATTGGGCCGCCATGGTCGTCCGCACCTTCAATCCAACTCCTAGCCTGTACACCCAGCCGCCCGTGACGTCGAAGTCGCACAGCAGCGCGTCATTGCCCAAGAGATCTACCGCCGTGGCATTGTCAACGCGATGGTATCAAACACAAACCACGCCTTCGCTATCCTTCACTCGGGCCGCTGACCACGGGAGGCGCTGCGCGGTGTGGAATGTCCCGCGCTGAGGATGAGCGCCGCGCTCGGCCAGACGTTTGATACCGTGCACGGCGAGACACTGGCCGCGGATCTGGGGGATAAGGCCGAGTATGTTCTGTATGGGGATTCCGGGCATGAGCTGCCGCAGAGGATCTGGGGGAAGTTGAGTGAGGATATGCGACGCGGAATGGTGAGGGGGGACAGCTGGTGGGCGGCGAGGGCCGATGCGCGTTGAGGTTGAGTAGCCGGATGTGTTACAGTGGCGGAAAACCCCGTGGTTTCCAAACGCCACATCTGCGGCCAGCTTTCACCGCATGACGTGACCCCGCTTTTGAGCCATATTTTTGGGGGGCTGGCCCCGACCTATCTGTCCATCAACTTCGTCCGAGGAACTAGGCTTGGAGAATTAGCGCAGAGACGGTACACGATGGCAGACATACTTCCTCCGAGATACTGCATCAGGAACATTCCAAGTCTATCGACCCTGATGTTCTGCAGGCGACGACAACAGCCCAAGTTTTATTGGACGATGTCCGACCGCCAAGTTTGCCGTCGCCTGATGATAACGGCGCGGGAATTTCTAGGGAGCCAGTAAGCTCACGTGTGGCAGAGAGTGCATCCAGTGGTACTAATCTAATTCTTTACCAAGAACAATCCGTTTGAGTCAGCGCTAGCCGCTATCCCTGCATTGTCTACGCTATCAAGATGAGCTAACAGACAAAGGCAGACCCTCCACCATTTCCGTAACCTCCAGCGTCTACAATTTTCTCGAAGAAAGCGGCAGACGTACCATCGCTATAAGGCAGGAAGTAGGCAAAAACCCATGTTAATTCTGTGCTTTGGTGCTGTAACTTGCTTACCTATTGACGCGATGCTGCAGGGTACTTGCTTCCTAACGATGCGGTGAGTTATCTGCCAGGTTGATTTATACCGTTTTTTATTTTAGCGCTATATTTCCTAACAAAATTCCAGCCAGAGGAGGAGAGGCTGGACATTCAGCATGCCTTGTTTCTGCTCACAGTCTATGGACGCCTATTCTTGGCGCCCATTGGGGACAACCCCCACAACGTGCTTGACATCGGAACAGGCTAGTATCACTGGCCGGAATGGTCGTCGCGGTACATTAAAGAGCTAATGTTTCCTCCCAGGAACGGGCATATGGGCTATCGATTTCGCGCATAAGTTTCCAAATGCTCAGGTGGTGGGAACAGACCTAAGTCCTATCCAGCCCACAATGAAAGTTGATGCTTCCTTTGATCACAAACTGCTCACCGGGCCTAAAGATCGCAAAAACTAACTCCAAAACAGTCTGCCCTCCAATTGTCACTTCGAAATCGACGATGCCGAGGTAAGTGACCTGCCCCTTTCTCAACCCCCCTAAAAACGGACAGCTCACGTGAAGAATTTCTGACCAATGTCCTATCTAGGAGGATTGGGCCTTTACCAAACGCTTCGATTACATCCACGGTCGAGCCCTGGCGAGTTGCTTCTCGGATCCGTCAGTTGTCATCCGCCAGGCCTTCAAGGCCTGTACCTCAGGAGGGTATCTCGAGCTGCAAGACGCGGCCTACCCCTTTCAGTTTTCCGGACCGACGGACCCAGATCCCCATAGCGCATTTTACCGCTGGGCGAACCTCATATGCGAAGGCGCCGCGACGGCCGGTCGGCCTCTTACCAGGGTACGTAGCTATAAGCAGTGGATGCAAGACGCTGGCTTCGAAAATGTGGTCGAGCAGTATTTCTACTGGCCAATCGGCACCTGGGCAAAAGGCGAATACTACAAGACCATCGGGGCCGTGTTCCAGCATAATTTGCTCGCCGCTCTCGAGGGAATGAGCCTCAAGACTCTAGGCTTGCTGGGCTGGTCAACGGAGCGTATCATGCCGTTTCTCGCCGAGGTCGAGGCCGAGATAATGAAGGCGTCAGATGCCCGTGTTTTTCTGCCAATGTGAGTGCCAGTTTTAGCTTCTACTATCTCTCGTTATTTCCGCCAGAAACTAGAAAACATGTCACTAAAGGGTGCACTCCTAGCCTTTTCGTCTACGGCCAAAAGCCACTGTCATCTGGTCTTGGTTCAAGGACCTCTTGATGGTGTGTTGTGGCAGAAAGAAAAGGTTCTTGCCAGAGGCCAAAAACCTATCAACCCCAGAAATTCCAGAGTGCAATGTTTCTGACAACAAATTAAATGAAGGAAAGGAAAAACTATGGTAATGATTAGGAGAAGTTAGTGAGCTAAATATCAAATAGTAGCTTTGATACCGAAGCAAAACTCTCGCCGAGCCCAAAGAACCCCCCGTCTCTCACACCACCTTTTCGGATGGCTGCTTCTGTCAGAAACACTGCACCCTGTATTCAGTGGAAATGATGTGGGTTGCAACAGCTTGATTGTATTACGTGTGTGTGTATTGCTTTTTCTGTATGGTTCTGGCTTTCAGCCGGAACCTCCTTCTTTATAGACCACTTTGTAGGATTCAGCTTCGTCAACACCGTGGCTGAGGCTGACTGGTGTTCAGGCAGTGCCAAGCATCCAGTCAGCTTCACTGACCGGAAGCCCAGGAGCCCCTACTTTTTGACAGCTTCCGCCCCAAAGACGTTACCTCGTCTGGCCGCTCGTCAAAGCTCCTTCGCTCATTTTTCTCAGCGTTGAACAACGCAAGAGGCATTTGCGGGTGATCAGAGCACACCTTCTCCACCGTGTCGCAAGATCGAGCCACTTACTCCACTGCTTAATAATCCTCAGAAGCTGATGTTGACGCTGTAACTGGGAGTTTCTGCAGAGGTACATGGACAAGGTGTTGTGCATAAAAATACAGCCGGTTCCCCAAATGTTGGACCCAACCCATTAAACCAGACACACAAAAACTGTCCAGCGACGCACATTTTCAACTGCCCTCAAGATGAAGCTAATCACCATCCCTAGCCTCGCCATCGCCTGGTTCTAAACAGTATTGATCTCTCCTGTCGTATAAAGTAAGTTGAGGGCATCAGTTCCAAATTCATTACAGTAGGCACCACTTATTACTGTTTAAAGATGCTGTAAAGATAACTGATTATGAAGATTGCATCGTCATGAGTAGTAAGCGTTATAGTAGAGTAATCAGGTAGTATATAAGATAAAGAGCCTTTGATTTCTCTTACACAGGTGAGGGCTCGGGAATCTTCTAAGAGCCTCCCTACTAAGGCGCTAACTACTTGAAGAAAGGGAGCTTAGCGGTTTGAACCGCAACACCAACCGTTACCAGCTTCACACCTCTCTTATGAAGAAACTTGAAAAAGAACGCTCCTCTAGCTTTGCAACATGACATTAATCCCTTGGACAACAGCTTCAATGACTGCGCCAACGGACGCAGAATTCTCCACTAGACGCATTTCTTCAAGACCTTAGCCGCAATGCGCCTCCGGCCCAAAGCATCCATTCCCGCAGATCTTTGGGTCCTCGACGACGGCTGCCGAGGAACAGTAGTAGACGGCGTTCGGGTAGAGGCCGGCCTTGTCCCAACCTAGTTGGAGTGAGTGGGAATATATTAGAGCCTAAAACTAGGCAGATAAGGCACATACCGCGGGATATCAACACCGAGCCGCAGTACCTGTGGCCTGGGGTGCAACGGCTTTCTGCAATGACCCCAGAGAAGAGGGACGCGGTGGCGAGAGCGAGGCCGAGAAGCTTCATTGCGACGTGATTGGTTGATTATTGTGGGTTGTGTGGGTATGTTCTTTTATCGATGCTGGACTGAAAAGCACATGTCGGAGTCGCTGCGGGGTAGGCTTGAAGATGCAAGTCTCCTGTGAACTGCATCAGCAATGAGACAAGAAAGCACGTCCATTTATACTTTTTTTGGGGGGGGGGGGCTCCATTTATTCCAAAGAACGATGCCGATTTCGTGTTGGCGGGGTTCATCCATTTGGCGACGTGAAAACGACACAACTACCCCTGACTTTCAGCCTCGGCCTTGATGAACATTCAGCCCTCGGAGGACGCTCAAATGAACCCCCCTTGAAGATAACCAATAAAGCTTTGGCGCTTCAAATTGCTAAAATCATTCGGCCCAGCAGAAAGGCCAGTCACCAGTGATTTGTTTGCTTCGAAAAAAAGGAATTAGAGGCTGACACGCGGAGGAAGGAATCAGTTGTGGTTTTTGGCCAGCGCGGGCCCAAAGAGATCCCCCTTAGCTTTTACGAGAGTCACAACTGATTTCTTTCAGCGTGTGGCTGAGTTGAATCGCAGTATTTTGAGAGTGACGTGGCAAGCTTTGCTTGGCGGCTTTTCGTTACCATTGGTCGAGTACATTATTTCGGTTGTGCGAGTCAGGTACCGGCTGAAGACGACAAGTTGTGTAGTATACTCTGATTTATCTGTTGCGATGAAAAGGGGGCCCATGGTCCGTGTCGAGAGGGGACGAGGACTGAATGGCAAGGGCGGGCTTAGTTGCCGCGTTCTGTGGTGTGTCGGCTCCTGCTATCGTTCCGTTCTATGTGCTAGCAGCGGATACCCGTTACAGCCACGCCAAAAAAACCTTGGGAATAGACTGCGATATGCTGTGTGCGCTCAATGAAAGGATGAGCACTCAGCCAACCTGAAGTCCTCTTCCGGCCCAAGCAGCTGAGGCCTGACCTATTTTTTATTTTTAGTTCACCTAATCGGCGTCGACATCAATCTCATCGATGCCAATCTCTCCTTCCCGCTCTTGGCGAGCCCTTCCCACATGCTCACCGAGACCTTCTCCCGGACTTTTGCCTCGCCCCCTTCTAGTCTTATTCGGCGCGCCGAGGTCAGAAGTTGGTAGTGGTAGTGCTCAATCCACACAACCACTGCGGGCAGCCAGCCAATGGCCTTCGTCTCATCGTCCACCTCGTGCTAGAGGGTGTCTAGCCTAAGCTGGACATTCGGCGACATGGTCGGGGGCTGAACTGATACATCTTTGGTGAAGTGCACACTGTGCCTCTGGATCGTGCGGGGGATGCCAAAGTTTGTCTCGGGATGTGGAAATCTCGCGAAGGCTGGACAAACAATAGTGGTGAGAGTAGGGGACTGAGCTGGGTTGAAATAGGGGGAGCAGCATGCGATGTAGTTGGCAGCAAACAGGCAGCGGACCCAGGCAGCAAGGCAGCAGGCGGCACGAAGGCATGTGAAATCAACGAAAACCAGGAAATCACATCAAAGAAAGAGTGTAATGATTGTGTAAAGCTCTAAATAAGGAAGAAGAAACTCCAGGACACGCCCCGTAGAAATAGGCTGACCTGGAACCCGGGCAGGGCCCACTACAGTGAATAGAACTGCTGCCAAGCTATTCACTGGGCCCCGAGTCACGCCCCAACGATCGCAACATGAACTTTCCACCACAACCGAAAGTCGTGCAAACGTCATAGAGGAATTGGTGATCAAATCTGCCAGACCAGGCATGGCTCATTGTAGATGCTCTGAGTCCACTACTTCCTATACTTGCTCCGGTTTGGGGGGGGGGGGGGGCGGGGGGTGAGGGA